>Ga0256410_1000607_pt1 | contig 33300 bp, 21 predicted proteins | sample PhyWR1_FD_185983 | JGI IMG/M metagenome (GOLD analysis project Ga0256410, IMG submission 185983) | Leaf surface microbial communities from wheat plants in UC Gill Tract Community Farm, Albany, California, United States - DLSL W.R1 | ecosystem: Host-associated > Plants > Phyllosphere >... | reverse complement strand
CTGATTCATCACGAGCCTGAAAACACTCAATGCCAATGCGGCTGCGCCCTCAAGCGCATCGGCGAAGACGCCAGCGAAAAGCTCGACTACACGCCCGGCGTGTTCACAGTCGAACGCCACATCCGTGGAAAGTGGGCCTGCGAACAGTGCGAAACACTGATCCAGGCGCCGGTACCGGCGCACGTCATCGACAAAGGCGTCCCGACCGCAGGCCTGCTGGCCCACATCATGGTGGCCAAGTTTGCCGACCATCTGCCGCTGTATCGCCAAGAGAAAATCTTCGGCCGCGCCGGGCTGCCCATCGCCCGTTCGACCTTGGCGCAGTGGGTGGGCAACTGCGGCGTGCAATTACAGCCGCTGGTTGATGCGCTGCGCGAAGCCGTGCTGACGCACGACGTCGTTCACGCCGACGAGACGCCGGTACAAATGCTGACGCCTGGTGCGAAAAAAACTCATCGCGCTTACGTCTGGGCCTATGCCACCAGTCAGTTCTCCAACCTGGCGGCGGTCGTTTACGACTTCAGCCCGAGCCGCGCTGGCGAACATGCCCGAGCCTTCTTGGGCAGTTGGAACGGCAAGCTGGTCTGCGATGACTTTGCCGGCTACAAGGCAGGCTTTGAACTGGGCGTTACGGAGATCGGCTGCATGGCCCATGCCCGCCGGAAGTTCTTCGACTTGCACGTGACCAACAAGAGCCAGGTCGCCGAAAAAGCGCTGAACTACATCGCGGCCTTGTACGAAGCTGAACGAGAAGTCCGAGAGCTGGAGCCGGGTGATCGGCAGCGAATACGGCAGGAAAAAGCAGCGCCAATCGCCGACGCACTTCATACCTGGATGATCGCCCAAAGACAGCTTGTGCCTGAGGGTTCGGCCATCGCCAAGGCGCTGGATTACAGTCTCAAACGCTGGATAGCGCTGACGCGCTATCTCGATGACGGTGCCGTGCCCATCGATAATAACTGGTGCGAGAATCAAATCCGGCCGTGGGCTCTTGGGCGTTCGAACTGGCTGTTCGCGGGATCGTTACGCAGCGGTAAACGTGCAGCGGCGATCATGAGTTTGATCCAATCGGCGCGACTCAACGGCCATGATCCGTATGCTTATTTGAAGGACGTCCTCACGCGCCTGCCGACGCAGCGGGCAAGTGAGATTGCGGAGCTACTACCGCATAGGTGGCGACCGGTTTAGTTGCGCAAGACGGGATGCCCGGACGCACCTCCAACTGGTGCCATTACCGGTCTACTTAGCCTTTATGCTGGTTATCCATGCATTCCTCCCTACAGCTTCGCCCGGTTCAGCCGATAGTTTTCGTACCAAGAGAAGCGCGGCAATTCGATCCTGTAACAAAGGAGAGTAAGCGGCTTTTGAGGAAGATCTCTTGGAATGCTTTCATTACCTCATAACCATAAATGAGAGATGGGCACTTTTTAACGCCTAAGAAAGCACTCACAGACCTTGAGTGATCGAGAACCCGATGAATTTATTAGCGCCTGCCCTGTTCGTTACCAACCGTGTTCGATTCCCCATGAAATTCGCAATTTTGGGATTTATTGTCCTGATTCCTCTGCTCCTGCTAGGCACCCGGGTGATGCTTTCACTGAACACGAGCATCACGGGCATCAAGCATGAACAGGTGGGTCAACAATACTTGTTGGACGTCACCCCTATCCTGCGTCTAACCATGATTCAGAGGGCGCTGACACACGGCATGCTCAGCGGTGACACCAACGCAGTAGCCAATGCAGCACGCAATGCTGAAAAGCTTAACGATGCCTATGCGACTCTTGCTGCGCAGGACGCAAAATTTAGCACCCAACTGGCAACGACAGACCGAGTTCAGACGTTGCGTACCGCTAGTGTGCAGCTGGTTGAACGCGCCAAAGCAGGCGAAGCACCTTTGGTGATCTTTTCCGCGTGGAACGACCAGTTAACCGACCTAATGAATTTCGTTTACTACATTACGGCCACTTCCGGCATGATTTTGGACGAAGATGCAGGTTCGTTGTACCTCATCGATCTAAGCTCTATACGTCTGCCTCGGCAAATAAATCTGGTCGGACAGATTCGCGGTCTGGCCAGCGGTTTTAGCGCTGACCGTCCTCTGGACGACACCACTCGTATTTTTGCCCAGACTTTGTTGAAACAGGAGCTGCTAATGCGTCAAGAGTTGCAGCAGAGCCTTTCCCTGCTTCGCCGAGAAGAGCCGAAATTATCTGGTGTAGTTCAGCCGTCTGTAACAACAGCCATTACCGACCTGGAAAATCTGCGTAAAGACCTGGTGGACTACCTTGATCCGAGCAAGCGCTCAAACGTGAATGCCAACACCTTGGGCGAGCGTGGAAACGCCGTCGTTGCTCAGTTTTACAAAGCTCAGGATCAGATGCAGGAATCGCTGCGAATTCGAATTGATGAGCGTCTGAATACACTGAGTAATGAGCGTACTTTCGGCACTGAGCTATTTATCGCCATTGCGATACTGCTGCTCTATGCGTTCGTCGGCATCTACAAGGCTCTGCGGATTGGGGTTGATGAGCTCCTAGCTGTGACGGCACGTATTGCTCAAGGCGATCTGAGCGCGCGCGTCCGAATCAACAGCCACGATGAAATCGGTGATGTAGGCGAGGGACTTAACCGCATGGTAACGGCCTTCTCTGGCTCACTGAGCCAGGTGGAGCGTAGCTCGCATTCAGTCTCAGATGCGGCAAAGCGACTAGAGATCTCCATAGGCCAAGCCAAAGCCTCAATGAACTCACAACAGGCTGAAACCGAGCAGGTTGCTACTGCCATCAACGAAATGACCGCGAGCGTTGCCGACGTGGCCCAGAATACCGAGGGCGCAGCACGTGCCGCTGAATCTGCAAGCAGTGCGTCTAACGACGGCTTGAAAGTTATGATTGAAACAAGTGCCGCTATTGAGGCGTTGGCCAACGAAGTGGAGCTCAGTGCAAGCAAAGTCGAAGCGTTAGCGACACACAGCAAAGAAATCGGTGGTGTCATCGAGGTCATCAGTACCATCGCGGATCAGACTAACCTGCTGGCCCTTAACGCGGCCATCGAGGCGGCGCGAGCTGGCGAGCAAGGCCGTGGTTTCGCGGTCGTGGCTGACGAAGTGCGGACTCTGGCCTCGCGCACACAAAACTCCACAGAAGAAATTCGACGGATCATCCAACAGTTGCAAGGCGCTACTGATGCCGCTGTTCAACAGATGAAAGCTGGGCAAACCCGAGCTAGGGAATGCATTCAGGCAGCGAGCCAAGCGTCTGGCAGCCTGAACCAGATCAATGAAGCAGTAGACGGAATTGTGGGCATGAACACTCAGATTGCAAGTGCGGCGGTGCAGCAACATTCGGTCTCAGAGGATATCAATCGCAACGTCATCGGCATTCGAAACAGCAGCTTAATCGTCATGGAAGGCGTAGAGGACAACGCCGTAACGGCTGACGAGCTTTCATTGCTCGCTAATGAACTTCGCAGCGTAGTCGGCAAGTTTAAGTTATCCAGCAACGCTTGAAAGGAATCTCAAGCGTTTCAATTGTTGATAGCACGAGAAAGTGCTTTGATCGGGTCTGACTGGGGTGATGATGCCCGGCAGTCCCTGATCGACATTGAGGGCTGAGCTTCATCGTTGCGCAATCTCGTAAAACAATAGAGCCAGCTACGCTAGATGACTTGCCCGGACGGTTACCATGGTTGGCGAAGGACAGTGGCATCTACATTGACAGCATTATGTCTTTTAGCCACTAATACAAATAGATGGAAATCATCAATGGCCACCAGCTCTGCGATCAAGAAGATCACAAGGGAACCCACATGACATCGCTTACCAAGGTAAAGGCCCCCAAGGGTTCACTTAAGACCCTACTGGAGCAATGGACGGCGATGGTGGAGCGTTACGCGGCGATCCATAAGTATGTCGATAACTGCTGGTGGTACAACGAGCGTGCCACTCTTAGCTCGCTGGCCGGCGCCGCCTGGTCCATGGAAAACTGGGTGGCCTTGGAGGAGTTCTCCACGGGCAAGCGCCGCAAAGTTAAAGCAGATGGCGTGGAATCGGGCGACCTGCGCCCGGGACGATGTGATCTCTATGTCACCAATCGCAAGGTTTGCTTCGGTTTCGAGGCCAAGCAAGCTTGGCAACGGGTCGGGCCACGCTCCAACCCGACACGCAATGTGCACAGGGGCTTGCACGCTGCTTGGGAGGACAGCGGGCATTTGGCTAACGATACAGACCACCGTTTCGCCGCCACCTTCATCGTGCCTTCGCTGCCACTAAACGCCGTCATCGACGAATTAGGGAATGTGAACCCGGAACAAGTCATGGCGCTGCTAAATACATGGCTAGAGGAGCAGCGGGGATTTGTACGTCCCGGAGGCAAGGAAACCAGTTATGCCTACACCTTTCCACACCTCGGTCATGAAGGCTTCATTTCCGGTCCCAGGTATTACCCCGGTGTGGTACTGGTGCTCGAAGAGAGGTTCAGGGCGGCTAAGTTGTTGGATGGGGAGAACTGAGTTTCGGTGCAATGCAACGTTGCCGGATTAGCACCTTTGGTACGAGATCGCCTGACACCATGACCTGCCTTGCTCACTCGATACATACGCCTTGATCAGCGCCCAAACATTACTCCACCTCAGTATCTAATTGTATCGACACGACTAACGCTCGACGATAATGTAAAGGCGATGCATGAAAATCAACGACCAGCACGTGAGGGGCAACGGATACCAATGTTTTCATCCGTTCCACAGGAACTGAGACGTAGACCGAGAGCAATTGACCATTTGCGCTCATCGAACCAATACTTGGAGTAATACTCTCATTTTGGATCAAGGTAACACGTTCCACCAATTGAATTTCTATCTCCGGATACTTAAACTCCTCTGGATAAACCACAGTACCTTTGAAAGTGAGGACAGCGAACTCTTGGATAGAGTCCTCCCCAGACGATACTTCGCGTCGGGTAGCCATTCGAAATGACCACGAAAAGCCCCAAGAAGTAATCTTCGCCTGATACCATTTCAGAGAATATGGTGAGCGAGTCTGAGCACGGCTAGCACTTTTACCTCGACCGTTGTTAGGCTTGACCATATCCACCTCCCTACAAGGTCGAGTGCCGAACCCGGCAAGAAAATCAACCACTAAACTCAACAATCAAAGCCTAGACCTATCCGGTGAATTACACACTGTGCATAGCTCTACTTTCTTTAAACGAGAGTGGCTACACCTCCGGCCCTCTATAAATACATCCACTTGTACATGTCTCGTGAATACGTACTGCGGATAGCTCGGGAAGTAATGGCTTTAGTTCCTGCCAAACCCAAACGGCTAAAACCTCGCTCGTCGGATTTTCCAGTCCGGGTATTTCATTAAGATAATTGTGATCTAAGCGTTCATACAGAGGCGCGAAAATCTCCTTTATCTCGGAAAAATCCCTGACCCAACCTGACGTTCTGTCGACTGGGCCATCAATATGAATAGCAATACGAAAGGAGTGACCGTGCAGACGTCCACATTTGTGCCCTTCTGGAACATTCGGTAGTCGATGAGCGGCCTCAAAAACGAACTCTTTAAAAATCTCCACAGATTCCTCCCGTATCTCACGCGACAAAAAAACAAAACAGCTAGACTAAACCTTCCAAGACTCAAGGTCGACGCATAACGTTTCAAACAAAAAATCTACAACTTTGGCTCGCCCCTCACCTAGCGCTGATGCAATGGTGATCACGGAAACCAAAATGGAATTAACAGTGTGCAAGTCGGTTACATCACTCAGACAATTCAATATTTCTTCGAATTTCCCCAACATAGCGGTTTGGGAAAAATTTAATGCCTGCACCACATGGGTAGATGGCGTCAGGTATAGAATATTCGCACGCGTCCGCAAACCGTAGGCTTCAGTCAGCATGCCATACCCTTCCGAAGGGAAAGCTTCGTCCTGCCCTGCAAGCCTCCTCAATGCCTCCTGAAAGGCCATGGATAGATGAAGAATGACTTCTGAGAACTCTTTGACACTGGCGTCACTGGCCAGCGCTCGAGACAGATCCGAGGAAACCAAAGTAGTCATAATGACTCCTAAATATTAGTAATGAGCACCCGTTAGCTAGGTACGAGTTCCGAACTTCGAACCAGCTTGGTCAAATGATCAGTCAAAATATGAATATCACCATGTAAATTCTGAATACCATTCCATGGTCGGCTACCTGTTTTAAAGGACCACTCTCCCGAATCGAGCGTCCAAGCTGTATATCCTTGTAGCTTTCTAAGGCCTAACTTGAATACTGGGGCCAGTGGCGCTCCTGTAGCACACAACTGCTCCATGACAAACCCCATGGAAATAATCCCCGCGCTATGGACGAGACGAGAGCTTTTAGGTGTGTGGCCATGCCAAGCATTTCCGAACACCTCCTGGACCGCCTGGAAAAACTCACTGATGGCCAAGAAACACCGGTCCTCACCTCCCGACAACTCAATCACCTCCCGACAGTAACCATCGGAAAGGGAATTCATTACCAGTTTCTGGAGCGACGTATCGCCGATGACTCCTGAGGGGTTGGTATGCTGCTTGATCTGTCCTTGCAAAGAAGATCGATCGTCATAATTCAGCATTTCCACGATGCGGGCTGCGCGGGCGCGGGAAGTCATTCTGAATGGAAGGCCGCTGACAGACGGGAGCAGTTCATATACTAGAGACTTCGGTAATGGACTGGTGTTGTTGACGAGAATGAATTGCCGGCGAAGCTCTTCCTGATTTTCACACACAAGAGCAGACACCAATAGCTGGAACGAACTCCCCTCGAGCCCAGTTAACGCAGATAGGCGCTGTTGACCATCCACAACGAACCCAGGAGGGCCGGATGAAATATCCACCTCAATTTCTGCATAGGCTCCATTTCCTTCCACCACCCGGACTCCACTGGTAAACGCTAACACCACAGCATTGGGCATTACCGCATCGGGACGGGAGAGGTAGTCGCGGATCTCTCGTATGTGCTTGGACACCTGTGGCCGCTGAAAGCCATGAAGGGCGCCACGATCATCACGCTTGACTCGGTCGATGCTAGCGATCGCCAAAATCTGCTCAACGGTAGCCGCAAACGATACCACTTGGTGGGTTGGGCTCTGTAACGCCTTGATTGCGCTGAACTTAAGCAACGAGTCTCTTCCTTCATCGAACGGCCCCCCAGAAAGAGGGGTAGCAGCAGTATTGAGGCTCTTATACCAACCCTTCCGCATAAAAACCAGCCTAAGCGCATTGGCCCATACAGTTATTAAATGGTAAATTGTCAGCTTCAGATAAATGCAACACCCGTCAAAACAGGCCTACAGTTTTCCCATGAGAACCGTCATCATCACCAACTGCACCAATCGAAAACGTCTCGACGGCCTGCCGCCGGTGGTGCTGAACGACGAGTGTTATTCATCGATTGCAGCCATGGCAAAGGCGTGGAAGGGGCAAATAGACGAACGTCCCACCACTCTGATGGCATCTTCACTTTACGTGGGCAGAAGCGTTTCTGACGCGAGGCGCGTAGCAACGAAGTTGAACGCGAAGCTAATGTTTGCGTCGACCGGCTTAGGGTTGATTGAAGGCGATCAGAGATGTCCACCGTACAACCTGACGGTGGCTCAGGATCCGAATTCTATCATCCCACGTCTCGAAAAATTGGGTGTGCGCGCATCAGATTGGTGGGAAGCCGTGAATGTCACCCAATCAAAGGGAAGCGCCCTAGCGGACCTCGTCAGCCAACCCGACATCGACTTGGTGCTCATTGCTCTCTCTTCAAACTATGTCCAGTTGATAGGCGAAGACCTTGGAAAAATCAGGGACACGCAGATCGACAAGCTCAGAATATTCACTTCGCGCCCAGGCATCGAGATGCTTCCCAGCCATTTACGACCCATCGCGATGCCGTATGACGAACGCCTTGAAACCTCAACACTACCAGGCACTCGCAACGATTTCCCTCAGAGAGCCCTGCGTCATTTCATTGAGATTCTTGAACTGTCGAGTGCTCCTGCTGAGATCGCTCGAAAGAGCGTCAGCGCGGCGATGGATCTTTTATCCCTAGCAAAGACGACCATCCGGCGGCGCGCATCGGACAGTGAAATTGCCTACATGCTTGAGTGTGTGTGGGCTGACTACCAAGGCAGTTCGACCCGATTGTTACGCTACTTAAGGGACGAGGCCCTGGTGTCGTGCGAGCAATCGCGCTTTCGGAGGATCTGGCAGGACATCAAAGGTCAAGACAGCATAGAGAGCAAAGCATGACGAGCGAAGATGCGATTGTGGTGCGTGCACTACGCACCACACAAGGCGACAACCTTGATGTGTATGCATTATTCATCAGGGGATCTGACCTGGTCCGAATTGCCGACATCAGCCGCCTGTCGCGCGAAGACAGCAGTCCCCTCAAGGGTTTTCAGCGCCCCGAGATTAAGAGTCATGTCAAAGGGATCACTGAGTACCTCAATCAGGGAAATGTACTTTTTCCCAATGCAATTATCTTAGCGCTGTCTCCTGACCTGCGTTTTGTTGCAGCACGCGGAAGTAAGCCGACAGGCGATGCGGGGCTTTCGCAAGCGGGTACGCTGACGATCCCTATCAGGGAGGAAGGAATGAGGTCTGCCTGGATCGTGGACGGGCAACAGCGCTCATTGGCGTTGGCGAAAGCGGCCAATTCGGATCTTCCTGTGCCAGTGATCGGTTTTGTATCCGACAGCCTGACCACCCAGCGCGAGCAATTTATCTTGGTCAACAAGGCCAAACCCTTGCCCACTCGACTGATCAACGAACTACTGCCGGAGACAGGCAGTATCCTTTTGCCCCGCGAACTGAGTGCTCGCAAGGCACCAGCTGAGTTGTGCGGGCTTCTTAGCCGCGATCCCAACTCCCCTTTCCACAAACTCATAAAGCGGTCGTCCGAGCAAAATAGCAAAGCGGTGATCACTGATACCGCTGTAATAACGATGATCCGCAATAGCATCAGTAATCCGTTGGGGGCGTTGGCCCCCTACACGTCCAGCATCGACGGTGCGGCGAACGTTGAGTCCATGTACCACCTACTGACGACCTTTTGGCGAGCGGTGCGTGATACGTTTCCAGAGGCGTGGGCACTTGAATCGAAGAACAGTCGACTTATGCACTCAGCGGGAATCATCGCCATGGGCGTGCTCATGGATCGGATCTACGCCAAGATCGGTGGTCAGCGCGAAACCTACGAAGCCGTGTTACAAGAACTGGCCAGAGTCGCCCCTTACTGCGCATGGACATCAGGTCAGTGGCCGATGATTAATGTCCAGTGGAATGAAATCCAAAGCACCCCTCAAGATATCAAGGCGCTGCAAGAAACCTTGATCCGCCTCTATATGACCAGCGCTCACCAATGAAATTTTTATACGCCGACACCCAAGACTACGTAGACCCGGATTACGATTTCATCAACGATCGAAATGCGCCGGGCCGGAAGAGATACTGGGATGACCAGTATGCGCACGAAATGATGACCCCCGTCCCTTATGATGGGCTCTTGGTCTCGATGAGCGCAGTGCGACCGGCAAATGGCGTCGCTAATTCAAAGGTTCGGTACTCGACTTCCGAGCAGCAGCGCTTCTTGAGAGAAGGCGCACGCAAATTTCTACGACTCGATGGCATTCAGTTCAAAGATACGATGGTCCTAGGGGACTGCGGGGCTTTTGCCTATGTAGAACACCCTACCCCTGCGTATAGCCCAAGCGAAGTAGTAGAGTTCTACTCGGATGCGGGATTCACCCATGGCTGCTCGCCAGACCACATCATATTCAACTGTGACTCCAGCAATCCGCCAGCGCTGAGCCAGTCGGAGGATGTGCTGTTTCGGTATGAAATCACGCTCAAAAATGCGCAAGAGTTTCTGCGTTTAGTGAAGGAGGCGGAGTGGCCCTTCGAACCCCTGGGCGCGGTGCAGGGTTGGTCTCCTCAAAGCATGGCGAACGCGGCAAAACAACTCGAAGACATGGGTTATCGCTACTTGGCGATCGGAGGTCTAGTACCTTTGAAAGTCGATCAAATCCATGAGGTTCTGAAAGAGCTTCGAGCGGTCCTTAAGCCCGAGACAAATATTCATCTGCTGGGTTTTGCTAAAGCTGAGAACATCCATGAATTCACCGGATATGGCATTACCAGTTTTGACTCAACCTCCCCCCTTATACGCGCATTTAAAGATGCGAAGTGTAATTACTACATGGGCAACAATACAAGCAAACTGGATTACTACACAGCTATTCGCATTCCTCAGGCGATTGAAAATCCACGCCTGATGCAAGGAATAAAAAAAGGCACTCTGAGCGCAGAAGAGTTACAAATCAAAGAAAAAGCAGCGTTGCTAGCAATCCGCGACTACGATAAAAACCTGCTCGACTTTGATTCAACTTTAGCCGTGCTAGTAGACTATCTCCGACTGACTCTTTCCGGCTCAATATCGTCATCATTAGAAATGGAAAAAGAAATCGCCAAGCACGTCCGACTAATTTCACCCACGCTGAGAGATAAACCGTGGCAAAAATGCCAATGTTCGATTTGTCAGTCAGCGGGTATCGAAACTATTATCTTTCGAGCCAGCAATCGAAACAAAAGACGCGGATTTCATAACTTAGGCGTGTACCACCGCCACCTTCAGAAAACTCTGGAACTTTCGAAACAATGATCTATCGATTTAAGGGTGTGCGCGCCCAACAGGCCTCCGGGCATGATGTATTTTCGTTTGCGGCCACTCCAAATGAAATTTTAGAGTTCTCTGAAATTGAGAGAGTCGGCCGCGATGAAGAAGGTCACCTCAAAGGCTTTCAGCGCCATCAAGTCGCGTCGCACATCAGAGATATTCGTGACTATCTTCAGCGCGACGATGCATTGCTTCCTAACGCAATTATCTTGGCCTTTCTGGATGGGGTAACGATTAAAGACCTCGGCGAGGGTATTGTAGAAATCGTTATTGATACTGCCGAATCCAAGCCAGGCTTCGTGGTCGATGGACAACAACGACTCAGTGCCCTTGCCACGATGGAGAAACCTGGATTCCAGGTATTCGTATCTGCATTAATCTGTAAAGATTACAACGAGTTGCGGCAGCAGTTTGTGCTCGTCAACAATACGCGACCGCTGCCAAAATCGCTGATCTATGAGCTTTTACCGACTGTTGACGGCCTGCCAGAACGGTTCACCAGTCGTAAATTTGCTGCTCGCATTATTGATTTGTTGAATTTTCTGCCTAACTCCTCTCTATTTGGCGAGATCAAGCAACATACGAATCCCAAAGGAGTACTAAGCGACATGGCGATGCAGAAGTTCGTGATGAACTCTGCGAATGATGGCGCGATTCGTAGTTTCATGAAGTTTGATGACTTTGAGGGGCGCAGCATCGAACTCATCAACAACTTCTTCCATGCAGTGCGTGTAGTTTTCAAATCGGAATGGGAAGGACTAGCGCCTAGGAATTCACGTTTGAAGCATGGGGCGGGCCTGGTTTCTTTGAGTTTCGTTATGGAGTTGCTTTACTCCGATCAAGGCACAACCAGCAAGGAAGGTTTTATCAAAGGTCTAAAACTTTTGAAACCTCATACGGCGTGGACAAGTGGCGATTGGCACATTTCTGAAACCGACCGACGCCCCTGGAACGGCATCCAAAACACGCCCACTGATATCGGATTGCTCACCAAGTATCTGACCGAAAAACTCAAGCAAGAACTGAAACGGCGCTAAATCCAAACCCAGTTCCGAGGAGGGCAGCATGCATAGCAAAGCCTTAGTTTTATTCTCAGGCGGACAAGATTCCACCACCTGCCTTGCCTGGGCGCTGGAACGTTACGAGTACGTCGAAACCATTGGCTTTGATTATGGTCAGAGGCATCGAATTGAACTCGAATGTCGGCTGAATATCTTGCAGGAGGTACGTAACAGATTTCCAAACTGGGCCAAGCGACTCGGTGAGGATCATGTGCTTGACCTCAAATTACTCGGCCAGATCAGCGATACGGCGATGACCGCTGAGAAAACTATAGAGTTTGAAAAGAATGGACTTCCCAATACGTTTGTACCCGGGAGAAATCTGCTGTTCTTGACGTTCGCAGCCACGATTGCCTACCGACGGGACCTCACCGTGCTGGTCGGGGGAATGTGCGAAACAGACTACTCAGGCTACCCAGACTGCCGGGACAACACCCTCAAAGCCACCCAGGTGGCCTTGAGCCTCGGGATGGACGCTCCGGTGATCATTGAAACGCCCTTGATGTGGCTCAACAAAGCGCAGACCTGGCGTTTGGCGGAAGATCTAGGTAATCGAGATTTTGTCAGCCTGATCCAAGAAGAGTCCCACACCTGCTACCTCGGAACCCGACAGCAGAAACATGAATGGGGCTACGGGTGTGGAACGTGCCCAGCTTGCGAACTGCGCAAAACTGGATATGAGCAGTACATTCAAGAACGAGATTGATGATGGTTCAGCGGTGGCGGATCAGTGCACTCGCCACCTATTTGAATCAGATGAGTAAACAAAATGACTTACAGCATCAAAGAAATGTTTTACACCCTTCAGGGGGAAGGTAACCAGGCGGGTCGACCCGCGGTATTCTGCCGATTTTCAGGATGTAACCTCTGGTCGGGACGAGAGCAGGACAGGGCTAGCGCGATCTGTACATTCTGTGACACGGACTTCGTTGGAACAGATGGTCAAGGTGGGGATAAATTCAAAAATGCGGAAGCTCTTGCCCATGCTATTGATTCGTTTTGGCCAATATCCCACCAGAATCATAAGTATGTGGTATTGACCGGCGGAGAACCTTTACTTCAGGTCGATGACGCATTGATTGCCGCTCTGCATGAGTTAGACTTCACGATTGCTGTAGAGACCAATGGAACTATCGCACCACCGAAAGGTATTGACTGGATCTGTGTAAGCCCAAAATCTACCGCAAAACTAAAGATAACTAAAGGTGACGAATTAAAACTCGTATTCCCGCAGCCCGACTCGATGCCCAATCAATTTGAGCACCTAGACTTCAAAAACTTCTACCTCCAGCCAATGGACAACCAAAATACCAAAAATAACATTGAGGAAACTATCAAATACTGCAAAAGCAATCCCAAATGGCGTCTAGGCTTGCAACAACATAAAATACTAAAAATACCCTGAACCACCAATAGACTTTCATAACCAACCACAGCCATCTCACCACAAAACCTATAAAACCTATAAAACTTATAAAAAACCAAACGTTAGTTAACGAGACCTAAAAAATTTAAAGCTAGCGCCTTACCAACACAATATAAACCCCAACACAACACCGATAAAAACAAGCGACGTCGTGCAGGCCAAAAAATACCAGCGATATTCGTTGAATATTTCTTTGCCCCCCAAGCACCTCCATCTACTAGAAATTAAAAAAGACCCCACCTCTATTCATTGTCATTTAGATTAATAGGACTGCCCTTACGCCAAAAAAACTCTATAATGATTACTTACAAGCTGTCTTTTTAGTTCACGCACACCGCGACTAACAATGTCCCTGCCTGCAGAGTATCCAAATTTTTCATCATCCACTCCTCCTTCCAAAACTCCACAGGCATAGAGTAAATTAGTTTTCTCGCCGCCTCCCCAATCTGCAGTTTTTCGATGCTTAAACGCTTCATCCCAGCCTTTCGAGCTCCGTCAACACACAACTCAAAATGCTGGCACTTCCCTTCCCCATGGGGAGTAGGGTTTGCAGGTCGCCGCGTGCTTCCTTCGCCGCGTAATAGGCCTGGTGCTTACTGCTTCTCCAGGCAAAAACGAAGATATCAGCGGTTACCGCCAGATGCTTAAGCCTGTCAGTTGCTACCGCGTCGGCATTCAACTCTACCCGTGCCAGCGGCAAGAGCATTCGCAGGAATTGACGCGCACGCTGCCCGGCGGATTCAGTCAGCGTATAGATGCCGATTAAACCGTCGAAATCAGCATGCGCTGTTTCCGCGTGCCCCTCTTCCTGATAGGAAAAGGACTCCAGCAAGTTGGTACAACTGTAATCCTTGGCCAGTAGAGACAGGATTGCATGTTGAGTCGGCTTGAGACGATGATTCTGGGTGCGCGCCAACTCCACGACGGCCATAAAAAACCGCAGTCGCGATTCACTGTCTGGAGATCCATGCAGGGCCAGCATTTCAGCTGCATTGAGCGCCCAGTCGATGTTACCGGGAGTACTGTTCGCGGTAATTATCTCAGAGTAGGCATCGAGCGCTTCGACGTAGTCGTCCTTCGAGGGACCAAGGCTGACCAACGCCTGTACGAGAGCAGAGGCCAATTCGAGTTCATTGGCCGAGACCACCCCATTCCATGCAACGATGCGGATTAGCATGGTGTAAAGCGGTATGAAACCACGCACTGGATGTGCCAAGCGATCGACAAAGAACTCCACCAAGGCGCCGAAGGCATCGCGAAACACACATTCTGCCTGACCGCTCGCGTTGCCGATCTTCTCGGCCAACTGACGGCAGGCCTCTGGATCCGAAGCATAGGCCTCAGCACTCCAACGCGTGAGTGCCTCCTCCAGGATCTGCAGCGGAGGACGCTCACAGCGCCCGGCTTCAACATAGCGAACCCAGGACATCCAATCGGTGTCAGGACGTTCTTGCGACGCTTCTGACGGCTCTGACTGCAGCTGCTGCAGTCTGCTCAGATCACGTTTTGTCCATGTTGCACGCGCGGCTTCGGGTGCATTACCCACCGCTTCGAGCACCCGCCGAGTGGTTTCAATATCCTCTAGTTCCACTGCGCAACGCAGCATGGCACTGTACGTCCAAGCGCTGGGGAAGGATTCAAACGACAACTGCAGCGCCAACTCATAGTCGTCATCGGCTAAGGCCTGACGTGCCAATTCAAAGACATCGGAACGCAACGACGGGGCAGACACCAAACGGCTGGACCAATACTCGATCAGTTCTGGCCCGGCTTGAGCCGGATAAGCGGCAGCAATGGTCCCGCAACGCGCCAAATTCGGTTCGTCCTGCACAAGTTCATAAAGCAGGAACGCCTTCAGTACATTAGGTTGACGAACACCTTTCCGCTCCTTAAACAGCGGGCCGAAGTGACGCACGATGTCATTTCGAAAAACGGTCAGGATGGCTTCGACATTCGGGTCATCCTCGATGGCTGCGATATAAGTTGCATAAAGCGCCTCGACCAAGTCGGTGATGGTCTGAGCAGGTAAAGACAGACCTAGAACAGACTTGATCAGCGAGTAATCGTGCGCCAGTTGATACTGGCGGCCGAGGCCGGCCAGCATGCGAATATCCAAATACTTGTGCTGTTCAACATCAATACGGCCGCTGGCAACCAATTCGTGGCGCAAATATTGAGCATCTGCCTCGTTACCGGCCAGTAGCGCCCGATCAAACTCAGCACGGATCTTGCCGAACGGACGTTGCGTGCGGTCAGGGATGTCTGGGCGGCGGCGCAGCAAACTAAGATACAACTGCAAGGATTGTGTAACATCGCCGCGCGCTGCCGCATTCACTGGTCGCAAGCAGAATACGAAACGGCCAAAGCGTTTCTGCAAGGCACATTCGATCTCGTCACCACAATCGACGTGCAGTGGTTGGCCACGGAAATCGCTGTAACTTGGTCCGACAACAGCTGTCAACTCCTGCACCAATGCAACTGCCGATGCCTCATTGCTAGCCATTGCATACCAATGAGACGGCCCATCAGCATCGAATACCGGCAGCACAATAGGCGATTGGTAGCCTTGAGTGACAAAAGTTGCGATCCACGGGTTTACCTGCTCCAGCCACGCCGCCGGCGCGCTACCACCGACAATGGCTTCCCAGTTCAGAGCATTGCGCCCAAAGAAAAAACGCCCTAGCCAGGTCTTTTCCTGAGAGGGCAAGTCGTCAATCATGCAGCCTCCCTGTAGCGGGCGAATTCAAGGCGGGTTCGACCAAGATCGTGCTGATCGAGCGAGAACTCTACCCATTCGTCATTGATCATCATGCCGTTGTAGGTCAGGTTCATTGAACCCATCAACAGGCAACGCGTGAGCAGGATGCCCTTGGTATGCAATTGGCCGTGGATGTGCACCGCGAGTTGATCTTCCAGACTATGCTCACGAGTCAAATCGGCGATCCGGGTACGGAAGGCATCGTTGCTGGCTTCGCTCCGGGTGACAATATGCACCTTTGTACCGTAATTCATCAGAGTCACAAGGACATCGGCGAGGCGGATCTCTCGCCGCCCCCATTCGGGATTGAGGGCATCAAAGCTTCCGGACCGATTGTCGATCAAGACAACATTGCTGATCCAAGGAGAAACGATCCAAATCTCGTGGCCGGGTTGCAACACTTCGGCCACGAACATAGTCTGCAATAATTCCTGGATCGTGGTGACGCCAGTGGTTTGCGTCTTGAAAATGCGCCGATGGAGAATGTTCATTGCACTGCCTCGACGAGTTCAATATCAGCTTCGATCATTGATTGGGTTTGGCGGATGCCCTGTAGGCGGGCATAAGCGCGCAAGTAGCCGGATTCGACCGGATTGGTTACCAGTGCATTGAGCGCGGAAGCTAAGCAAGCACGTTCGGTTTCCGGACAGGTCAACGTAACTTGGCGGCCGGCGTTGAGTTGTTCGGCGGCTCGCAGCAACCAGTCACGGTCCAGCAGCGAAATGCAGACACGGTCGTCGCCGATGGTTTCCACCACCAAGAGGCGCTCGATCAAAGGCAATTCAATAAAGGGATTTCTTATCTTCAGTGCGGACTGGCGAATCGCCCGACCGCGGGGCCATAAGAGGCCATAGATAGCGCCAATGCGCCAGGCCGCGCGGTCGTTGCCTGGAGGGGAGCCGATGTCGGACACAATACGATCGATATCGTCCGATTGGCTTAGGTAATAACTCATAACACGCAGATCGATCTCTATGCCGATACGCGCCTCCTCACCCTGCCAATGATCAAGCACTCGGGAAAGGTAGAGATCCGTCGCCGCGCCCGATCCCGGTCGCAGAACACGGTTACCAAGCGCCACTAAAAAGCCGTGGAAGGGGGAAAAACCTTCCTGCAACAACTTCCGACGTAAGCGTTGAAAGGACTGCGTCATTTCTTCCTGGCTGGCGGCGGCACGGAATTGGCGCGCCAGTGCGGCGCTTTCCGAATCTCCGGTACCATTGTCCTCGGCCAGCACGGTGACCATTTGTTTGAGTTGATGGTCGATCAACTCAAACTCGCCCATGCTCAGATTGGCGCGTACGGTAGCGAAGAAGCGGCGCGGGTCTTCCGCATAGCGCCGCATAAATTCCTCGATCAGTCCGTTGCCCCCCGGACTACGCTCGGTAAACCACGCCTCCACCGCTTCTGAGTCAAAGCCGACGGCTTGGCCGGGGAGTGCCGGGCCGCGTTCTAAGTCGACCGTCAGGTCTTCCGGATCGATGCTCGGGCATAGGTCGGTAATCGAACGTAGAAGTGCTGCAGCAAGCGTGGAATGGTAGACCCCACGTAGCCACGGTTCCCAGCCGGAATCGATTGGCTCCCAAAGCATGGCGCCAAACTCGTGCAATTCCGCAATCACGATGGGATCGCGCAAACAGGCATCCAGTTCCTGGCGTAACTTTTCTGGACTGCCCACCGTCTCGTCGCCGCCCTGCACCTCGACCACTTGCGACTGAAATAACAGGTTCAGCACATCTGGAAGCGAGATCGATGCCTGACCCTGTCGAATAGAGGCGTCGGCCTCGGCCAAGCCGATCTGTCGGTGCATCGCTTCATAGGTCATGGCAGACAGGTAAATCTGTGCTAACCACTCGCGCATGAAGGGGCTTGCAATCATGGCCAAGCGCTCACCGCGCCAAGCAAGGTCAATGAACCGAGCACTGCGTACTGCGCGCCACTTCGCTTCGTCGCCCGGAATCTGGCGTAGGTGCAAATCGGGAGGGATATCGATCAGGAACACCATACCGTCGGCGGCAAATTGCGCTCCCAAGCCCACCGCTTGGTTCTCACGTTGAAACACCGTGTCGGTCCGCACCTTCTCCGCGCCAACACCAATCTCCGCCGAAGCGCCCACCGCGAAGCGTCGAATCTCTACTGGAGCATGGCGTGAGTGCGTAAAAAAGCCGATACGGGTGACGATCTCTGCCCACCGACTGCCTGCGGGCGGCGTCAGCCATCCCGGTTCGATGGTGGCGACGATTTGGCTATGCCATTCCAAGGAGGCATTCGACGAGTCTTTCACTGCCGCCGGGGGAGATTGCGGTGCTAGGCGTACCGGGCGGTAAACTGGCAGAGCTACCGTTTTACCGCCCCGGCGTACCAGATACTCCCCTAGCAGCACGTGGTTACCGATGGCATCGACATCGAGGCCGAAGACATCGCTACAGATGCCAGATCCGCTTTGGAAGTCCGGCGACGGTGCGATCCAGTGGCGCTCAGTACGATAGCGCACTCCATAGCGCCGGCTGACGCGACCGGGCGCGAACTCGCGCAGTGCGGCGAACACTGACATTACCGATGCATTGGAAGGACTTGCCGAGTGCGACTCTGGCAGATCGATGGCGACCTCGGCTAAATTGAGGTCAGCGAAAAGAGAACCCGGAATAAAGTCCGGTAACGGAGTGTTGAAGGCTTTGTAATCCTCCTGCGGGTTACCGTCTGCACTCCAGTGGCTCGCTAGACGCCGGAGCGCGGTCGGCAGCACAGTTGTCAACAACGGTCGCGGGTACTCCCACAGTATTGCCGACAACTCCTCGTCAGACAGGCGCAGCGCGCGGCGCAAATAGTCGGAGAGACGCCGGCTACCCGCTTCGGTTTCAAGAACACTACGCAGTTCACGTATTAGGCGCTGACGACGCTGCGCATTGAGTTTGTCGCCACCGGCCAGGTCGCTCCAAACGCTACCTGCAGGACCGTCCTGCAGTCGCAATGCCAGATAATCTATGGTGGCATACACTGCTTGCATTCGGGTGATGTATCGGTTCGCCAAGGGCAAGGTACGGACAGGCAGTTCAGGATCGAACAGCAAATCGTAACTCTGGTAAGCAGCGCGATCGCGACCATAATCAGACAGCACGACCGCCGTCCATGGCCGCATGCCGCGGGTGCGGCCGCCGCGCCCCTTACGCTGCAGGAAGCCCGCGATTCCGCGCGGCGCCTTGTGCTGGATCACTGCACCAACGACCGGATCGTCGAAACCCACTTCCAGGACGGCAGTGGCAACAATAACTTCCGCGCTGGCGTCAACACCACGATCCTGGGAGCTAACCCGCTTGATCACTAAACGGTGCTTGAGGCCCTCATGCAAGTCTTGGCAGAAGCGCCAGTCTTGCCCGTTGGCATAGCGCAAGAGAGAGGATCCGGCCTCGCGCAGTACTGCCAAACCGCCGTCAGGCGCATGGCGCATGTCAGGGTCGCCATAGCTATTGCGTCCTTCAGCACTGAGCAAGTCGAAATACAAACGATTGATCACATCTAGGTTATCGGTGAAGACGAAGGTGCGCTGGCCAAAGACGCCTCGACTGACCGACTGTTCCGGCTGCGCGGCTTTTGGATCGAGGCAGCGCTGCAGCACCATGGCGGTCTGAATGGTTGTGGACAGCAATGCCGTGCGCGAGACCGGATCGCCGCGCAGGGCAACCATATACTCGGCACCTTCGGATTCGATCTCGTCAGTACGCGGTGACACTTCATCTACAAGGTTCGTGCGACAACCTGTTAGCGCCGCGAAGAACTGTGAAGCTTCCCGCAACGTCGCCGACAAGCCGACGAAGCGCAACGATTGATCGAGTAGCCGTTGCCAGCGCCGCATCAGATATGCGACTTGCGCACCGTGCTTACCTTCGTAAGTATGCACTTCATCCATCAACACCAGTTCCGGCGCATGCAGCGCCCTGGGACCAACGCCGAAAAGATGCATCATAGAGTTGTCAGAGAGGCGCTGGTTCAGCATCTCGGTGGTGGTGAACAGGATGTCCGGTACGGAGTTCTTGAGCGATTCCCGGGTCAGCGGGAACACAGTGCCGTCCAACACTGCTTCACAAACAGCGCACACCAAACGTTCGCGTCCCTCCTTACGATCCTTGTGTAACCAGCGCAACTCGCCGCCACAGTCAAGACAGGCAAGAGTCGGACAGACCTGATCATTACCTATTTTTGGCCACTCACAGAAATGTGCGGAAAACGGGGTATCTCCATAGAGCGCACCAACGCGAATCAACACTTGATCCTTTTGCGGTAAACCGGCTTGAAGGCTACGGGTGCGCTGCAAGACTTCGCGCAACTGATCCTTAAGCAGTTCGGTGCGGGGATACAAGGCGACCGCCTTGACCCAGCGCTCGGCCTTGCCTTCCACAAGCACATGGCGGTAAATCGATGCTAGCGCCGGTATGTAAAAGGCGAGAGTCTTACCACTGCCAGTACCCGCGCAAACGATGGTCGCCAAGTCCTTCCCAGTTTCGATCGCGCGCAAAATGCGCTGGGCAGCGCGTACCTGGAAGCCGGACAGACGGACAGTGCGATTGGGGGGCGTTAGCAGCGCTTTTACAGCCGCTAGCAGCGCCGGACTTGAAGCTGCCTCACCTATCATGGTCAACGCCTGCTCGACGGAGATGTCTCGCGCCGGATAACGACGACGACGACGCAGAAAGCGAAAGTCGGCAACTAAGCTAGGGGCCTGCTGCCATCCACTTGATCCTGAGTGTTTCGGGAACAGTTGCCGCAAGCGCTGCAGTAAGCGCACGGTTTCCGCCATGCGTGATCGGTAACCGATTGCGCCACCACTCCTGGGCACCTCGGCAATCCATTTGCGTCGTCGTAGTTCCTCCAGGACATCCTCAGCAGAGAAAAAGTCCTCGATGCCATCGTCGATGGCTTCGTCGATCAGGGGATTGAGCAATTCGCTGAGTTCTTCATGACTGAAGACACCATCGACGATGCCCCAGACCAGCAACCTTGCTTCACGCTCTTCGATGCGATCCAGCACCAAGGCAAGAAAACGTTCGCGTGCTTCCAAGATGACTCCGTTCAATTAGCGTGCCCGCACTACATAGTTAGCCAGCATGTTATTCGTGCGCAGCCATTCAATGACCTCTGGGATCAAAAAATCGAGGCTAGCTCCGCTCCCCACGGAGGTGGCGTTAAAAAATGCTCTCACAGGTAGCGGCACGTCGTCGTTCTCGACAAACTTAATATCTGCCAAATCCTTCGAACACCCAAGCAACTCGCGCAGAGCTTCCACGTTACCAGGAATGGTATTGCGGTATTGACTGAAACGCTGGTACAGCTTCGTATAGAGCTCCAGGGCTTTTCGGTTCTCAGGCAGCGCCTGCAAGATGGTCTGCTTGCGTTGCTCGGGAGGCACTCCGCCAAACAACTTACTGCTGAAGTAGGCTTTCCAGTCCTGTTTCTGCAGCATCTCGACTGAGGCGTTAAACTCGGTAAGCGTCGATATCAGTTTGCTCCAGCCCTTCTTGTCTACCAGAGTGGCAGCCTTGGGTGATTCGGAAAAACGAGCATTAATCTGGCTGATCAATTGTTTCGCCTTCTCAATGTCTGGAATTGGCGAGAACGGAACACTCTGCTCCCTGAACAAGGTATTACGACATGCCAAGGTCACAATCCGGCCTGCCAGTTCCTTCAGTTCATTTCGCTTTGCCGCCAACGCCTCAGCTTCTTCAATACTACTGGTGGCGGCTTCAGCACGTATCAAACGAGCGCGGACACTCTGTGCGTCGATTAAGAGCATACGGTTTCTCCATCCACTCCCAGTGCATCCATTTCATTTAAGAGGTCTTCGAACAAGGTCTGGATTTCACTCGCCTGCGCTTGTGGATCCACTCCCTGGGATTGGTCTTCAAACCGCTTAGCGATTTTCTCAGATGCACGCACAACCTTGCGCGACGCGTCTACGAACCGCGACGCCACGATGAGCGGATGCACGTCAAAGCGGCCCATGCGGGTGACTAACTTTCCGTCATTCGGCCCCTCGTCCCCCTCTCCCGAGGTCGCAAGTATTGACAGAGCCTCACGCAGTGCGCCACCGCGAAACTCCTCGCACAACGTTTTGAAGGCATTATGACTAATACCGATGTCGTCCACGTTCCAGCTAGCGAATTCCTTCAACTGATCTGCCAGCGCCCTAAGCCCCTCTGCAATTTCTTGCTTATCGAAGTTGTCGCCGAACTCTTCCGTCAGCTTGATACGAATGTTACCCGCTCCTTGGGATACCTTACCCGCCAGAAGGCTCACACGTGTCTCTGACATTATCGGCAATGCTGACTTTAACTCGCTGGGGAGAAACTCAAAGACGCCCAGGTTAGTAGCTTCGCTCTCAGGCAACAAGCAATCGGCCACCCTTACCATATCGACAGCATAGAGAATCTTCCCTGTAGTGCCTTGGAAACTGCCACAGTAGTCGGTAACGAGTTCCTGTAACTTGGAACGTATCTGTAATGCCTGCTCCTGCAAGGCGCGCCAATTGCTGAACTCCGTAGATGATTCCTCAAGCGGACGCCGAGGGATGTTTGGCGCACCGAATAAGAAAGCAGCGAGACTAGCAGGGGTACGCCCACGGTCGATGAGGCCAAGAATTCGGCTATTGGTGGATAGTAATCGCACGGCCATGCCTAGCTTCTGAAGCATGCTGGCATGTACCAGAGCCAATGCACTCGGCATTAGACGGTCAGAGAGGTTGCCGATCCAACATAGATCATCATCGACACCAGCGTATTGCATCTTGCCGTTATTCAGGTGGTAGAAACGAGTCACGGCAGCTAGCTCTGCACGTAACTGACCAGTGGGATCGGTATCATCTACCGCAACTAGGATCGCGTTGGTAGCAATGCCGCCATCACCGCCAGCATTCGGAATGGATATTTGTTTCCAAGAAATTGGAGTCTTGATACAACGCTCCGCCGACCAATCAATTCTCTCGTTGAGGGCAGATTCAATCGATTTACGGATTTGATTAGCTACTGCCTGGGAAAGCCTCTCACTGTTTTGCACCCATTTCTCAAGTGCCTGGACCAAGTACTCGTCATCTGGCTTTGGTTGCGAATCCGGAAGTGGTTGGATCAGATCAACGTTCTGTTTACTCTGAACGGCACTGCGGAACTCGATGTTCGGCCGATTCAACTTGAAGGCATCGAATACCTCCTTCGGAATGTAGCCGATCTCCTCCGATGTACGAGGCGCATTGCCCCAGATCGCGACGACACGCCGGTAGCGCTCCCGCACTTCTTCAGACACTGGAAGCGAAGCTAACCACTGCGTGACCTCCGCATTCGTTCCAGGGACATTGATGTCTGGTGGAGGAAATTGCCCACGTTCGAATGCTGGCCTGCCTGGCAAAAGCAAGCCACGCAAAATATTGTCAATAATGAAACGCGGAGTAAAGACCAGGGCATTGTTCCGGGTGAGCACAGACCGCGCGAGTTGTTCAATGGCTTGCTCCGTGTATGGGAATAGCGGAATCTCGCCTTCTTTCCCAAAAGCGGCCAACACAGGGGCATCGCTGGTATCCTCATGGTCGGCATATGGCCCGATCCAGGCTTCCTGTCCGGCACGCGCACCACCGTTGATCTCGAAGTGATGCACTAACTCACGGTAGCCCCAGCGCGCAGCATTCAAGTAAGAAGCAACCAGCGCCTTAGTACGGCGCAAGACTTCCTGCTCGCTGGATAATTCGCTTTCCACCTTCCACTCACGCTTCGCACGTGTTGCGATTGTGTCCTCGGAAGCTAGATAGCCATCTGTCACTGCGATGACAGAACGCATCGTCGCCAACTCCCTAACCCCGTTGCGCACACCTTCCTGGATCAGCACCTTTAGCAATATATCCTGGATACCGGTGAGTGCCTTGAAGTCTTCCACAAAGATCACCAGTTCGCGCTGTTGCTGAAGTAACAGGCGGCGAATCTCCTGGATAACTTCTTGTAAAGTCATACCACCCAAGGATTGGTGCAGATTGAATACCTGGCGAATCGCTTGGTCGACAACCTTGCTCTCGTTGAGCAGGCGAGTAGCTGTACGCATGCCTTCACCTTCCCGAACTAACAATGTCCGAGTGTAATAAGCGTGCGTGGGCGAAGCGGCCTTGCTGATATCTATGGCATCTGGCAGTTGGAAGTCGCCTGCATCAAAATCCTTGACGTAGGCTTCCTGCTCAGCCTGATTCTGCCCAGAGATAGCTCGCTGCACGAACCTTGGAAATACTTTTTCGCGAAAATAATCGACAAGTACTGGATCACCCATGAACTTAGGTAAATTAGCAGCATGGCCCCATTGCTCTTTCAATGCCGAATCTCGAGGATTAGCCCTAACACGAGCCTCTAACCCTTTCGTTAATTCGCCCAAAGCGATCTCTAGCTCTCTTTGGAATCTGATAACTGCAGTTTCAATGTTGAGTTCTTCAGTGAACGCCTTAGAAAACTCGGCCTTGACTGGCGCGTACTCCTCCCCCGGCAGTTTTTCCAGGATCAGTTCCACAACTCTCCGCAGGCTGGCGCTCTTTGGGATGCGGATGATCACATACCGGTCATCCTCATTCGTGCTCTGCAGACGAGCCGTTAATATACGCACCATGTGCGATTTGCCGACACCGGATGCCCCGGTGATGGGAACAACATGGACTCCGGAGGGTACATCCTTTGTGATCAGGTACTTGAATAGATCTTCTTCGCTAGCTTCGAACTTTGTGCCCGAAGAAATCTGTTTATAACTTAGTGGCGAGGGTTTGTGGACAGCTAGCAAGACGGCATCGTGGGCACCCTCAGCTTCGTGTTTGATGCAGTCATTAATTTCGTCAGCAGTAGGCCAATAACTCAGCAAACTCATGATGCGTCCCTCAACAAGCTTATATGGGTAAAGCTTTCCCATGTCCGCCCCCCCTGCCCGACGAGCGTTAGTCGTGAACCGGCATCAGCCAGAGTCACCAAGCCGATCACTCCCTGCTTCTGCAAACGCCGCAAAGCGAATGACAGCGCAGTCGACAAGTGTCCGGTAGCAGGTGCTGTCCAACTCTCAGTCCTCAGAACCTGTTCCACTTCAAGACGGTAGACGCCAGAATCCAACACCGGCAAACGTATGGCCAAGCGCGACACGAACTCGGCGGCAGGCACTGTTTCGCCCTTTCGAATCACCTCTTCTAATTCCGAGCGCACCGCTACCGTCGGGTCGAAGAAAAAGCTGGAGTCGTCGCCAGTGGCAAAGCCAAGGAATCTCGCCCAAGACCGGAGCCCAACCCAACGTGTGTCGTTCAGAAAGATGAATCTTCCTGTTTGCACCTGGGTTGTAATCAAACTTTCGATTTCACCATGCGTGCTTGGTAGCGCGTAGATATCCTGAGTCAGGCACCAGGCCAAACCGCGGCACAGGTCGGCCGTGCGCCCAACCTCCTCTTCCGAAATACTGCCATTGGCGGGCCACAAGGGCATCCCGTACTCCAGGCGCAAGGCAAGGCCGCGGCAAATGGCGGGAAGGCGCTCCGTAAATGCGTCAACAGACTCCCCTCGTGTCAATTCAATATCCAAACGAACTTGGTCGCGGTCTTCGGCGAACAATCCGAGAGCGACCCAACGGAGCAGCGTTGCACGAGCCCGGGATGCCAGGTCCTTGCGTTTGTCGTTATCGGTTTCTTTGCCGCTTTCCTTATCGATTCCGGAATGCGGGACGCAGACATTAATCAGATCATCGCGAGAAATGGCTTTGTCTCGGGCTACGACTCTGGCCAGAGTCAGGAGTATCGGATGGAGACCATCGTTTTCACGGTTAAGAATACTCATTGGGTTATCACTTGAATTAGTTTTTCCAGATGCAGCGCATTCGGGGTGACGTCGGCAAGACGGCGTAAGCTATTACCAGGATCCGGCATGCCGAGCGGCAACAGCACGACATGGAAGGGCCGCTGCAACATCTGGGTATCCATGATGAGTTCAGGGGAGGAGTCCGGTTCCAGCACCGTCAAACGGGCCAGCGGGGAGTAAGGCTCCAGATCGGAGTCTAAAACCGACCGATGTAGCAGTACCCGGTCGCGTGCGAACTGATATAACTGGGTCCACTCGGGAAGGCACACCAGTGGGGATTCAGGGTGGGCTGCCAACTCACGTACGCCGCATGACTGCACCAGCCATCCAGCGAATTGCAGGATGGCTTGTCGGACGCCGTCCCTGGGTCGACTCTCGTCGTAGAAGACATAGGCAAAAGCGGGGTCCACCCAAGGAAAATTTTCCCGCCAGGCGTCGGCGGACGACGATAGGACACGACTGACCGGCACGACAACCGGTTCGGCATAGTGCCTGCGATCCTCAGTGTCGAAGCGATCCGCCGGACAGCCGCCGCAAACTTGCGTTACCTGAACCGGCCAGCGCAACGACCGAATGCGGTACAACTGTGTAAGCGTGGCACCGACTTCTTGACCGATCTGCTGGTCCAGGCCGCTGGACCGGGGCAGCAGTTGCCGCATCATTTGCAAGTTCCGCTCAGCCGCCTCTAGCGTCTTGTTTCGCGAGGCTCTGATCACGTCTTCCCAGACTTTGGAAATAAGATGGCCGTCGTTTCGGATTCGTACGCGCACGTTTGCCATTGCCGCTAGCATTGACGAAGCATCCTCGCCCGGCTCGGTATCCTGCTCGTCGCGATTGACCTCTAGCTCGAGAGTTATTAGGCCAGCACGCGCCATCAGGATAAGGGTTCGCATGTTCCAGTTAACGTTGTGTTCGCTTCCCCCCGGTAAACCTTCGCGCACAGCGTCGATATTGATGCCCCACAAGTCCTCTTCAGTAGTTGGCTGGCGTGACTGGTACATGGCCTTCCAGCGGCTGAAGCCAAGCTCATCGGAAATTATCTTGGGCTTTGCGAGTCGCTCCGGTAAAGCCCAGTCGGTATCGTCGAATACCAACAGGCTGACCGACGACTTGCCGTCACGGCCACCGCGCCCCACTTCTTGATAGAAGCGATCCAGAGTTTCCGGAATCGTCGCGTGGATCACCGTGCGCACATCAATCTTATCTAGGCCAACGCCAAAAGCTGACGTGGCGACAATGCCATCTAGGCGATTGGCTGCCCACTCCAAAATGATTCGCTGCCGCTCGCGATCGGGCGTCCCGCCGTCAAACGTGGCTAGGCGGCGCAGGCCTCCGCGAGAACGCAACACTGTGTTCCAAGAAGCGATGTCTTCTCGCTTAGTGACGTAAAGAATGAACGGTCGCGGCGCATGTCGCAGTGCCTCAAGCACGCGTTCTTGCTTTTCGTACGTCGATGCAGCCTTGTAGAACCAATATTGCGGTTCCGGGCGAAGGTGCACCGCCGATACCATTTGTACCCGTTCAGGGGGGCCAAATAGGCTCGCCAATGTTTCTACCGTTTCATCCGTGAAGGTGGCACTCATTAGCAAGGTTCGAAAACCACGCGGCGCCAACCGAAGCAGGCTGTGGCGCAGACCTGCCAAGGCCTGAAAGGAAGGACGGAACTCGTCACCCCACTGGGTGACCAGGTGAGCTTCATCAATCACGAAGTACCGCAGCATGCCGTCGGTGGTGGCATCCGACACAACACGTAGTAGCGAAGTGGTGAGCGCTTCTGGTGAGGTGAATAGGATTCGCTGGGTGCCATTGCGCAGACGCTGCCGAATCTCGGCACGCTTTTCTTTCGATAAGCCGCCGTACCAAGCCAGCGGCCAGTCGGGGCGGGAAGGACCATTACTTCGAAACAGTTGCTGCATAGCGCGCTCTTGGTCGAGAGCAAGGGCGACCGTCGGCACGACGAAGATGGTCAGATGGCCATCCTCTTTATTTACTAAAGCGGGGGCCTGCCCGACCAAGCTTTTTCCAGAGCCCGTCGGTAAATTGACCATCAGGGTATCGCCTTCTGGGATCAGAAAGGCGGCACGCACCGCCTCGCGTTGACCCGGGGACGAATAGTTCGTAAAGCCGGTTCCATCATGAATGAAGGGATCCACCTCGCAATGCACCATCCGACGTACTTTCTTGTCGGAAAAGGTATCGGCGAACACGCCATGTTCTCCGCTACCAAGCCACTCCGGATGCCACTCTCGAGCTGTTAGCAGATATGCAGTGGGTCCCGCCTCCATCGCTTCCACGCCATGGGCAGCCCAACTTGCCCGATCGGGCCACCGCCGATCGGCAGGCACACGAAGCCTCATATTCTTGCCCGCGCCGTCGCTGGCGCGGAGCAAAACATGTCGCAACAAGGGTTGCAGGTCGGCATGCCATGTTATGTCGCTAGGCTGGGCTTGCGCTGCACTCAACAACTGGAAAGTCCGCTCCAGCAAGCTGTCATCTGCCTTTTCCGACCAATCAGTGGCTACTGGCCAAATCCCGAGGACAGTCTGTAGTTCATCGAAACCGAAACTCATGCGCCTTCCTGTATGAAGCGTTGAATAAGGGATACAGGTTCGCTAGAGAGGAAGACCACGCCGGCGACGTCGACTTTTATCGAAGGGGACAATATGCCCCGATGGAGAGCGCGGTTAAGCTCCTGTTCTAACATAAGCTGGCGTTCCTCGGCCTGCGCCTCCCGACCTTGCAAGGACTGGATACGGGTCTGCAACTGGGCGTAGCGTATCTCGTCTTCGGCCACCGCCCGATCCAGCGCGCGGTGCTGCCGCCCCTTTAATTCCGGCTTCTCCATCACAATAGCCAGCGCGCGGCCACGCATCCGCTCACAGCGCTCCTCCCAGTTGGCAAAAGTATCCGGCGCCACCCTCCGAAAAGCACGTAAGTAAGGTGTCTCAAGATTCTTGTCGATGTATCCCTTACCACCCTTTTTTGCATACTTAGCAATCAAAAAACGCTCAGTAAAATGTTGCGGCAGCTCATCTCCGTCCTCGTCTACCCAGACTTGCACCACCTCAGGGCTAAATAAGGAGTCTCCGCGTCTTGCCAGTACAGCCTGTGCTGCTTCACCCGAATGGCCATGATCGGCAGTCAGAACCGCGATGGCATCATCCAAACACGCCTCCACCACAAAGTCGAAGCGGAAACAAAGTCGGATTTCTGAAGGCGAAAAATGGTCGAAAACTTGCCGCCACATCACATAACTACGGCCACGGTCGTCCAAATCCGAAAATGACATGACAGCCTCGATAAACGCTGTCCCGTAACGCAATGGGCTCACTCTGCGCCTGACGGCAGTAGGACGGTGTACAGCATACGGATAGGATTTCGGTAGGGCGGCACGACTGCCTGGTGCTTCAAAATCAATAGCGCCCAAAAAATCGTTAATGAATCCAGACGAGGGAATGAGTGTCGGTGACTGATTGTTGCCATCCGGCGGGTAGTAGTGAAAGCGGAACGGATCGTCCACCGAATGGGCACCAGGAGTTCGCGGTTCATCTTCCTTGCGGAACAGAAGCGTATCTTCGATCCAATACATCATCGTGTCACGGATGGTCCTCCAATCCCCATCTACTTCGAACAAGCCGTCTAGATCCGCTTCAGGCAGCGGCGACAGTTGGTCCAGCGCGTCTTGCTGATCAATCAGTTTGAGTTCGCGGGCCACTAAGCCGGAGGAACCCGCCAAACGATCACGCAACGCGTCAAGTACTTCTACGCCGCCATGGATCAGTGCCCCTCTCAAAACATCTAGTTCAGCCTCAACCAGGTACTGCAGGCTCGAGATGGACTGGTTAAAAACGCCCCATCCCTGGTCGAGAATGCCGAACCATGCCGCTTGGAGCGGCGCGTCTTCATCGAGCAGTACGTATGACTGCACCGAACTGCCGGCGCCATAGCGGTCAACACGCCCCATGCGCTGTTCGATGCGATTTGGCTGTAGGGGGAGGTCAAAATGCACCACGACCTTATCCCCCCCCTGCAGGTTGATGCCCTCTTCTGCCTTTCGGTCGCAGACAATGACCCGAATCGCGGGATTGGTTAGAAATTCTCGCCAACAATGCTCATTAACCCCATCACTAACCTCGCCAACATCGTGTCGTATCAGGCCGAGGTTGCTGCTCCTTAAGTGAGCAAAGACTTTGTCGGCGACACTCTCGCTGGCGCAGAAAACTACCGCCTTGGTCGACTCCGGCAACGTTCGCAACCCCACATACAACCGGTCGAGGCGGGTCTCCATCCACTCCTCGTCCTCAATCGCACGGATGACGGTCCTGAGGAGTACCTCCTCTCCGATAAAAGACTTAGACGCGTCGCTCTCTATACTGCGTTGGCGCTCCGTGCAAAGTTGGCGAAGGACACCTAGATCCTCCAAAAAAGCGCAAGTCACGGTCCAGTAGAACGCCACGAGCGCCTGCGCAACAGCGGCATCCGCTGAGCCGATCGACAGCGAGGCACTAACGCGCCAGTCCTCTACAACTGATTCGAGACGCTTCATCGCTGAATCCTTAACCGTCCAGACTTGCGCTCCTTTGCGGTCGGGCGTTAAACCCTCTACTTGGCTACGGCGGTTGCGCAGGATGCGGCGATTGAGGCGGTAAGTCTCGGAGATATGAGCTCGCAGGTGCCGCACAGCAATGCAAAATTCCGCGTCATCCTCGTCGGGCAACTCGAACAACTTCTCCTTCAGCGCTTGAATCAACTGCGCCAAACGCAGGTCGTTCGGAATACGCTCAGTCAAATCATCGAGCGCAGCATCCATGAAAAAGAAATTGCTCGGATCTAGGGCAGCGACCGTCTCAGCGAGCGCCTGTCGATTGATGATCTTGGCATGGAAGTTCTCTAGATCATCGAGCTGGTAAACCACCGGATCCAGCAGATGAAGCATGCGCAGAAAGCCTTCCTCGTTACGCAAAATCGGCGTCGCCGACAGCAGGAGCAAACGGTCAGTACTCTGCGCTACATCGCTAATTAGACGGTACAAGTCTTGCTTTGCATCGTCAGCGTGAGGGTCGGCCAAATGATGCGCTTCGTCGATGACAAGCAAAGATAGGTTGGACAGAACGTCGCGCAAACCCTCGTTATCTTCCTGGGGCAGCACGAATACCGATTCATCGATGAAATCGCGCAATCCAAAGCGAACGATTAACTCATCCCGCCATTGGGTCACCAAGGCATGCGGGACTAGCACGAGGACTCGATGCTTACGCAAATCATCGAGCACAACTTGGCGGATAATAACTCCCGCCTCGATCGTCTTACCGAGGCCAACCTCGTCCGCAAGCAGATAACGCTGGGAGTGATCGGTCAAAACGCGTCGCACTACATCAATCTGGTGAGATTCCAATTCGATAGCAGAGGACAGCAACGCAGAAATGCCAAACGCAGCGCCTCGTTGATGAAGGTAATTCTGTAGGAAGCCAGACCGCGCATCAGCAAAGCGAGGCGTTTCGGTAACAAAGTTACCAAGGAAACTGACCGGGTCTTGGACCGGTCGCTTCCATCGAACAAAGACCTGCTCGTAGCCAAGATAAACGTCGACTTTGTCAGCCAAGCGGATCTCGACGCCTTCACCGTCGTCCTCGCGTACTCGCCCGATACGCCACTGACCATCTAGTTCGTCGTACGTAAAAACTCGGGTATTTCGTCCCAAGCGCTTTTGCTTGATTGAGGATAGAGGTACGTGAACCCGGTGTCGCATCGCGCTGGTCGGACAATCGAAATACTCAACGACACCTATCGAACCATCACGGTCAACGAGTTTACCCAAGCCATCACTTTGAAAATCTTTCACTAAACAGAACATGACACCTCTTGTCCGTGCAATAGGACACCGCAAGAGAAATGTCTTCAGCACTTCCTTGGCTGCCTCCAACGTTCGCGTTGAATTACCTCAAAGAGGATACAACCGCCACCAGTCAGAGTGAACGGATTTTTCAACGCATTAGTAACTGCTAACTGGGCCGTGCCACTTTCAGCCAAACACGACCATGGGGGAATCGGTCGGTGCTTTGACACCACCAAGCGCCATCCCGCGATAATCGCTCGTGGGATGGGTTCTAGCCTGCGTGTTGAGTAATACGAAGCCGCATCACCGTTCACTGCCTCTTTGTATCGATAGTTGGGCATGTCGGAAAAGTCCACGAACACAGCCTGGCGCAAGTTAGCAGCCAGTCCTTCCCTTTGCGATGAGATTCTAGCCGGTCCTCATAAAACAAAAAGGACCCGAAGGTCCTGATTTCAATCGCCAACAGAAATCAGTGGAACTCAGCAGTGCAATATTTGGAGCGAGAAACGAGATTCGAACTCCGTGCCCCCCAACATCCCCGGGCGAGTCAAGACTGTCTCAGCCGACCAGGCCCACCCTGGACTTCGTCGCCGGCTATACCGTCGGCGAAAGCCAGTCGCTGTCGGAGTTGAACCAGCGCAACCACTACAGTTCGACCGGCCTGGATACCAACATCCCGCTGTACCGCGTTGCTGGAGTCAGCGTCCTCAGCCGCCATGCAAGCGCCAACAACCCCAAGGCCAGGACAAACTCAACTCCACCTGTCAGGAAGTCATCACCGGCACCACCCGCGAGTATCGCGGCGTGCAAATCGGCGCCCTGGAAAGGCCGTGGCCTCCAACAAACGCTCGCTGCTGTCGAATCGCAATGACTTCGTGAGGCATGCACAAAAGGGCGGCTCATGGCCATCATTAACCATTCGCGGTAGGATTGCCGCCCTTTCAGGGGATGCCCAGCGCAAGGATTCGCCAACGATGATCAGGAACAAGGCTGTGAAGGTCAGAGTTACCCATTTCGAGGCGCTGCTTGCCTCGCAACGGATGCCACTAGCACTGGACAACTACCAGCGTCCCTACGTCTGGGGCAAGGAAAAGGTTCAACAGTTGCTCAAGGACCTGCACGAGTTCAAGTTGGAGATGGCGAACGGACTCGACTACTACATGGGTGCGTTGCTCATTCACCAGGACCGCGCAAAGAACAGGCAATTCGTCATTGACGGACAGCAGCGCCTTACAACGCTGTGCATTCTCTACCATGTGCTGCATGGCATGCTGCCAACCGGGGCCGACTCTGCCTACCGGTCACCGGAGTCGGTCAACAATATCCAACAGGCCCAGCGGATCATTGAAGCCGAGGGGTTAACGAATGACTGCAAGGCCCTGTTCCGGCGCATCATGTTCAGCGTGATAACGGTACCCAACGAAGACTTGGCGTTCACCTTCTTCGATAACCAGAACAGTCGCGGCGTGCCGCTGGGCGCCGCGGACCTGCTCAAGGCTTTCCACCTGCGAGCCATCGAGGGCGAGCACCGGGAGAAACTGCAGGCACGGTTCGCCGGGCGCTGGGAGCATTGGCAGAAACATGACCACTGCCAAGGTATCGCGGGTGACTTCGATGAGTTGCTGTTCGGCAAATTGCTCTGGCGCGGCCGGCGCTGGCGTGGTCAGAAGGCACTT
>Ga0256410_1000600_pt1 | contig 33588 bp, 24 predicted proteins | sample PhyWR1_FD_185983 | JGI IMG/M metagenome (GOLD analysis project Ga0256410, IMG submission 185983) | Leaf surface microbial communities from wheat plants in UC Gill Tract Community Farm, Albany, California, United States - DLSL W.R1 | ecosystem: Host-associated > Plants > Phyllosphere >... | reverse complement strand
TAGCGGCAGGCTTTGCTACTGGAGCCGGAGTTTTAGCGGCAGGTTTCGCTGCTGGAGCCGGAGTTTTAGCGACAGGCTTTGCTGCTGGGGCTGAAGCTTTAGCGGCAGGCTTTGCTGCTGGGGCCGAAGCTTTAGCGGCAGGCTTTGCTACTGGAGCCGGAGTTTTAGCGGCAGGTTTCGCTGCTGGAGCCGGAGTTTTAGCGGCAGGCTTTGCTGCTGGGGCCGAAGCTTTAGCGGCAGGTTTCGCTGCTGGGGCCGAAGCTTTAGCAGCAGGTTTTGCCGCTGGAGCCGAAGCTTTAGCGGCAGGTTTTGCTGCTGGAGCCGAAGCTTTAGCGGCAGGCTTTGCCGCTGGAGCCGGAGTTTTAGCGGCAGGCTTTGCTGCTGGGGCCGAAGTTTTAGCGGCAGGCTTTGCTGCTGGAGCCGGATTTTTAGCGGCAGGTTTCGCTGCTGGAGCCGGAGTTTTAGCGGCAGGCTTTGCTGCTGGAGCCGAAGCTTTAGCGGCAGGCTTTGCTACTGGAGCCGAAGCTTTAGCGGCAGGCTTTGCTACTGGAGCCGAAGCTTTAGCGGCAGGCTTCGCTGCTGGAGCCGCAGATTTAGGGGCATTTTTTGCAGCAGATTTGGGCATGGCAGCTGGATTATTGGCTAGTTTTTCAGCTACCCTTTTACGCTCTTGCTCCATATGTAAATTGCGTTGTTGTTCTACATGTCTTGCAAAACCCTGCTGATTTTGAGCCCTCTGAGTTCCTCCTATAAGTGGATCCATTGTGCTATTGCGCGCAGAGGCAACATACACTCTAAAGTTAGAAACGGATTCAGCTTTTGCATGATGCAAGACACAATGCCCAGGCTGAGGGCCATTGAAATTGGGCTGGCAAGTTAGCCCCATATTATTGCCCATTGGCGTGAAACTGCCTGGAAATCCATTATTCATATTTTATCCCTAAATAGCTGAGTCCAATTCCGCTATATATCTTCCAGACTATACCCGTCATACTTCAAGTTGCGCAGGGTTGCCGGCGTTCCCCCCGCCGAATTACATCGTTTATCTATGCTCATCGACGGCCTGAAATTGGTGCCTACAAGCAACTCGAATTATTTTGGGTGTATATTTTATTTAAACATCTGATGTTTTAATTTACGTCTGATATCCATCCGGTAATAGCATGCCTCTCAGACGAGATCATTTTATTTAGGTGGGAATTTATTTATTATATTTTCCGATGCTAATATTTATTATTTATCGGACTTCTGATGAAGATATAAATATATTGAGGTAGGATGACAGGCAAAAAAAAGAGCCGGTTTCCCGGCTCTTAGCATTTATTTACTCGCGAATTACTGACCGCTGGTTTTTTCCGGCGACTTCATATGACGGAAGAAATCATCGTCCGGACTCATGACCATGATGTCCTGATTAGACTTGAAGCTATTTTCATAGGCACGCAGGCTACGGACTAAAGAATAGAAATCCGGATCCTGGCTGAAGGTTTCAGCAAACAGCTTAGCCACTTCAGCATCACCCTCACCGCGAGTGATACGTCCTTCACGCTCGGCTTCTGCCAGAGTACGTGTCACTTCATAGTCAGCTGTTGCGCGCAGCTTTTCAGCTTCTTCCTGACCTTGTGAACGGTGGCGACGTGCAACCGCTTCACGCTCAGCGCGCATACGGTTGTAGATAGCCTCAGACACTTCAGCTGGCAGGTTGATCTGCTTGATACGCACATCGACAACTTCAATACCCAGGGCAGCCATACTGTTCGGGTTAACTACCGGGATTTTACCGTTAGTTTCTTTCATCACACGAGCAGCAGCAGAGGCAATGGCATCATCAGCAGCAGGAGTGGCGACTTCGTCGTCAGTACCCGCAGAACCGGAGTTCAGCGCATCACGCACGTCCAGGGTCAAACGACCGCGGGAATCAGTAACGATGTCTTTAACATCCAGGCGACCAATTTCAGAACGCAGACGGTCACTGAACTTACGTTTCAGCAGGACTTCTGCCTGAGAAACATCACCACCACCAGTGGCAAGGTAGTAACGACTAAAGTCGCTGATACGCCATTTGATGTAGGAGTCAACAATCAGGTCTTTTTTCTCTTTGGTTACAAAGCGATCGGCCTGGTTGTCCATAGTCTGGATACGAGCATCAAGTGTTTTAACTGACTCAATGAATGGGACTTTAAAGTGCAGACCCGGCTCGAATACCAGCGGTTTATTTTCATCATCACGGACAACTTTACCAAAACGTAAAGTAATACCGCGTTCGCCTTCATGTACCACGAATACCGAAGTAAAGAGAACGAACAGCACGATGATAATCAGTGCAATTATAGACTTACGCATCGTTATTCACTCCCTGCGCGCTGTGCATTGGCGCGACGCTGATCCATGATGTCGCTATTCCGGGTTTGTGAAGTGGTGCTGGCACGAGTGCTAGTACTCGGCGTGGATGCTGGCGGCAGACGTAAAAGGTTCTCTGTTGCACTAGAACCGGTGTTTGCAGCAGGTGCCTGAGCGCCTCCCTTCAACATTTGGTCAAGTGGCAGAACCATCAGGCTGTTGCCTTTATCGTTAACCAGTACCTTACGCGTATTGCTCAGAACTTTTTCCATGGCTTCAATATACAGACGCTCACGGGTAATCGCTGGAGCAGCCTTATACTCTGGCAATAGTTTTGCGAATCGAGCAACTTCACCCTGCGCTTCCAGAACAGTCTGTGCTTTATAAGCACGAGCTTCTTCCAGAATACGCTGAGCTTGACCGTTAGCACGTGGCTGAACTTCGTTGGTATAAGCTTCTGCTTCACGAATATACTGCTGCTCATTTTCACGAGCGGCAATTGCGTCATCAAATGAAGATTTAACTTCTTCTGGTGGGCGCGCGGTCTGGAAGTTCACATCCAGTAAGGTAATACCCATGTTGTACGGACGCACCGTCTCTTCAAGTTCACGCTGAGTATCGTTACGAATGATCGTACGTCCCTCAGTCAGGATCTTGTCCATGGTGTATTTACCGATAACGCCACGTAATGCGCTGTCCGTTGCCTGACGCAGGCTGTCATCCGCACTGGTGACGCTATACAGATAATGCTCTGGATCAGTGATGCGATACTGCACGTTCATTTCGACACGTACCACGTTTTCGTCAGATGTCAGCATGACACCAGACGCCGCCAGTTCACGTACCGCTTCAACGTTGACAGGTCTTACGCTATCAATAAAGGTCGGTTTCCAGTTCAAACCGGGTTCAACCAAATGGCTGAATTTACCAAAGCGGGTCACAACACCACGTTCGGCTTCTTTGATAGTATAAAAACCGGTTGCAGCCCACAGGATAACGATAGCAGCAACAGCAATCCCGAGAATACGCCCACTCACTGGCTTATTAGGTTCCTGCGATGAACCGCCGCCGGTGCCACCGCTTTTCCCGCCTTTACCAAATCCATTGAGCTTATTACTCAGTTTGCGGAAGATATCATCCAAATCAGGTGGTCCTTTATCACGACCTCCTTTGTTTCCCCCAGAGTCGCCGCCAGGCTTGCTGCTTCCCCACGGGTCGCGGTCCTGTCCGTTATTACCGGGCTGATTCCACGCCATGTTTATGCTCCATAATTGTTGTGCGGTGATATCCCCTCAATGGGGAAATAGTCCTCAGGATAAGGGTGACCCGACGATATAGTCTGTTAATGTCGGTTCTTGTTTACAGAGACGATTCCAGTCCACGATAGGCAAACGAATCTTCAGCCCAACGAAACCATCCTCTTCTGTCCACTCTTGTTCTATTGCCTGAAGCTGATATAAACGACTCCGAAGTCGCCCGGCCTTAGGAGGTAAACGCAACACATGCTGCGCAATTTCACCAGACAGACGTTCTGTCAAAGCCTGAAAAAGCAGTGGGACACCGACCCCGGTCTGAGCTGAAAGCCAGACCCGAATAGGCAAATTCTCATCATTACGATCGATGCGCGGCACAAAATCTTCCAGTGCATCAATTTTATTCATGACCAACAGCGTTGGGATCTCATTCGCTTCAATTTCTTCCAGTACGGTATCAACTGCTGCAATGTTTTCCTGAAGCCGAAAATCGGCCGCATCGATCACGTGTAACAACAACGTTGCCTGACGTGTCTCCTGCAGGGTGGCCTTAAACGCTGCTACCAAGTCATGCGGTAGATGGCGAATAAAACCGACAGTATCTGCCAGCACAGTTTCGCCTACGTCCGCAACGTCAATACGACGCAGCGTAGGGTCAAGAGTGGCAAATAGCTGATCCGCAGCATACACATCAGCCGCGGTAATTCGGTTAAAGAGGGTAGATTTACCAGCGTTGGTATAACCTACCAGTGAGACTGTTGGCACATCGGCTTTTGCGCGGGAACGCCTTCCCTGCTCGCGTTGTTTTTCAACTCGTTCTAGGCGCGAGAGAATCAGCGTAATACGGTTACGCAGTAAGCGACGGTCAGTCTCAAGTTGAGTTTCACCCGGGCCACGCAGGCCAATTCCGCCTTTTTGACGTTCAAGGTGAGTCCAGCCTCGTACTAAACGCGTTGCCAGATGACGTAACTGAGCCAGTTCAACCTGCAATTTACCCTCATGGGTACGTGCACGCTGGGCAAAAATATCTAAAATTAATCCTGTACGATCGATGACTCGACATTCACAGAGTGCTTCAAGGTTGCGCTCCTGAGCGGGAGACAACGCATGATCAAACAGCACCACCGATGCTCCCGTGGCTTTAACTGCTTCAGCAATCTCAATTGCCTTACCTTCACCAACAAAATACTTTGGGTGTGGAGCTTTGCGGGTACCCGTCACAACTTGAAGTGCTTCAACTCCGGCAGAAGAGACCAGGGATTCAAACTCAACCAGGTCTTCCATGTCTTTGTCTTGCGTAAAATAGATGTGTACCAGTACCGCCTGTTCACCAGCATCGTAACGGTCAAACAAACGTATAACCTCTCAAAAATAGCAGTGGGGAACGCAGCAAAACTGGTCCCCCTGTCTGGAAACAACACGCAATATTATTCAGCGTCGTCGCTGTCTTGTTGCGTTGCAGAACCTGACTGCGAACCTGTACCCTGATGATAACTACCCGCCGTTCCTGTTCCCGCATTATTACTATGATGCGAAACCGGACGAGATGGTACCACGGTAGAAATAGCGTGCTTATAGACCATCTGGCTGACTGTGTTTTTCAACAGGATCACGAATTGATCAAAAGACTCAATTTGTCCTTGCAGTTTAATCCCATTCACCAAATAAATAGAAACCGGAACACGTTCCCGACGCAGCGCGTTTAAGAACGGATCTTGTAAAGATTGCCCCTTTGCCATTCTATCTTTTCCTTATATGTTTGTTGTTTGTCACTCAAGAGCAAGTTGCTCAGAAAAACTGCGTTAAATTCGCGCACGCCGACAGATCAATTGTACACTTTCATTCATGCTTCGCACTAACAACCTGTAATACCTTGCGGTAGGCCTGTTCAGGGAGATCGCTGTCTAACTCATTCACCCCTTCCCACCCACGCAACCAGGTTAGCTGGCGTTTCGCCAATTGCCGCGTCGCACAAATCCCTTTATAGACCATCTCGTCGTACGGAATTTCGCCGTTCAAATAAGACCACATCTGTCGATAGCCGACACAGCGAATCGAAGGCATCTCAGGATGTAAATCCCCGCGGGCAAAAAGAGCCCGTACTTCAGCTTCAAAATCTGAAGCCAACATCTGATGAAAACGTTGTTCAATCCGTTGATGGAGCAGTTCACGCTTAGCAGGTGCGATAGCAAACTGATGCACCTGATAGGGCAAAGCCTCTCCCGACGTTTGCGTCAGCTCAGTTAAAGTTTTACCCGAAATGAAAAAAACTTCCAGTGCTCGGGAAAGTCTTTGCGGATCATTTGGATGAATCCTGGCTGCCGCGACGGGATCTATGGACTTAAGTCGCTCATGTAACGACTCCCATCCATGCTCTGCTGCCTGCTGCTCTATTTCTGCTCTTACCTCAGGGGACGCTGATGGCAAGGGCGATAACCCTTCTAATAACGCTTTAAAGTAAAGCATAGTCCCACCCACTAACAGTGGGATCCGCCCTGCCGCAGTAATCTCTGCCATTTCCGCCAGAGCATCACGCCGAAAATCGGCAGCAGAGTAGGATTCAGCGGGGTCAAGAATATCCAGTAACCGATGAGGAGCTAAAGTCTGCTCTTCTGCTGTCGGTTTAGCTGTCCCGATATCCATTCCTCGATAGATGAGGGCGGAATCAACACTGATCAACTCTACAGGCAATGTTTTACGCAAATTAATTGCCAGTGCCGTTTTACCTGAGGCCGTCGGTCCCATCAAAAATATTGCCTGTGGCAGGCTTTTATTCAGTTCAGTCATGTTTCAGGGCGTTCATCGCCAATTGTAAGTCAACCGGTTGCAACAAACCGCCGGGAGGGGACTTCACCAGATGTGGGCAAAGTCGTTCAACCTCCGCCAGTAAGGTAATTGCCTGAGACTGACTCCATTGCTCGTATTCGCAGACCAAGTGGCGTGCAATAAAGGTAGCAAGGTGGTCAGGCGTCACCGCTGACTGTTGTGTTAAGTATCTTGTCAGTTCATGAATCAAGATTTGTAAATTTTGTTTACGTAAAGGTAAAGGTACAGCGCGAATTGTTATCTGCTGAGCGTCAATATCCAGTTCGATACCCATACTCAGTAAAAGCGGTTGATATTTAACCAGAACATCTTGTTCTTCACGTGTCACTTTTATTCGTAATGGTATCAGTAATGGCTGCGCGCGTAAGCTTTCACCAACAGGTAACAGCTGAGCTTGCTTAAGCCAGCGTTCAGCAATACTCAGTGACAGCAAAGCCAGCTTTCCATTGCGCTCCAGCAAGGCGATATCAGGCGGCATAACCGTTAACACGCGACCAAAACTGTGCAAGTTCCCGTCAAGTGCCACGGGCTCTTCCGCCCTTGCGGGTGGGACTGCCGTTGCATCGGGGGTAGCAAGCAACTGCTGATATAACGCCCCCTGCTGCTTCTGATAGCCAGGAACAGCATGGGGCCAAAGTGGCGGAGCAGAGCTGCGCCCAGCCCCGGCAGCAGATGATACACTCCGTGGTTCTGACGCTGAAGATGATTTTGTCACCGGCGGAGTGGCGAACTGATTGCGTCCGGCGGCCTGGCGGTTTTCCAGCGGACGGGTAGCACTGACCGCTGGGGCACCTTCGACAGAAAGCTGTTCCGGCTCTTGTTGCTGTTGCAGTACGCTCAATACACCCTGATAAATAAAATCATGCACTAAACGTGACTGATGGAAGCGAACTTCATGCTTCGCGGGGTGTACGTTAACATCGACCTGATGAGGATCCACTTCCAGATAGAGAACAAAAGCGGGTTGCTGATCCACGCCGAGTTGTTCCTCATAAGCCTGGCGAATAGCATGGTTAATCAAACGGTCACGCATCATTCGGCCATTCACATAGCAATACTGAATCTCTGCTAATGCACTGGTCGATGCTGCGGGTTCAATCACCCAGCCGCGCATGGCTAAATCACCATGCTGCCATTCAATCGCCAGCGCATGCTCAAGAAATGCATTACCACAAATCGCCCCCAGCCGACGCTCGCGCCCAGCGCCTTCCTGGACCGCGCGATACTGGCGCACCATTTTACCGTTGTGGCTGAGATTAATCGTGATATCAAAGCGGGCAAGCGCAATGCGTCTGACGATTTCGTCAATATGATTAAATTCTGTTTTTTCCGTGCGCATAAACTTTCGCCGCGCCGGCGTATTATAAAAAAGATCCAACACTTCCAGTGTAGTACCCACCGGATGAGCCGCTGGTTTGACCGTCACATCCTGATCGCGGCCTTCAGCATAGGCTTGCCAGGCTTCACTCTGTTCCGCGGTACGTGAAGTCAGAATCAAACGCGATACTGAGCTAATACTGGCTAAGGCTTCACCACGAAACCCCAGGCTGATAATCGCCTCTAAGTCATCCAGAGAAGCGATTTTACTGGTCGCATGCCGCGCCAGGGCTAATGCCAATTCTTCTTGTTTAATACCGCAACCATTGTCACGAATACGAATTAGCTTAGCGCCGCCACGCTCGATATCGATATCGATACGTGTCGCACCGGCATCAATACTGTTTTCCACTAACTCTTTCACGACTGACGCCGGACGCTCAACCACTTCGCCTGCAGCTATCTGGTTCGCCAGTTGCGGTGGTAATACCTGAATTGGCATAACCTCTCCTTTAGTTCGTCGTTATCACGCTACTTATTGTCTCGAGGCTGCCACGGCTTGCCCGCCAGGTGCGGCTTGCAAAGGGTTATCGATAAAGTAGGCACGCAGCCCTTCGTAAATCGCCTGAGCGATTTGTTGCTGGTAACTGGCACTGTTCAGCCGTTTCTCTTCTGCGGTATTACTGATAAATCCGGTTTCAATCAACAATGAAGGAATATCGGGCGAGCGTAATACGCCAAGACTTGCATGCTCAGGACGACGTTTATGCAAGCTACCGACTTGCTGCATTTTTGATAAAACCTGTACCGCGACGTCATAGCCCACACGCTGAGAATGGCCAAATTGCAGATCAAGAACAGCCTGGCTCAGATAAGGGTCCGTCTGATTATTGGCCAGTACATCACCTGCACCGCCTAATAGCTCGGACTGTTTCTCATGTTGTTCCAGCCAGCCCGCCATTTCACTGTCAGCCCGGCGGTTTGACAGCACCCAGACTGATGCGCCACTGGCTTCCCGATTCGGGGCTGCATCCGCATGAATGGAAACCAGCAAGTTAGCATTTTGCTTACGGGCAACCTCAGAACGCCCCATCACGGAAATAAAGTAGTCACCGTTGCGAGTCATCACCCCTTCAAACATCGGGTCCGCATTCAGCAACGCCTTTAACTTATTCGCAATCGAGAGGGTAATATTTTTTTCCCGACTGCCACCCGGACCTATTGCACCAGGATCCTGGCCACCATGTCCGGCATCAATAGCAATAACGACAGTATTAGAGGTTCTATTACGCGGCGGTACCACAGGAGCGGGTGTCGTCGTTTGCGTACTGATAGCTCCAGTCACCTTCTGTGGGCTGAACGGATTACGCGCAGGTTCGCTACTACGGGGGGTGGTAACCGGAGCGGCAGGAACAACAGCGGGAGGCGGCGGCACATCAGCATCAATAGTGAAAACCACCAGAACATTGGCGCCTTGTTTCTGTTTCGTCGCTCGCGCTTTACCCGCTTGAGTTAAATCCACAATCAGACGTAGGGTCTGGTCGTCCTTAGGCTGCCCGGAACGGATACTTTTCACCAGGTTAGCCCCACTGAATGTCAGTGGTAGCCCTTGGATCACCCCGGTTTGTTTAATATCCAGCACCACATTTTTCTTACCTTCTTGAAAAAAGGTATATTCGGGTTCACCGAAAAAACTGAAGGTAATACGCGCCTGGGCATCACCATTAGAAACCTGGATATCGGATAAGGTTGCCGCGAGTGCTGGTAAGGCACATATCAGTAACAGAACCGCTATGAGTCCACTTTTAACACGAGAGATCATCCAGTTATCCTTGCTATTTAGCGAGTCTGGCCAGCAATTGCTCACCCAATGCAGAAACAGCGTTAATCGATGCTTCACGTCCTTGGGTCTGATAGCTGAGATGCAGTTCTATATCTGGCTCGGGCAGCACTCCGGCACCTTGCTGTGGCCATTCCACCAGACAGATAGCGTCATTAGCAAAATAGTCCCGGATGCCCATAAACTCTAACTCTTCAGCATCAGCCAAGCGGTAGAGATCAAAATGATAGACCTGTACGTTATCCAGTTGATAAGGTTCAACCAGCGTATAGGTAGGACTTTTAACATTCCCTTTGTGGCCTAAAGCCTGTAAAAAACCCCGACTAAAGGTGGTTTTTCCAGCACCCAAATCACCATAAAGATAGATAACCGTTGTGCCTTCACAGGCGGTAGCCAGGCGTGCGCCCAGCGCTAATGTTGAGGCTTCGTCAGGTAATTCAATAACTCGATTTATCATGGCTTCAGGTATTCAAGTCTGGGTTAATAAATGGATAAAGTGTTGAAAAAAGATCGCTGGCTAACATACCACGCATTCCGGTTTGCTGGGCAACCACATCTGCTGCACTACCGTGAGCCACACAACCCGCACTCGCCGCATCAAATAGTGTCATTTTCTGGGCCAGTAAGGCCGCAATAATCCCGGATAAAACATCGCCCATGCCGCCACTTCCCATTCCGGCATTGCCTGCGTCAATAATCGCCAAACTCTGTTCACTGGCCACTATCGTACCGGCACCTTTTAACACCACAACGCCACCGTATTGCTTGACTAACTGGCGCGCTGAAAGCAGGCGATCGCGCTCAATTTGCGGAACGGTGCACTGAAGGAGCCTTGCCGCTTCGCCAGGATGAGGAGTGATAACACGATTTTGACGCTTATCAGGACTGATTGCCAGAAGGTTAAGTGCATCTGCATCCCATAACATCGGTTTATCGCTCTTTTTGACTCGCTCTAACGCTTCCTGGCCCCATTTTTGCTGCCCAAGCCCCGGACCAATAGCAATGACGTCTGCCCATGCTAAAGCATCTTCCAGCGACTCGGGGGTTAACTCATGGACCATCAGTTCTGGCCTGGCAGTGAGCAAGGGAGTGATATTTTCGCGCCGGGTCAGCACCCGTACCAGACCCGCACCACTACGGACAGAAGCTTCTCCGGTTAAACGAATAGCCCCGGCGGTGCCATTATCGCCGCCGATAATCACTAACCGCCCATTATCTCCTTTATGCGACGTCGGTCGTCTCGGCTTTAGCCAGCCGGTAAGATCCTGACTATCGAAGCGCATTATCGAGGCAGGATATTGCTGTAACCAAGGTTCCAAGCCTAACCCGGCATAGTGTAGCTGCCCGACGACATCACGCGCTTTTCCCGTCAGTAATCCCGGTTTTAAGGCGATAAAAGTCACGCAATGCGTAGCCTCAACCACAGCACCGGGTGTCGCTCCCGTTTCTGCTAATAATCCCGAGGGAATATCCAGAGCAATAACGGGTGCCGAATGTGCGTTAATCAGTGTAATCAGACTGGCAGTGTCAGCACGCGGCGCGTCTGTCAGACCTATCCCCAGCAGGCCATCAATAATTAAATCAATCGACTCAGGCCAGGGTGTCTGCCAGTGCTGGACAATTCCCCCCATATCAAGCCAGGCCTGACGCGCCAGACAAGCCTCTTCAGGAAGAGGCTTGCGACTTTCCAGCGCCAGAAGTGTGACTTGAATTCCGACCGCCTGGCATAGTCTGGCGACAACATATCCATCGCCGCCATTATTTCCCGTCCCACAAACAATCAACCAGTGGCGGGCATGCGGATAACGGCTACGACTGACGTCAAATGCTGCCTGTCCGGCACGCTGCATCAGCTCATATAGCGTTATCCCTAAGCTATCGGCTGCCTGTTTTTCAGTTTGTCGTAACGCCGAGGCTGACCAAACTAAATGTGGTATACTTTTCGAGTACTTTTTTAGATGATGGCCTGCCATGTCACACCCCCTCGATTACAGTCAGTTAGCTCAATTAATTAAACAATGGGGCAGCGAACTCGGCTTCCAGCAAGTTGGTATTACCGATACCGACCTTTCTGCCAGCGAACCCAAATTACAGGCCTGGCTGGATAAACAATATCATGGCGAAATGGACTGGATGGCCCGTCACGGTATGATGCGCGCCCGCCCGCACGAATTGCAACCCGGTACGCTCAGGGTTATCAGTGTACGCATGAACTATCTGCCAACCCATGCGGCATTTGCCTCAACGCTTAAGGATCCTCAGTTAGGCTACGTCAGTCGTTATGCCCTGGGGCGTGATTATCATAAAGTGTTGCGTCAGCGCCTCAAAAAGCTCGGCGAAAAAATTCAACAACAATGCACCACGCTGAATTTTAGACCCTTTGTCGACTCAGCACCGATATTAGAACGTCCTCTGGCAGAAAAAGCCGGGCTCGGCTGGACAGGCAAACACTCCCTCATCTTAAATCGTGAGGCAGGCTCGTTCTTTTTTTTGGGTGAGTTACTGGTTGATATTCCACTGCCCATTGACAGTCCAGTGAAGGAAGAGTGTGGTCGCTGTGTCGCCTGTATAAAGATTTGCCCCACGGGTGCTATCGTTGAGCCTTATACCGTCGATGCCAGGCGCTGTATCTCTTATTTAACCATTGAGCTTGAAGGGGCTATCCCAGAAGAGTTTCGTCCTCTGATTGGTAACCGTATCTATGGCTGTGATGATTGCCAGTTAATCTGTCCGTGGAATCGTTTTTCACAGCTTAGTGAGGAAGATGATTTTAGTCCGCGACAAGCTTTGCACTCCCCACCACTGACAGAGCTCTTTGCCTGGACAGAAGCGCATTTCTTACGCATCACCGAAGGCTCGGCTATTCGTCGCATTGGCCATCTACGCTGGTTAAGAAATATTGCGGTTGCACTGGGTAACGCTCCCTGGGATGAAGCGAACTTAAACGCGCTCAAGCAACGACAAGGCGAGCACCCATTGCTTGATGAACATATTACATGGGCAATTAATCAGCAGTTGCAGCGACGTACAGAACAAAACATCGAGGTACAATTGCCGCAGAAACAGCGTCTGGTGAGAGTGATTGAGAAAGGATTACCGCGCGATGCCTGATATGTCCACAGGATGTGAATAAAATTTAAAAGTTCCAGTTAATAAACTGAAATAGAAAATCTGAAAATACTTATTCAATAATTAAAATCCCAATCAAATCAATTAGAATCAATAACTTATTTTCATTGTATAAATATTGTTGGTTTTGTAGCGAAAGTTATGAAGCGGTGACTGCCTGTGGATAAATCTGTGCGCAGAAAAAAATAATGAACGAAATCCAGCGAGTTAGCGTTACCTGTCTGGTAAGCCGACGCTGAACGTAATCAGTATTTATTGGAAAAAATATTGGAGCGGGAAACGAGACTCGAACTCGCGACCCCGACCTTGGCAAGGTCGTGCTCTACCAACTGAGCTATTCCCGCTTGGGTGGTGCATGGCGTCAAACGCCAATCAAATTTTGGAGCGGGAAACGAGACTCGAACTCGCGACCCCGACCTTGGCAAGGTCGTGCTCTACCAACTGAGCTATTCCCGCTTGGGTGGTGCTTGGTATCAAACGCTAATCAAATTTGGAGCGGGAAACGAGACTCGAACTCGCGACCCCGACCTTGGCAAGGTCGTGCTCTACCAACTGAGCTATTCCCGCTCTGGTATCTCTACAGATTCTGATTATCAAATTCTGCATCGGTACGGGAGGCGCATTATACGAGAATTCGTTTTTGTCGCAAGCCTTTAAACAGCTTTTTTCGATAATTTTGTTCAATTGATGATTTAACCGACAAATTGACCATTAAATCATCACTCTCTCGTCGCCCCACGTACCTTTTATCTGCTATTGTCGCTTACTTAATAAAATGTTCACGGTAGTAAGCCAGTTCGGCTACCGACTCACGAATATCATCCATCGCCTGGTGTGTTCCCTGTTTTTTAAAACCTGGCAGTATTTCTGGTTTCCAGCGACGCGCTAACTCTTTTAAGGTGCTGACATCCAGGTAGCGATAGTGAAAGTAGGCTTCCAGTTCTGGCATATACTTAAACAGAAAGCGGCGGTCCTGGCCGATGCTGTTACCACAGATTGGGGAAGTGTTAGCGGGTACCCATTTTTTGAGAAATGCCAGCGTCTCTTGTTCAGCCGCCTTATCATCAAGTGTACTGGCCTTCACACGGGCGACTAACCCACTACCGGTATGGGTGCGGACATTCCACTCATCCATCAGCCCAAGCTGAGCATCTGACTGATGTACAGCAATCACCGGACCTTCTGCCAGAATATTCAGATTTGCATCCGTCACCAGGGTGGCTATCTCAATAATACGGTCATGTTCAGGATTAAGACCGGTCATTTCTAAATCAATCCAAATCAGATTGTTTTCATTGCCACTCATGCTATTTTCCTTCTTTCAGTGAGCCGCCCAGCGATGACGGTGGGTTAATTCAGGTAAGATTGTGTGTATCATAGTGCTTTTGCCCATTATGGGCGACCAGGAGTGAGTACGCTTGAGCAAAAATAAACTCTCCAAAGGCCAGCAACGACGGGTAAGTGCAAACCATGAGCGCCGTTTAGTCAAAACCGTGGAGAAACACGATACTGATGATGCCCAGTTTGACGAAGGGCGCGAAGGAACGGTAATCAGTCGTTTTGGACAGCATGCTGACGTTGAATCTGCCGATGGCTCGGTTCATCGCTGTAATATTCGACGCACCATTCGCTCCCTGGTGACAGGCGATAAAGTGGTCTGGCGTCCAGCGAAAGAAGGCGCAGAACAGCTGTCGAAGAAAGGCATTGTTGAAGCCGTCCATACCCGCACCTCGGTGTTGACTCGCCCGGATTTCTACGATGGCGTAAAACCCATTGCGGCAAACATTGACCAAATCATCATCGTATCGGCTATTTTGCCGGAACTGTCTTTAAATATTATTGATCGCTATTTGGTTGCCTGTGAAACCCTTGATGTTGAACCCCTGCTGGTCCTGAATAAGACGGATCTGCTTGATGATAAAGGGCGTGCATGGGTTGATGAACAAATGGATATCTACCGCAAAATCGGCTACCGCGTATTAATGGTTTCCAGCTATCGGGCTGAAGGATTAAAAGCGCTGGAGCAGGAGTTGATTGGACGTATCAGCATCTTCGCTGGTCAATCCGGGGTGGGTAAATCCAGTTTACTGAATAATCTGCTGGGTTTAGAAAATCAAATTCTGGTCAACGATGTTTCAGACAACTCTGGCCTGGGACAACATACCACCACTGCATCACGGCTCTATCATTTCCCAGGTGGCGGTGATGTTATTGACTCCCCGGGGGTACGTGAATTTGGTTTGTGGCATCTCGCCCCGGAACAAATCACCCAAGGTTTTGTCGAATTCAGAGACTATTTAGGTCACTGCAAATTCCGTGACTGTAGTCATGATAACGATCCAGGTTGTGCCCTGCGTGAAGCTGTTGAACGCGGTGATATTGCTGAGACCCGTTTTGCAAATTATCACCGGATTCTGGAAAGTATGGCTGAAGTAAAAACACGTAAAGGCCTTTCTGATAGCAAAGACTGACAATTAAGCTGGGTGCTCTGAATCATTTAAGTCGCTTGTCGGGCTTGCGAAAGCAGCACTCGGGTGATTTGAAGTATGGCGGGTACGCGCGCGCCCAGTTTTTCATTTAAGACATTTAGCCCGGAGGCTATTTTGTTAAACAAAATTAAACTTTCGCTCCAATATATTTTGCCAAAACTATGGCTGACTCGCCTGGCTGGCTGGGGCGCAAGCAAACGAGCAGGATGGCTGACCAAGCTGGTCATCGACTTATTCGTTCGGTTCTATAAAGTTGATATGAAAGAAGCGCAGAAGTCTGATACCGCAAGCTATCGTACTTTCAATGACTTTTTTGTTCGCCCGCTGCGTGATGATGCTCGTCCTCTGAACACCGATCCGAATATTCTGGTAATGCCGGCAGATGGCGTTATCAGCCAGTTAGGACCTATTGACGACGATAAGATTTTGCAAGCTAAGGGGCATGATTACAGTCTGGAAGCCCTGCTGGCAGGTAACTATCTGATGGCTGATATGTTCCGCAACGGTAGTTTCGTCACCACCTATCTGTCACCACGCGACTATCACCGTGTCCATATGCCTTGTAATGGCATTCTACGGGAGATGATTTATGTCCCGGGCGATCTGTTCTCGGTAAACCATTTAACCGCGCAAAACGTCCCTAATCTGTTTGCGCGTAATGAACGTGTTATCTGTTTATTTGATACCGAATTTGGCCCTATGGCACAGATTCTGGTGGGTGCGACTATTGTCGGGAGCATCGAAACTGTCTGGTCCGGTACCGTCACGCCTCCTCGTGAAGGGGTCATTAAACGTAAAACCTGGCCTGCCGGTGACAGTGAAGGTTGCGTCGCGTTACTGAAAGGCCAGGAAATGGGCCGCTTTAAGCTCGGTTCAACCGTGATTAACCTGTTTGCACCTGGGAAAGTAAACCTGGTGGAAACCTTGGCAAGCCTTTCAACTACCCTGATCGGCCAGCCACTGGCGATATCGACGGATATCATCAGTGAACCTGCCATTCCAGCAGACCAAACCCTTGACCCTACCTCCGAAACCAGCTCTCTGGTTCAGGAAAATAGCGAAAAATAATTTTACAGGCAGACTGACGTGCGCTCGATTATCGTTTTCCTGATGGCCTTGTGCCTCAGTATGGGGGCGGCGCACGCAGCTGTCGTCCCCGATTCAAAACAAGTTTCACAAGACCTTGAACAGGCGAAAGCCGCCAACAATACGCCTAATCAGGCAGAAATTGTCGAGGCTCTACAGTCTGCTCAAAATGCGCTTGAAGAACGTAAAGGTTCACTTGAACGCGCGGGACAGTATCAACAAGCGATAGATAATTATCCTAAATTGTCGCAAACCCTGCGTAAGCAGATTGCGGCTATTGGCGATGAGCCTCAAAAAGCGCCGGGTAATCTCTCCACTGATGCTCTGAATCAGGAAATACTGCAAGTCAGTAGCCAGCTGCTAGATAAAAGTCGTCTGGCACAGCAAGAGCAAGAGCGAGTCCGCGATATCACCGACTCGTTAGGTCAGCTACCTCAGCAGCAAACCGATATTCGCCGCCAGCTTAGCGATATTGAGCGTCGTGTCGGGTCACAACCCGCCAGTGGTTCAGCATTGATTCAGGCTCAGCATACGTCGTTGCTGGCAGAAGCTGCACGCCTGAAAGCCTTGGTCGATGAACTGGAACTGGCACAATTATCAGCCAATAACCGCCAGGAACTCGCGCGGATGCGTGCTGAACTGGCGACCAAACAAAGTACCTTGCTGGATGGTTATCTTCAGTCTCTGCGTAATCAGCTCAATACCCAACGCCAGCGTGAAGCCGAGCAGGCACTGGAAAGTACCGAATTACTGGCAGAAGCCAGTGAGAATTTACCCCCTGCGATTACTGAACAATTTAAAACTAACCGCGAGCTTTCTCAGTCTCTGAATCAACAAGCCCAGAGAATGGAGTTGGTTGCCTCTCAGCAACGTCAGGCCTATACACAAACGGTCCAAGTACGTCAGGCTCTGAATACCTTACGTGAACAGGCTCAGTGGCTGGGAGTCTCTAATGTGTTAGGTGAGGCTTTACGTGCCCAGGTCGCACGTCTGCCAGAGATGCCTAAACCTCAGCAGTTAGATACTGAACTGGCTCAGCTCCGAGTGCAGCGTCTGTACTATGAGGACTTGCTCAATAAACAGGCTGAACTGCGTCAAATTCGCCAGCAAGACGGGGAACCGCTGACCGCCGAGCAAACCCGTATTCTTAATGCACAACTGCGCACTCAGCGCGGGCTGCTGGACTCGTTACTGAAGGGGGGCGATACGCTGATACTTGAGCTGACGAAGCTCAAAGTCGCCAATAGCCAGCTTGAAGATGCGCTAAAAGAAGTCAACGAAGCCACTCACCGTTATCTGTTCTGGACATCGGATGTCAGACCCGTCGGTCTGGACTGGCCGCTGGATATTGTACATGCTTTACGCAGTCTGGTTTCGCTGGACACCTTTAGCCAGCTAGGTAAGGCCTTTATCATGATGGTAACCAGCAAAGAGACGATAGTCCCTCTGTTTGGTGCGCTTATTCTGGTTGGCTTCAGCATCAGCTCGCGTCGACACTTCACTCAATTCCTTGAACGCTCCAGCGCCAAGGTCGGCAAAGTGACCCAGGATCACTTTAGCTTAACCCTACGTAACGTCTTCTGGTCTATTCTGGTTGCCTTACCCTTACCGATACTCTGGGCGACGCTGGGGCATGGTTTACGAGAAGCCTGGCCTTACCCTACCGCAGTAGCGATTGGTGAGGGCGTCACAGCAACGGTTCCGCTGCTGTGGGGGGTGATGATTTGCGCTATTTTCGCCCGTTCGAACGGACTGTTTATTGTTCATTTTGGCTGGCGTCGTGAACGTGTTGCCCGCGCAATGCGCTACTACATTATGAGCATCGGTTTTATTGTGCCACTGATCATGGCGCTGATTATGTTCAACAACCTTAACGATCGGGAGTTTTCAGCCACGCTAGGCCGGCTCTGCTTTATCCTGGTTTGTGGTGCGTTAGCCATGGTCACTTTGAGCCTGAAACGTGCCGGGCTTCCGCTCTATCTCGACAAACAGGGGAATGGTGAAAACCTTATTAATACCCTGCTGTGGAATTTAATGATCAGTGCTCCGCTAGCCGCAATTCTGGCAGCCCTGGTGGGTTATCTGGCAACGGCGCAAGCTTTACTGGCACGAATGGAAACCTCGGTCGCTATCTGGTTTGCGTTATTGGTTATCTACCATATCATTCGTCGCTGGATGCTGATCCAGCGCCGCCGTCTGGCTTTTGATCGTGCAAGACAGCGACGGGCAGAGATCCTCGCCCAGCGCGCACGTGGCGAAGAAGATCCGGCGCATTCCCACAGCACAGAAGGAACCATCGATAATGTTGATGAGACAGAAGTCGATCTCGATACCATCAGCGTCCAGTCTTTAAAATTGGTTAGATCGATCCTGACCTTAATTGCCCTACTTTCAGTGATTGTGCTGTGGTCAGAAATTCACTCGGCTTTTGGCTTCCTCGGTAATATTACTTTATGGGATGTCACTTCAAGTGCTCAGGGGGTTGAAAGCATTGAGCCGATCACCCTCAGTTCGGTATTGATAGCCATACTGGTGTTAATCATTACCGTTCAGCTGGTGCGTAACCTTCCTGCACTGCTTGAACTGGCAATCCTCCAGCATCTGGATCTGACTCCGGGTACCGGTTATGCCATTACCACCATCACCAAATATTTGCTGATGCTGATAGGCAGTCTGGTGGGCTTCTCACTGGTAGGTATTGAGTGGTCAAAACTACAATGGCTGGTAGCCGCCCTGAGCGTCGGGTTAGGTTTTGGCTTGCAGCAAATCTTTGCGAACTTTGTTTCTGGTCTGATAATTCTGTTTGAAAAACCGATCCGTATTGGCGATACCGTCACTATCAGGGACTTAACCGGAACAGTAGCACGCATCAATACGCGCGCAACCACTATCAGTGACTGGGATCGTAAAGAGATTATCGTGCCTAATCAGGCCTTTATCACCGAACAGTTTATCAACTGGTCGCTTTCTGACTCGGTAACGCGTGTCGTACTGACTATTCCCGCTCCGGCTGATGCCAATACTGAAGAAGTCGCGAAGATTTTACTCGAAGCCGCTGAACGCTGTTCACTGGTGCTGGATAATCCTCCACCGGAAGCTTTCCTGGTTAATCTTCAGCAAGGTATTCAGATTTTTGATTTGCGTATCTTTGCCGCAGAAATGGGGCATCGTATGCCACTGCGTCATGAAATACATCAGCAGATCCTGCAAGGATTCCGTGAGCATAATATCGAAATGCCATTCCCACCGGTACAGATGCGAATGGATAGCTTGCGTAATCAGGCACTGAAATCTGTGGTTAAAGGCACCACTATGCCAGGTATCTAATCGCACGGAGAAACGATCAGTGACCTGTTAAAGGGTCACTGATCGCCGCCAGGATTTATTTCAGGATCTTAGGGATTTCGCGCAAGCACCACGCCTTAGCTTCTCCCATACTGTCTCGCCGCCAGGCCATAATAATGTCGATTTCATGAGTTGTTTCAGGGCTGACTACCCGTAAACGACCTTCGGCAATATCGCGCTCAACCAGGGCATAAGGCATAGTGGCAACCCCCAACCCGGCAAGCAGTGCTCTGCGCTTATTTTCCATTGAACTGATGGTTAAACGAGGCTGCTTATCCAGCAGCTCTACTGTCAGCACAGGCCTTTCTCGAGCAGTATCGGCTATTGCAATGCCGCGATATTTTATTCTGGTCGCTTCGGCAAGCGGTTCCGGCTCAAGGTGAATCGGATGGTCAGGAGCGGCCACTTGTACGTTCATTAATTTGTACAACTTACGACTATTAATTTCTGAGGATGAACGAAAATGCATATCCGGGGCAATGACAATATCTGCCCGGCCTTGCTCCAGACGTTCCCAGGCACCCGCCAGAACTTCAGAAACAATCGACAGCTGAGTCTTCGATTTTTCTGCTAATTTTTCGACTAGCGGAAAGAGTTTCTCGGCCGGGATTAATGCTTCTGTGACAATCGTCAGATGCGTTTCCCAGCCACGCGCCAGGGCTTCTGCATCGGTGGTTAACTTATCAGCCGCCTCAAGTAAAATGCGCCCTCTTTCCAGTAACATCCGTCCAACATTAGTAAATTTGGTACGATGCCCTGAACGGTCAAAGAGCACCACGTCCAGCTCTTCTTCCAGTTTTTGCATGGTATAACTGAGTGCAGAAGGGACTCTTCCCAGCTCATCAGCCGCAGCAGCAAAGCTACCCCGCCTGTCAATGGCGTCCATTACTCTCAGCGCTTCCAGCGTTAATGCTCTCTCTTTTGCCATTTGAGTCTCATTCAGTAAATTTGATGATAGTGTGCAGATTAACTAGCTAACAATACAGCGTCTATACCTCTACCATAAATATAGCTTAAAAAGAGGTAACCTATAATGATCACAATAAGAGCAGCTCAACAATGTGGCGAGGCTGATTACGGCTGGTTAAAAGCGCGCTATACCTTTTCCTTTGGGCACTATTTTGACCCTAAACTGCTGGGCTATGCGTCTCTGCGTGTACTTAACCAGGAAGTCCTGGCCGCGGGAACATCGTTACAGCCCAGATGCTACCCCAAAGTCGATATTCTCAACCTGATACTGGAAGGGGAAGCCGAATATCGGGATAACGAGGGAAATCATATCCAGGTGAAAACGGGTGAAGCCGTGTTGTTGTCAGCCCAGCCAGGGGTCAGCTACAGTGAACATAATATCAGTAAAAAAAATCCGCTGACACGTATGCAAATTTGGCTGGAAGCCTGCCCGGAAAGAGATAATCCTTTAATCCAAAAAATCACGCTGAATAATCAGTCTCAGCAACTGATTGCGGCTGTTGATGGGGGAAAATCGCTGTTACAGCTACGTCAGGATATCAGAGTCCATCACCTGAACCTGAAAGCAGGCCAGCAGCAAAGTATTCCATTACAAGGGACGCACGCTTATTTTCAGTCTATCCATGGCACAGTCACCGCGACGGCTGCGGACAAAGGAATCAATTTAACCTGCGGTGATGGTGCATTTATCTCTGATGAACAAGAGGTCACGCTGAACGCCAGTACTCCGTTAAGGGGACTGCTGATTGATTTACCAGCATAACTCCCTCGTTTTAATCCATTTTCGCCGCCATTTCAGTTATGGAGAGAGTCTCTCTGCAACCGAATGGCGACAGACGAATAAATTATCCCGGTAAAATCACGCTGACAGCCTGTCAGACCGCTCTCCCTTCTGATATATGTGGTAGTTAATTTTTTGCTCACTACCCGGAAGAGATGTCATGCAAACCTATATCAGTAAGAACTTCACCGCAGAAAAAGCCTGGGGAGCCACTGACATTGCTAATTTTGACGGTACCACCGTCAGACTACACTGGACAGATAAACCCTATAAGTGGCATATCAACGATGGCCAGGAAGTCTTTGCCGTGATGGATGGTGAAGTTGAGATGCATTACAAAGAAGCAGGCGAAATCAAAAAAATTCTGCTGTCGACTGGTGATATATTCTATGCCAGCGTCGGAACAGAGCATGTCGCCCATCCGATTGGTGCTGCAAGAGTGCTGGTGATTGAAAAAGAGGATTCTGTTTAAGTTTTCATCGTAATATTGAACAAATAACAATGTGTCCCTGTGGCTTACACCAGAGGGGCAATTTGGAGAGATTTATGACGAAGCTATCCGAAAGCTTTTATTTATCTTTTTATATTATGATTAATTTTATTATTACTTACTCTATCGCGGGAATTGATGCCACACTCTGGAGCTCACTGGCAACACTGCATAGTTATACTATTTTCAATAAAGCCAGCCGTTACAGAAACATTAAATACTCATTACTGTGTTCAGTATTTATTTTCATCGCCTCAGCCTTGGGGTATTACATTGGTGTGGGTTTACTCTTCTTTGTCATTTTATTTATCTCACCTCTTTTTTACTATCAGTTTTACAATATCGACTCGTCGCTGGACATGTCGATTAAATACTCGATGATTTTCTTTATTATCGGTTCAACGCTCAGTAAATCAGCTTTTGATGGTTATATCATAGGACTGCTTATCGGAACGCTGGTGACTCTACTCTTTTGTTACAGCTTTAGCGATAGAAAAAGGATATCATTATTTCAAATAAAGAAATATCTGTCTTTGAAAAAAAATAAAATGGACTTTAATTTACTGAGTCAGTCATTAGTCTACGCCTTCGGATTACTAGCCTGTGTTCTATCATCACGTGCGATAAATATTGACCATTTCTTCTGGGCACCATTAACGTTTATTTTTGTATTAAACCCACAGTTAAAAAATATTGTTTCGCTTACTCGTGACAGAGTCATCGGAACGTTGATCGTTGTTTTAATACTGTATTTCTCATTTAACGCATCAGCATTAATGCCCTACATTGGTTTTGGTTTAATTCTTCTTTTTTCATTCCTTATCCCTGTCAGTAATAAGAAGAAAAACAATGTTTTTGGAACCGTATGTCTTACCGGACTGGTATTATCATTAATAGAAATGTCCATTTACTTTAATGATACTGATTACCATTTACTTTCTGAACGAATTCTGGAAACATTAATCGGCGGTATATTTGCCATTCTATCCGGCTACTGCATTAAATTAATTATGAAAGATGATATATTTGAACAGCACAAAGACCATGAGAAAAATTAACGATACCGATTACTGACAAGAGAGTTGCAGCCTTTGAAAAATGGCTGCAATTCTTCGTTAAGATTTTATTGTCATACTTATCACATAAATAAAGATAAAAAATAGTCAAATCAATATTATCAGCTATATTTTAAGACTAATATTTAGTGAGGAGACTGATTTCATGATAAAAAAGCAAAATATTGCTCTGGCATTTTTGTTCTGTGTTTCATTCAATTCCTACTCTTATGATATTAAACGTGTAGAAATCGCCAGTGATAATATCGATAAGACATTACACGCAACGGTGGTCGTGCCAGACAGTTACAGTCAAGGGGATAAGCATTACTCTACGGTATATTTACTTCATGGCTGGAGCGGTGATGACAAGGACTGGACGGAAAAAAGTCAGGTCGCCACTCTTGCCGATGACTATCAGCTTATTATCGTCATGCCGGATGGTAACTATGATAAGTGGTATATAGACAGCCCAGTACTCGCCAAAAGCAATTATGAAAAATACATTGGCAGTGATGTACCGTCCTACATCGACAAGAATTTTAGAACCATTGCGGCCAAAGATGGCCGTGCTATCACCGGTCTGAGCATGGGAGGCTTTGGGGCTCTCAATATCGTTTTAAACTACCCTGATACCTTTGGTGCAGCGGGAAGTATGAGTGGTGGCGTTGATCCCCGCGACTACCCTAAAAACTGGGGACTGAAGAAGGTCTTTGGCGATCCCGTCAGTAATGCAAAATTCTGGAATGAAAAAGCAATTATCAATAATGCCCATCAGTTTATTAGTCTGAACATCCCGATTTTCATTGAGTGCGGAGTGGATGATTTCTTTATTGAACCTAATAGAAAACTTCATCAACGTTTGCTCGATTTAAGAGTAAACCATACCTATCAGGAAGGTCCCGGTAGCCATACCTGGGATTACTGGAATAATGCCGTAAAATATCAGCTGCTATTTATGAAGAACGCACTAGAAAAAGAACAGGCTAAAAATAGAGCCTAGTCGTGATAAGAGACGCACAAAAATAGCCAGCATAGCTAAAGGTGCGTCTCGTTTATCCCCGCCATACTTCAATTTGCTGGGTTGTTGCTGGCATTCAGACAAGCAACTCGTATTCATTAAAAGAGAGAGCCATGATAGCCCCTGAAAAAAATCGTATTGTATTGCTTGCAGGTGCCACCGGCCTCGTCGGTGGGCAGATATTGCAGCTCCTGCTAAATAATCCGGAAATTAGCTGTATCCATGCCCTGAGCCGCAGGCCTCTGAAAGTCAGCCATCAAAAACTACAAGTCCATCTGGTCGATTTTACCTCATTACCACCGCTCCCCCATGCGGATGAGCTCTATCTTGCTCTGGGGACGACACTAAAAGTAGCAGGTAGCAAAGAGGCTTTTCGCGCCGTCGATTTTAGTGCCAATCTGGCCGTCGCGCGGGCGGCTGTTTCAGCTGGAGTAAGCCGTATAGGACTCGTCAGCGCTGGCGGGGCGAACGCAAAATCATCCATGTTTTACACTCGGGTTAAAGGGGAGCTGGAAGAGGCACTCAAAGAGTTACCCAATATGACTCTGGTTATTGCGCAGCCTTCCATACTACTTGACTACCGTCGTGGGCTTGGGCAACCCCTGCGCCTGATGGAGATGATTTCCATCCCACTGGCTAAACTGCTCTCCCCTCTTTTTCCCGGAGCCTACAAACCTGTCAGACCTCAGGCAGTGGCTCGTGCTCTGGTAAACAGTGTCCCCACCGCAGAAGGTATTGTTGTCCTGACTTCCGATCAGTTAGTCAAACTGGGGAGACGTTAGCCAAAGTCGTAGAGCCAGTCCAAAGCAGCGGTTATTTTTCAGAAAAAGGCGAGTTGTGGATAAGAAAATCCTCAATCGAGTCGATTAAACCAGGCGCTAAGGGGAGTTCGGGTTCCGCATATGAAGCGATATTTATCTCAGGGTCGTCCGAAGCCACTTCTTTCATAACATGATTCATATTGAGCAGTATCATCAGAGAGGCTTGAGGATTTGCGACTTTAAGCCGTCTTGCATCCGTTTCTGCCACCTGAAGATCGCGTTGTCCTTGTAGCACTTTATCCAAGCCCGAACATCGTCAACATAGTCATCAATCGTCACTGCGTTGGCATCCTCAACAGCCATCGCGCTAGCGAACATTCCACGTTTATCGATACGAAGGGTTGCAAAGCCTTTTGCAGCCTGGCCCTCAGCAAGAAGTCGGTAAGCCGATGCATTGACACCCAGCGGGTTGTTTCCATCCCGATCGGTAGGCCCGGAGCCAGGAACGATAAGCACAGCTATTGTTGGTTTTGAGTTTGGGGAGAGTAACGTACCTTTTAAAGGACCTTTTGGCCCGGGGGCATGCACTTAAAAGAGCAATAGAGGCTATCATTTTCACCGATGATGTTCCTGAAAAACCAAGCGCACCTGTCAATTTACATTATAAATATGACCCAGGGCCAGCTCACCGTAATGTTATAAGACCTCAAATACTCCACTATAATATGTCTAGATTAATGGTAATAAAAACATATCAACATATCTGACATGAAGAGCAAATAATAAAATCATAATAACTTTCATTATTAGACTATTCTATTTTAAAAAGTAAAGACAACAAATAAAAAAAACATAAAACATCAAGAGGATACAATAATAAATACGGTTGTATGACACCCCAAAAACGATCTATATTAAGATGACTTTATTTTAGGTAATAGCCTTAAGTTTTTACATCATTTAACATTGTATATGTTATACATTTTCAATAAAGAAAATAACTATTTACTTAGACATAATGGAAATTAATATAGATTGATTTTTTTGATCCTTGTCTCAAAAAAAACATAATAGAAAAATACTTTTTTCTTTTTTTACAGCAAGTTGTAAGCAACAGGTAATGAAATAACAATTTTGATTAAATAATATTATTGCCTAATTTTTTAATTGTGATTAAATAGTTTTGCACACATACCAAGATACTATCCAAATAATTTCAATCAGCTCTCCCTTGATCTTAAAGAGGCTATGTATGAAGATTATATTTGTGATCTTTATTTCTTTCATACTTGTTGCATGCAAAGGGATTTATTTAAATGAAACTCATAGCGAATGCATTGAAATAATTCAAACAGGTTAGATTTATTTAAACCAACCACTCCGTGAGAGAGTCACAAAAGCAATATAACACCATAACAATAAATTTATAACTTCGTTAAAGAAGACTAAATAAATTTTTAGGTATTGGCCTGTAGAATATTAAATTAATAAAAAATCATAACTGACAAATGCATCAGGTAGTTATTCAGAACAAGTTTTTGGGAAGCTCTGGTTAGTTGCCGGTGACGCAGCTTTATCCTCTGAAGCTCTATCCCCCCCAAGGGGATATATAATGTTTTCACACTGAAAAAAGAGAGACTGAAGTAATAAATCATTTTTATTATATGAAATGATTTATTACCTAGTGCTTATTGAGATCGCATTAAAAACATTAAGGATGACTACTGTAAAGAGGTGACTAATCACTACCAACAAGAAAAAAGATAGATCAATAATCCATTCTGGGTAATGTACCAGAAGGCAAGATAATAAATAATATTTATCAAAATAACCACATGTTAACGAGGTATCATATGGATGATAATAAATCAACTCCTTTAAATGCTGGAAATATTCCTGAGGCAATCGAGGATATTCGCCGGATGTTCGTTGATGAAATACAGATAAAGCGTATCGTTGCCCAAGATCAAACACCGGCAAAACGTGCAGCCTTTGCAAAAACACATGGTATCGTTAACGGCGTATTACAAATTAATGATGATATCGATGCTGAATATCAAGTTGGAATATTTCAACCGGGCAAGAGCTATACCGTTTGGGCGCGTTATTCCAGTGATACGGCACAGACAGCTCCTGATTTCGAAACCACCGTGGGAATTGGTATTAAAGTATTCGATGTTCCTGGTAAAAAAGTTTTAGAGGAAGAGCCTGATGGTACAACCGTCGATATTATTTTACAAAATACCGCCGTTTTTTTTGCTGCGGATGCGATAGAAATGTCTGACTTTAAAGCGGCTGCAATGAGCGGTAATTTAGAAGAGTTTCTAAAAACTCATCCAGAAACGGCAGAGATTTTAGACAGCATGGAAAAAGAGGTTCCCAGTCTTTTAACAGAAAGATATTGGAGTTGTATTCCATATAAATTCGGAAATGAATATTGTAAGTATATTCTGGATTTACAAACTGCTAGCAACCCTAGTTCTAGTATTAATGTAAAAAACAATAACTATCTTGCTCAAGATTTATCAGAAAGGCTGATGAATGGAAATGCCGTTCTTAATTTTTACATTCAAAAACGTAATAACCCTGTAAAACAATCTATTATCAGCGCTCGTAGTTTATGGGATGAAAAAGAAGCTAAACCAGAGAAAGTTGCAACCCTCACATTATATCAACAAAATATTCTCACACGTAAGCAGTTCGCTTATGGAGAATCATTAGCATACAATATTTTTAGAACCTTACCTGAAATGGAGCCTGTTGGTAGCATCGCTGAAGCCAGGAAAGTTGTATATCAAAGCTCAGCAATGGTTCGTCGTAATGTCAATGGTGAAACTATCGGAGAACCAGTACAACCGCGATCTACTCGTTTTTTACATCATAACTCATTTACACCAACATTAAATAATCCCTGGCCTCCAGGAAAGATATTGGATATGGATATGGATGTGGATAATGTTAAATATGACTTAATAGAAGATTTCTCGAGTAAAGGGGAAAATAGAATAGCAAGAGGTGGGAATGGTTCTTACAATAATGTTACTGTCAGTGCTCGTGATATAGCGACTGATACATTTATTTTTATTGGATTTAACAAAAGCATAAGTAATACTTCAATAAATGGAGGTATTTTTTATGAAAATACGGCTTCAACATCAGGTGCTATTCGTCTTATTTTTGAACCCAAGTTGATGCAACAAGTCTCTTTTGATTTAATCTTATCTGGCTCTTTATCTATAGATGTTAGGGAAATTAGAGATAATCAAAGCTCCGAATTTAATTTAGAGACTTCTAACTATGCCGATAGCAATGAAACCATAATATTAAAAAACTCTTCTCCTTTTACTGTTTTATCATTCAACTTCACCCAACAAACTATAGCTTTTTCAATAAGAAACTTGAAGATGAAATTTTCAAGTTGATATTTAACCAAGGTGTATTTTTTGACGCTTCTCGACAAAGAGATATTACATATAAATTTAATATGTTTAATTTCTCTTGAACATGTTTAAGATAAAACAATATTGAGAGAAACCATAAAAATACACCTCCATGAAATTTAATAGCTGACACCTTAATTTTAATCATAAAAACCACCACATTGGTTTCCCTATGATGCGTTTATATTAACATATTGATGTTTTAATTTTTAATACTATCAATATATACCTTTTCATTATCTGTTATATTTAATTTCATAAAACAAGGAGATCTATGAAAAAATCTCATTTTACTGAAGAGCAAATAGTCAGCGTTTTAAAATTAGTGAATTCAGGTATGAAAGTTAATGATATCTGTGAGCAACATGGAATTTGTAATGCTACCTACTACAATTGGAAATCTAAATATGGAGATCTATCTATTACCAGCGTTAATAAACTTAAGAAGATCGAAGCTGAAAATGTTCGTCTAAAAAAAAAGCTTGCTGAGATAAGTATTGAAAATAATGCGATGAAAGCTATTTTCGAAAAAAAAAGTTGGTGATAGCTGAAAAAAAATCTTATGCCATCTTATTAGTAGAGTTTGGCCTACCCGTTATTACCGCATGTAGCATCATGTCATTATCACGAGCAACCTTTTATCGTGAAAGTAGAAACTGGCATGAAAAAGATAAAGAAATTATGGAGGCTATTCAATCAGTCCTGGTTACATTTCCCAATGCAGGATTTTGGAAATGTTATAAACAAATAAGACTAAAGGGATATTTATTCAATAACAAGCGTGTTTACCGTGTCTATCTTAAACTTGGTTTAAATTTAAGGAATAAACATGCCAGGACAGCCTGATATATAGCACATGTTTTATTGGCAATGAAAAACAGTTAATGTGATATTTTTATTTTAATCTGTAGTTATACATATAGACCTCTGACCAGAATGCAATGAATAAAAATACAATGGCATACATTGTATTTTTATTATTTACATTTAAAAACACTAATGACATACCGTTTTGCATAGGGTGTAATATGAAAAAAAATAATAAATCAACTCATTTAAATTCTGGAAATATGTCTGAGGCAATAGAGAATATTCGCCGGATGTTCGTTGATGAAACGCAGATAAAGCGTATCGTTATCCAAGATCAAACACCAGCAAAACGCGCAGCCTTTGCAAAAACACATGGTATCGTTAACGGCGTATTACAGATTAATGATAATATTAATGCTGAATATCAAGTTGGAATATTTCAACCTGGCAAGAACTATACCGTTTGGGTGCGTTATTCCAGTGACACGGAACAAACTGCTCCTGATTTCGAAACCACCGTAGGAATGGGTATTAAGGTATTTAATGTTTCTGGTAAGAAAGTTTTAGATGAAGAGCCTGACGGAACAACCGTCGATCTTATTTTACAAAATACCGCCGTTTTTTTTGCTGCTGATGCGATAGAAATGTCTGACTTTAAAGCAGCTGCAATGAGCGGTAATTTAGAAGAATTTCGAAAAACGCATCCAGAGTCAGCAGATATTTTGGACAGCATGGAAAAAGAGGTTCCCAGTCTTTTAACAGAAAAATATTGGAGTTGTATTCCATATAAATTTGGAGTTGAATATTGTAAATATATTATAGAATATCAAACTGCTAGTGATCCGAGCTCTTCTATCAATGTAAAAGATAATAACTATCTCGCTCAAGATTTATCAGAAAGACTGATGAATGGAAATGCCATTCTTAATTTTTATATTCAAAAACGCAATAACCCTGAAAAACAATCTATTATCAGCGCTCGTAGTTTATGGGATGAAAAAGAAGCTAAACCAGTGAAGGTTGCAACCCTCACGCTATATCAACAAAATATTCAAACACGTAAGCAGTTCTCTTATGGAGAATCATTGGCATACAATATTTTTAGAACCTTACCTGAAATGGAGCCTGTTGGTAGCATCGCTGAAGCCAGGAAAGTTGTATATCAAAGCTCAGCAATGGTTCGTCGTAATGTCAATGGTGAAAGTATCGGAGAACCAGTACAACCGCGATCGACCCGTTTCTTACATTATAACCTAAGCAACAATGGCAATACTGGCGGCGATACTGGTGAAGGTACTGGTGGCAACACCGGCGGAGGTACTGGTGGCAACACCGGCGGAGGTACTGGCGGCGATACCGGCGGAGGTACTGGCGGCAATACCGGTGGAGGTACTGGCGGCGATACCGGCGGAGGTACTGGCGGCAATACCGGCGGAGATACTGGCGGAGATACTGGCGGCAATACTGGCGGCAATACTGGCGGAGGTACCGGCGGAGGTACTGGCGGCAATACCGGCGGAGATACTGGCGGCGATACCGGTGGAGGAACTGGTGGCAATACCGGTGGAGGTACTGGCGGCAATACCGGCGGTGATACTGGTGGAGGTACTGGTGGAGGTACTGGCGGCGATACTGGCGGAGGTACTGGTGGCAATACCGGTGGAGGTACTGGCGGCGATACCGGTGGAGGTACTGGTGGCAATACCGGTGGAGGTACTGGCGGCAATACCGGCGGTGATACTGGTGGAGGTACTGGTGGCAATACCGGCGGAGGTACTGGCGGCAATACCGGTGGAGGTACTGGCGGTGATACTGGTGGAGGTACTGGCGGTGATACCGGCGGCAATAATGGTGGAGGTACTGGCGGCGATACCGGCGGAGGTACTGGTGGTGATACCGGTGGCAATACCGGTGGCAATACCGGTGGAGGTACTGGCGGTGATACCGGCGGAGGTACTGGTGGCGATACCGGCGGAGGTACTGGCGGCGATACCGGTGGAGGAACTGGCGGCGATACCGGCGGAGGTACTGGTGGCAATACTGGTGGCAATACTGGTGGAGGTACTGGCGGCAATACCGGTGGCAATATAGAAAATTACTTCATTTCCCCTAACGGTTTTCCTGATTATTATACCATTAAAGACAGGAGAACTTATTTCTGGAGCCAATATCAATATCTTCCATTCTATATTAATAAAAATGATATTTTTACTGTTTTTGTTGATGGCGAGACTGAAGATAACTTATTTGCATCTATAGGATTACCTAGTAGTAATATAGATATTTACCCATTATCTACAGGGAGCAACTCATTCACTATAGAATCTAGTGGGTTATTAAGCTTTATCAACAACAATGAGGAGGGAGAAATTTATATTAAAATCAATTCACAACACCAAAGAATACCCTACTTCAAACTGCACGAAAACACAAATAGTGAATTCAAAACTGAAATGCTTATTTATAATTCAGCACCATATGTAATATTAAGTAATAGCCTTTCAGATATTATCATCACATATTCAAGTGCTAATCTATATATAGATGACGCTGAGGAATTGATGGAGGATTATGAACTTTTCATAGAAATAGAAAATAATATAAGTGGGTTAGTAGAAAATGGAAAGGCTGACTACAAGTTAGATAACAATAGAAACTTACATATTGAAGTGGATTTTTATTATATTCATGCCAATAATGATTACACTGGATATAACATCGGTGCTATACCTCAACTTTTAGGACGATCAAATAATCGCTTTGACGTATGGTACATAAATGGGGCTCAAAGGCAACAAGAACCATGGCAATGGTCTTCTGGTACAGAAATAATCGAAGCCGCCGCTAATATTTATTCACTCTCGGTTCAAGAAGCTTTAACCGGTAGAGCTTCCAGGATAGATGAATACAGGGAAAATATAGAAAACTTTATAGCGGATACCTCACTAAGTAAATCATTTGATATACAAGATGCTTTTGTTAAGTCAGGACTTTTCTGGCAGTTGTATCTCACATTTGGAGAACATTTCTATCCACAATTAAACCAGAAGTACAGATTGATGGATGATACCCTGCTAACTGAAGATGATGACAGTAAAAAACAAATATTTATCCTTACCGTTTCTCAGTTAGTTAATACTAATTTATTGCCTTTTTTCCTCAGGTGGGGACTTGAGCTGGATTTAAATACTATCTTTGAGTTATCTTTACTCCCTGGCTTAGAAGAACCCATTTGGGAGAATAATAATGACAACTATCATCAGTTAGATATGCCAGAACATCAATACATCCCTGAGTTAATTCATCTTAAAAATGCTATAAGTGATGTGGTTATAGAAAAGAAATTAATAAAATTCACTATAGATAAAGAATGGTACTCTCCATATAGATATGTGTTCTTTATAAATGATTATTATATCGGAGAAATTAGCGAAGGTGATTTTTACTATTGTAACATTGAATCAGCAGATGAAGAATTCTATGTTTTCATATCCCCCGATGACATTGATGAGATATTGGATGATGATGTCTTTGAAATAATTATAGATTTTCAAGGGGAGCATATATCTTATTACTCCACCATAAAGATAAATAATTTACAAGAAGACATTGAAAGTATCTTTACAGATAACGACGCAAACATTTTAGAGGATGAAATAACTCACAGCACCTTAGATAACTTATGGGATAGATATAATGAATGTAAAAACGAACATACCATACATCTAAAAAATAGGTTAAGAAGGGCTGAATATATTTTACTATCGAATACAATCATTGAATCGTATATTCAAAATGATGACATTATTATTTTATTTAGTGAGGATGACGCTTTCCTCAACTATCAATATATGCTTCACTCAAATGAAGGATATTTATCTGAAATAACCTATGGAAAAAATCATTATGCAGCATTAAACGACCGAGTATGGACAACAGACTCAAAAATAAACTCAACCACTGCGGAGATTTTTTATATAAAAGCATTTTCTCGTGACGAAGAATATATACTAAGTATAATATCATTCGAATAACCTTCATGCACATATAACTATTTCTATATTGCTGATGAGCCATCTTTAAATAGACAAATGACTCATCAGATGATTTCATTATTTTCACCCACCATTGCTACAGGTGACGTTAATGATTATATATCCCCATGGATGATTTAGGGCACTTAGCTTCAATTTAAGCAGCGATTTCTCAGTTCGAATTTTTTATAGGAAGTAGCAAGACGAGTAGAGCCAGCGTCTTGTTTGAACGTTCCAGCAAGCCGTTGCCCGAAATCAAATGCATTTCTTTTTTCACTGCTCGATGAACCCGATTTTCGCAGGATACAACGTACCTTAGAGGAGATTTTTTTCGCTGCAGCGTCAAAAAAGGGCTGCTGATAATCTGAAATGGAGGCTGTAGCGGTTGCCACGTTTGAGTATATGCGGGATAGAACAGCCGTTGGTGCGTCTCGTTTGTATCACAGTCTGTGTCACAGTTAGCCTTCAAAGCACCGAGACACACCAACGTATTGTTTTTGAATGAGTTGAAGCTGACCGTTAAGCCGGGTTCTGTCGTGGACAGTCATTCATCTAGGCCAGCAATCGCTCACTGGCTCAAGCAGCCTACCCGGGTTCAGTAC
>Ga0256410_1000599_pt1 | contig 33630 bp, 29 predicted proteins | sample PhyWR1_FD_185983 | JGI IMG/M metagenome (GOLD analysis project Ga0256410, IMG submission 185983) | Leaf surface microbial communities from wheat plants in UC Gill Tract Community Farm, Albany, California, United States - DLSL W.R1 | ecosystem: Host-associated > Plants > Phyllosphere >... | reverse complement strand
GCATCGGCCAGTTTACCTTCAACCACTAAAGGTCCGGGGTGTTTTTCACTCATTAGTAGACATCTCGCTGATAACGGCGCTCAACGCGCAGCTCACTTAAAAATTCATCCGCCGTTTCGGTATCCATTCCACCGTATTCGGCAACCACTTCCAGTAATACTTGCTCAACGTCTTTAGCCATACGACTTGCATCGCCACAGACGTAAATGTGGGCTCCCTCTTGGATCCAGCGCCACAGTTCTGCACCTTTTTCGCGCAGTTTATCTTGTACGTATATTTTATGTTTTTGATCACGAGACCAGGCCAGGTCAACATGCGTCAGCAAACCGTCTTTGACATAACGCTGCCATTCGACCTGGTAGAGAAAATCTTCGGTAAAGTGCGGATTACCAAAGAACAGCCAGTTTTTACCGCTGGCACCTTCATTATCACGCTGCTGCATAAAGGCGCGGAAAGGCGCAATGCCAGTACCCGGACCAATCATAATCACCGGTGTTTCGGGATTAGCAGGCAGACGGAAGTTATCGTTATGCTCAATGAACACACGCACTTCGCCCTCTTCTTCAAGCTGGTCGGCAAGGAAACCAGAAGCGCCACCCGTACGAGCACGGCCTTCGATTTCATAACGCACCACCCCAACGGTAATATGCACTTCACTTTCGGCTTCAGCCTGTGAAGAGGCGATGGAGTACAAACGCGGTGTCAGTGGACGTAACAGCCCAATAAGTTGCTCAGCGCTCAGTTCTGCCGGGGCAAAACGTACCATATCAACAATCGGCGTGGTGGCGGCATAATGCTGCAGCTTCGCTTTATCGCCAACGAGTTCAAGTAACGGGGTGTTACGTGTTAGCTGGGCATATTGTTCAACAATATTGGCAGTATTGATGGTCAGCTCAAAGTGGCGGCTCAGTGCCTCACTTAGCGGTAATGTTTTACCCTCCACCTGGACACTTTCATCACCTTTAAGCCACAGCAACTCAACCAGTTCTTTCACCAGTTCAGGGGAGTTATTATACCAGACACCCAGCGCGTCTCCTGGCTGATAACGCAGGCCAGAATCACCAAGATCAATTTCAAAATGACGAACATCTTTATCTGAAGCGCGTCCGGTAATTTTTTGATTAACCGAGAGTGTTGCCGTCAGCGGTGATTCTTTAGTGTATAAATCACTGTGGCTGGTGGCCTGATTTTCAGCCACCGGCGTTGCCGTAGCTGGAGCCGCTGCAGGGACACGTGCTTTCAGTCGAGTCACCAGGTTATCACGCCAGGTTTTGGCCTCTGCCTGATATTCAACATCAGCATCAACCCTGTCTAACAGGCGTTCCGCACCCAGTTCAGCCAGACGGGTATCGAAGTCTTTACCCGCCTTGCAGAAAAATTCATACGACGAGTCACCGAGACTAAAGACTGCAAATGCGCTGTCTTCCAGACGAGGGGCTTTTTTCGAGAACAGGAACTTATGCAGCGCAACCGCCTCTTCCGGCGTTTCACCTTCCCCTTGAGTGGAGGTGATAATAATCAGCAGTTTTTCCTGGGCAATTTGCTTAAATTTATAGTCCCCGGCATTCACCAGGTTCACTTTAAGATCCGCTGCCAGCAATTCGTCACGCAGTTGCTCACTCACACGTCTGGCGTTTCCAGTTTGCGAGGCTGAGAGCAAAGTAATGGTCGGAGTCTCAGCCACTGCGACAGCGGCCGGTGAAGCGACCGCAGCAACCGCGGCTCCAGGTGCCAGAGTCTGTTGATTAACAACGCCCCAGAAATAACCAGACAACCAGGCCAGCTGGGTGTGAGAAAGGTCGGTTGTTGCCGCCTGAAGGTGAGCCAGCTGCTCCTGATTCAACGGAAGCATCGTGGTCGGTAGAGCCTGAGTTGTCATGCGTTTTAGGATCCCGGTAGCTGAGACGAAAAGGGCTTATTAAAGGTAATGGCACTAAATTAACGAGTGAGTTAACAACAATTAAAGACAGGATAGCAATAACAAATAACCAAAATGACTAACCGTATTTTTAGATAATGGATAGCGGTAAAACAGGTTAATTAACTATATGATATTTATTGGTTTTTTTGACTGCCATCAGGACTTTAACAGCAAGAGTGAAACTGAAAAGGTTTAGTTAATGCGAAAAAAATTGCTTTCCGTTATCATCCGCTCGTTTTTAGTTTTTAGAGATAGGTTTTATGTCCACCACCTTGTTTAAAGATTTTACCTTCGAAGCGGCCCACCATTTACCCCATGTTCCAGCAGGCCATAAGTGCGGTCGGCTGCATGGTCACTCGTTTATGGTTCGGCTGGAAATTACTGGGGAAGTTGACCCCCATACTGGCTGGGTTATGGATTTTGCTGAGTTAAAAGCCGCATTCAGACCTACCTATGACAGACTCGATCACTTCTATCTTAATGATATTCCAGGTCTGGAAAATCCAACCAGCGAAGTGCTCGCGCAGTGGATTTGGCAAGAAATTAAACCCACACTGCCTTTACTCAGTGCGGTGATGGTGAAGGAAACCTGTACTGCAGGTTGTATCTATCGAGGATAAGTCTGCCTCAGCATTTAACTCAGTCTATACCCAAAATAATTCGAGTTGCCTGTAGGCGCCCAGGCAGCTTGAAGTATGACGGGTATATCAGGCTATATTGAGATATTTATGCGTCTGCATTGAGAGCCGCCAGTTTCGGGCGATACAGGTTTCAATGCACAGTCGGGTCGCATCTTCTTTCTGGCTTATCGGCTGCAAGGCAATGATACGATCGGCTGCTGGAGGTAAAACCGCCAGTAGTGAGTCCAGAGCTTCAATATCACGCATGCGCCCAACCGGGTGCTTTATCTCATTCGCACGTTCCAGCGCCTGTTCCAGCACATCGTAGCCACCGCGCATATTGACCTTCGGTGAAACAGTCACCCAAGTCTTCTCGGTACAAAGCACTTGATGCGTGCCGCTGGTTTCTATCTGGCAGCTAAAACCGTTAGCTTCCAGTAGTTGCGTCAGGGGGATTAAGTCATAGAGGCAGGGTTCACCGCCGGTAATCACGATATGGCGCGCGGTATAGCCTTGTCGGCTAATAATAGCCAGTAACTCTTCGGGAGTGGCTGCCGACCATTTATCACTTTCTTTGGTTTTCGCCAGCACGCTAAACAAAGAGATTTCACGAGAAGCGAGTTTATCCCAGGTATGCTTGGTATCACACCAGGCACAACCTACCGGGCACCCCTGTAGACGAATAAAGATGGCGGGCACGCCAGTATAAAAGCCCTCTCCCTGGAGGGTCTGGAACATCTCGTTTATCGGATACTGCATAATTATTCCGTTTTCATCATAAAAGTTGATTATCGCAGAACCTGACCCAGAGATCATGGATAAAGCGCCAGACAGGGAAATTGTGTGGTAGAGGGAAATTTTGACCACAGGATTTAAAAAGTTTCCATTTTGTCAACAACACTAACTATGGTAGAGTGTTTCCACGTTGGAAACAGGGAGTAGTCACGTGCATGTTGTCGCAAGAAAACCATTCATGGATGCAGCAAAAAAATATCCTAATGATTCAACCGCTTTATCGGATATTTACCGAACAATGAAACGGATAACTGTCAGTAATCCTGATGAATTAAAAAATTTTTTCCCAAGTTTAGATCGTATGGTTTACAGAAAAAAGTGGTGGATCATCGATGTAGGGGGAAACAATTTGAGGATTATATTTTTTACAGATTTCGAAACTGAGAAAATTTTTGTAAAACATATCTCAACACATTCGGAATATGAAAAGCTCATCACGTTTTACAGGAGAAACGCAGAATGATTTATAGCGAAGTAACCAAAGCAACAGACAGGCTGGTTAATACAGTGCCTTTTTTGAGCGGTATCCGTACCGAGTCAGACTACGAGGAGGCTGTCGCCCTCGTTGAATATCTATTGGAAAACAACGCTAACAATATTCTGATTGATTTACTCACTAGTCAGATTGATAAATATGAAGAAAGTGCGCCTGAATTCGCTGATTTTAACCACCGTCTGACATTGAGCAGCGACGGAGTTTCTCTGCTGCGTGTCATCATGGATCAGCATGGTTTAGGTCAGTCTGATTTTGAGAATGAGATCGGCAAAAAATCATTAGTCAGTCGGATATTAAGTGGTGAGAGAGCACTGACACTTGAGCACATGCGGGCACTCGCAAAACGTTTTAATATTCCGGTATCAGCGTTTGTCGATTAAAGGTTACTGGCTAAACTGGTGGGTAGCCTGAGCATACTGATGCGGGTTTCCAGACTGCTTCGTTGATATCCCTAATAACAAAAAAACCCGCCGAAGCGGGTTTATCAGTCTGTAAATTAGCAGCGCAGATTACTGGCCTTTAACTTCTTTCAGACCATTGAATGGTGCTGCGTCGCCCAGAGCTTCTTCGATACGAATCAGCTGGTTGTACTTAGCAACACGGTCAGAACGGCTCATAGAACCAGTTTTGATCTGGCCAGCTGCAGTACCGACCGCGAGGTCAGCGATGGTTGCATCTTCAGTTTCGCCTGAACGGTGAGAGATAACAGCGGTGTAGCCTGCATCTTTCGCCATTTTAATTGCAGCCAGAGTTTCGGTCAGAGAACCGATCTGGTTGAATTTGATAAGGATTGAGTTAGCAATGCCTTTATCAATACCTTCTTTCAGGATTTTGGTGTTGGTTACGAACAGATCGTCACCAACCAGCTGGATTTTGTCGCCCATAACTTTGGTCTGGTAAGCAAAACCAGCCCAGTCAGATTCGTCCAGACCGTCTTCGATAGAAACGATTGGATATTCTTTAGTCAGGTCTTCCAGGAAGTGAGTAAACTCTTCTGAAGTGAAGGCTTTGTTGCCTTCGCCAGCCAGAACATATTTACCATCTTTGTAGAACTCAGACGCTGCACAGTCCATTGCCAGGGTAATATCTTTGCCCAGCTCGTAGCCTGCTGCTTTAACTGCTTCAGCGATTACAGCCAGAGCTTCAGCGTTTGAACCCAGGTTTGGAGCATAACCACCTTCATCACCTACAGCAGTACCCATGCCTTTAGACTTCAGCACTTTTGCCAGGTGGTGGAATACTTCAGAACCCATACGTACGGCTTCTTTCAGAGTTTTAGCGCCAACAGGCTGGATCATGAACTCTTGGATGTCGACGTTGTTGTCGGCATGCTCGCCACCGTTGATGATGTTCATCATTGGCAGAGGCATAGAGTATTTACCTGGAGTACCGTTCAGTTCTGCGATGTGAGCGTAAAGCGGCAGGCCTTTAGAGGCAGCAGCAGCTTTAGCAGCAGCCAGAGAAACAGCCAGAATCGCGTTAGCACCAAATTTAGATTTGTTCTCAGTACCGTCGAGATCAATCATGATTTTATCGATGTTAGCCTGATCTTTAGCATCTTTGCCGATCAGTGCTTCAGCGATTGGGCCATTTACTGCGCCAATTGCTTTCAGAACGCCTTTACCCAGGAAACGAGACTTGTCGCCATCGCGCAGTTCCAGAGCTTCACGAGAACCGGTAGAAGCGCCTGATGGTGCAGCAGCCAAACCTACAAAACCACCTTCCAGGTGAACTTCAGCTTCAACAGTCGGGTTACCGCGGGAGTCAATGATTTCACGACCGATAACTTTCACAATTTTGGACATAATCAGTATTCCTCAATTCACAATGTTAAACTAAAACTCCAGACAAACAACGCGCGATAATGTCGCGCGTTGCTGTGCTTACTCTATGCCTACTTCACCTGGCGCTTCTGATACTCACCGGCGGCTTTAACAAAGCCTGCAAACAGTGGGTGCCCGTCACGTGGGGTCGACGTGAATTCTGGGTGGAACTGGCAGGCAACAAACCACGGATGATCCGGAAGTTCGATTATCTCTACCAGTTGGTCATCACCAGAACGACCTGCAACACGAAGACCTGCGGCTTCAATTGGCTTCAACAACATGTTGTTGACTTCATAACGATGACGATGACGCTCAATAATCGTTGGCTCATTGTACATCTGGCGAACCAGGCTACCGTCAACCAGCTGACACTGCTGGCCACCCAGGCGCATGGTTCCACCTAAATCGCTGCTTTCAGTACGCACTTCCACGTTGCCGTCTTCATCGCGCCACTCGGTGATCAACGCAACCACCGGGTACTTACAGTCTGGCACAAATTCTGTAGAGTTGGCATTTTCCATGCCAGCAACGTTACGTGCGAACTCAATCAGAGCTACCTGCATCCCTAAGCAAATGCCGAGATAGGGAATTTTATTCTCACGCGCATAGCGCGCAGTAGCAATTTTGCCTTCCACACCACGGTAACCGAAGCCACCAGGGATAAGAATAGCATCCAGCCCTTTTAAGATTTCAACGCCACGCGTTTCGACATCTTGCGAGTCAATCAGCTTGATGTTCACCGTCAGGCGATTTTTAAGTCCGCCATGTTTCAGTGCTTCAATAACTGACTTATACGCGTCTGGCAGCTCGATATATTTACCCACCATACCGATGGTAATTTCACCGGTTGGATTAGCTTCCTGGTAAATAACCTGTTCCCATTCGGTCAGGTCGGCTTCCGGACAAGTTAAGCTGAATCGTTTACAAATATAATCGTCCAGGCCCTGTGATTTCAACAGTCCTGGAATTTTATAAATAGAATCGATATCTTTCAGAGAGATTACCGCTTTCTCCGGGACGTTACAGAACAATGCAATCTTGGCACGTTCGTTAGCCGGTACGGTACGATCAGAACGACAAATCAATACATCGGGCTGAATACCAATCGACAGCAGTTCTTTAACAGAGTGCTGAGTCGGTTTAGTTTTCACTTCGCCCGCTGCTGCCAGGTAAGGCACCAGGGTTAAATGCATGTAGAGAGTATGTTCGCGGCCAACTTCGACGGCCATCTGGCGGATCGCTTCAAGGAATGGCAGGGATTCAATATCACCTACAGTACCGCCGATTTCGACCAGGACTACGTCATAGCCTTCGCCGCCTTCCAGAATACGCTCTTTAATCGCGTTAGTGATATGAGGAATAACCTGTACGGTTGCTCCCAGATAATCACCACGGCGCTCTTTGCGCAACACTTCGGAATAGATACGACCCGTCGTAAAGTTATTACGGCGGCTAGTTTTGGTGCGAATAAAACGTTCGTAGTGACCCAAATCAAGGTCGGTTTCAGCGCCGTCTTCGGTAACGAACACTTCCCCATGTTGAATAGGGCTCATGGTACCCGGATCGACGTTGATGTACGGATCGAGTTTCATGATGGATACGTTGAGGCCACGGGCTTCAAGAATAGCTGCGAGAGAGGCTGCGGCAATGCCTTTACCCAGAGAGGAAACGACCCCGCCGGTCACAAAAATATAGTTCGTTGTCATGCTGAACCTGAGAAGTTAGGTTTAAAGACGATGGAGTACCAGGACGGGAAAGTAGTATACCCGAACAGGGCAGATGCCACAAATTTTCATTTGCAGGCAGGTGCCTGTTGTTCGGTAACTAGTTGTATTTTTAGCGAAAAATGATTGATTTTGGTTCTATTTCTCGCCCGTCACAGCCATCATGCTGATATGTCGCTATTTATCGTCCGCCAATTTCATTTTTTCCTGGCGTTTAACCTGCTGCCAGGCCTCTTCCATCACGTCCAGGCTGGTTTCTTCCATCTTCAACCCCTGCGCCGCAATGATAGCCTCAACCTGTCGGAAGCGAGATTCGAATTTACGGTTTGCTTTCTGAAGCGCGGTTTCAGCTTTCGTCCCCAGGTGACGAGCAAGATTGACGGTTGCAAACAGTAAGTCACCGACCTCTTCTTCCAGCTTGTCTTCATCAACGACGGCCTGACGCGCTTCGAACATCACTTCATCAATTTCTTCATGCACCTTGTCCAGCACCGGGCCAAGGGTTTTCCAGTCAAAACCGACAGTAGAGCAACGTTTTTGAATTTTTTGTGCCCGCATCAGCGCCGGAAAAGCTTCAGGAATATCATCAAGAACAGAATGCTGCGCTTTTTGCGCTCGCTCATCACGTTTAATATTTTCCCACTGAGATAACACCTTCTGGCTGGTATTTACCTCGCTATTGGCGAAAATAGGCGCATGTCGACGTTCTAACTTGTCACTGATAGCCTGGCAGACATCTTCAAAATTAAACTGCCCCTGTTCCTGGCCTATCTGAGCGTAAAATACCACCTGAAACAGTAAGTCGCCCAGCTCTTCACGCAGGCCGTTGATGTCATTACGATGAATCGCATCCAGTACTTCATAGGCCTCTTCCAGCGTAAAAGGGGCCAGTGTTTCATTGGTTTGAACTTTGTCCCACGGACAACCGTTCTCGGGATCTCGCAGACGCTGCATAATACCGAGCAGACGGTTTAACTGACTCATGATCAATCCTTAAAAAAAATACCTCAGGCCAGGAGACTCTAAGAGTCCCCTACCCCATTAATCCTGTACTAACCGTGCAGCCGTCGGGCATCAATAATATCCGGAACTTGATTCAGTTTCCCTAACACCCGGCCTAATACTTGCAGGTTATAAATCTCAATATTCATATCAATGGTCGCCAGCTGCTGCTTGGTATCACTCCGGCTAGCCACGCCTAAAACGTTGACCTTCTCGTTGGCGAGGATCGTGGTGATATCACGCAGTAAGCCACTTCGGTCATTGGCAGTAACGCGCACCACCAGAGAATAGCCACTTGAATAACTTTCCCCCCAGACTGCATCCACAATACGTTCTGGCGCATGAGATTTCAGTTCTGCCAGTTGGTCACAGTCTGCCTGATGGATAGAGATACCGCGCCCCTGAGTGATAAAACCAATAATTTCATCACCTGGAATAGGCTGGCAGCAGCGGGCAATATGGTGCATCAGATTGCCCACGCCTTCAACCACCACCCGGCCATCATCTTTTCGCTGGGATTGCTGTGGTGAGTAACTTTTCTGCTGTAGCTGACGCAGCGCTGCGGCATCCTGCTCTTCCGCGCTGGGTTTATTAAACTTCGCTTGCAGATAGTTACTCATCTGGTTAAGACGAATATCGCCTCCGCCAATCGCTGCCAGTAACTCCTCCATTTCATTGAAGTTATAACGTGGAAGTAATGTCTTCTCCGCTTCTTTCAGGCTGACACCGAGGCGTTCAATTTCATCATCGAGGATCTGCCGGCCGGCCAGAATATTCTTGTCCCGGTCTTGCTTGCGGAACCAGTTATGAATTTTTGCCCGGCCACGACTGGTGGTAATGTAACCGAGGTTTGGGTTGAGCCAGTCACGACTTGGGTTAGGCTGTTTCTGGGTGATGACTTCAATTTGATCGCCCATTTGCAGCTGATAGGTGAACGGCACAATGCGTCCGCCAATTTTGGCACCAATGCAGCGATGCCCGACATCACTATGAATATGATAGGCAAAGTCCAGCGGCGTCGATCCTGTCGGCAAGTCGACCACATCCCCTTTCGGCGTAAATACATAAACTCGGTCGTCAAATACCTGGCTGCGGACTTCATCAAGCATTTCACCTGAGTCGGACATCTCTTCCTGCCAGGCAATCAGTTTACGTAACCAGGCTATACGATCTTCATGCCCGGTACTGCCGCTACGAGAGTTGCCTTCCTTATATTTCCAGTGAGCCGCGACCCCCAGCTCAGACTCTTCATGCATCTGTCGGGTGCGGATCTGAATTTCAATCGTCTTACCATTTGGACCAAGTACTACGGTATGAATCGACTGGTAGCCATTTGGCTTCGGATTAGCGACGTAGTCGTCAAACTCATCCGGCAAATGGCGGAAATGGGTGTGAACAATGCCTAAGGCGGCATAACAATCTTGTAAGCGTTCAGCAACGACTCGGACAGCACGGACGTCAAACAGCTCATCAAAAGCCAGATGCTTTTTCTGCATTTTGCGCCAGATACTGTAAATATGCTTAGGCCGACCATAAACTTCCGCTTTTACGCCTTCTTCCTTCATTGATGAGCGCAGCATCGCGACAAACTCATCAATATAGTGCTCTCGGTCAATACGCCGTTCATGCAGTAGTTTTGCTATGCGTTTGTATTCATCCGGGTGTAAATAACGGAAGCAGTAGTCCTCCATTTCCCATTTTAGCTGACCAATCCCCAGACGGTTTGCCAGCGGCGCATAGATGTTAGTACATTCTTTAGCCACCAGAACGCGTTCATCTTCAGGAGCATCTTTCACTTCACGCAGATGAGCAATACGTTCTGCAAGCTTAATCACCACACAGCGGAAATCATCCACCATGGCCAGCAGCATGCGTCGAACATTATCGACTTGCTCGGAGGAAACGGAGTCATTATGAGTGGCTTTAAGATGACGGATGGCATCGATGTCGCGAACCCCATGGATCAGCATCACCACGGGTTTTCCTACGCTTTCCAGCATCACTTCTTCAGTGACGACTCCGGCATCAATCAGGGGAAATAACAGTGCTGCGCGTAACGTTTCGTTATCCATGCTCAGCATAGAGAGAATTTCAACCATCTCAACGCCACGCCACAATAACAAGTCGGCATCAGGATGCCCTTTGGTCTGACTTTCACAATACGACCATGTTTCGGCCAGGCGCTCACACGACTGCTGGTTTGAAATCCCGAGGCTTGCTATCCATTTTTCAGGCGCAAATTCGCCAGCTTTATTGAGATGTGCACTTCTAACCGCAACCATTCTTCTCTCCTGTGAAACCGAAATCAGGCAATTAAGACCTGAGCAATCTCTTAACCATGCTTAAAAAATGCTATCTCCCCAACCATTCGAGTGACTCGCTGGCTCGCTTCACGAAGACAACACCCAGGCGACTCACGTATCACGGGTATAGACTCAAGGACACTTGTACCGGGAAAGAGATCAACCGCTTTCAGCGATATTTCAGGTATCCAGCTAACATTTTTCTCTGCAATCATTATTTGATTGTAGGATACCGGCGGTCCTTGTCGCGATGACCGACGGATAAGGTACGCTGCCGGACTTAGAGTCTTATAAAGCCGAAAGCCTAAATGTTATCAGACTGTTATCGACCAGACTGCCGATCATATTTTCATCTGGATAACGATGAAAAAATGGCATTTTTCAGCAAATTGTACTGAACATTATATTGTGCTTTTACCGATAGCGCAGCATTACCTTCTCTACATGCGATCTTATTGGTACCTTTTTTAACAAAAATAGTCCTTGTCCTAATTCAGCTCAGTCGCGCGGATGCCCTGCCTGATGGCGGCTGTCTTTGTTCGCTGATTATCTGTTAACCCATGTCATCATCAGTTGAATAAAATCATGCGGCTTAAAACAGTGGCTCTGAGTCATTCGGTAATACCTATGACCAGCACTTGCGAAAAGCGTTCCAGTTTTGAATTTTAAGTATCATGTATCGCTATTGATGAGTAACAGATGCGGCCATGCTGCTTGCGGCTCTCGGTAATGCGGCTGGCAGCAGGCAATGAAATTCAATGCCTCCCGTAAAGCTGCACCATGATGGATCGATGGTGTAAATCGGGGCGCCAAAATGGGGCGTGACGAAAAATAATCGCCCAGCAGTGGCTATTTCAGCAGTCGAACCCCCAACTTAGCGTGATGACTTTGATGTTACGCGTAGGTTTGCAGCGTTTCACGGAGTAGAATGCACCGTAATATTATCGAAACATTATGATACTTAACGTTGCGTTATTGTCCCATATCGGAATCCCATGACTAACTACAGCCTTCGTGCACGTATGATGATACTGATACTGGCCCCCACGCTGCTTATTGGTTTACTGCTCAGTACATTCTTCGTTGTACACCGTTACAACGACTTGCAAAACCAATTAGAGAACTCGGGCGTCAGCATTATCGAACCGCTGGCTGTTGCTTGCGAATATACAATGAACTTCGGTAATCGGGAGCCTTTACGCAAGCTGATCAGTGTCATTCATCGCCGGCATTCCGATATCGTGCGCGGCATTTCGATTTACGACCGTCAGAACAAGCTGTTCGTCACCTCAAATTTTCAACCTGAATCCTCATCGCTGCAAATGGCTGATGACGAAAATATTCCTGCACATCTCACGGTCAGTCGCGAAGGCTATAAGATGATCCTGCGCGCCCCTATTATGTCTGAGGTCTATTTTCAGCATGAAGAAATGGGCCAGGCAACGCCTCATTCTGAACATATCCAAGGCTATGTCGCCATGGAGCTGGATTTACAGTCGGTACGACTTCAGCAATACCGCGAGATTTTTACTTCAACCATGATGATGCTGGCTTGTATCGCCATTGCCATGCTGTTTGCTTATCGTCTGATGCGCGATGTCACAGGCCCTATTCGCAATATGGTGAATACCGTTGACCGGATACGACGCGGACAGCTGGATAGCCGGGTTGAAGGATTTATGCTGGGCGAGCTGGACATGCTTAAGAATGGTATTAACTCCATGGCCATGTCGCTCACCGCTTATCATGAAGAGATGCAACATAACGTCGATCAGGCCACCTCCGATCTGCGTGAAACTCTCGAGCAGATGGAAATTCAGAACGTGGAACTGGATTTAGCCAAAAAACGAGCCCAGGAAGCCGTACGGATAAAATCTGAATTTTTGGCCAATATGTCCCATGAACTACGCACACCACTCAATGGAGTGATTGGTTTTACTCGCTTAACGCTGAAAACCGAACTGAATCCAACCCAAAGAGACTACTTATATACGATTGAACGTTCAGCGAATAACCTGCTGACTATCATCAATGATGTGCTGGACTTCTCTAAGCTGGAAGCCGGTAAACTGCTGCTGGAAAATATTCCATTCCCTCTGCGCAATATTCTCGATGAAGCCATCACCCTGTTGGCCCATTCGGCGCACGAAAAGGGGCTGGAACTCACTCTCAATATTCAAAATAATGTTCCAGATAATGTTATCGGCGACTCGTTACGTTTACAGCAAATCATTACTAATTTAGTGGGCAACGCGATTAAATTTACTGAAACGGGCAATATTGACGTCCTGGTGCAAAGGCGGGCGGAAGGGAATAATAAAGTTCAGATTGAGATGCAAATCCACGATTCGGGTATTGGGATCCCCGAGCAAGAGCAGTCACGGCTCTTCCAGGCATTTCGCCAGGCAGATGCCAGTATTTCTCGTCGCCATGGTGGAACAGGGCTGGGACTGGTGATAACCCAGAAACTGGTGAATGAAATGGGCGGAGAAATTTCCTTCCACAGTAAACCTGATAGCGGTTCAACATTCTGGTTTTATATTAATCTCGATTTGAATCCACATGCGGTAGTGAACAACAAAGTCATGAACAAGCTTGCAGGCCGCCGGATTGCTTATGTCGAGCCTAATGTCAATGCCGCACAAAGTACGCTAAATCTGCTTCAGAGCACCCCCTTATCGGTGGTTCATACTCCGTCTATTTCAGGCCTGCCGAATGAACACTTTGATATTTTACTGATTGGGGCTCCGGTCACCTTAAGTGAAAACCAGCCGCTGGCTTATATTAATCTGGCACAAGCCGTCACTATGAGTGATTGCCTGATCCTCGCCTTACCTTGCCAGGCACAGATTTACGCTGAAGACCTCAAGCGTCAGGGAGTCGCGGGCTGTCTGTTAAAACCGGTGACATCCACACGTTTATTCCCGCTCTTGCTGGAAAGCTATAACCATACGACCGCCGCGCTGCCAGCGGCAGTCAATAATGGCAAACTCCCTATGACCGTCATGGCCGTTGATGATAATCCTGCCAATCTGAAACTTCTGAGCGCGCTGCTGGAAGACAAAGTCCAGCATGTAGTGCTATGCAGTAACGCGCTGCAAGCTCTTGAACAAGCACGTCAGATGGAGCTGGATTTGATACTGATGGATATTCAGATGCCAGAAATAGACGGAATTCGTGCCTGTGAACTTATTCGCCAGCTACCTCACCATCAAAATACGCCGGTGATCGCGGTTACCGCACACGCAATGGCTGGGCAGAAAGAAAAATTACTGACGGCAGGGATGAATGACTATCTTGCCAAGCCCATTGAAGAGAATAAATTACACAATATTTTACTGCATTATCAGTTTAATACGCTTAATAGCGCCACGCTGGTCCCGGCAATAGAAAGTAAACCTGTGGCTGATAAGACCTTTGACTGGGATCTGGCGCTCGCTCAGGCAGCAAATAAGGCCGGGCTGGCCCGAGAAATGTTGATCATGCTGCTGGAATTTTTACCGGAAGTCCGTCATGTGCTGGAGCAACAGCCACTAAGCGACAATCCTCAAAAAATAAAAGACATTATTCATAAACTGCACGGTAGCTGTAGCTACAGCGGAGTACCACGGTTGAAGAAGCTCTGTTTACTGCTGGAAACCGAATTAACCAAAGGCGTGGAGCCTGAAATGCTGGAACCGGAAATTCTGGAGCTGCTGGATGAAATGGATAATGTCACGCAAGCAGCACAAAGGTATCTTAATTAGCCTGTCTGTATCGAGTTGCTTGTAGGCGCAAAGCTTCAGGCCGTCGATGAGCATAGATAAACTATGTGATTCGGCGGCATGAGCGCCGGCAACACCCAAGCAACTTGAAGTATGACGGGTATATCAGGCTTTAGTCATACCACGCCACATAACATCAAACCCGGCAGCCATATAGTGTTGTTTACGCTCAGGTTCCCTGGCGGCAAATTCCATCGTAGTTTCTGCCAGGGCAAAAAAGATAGCGTCGGCAAAAGGCGACTCGCCGCAGGTCAGATATTCGTTCTGAATACTCTCGTTAGAAAGCTGACGAAGTTCGGGAAATTCATTGAATATCCTCTGCAAGGTATCCTTGGTTATTTTTCCTGATACCGCCAGTTGTCCCATGGCTTTTCTGGCATCAACGTTAGCCACACCCCAATCGATATAGTTATCCCATATTTTCTGGACACGCTCTTTAACCGACTGGCTTGGGTCGTAGGCCTTCATCAGTTCAACCCCGAAAGTTTGCTTGTGATGATAATAGACCTCGTTTAGTAGCACATCCTTAGTCGCGAAATAACGAAATAACGTTCCCTCGGCCACACCCGCTTCTCTGGCAATAAGTGAGGTTGCAGCCCCCAGACCGAATTCAGCTACGGCACGAGTTGTCGCATCGAGCAACGCTAATCTTTTATCTTCACTTTTTGGACGAGCCACAATACCTCACAAAGAATAGGTATGAGCAGTAGCATCCTGTCAGGTTGCCGCTGCTCATCTGAATCTACAGCTGAGTATTATACCGTAAATTTTATTGACGGTTGAGCCTTCGTATCTATAATGAGTGTTCACTCACTCAATTAGTCATAACAACACCAGATTCTGAGGAGAGGACATGTCTGTACCTCAAGGTTTTATGGAGTCGCTGCTGGAATGGGTGGACGATAATATGCAGCGTCCACTCCGTATTGAAGACGTGGCAAAACAGTCTGGATACTCAAAATGGTATTTACAGAGAATGTTCACTGGCTGGGCAGGGAAAAGTCTTGGCGCCTATATCCGGGAGCGTAAACTGCAGCTTGCTGCGGAAGATCTTAAAAACACCAGCGACAGAATATTAGATATTTCAATACGCTACGGATTTGATTCGCAACAATCATTTACCCGTACCTTTGGTAAAAAATTTAACACTTCTCCTGGTGCATATCGTCGTACTGGTGAAGAAACGCTGAATTGACTATACCCGTCATACTGCAAGTTGCTCAGGTCCTGGCGTTCAAACAGCCGAATCACATAGTGTGTCTATGCTCATCGACTGTATTCACTTTGCGCCCACAAGCAACTCGAATGATTTAGGGTATAGTCGGGGATTCAGCGGCTATTTCAGTAATAAAGCCCATTGTTCTGTCCAGGGATTAGAGACAGACTCAGGTTCTGGATCTTCACTACCATCAATCAGTAATACGCTGCCAATACGCGTTGCACCCTGCTCTTGCAATAACGCATCAAACTGTTTGCCAGCACCACAGAAAACATCGTAACTGCTATCGCCAAGGGCAATTAATCCATAACGCAATTCGGGCTGATAGCCCACTTGGTCTTTAATCGCATGGAATAACGGCGCGATACTGTCCGGCAAATCTCCCTGCCCGGTAGTCGAGGTAATCACCAGAGCATAATGATGTCGATAATACTGCCATTGCGCTAATTCTGGATCTTCAAACACTTTTACACTATGGCCGTGTTTGGTCAGAATAGCTTCGGCTTCCTCTGCAACAAACAACGCATTTCCATATAACGTACCGACAAAGATACCTACTTCAGCCATCGAATTATTCCTTATTAATAAACACTATAGTGTGAAACCATCCTGACAGTCTGTCTGTTCATTACTCGCCGTTTCAACCTCAGGTAGCAGCCCGCGCCAGCCAAATTCTGACAACATATTCATCCATGTCGTATCGAGACTAGCACTCAGAGTTAACGCTTCACCGGTTATCGGATGTGTCAGAGAGAGCTGGCTGGCGTGCAGCATCAGCCGCTGGCAACCAAAATGTTCTGCCGCCCCTCTATTCTGGCGTAAATCACCGTGCCTGGAATCGCCGATGATCGGATGACGCAAATGCGACATATGGCGGCGAAGCTGATGTTTACGTCCCGTCTGAGGTTCAAGTTCAACCAGACTGTAGCGAGCGGTAGGATAACGGCCGACAGGCACTGGCATCTCGACTGAAGCCATACCGCGATAATGGGTTATCGCAGATTGCGGCAGTTTATCTTCGGTACTGAACTTATCGGCAATTTTATCCTGCTCTTCGGTCAGCGGATAATCGAGAATAGCTTCATCTTCCAGCCAGCCGCGTACCAGAGCATGATAACGCTTTTTGATTTGATGCTGTTCAAATTGCTGGGATAACAGACGGCCGACATCACTGGACAGCCCCATTAGCAATACGCCAGAGGTGGGCTTATCGAGGCGATGTACGGTAAAGACATGCTGTCCCAGTTGGTCACGCACCGTTTGCATCACAATGCGCGTTTCATGTCTGTCGAGCCAACTGCGGTGAACTAACCATCCAGAGGGCTTATTAACCGCCACCAGCCACTCGTCCTGATAAATAATCTCTAACATTAAGAATCGACCGGATTAAAAAAAGCGTCTAAAGATAATAATGCTGCCAGCAAAGGTTCACGTTCACGTCTTGAACTATCCAGCGCCATTTCATAATAAGGGGCAATCGCAAATTCGCTCGGCAGTGAATACTGGCTATCGAGTAAAGCATGCATACGAGGGATCAAAACCCACTGTAGCCATTCAACAGGATCGAGAGTATCCATGCAAAAAGGTTGCGTGCTGTCTAACGCAGCAGGCTCTGGCATTATTTCCTGCCACAGGTCGTGGTCACGTAACACCTGTTCAATAATAATAAGGTGCTGGCGAACTTGAATCTCTGTATCCATGAAAACCCTAAGCTGTGATGAAAATAGAAGCCATAGAATAACATCTCTTCCCGCTATCGGAAAAAGCATCAGATAGTCGGCTTATGCGGATATCGTCAGGGCCTTCATAGACCGACATAAATGGCTCTTTAAAATAAAAATCCTTAACTAATATAAGGGGATATATCAATAAAGATACGAGCCTACTCTATAACATGTTTCTAATTATTTGTTCACATTAGTTAATGTGAACAAAAAAAAGGGGGCACTGTTTATACAGTGCCCCCGATTCGTTTTGTAGCTGATCCTGCTACTTTTTTGCTCCCTGCTCATCCATGACAACTTTGTCCCTCGGTCTACAGACCTACAGTCCATTGCATATGCGTCCTGCTGCCTTCATCCTGTTGGCTACTGCATCTTCTGATGCATTGTCCTTAGGTCACCTTGACCCACTGCACTCCATGTCGCAGCTCTCATTCTCCGTCCTGGAGGTGTCCTTTAACTCATCCTGAGCTATTCCATGCTTCATCAATGAAGAGTTCCGATACGCCATCCTGGCGAACTATCCCTACATCAATAGAGGAAATAATGCTTATATTTCCTATATTTCAGCGACATCATGTCGTGTCAGTAGCATCGTTTATTTAGCTTAAAATGACAAGATGTCAAATCTAAAATAACGGACACAGTACCAGACTATGTCGCAATAAACTCTGCAACTGAGTGTTATATAAATACTATTTTTACTGGTTAAATATTGATCTGGATCTATTTTCAGAAATATCGCACAGGTCATGTAGGAAATATCTTACATTACTGTGATCTGCTTATTAAATAACCAATGGTTCAAGACTGGTGAGAAAGGTCGTCAGTGAGGAAGCAAGCACATTACGCTTACGGGTACCGATCTTTTCAAGCAATACCTCACCTGTCAAGTTACAAAGTGATATCGCTTCCATTTCATCTTCTGTTGTCGCCAGAAACAACGTTGGTGACAGTTTTAAACGTTTTTGCGTTACCAGGTGGCCTATCAGATTAGACTGAACCCGCTGAAAATCATCTTCGCTCCATACCTGCAACAAGGTCAGTGTTGTTGCCCCACTTATCGCAGGCATGTCACCGGCAAATTGCGTGGTATAAAACGCGTGAATATCGGGGTGCAGCGTTATTTCCAGTGCTCTCTCTACCGCGCTTAAATCAGATTCAGGTATAAAAGGCTGAGGTTGCCAGCATACAGAATCCGCAGCAGTATGCGTAATGCAGGGAGACGGAATACCATATAACTCTTCACTGAGCGGCCAGCTTCCGGTCTGCTGTTGCCATTTAGCGCAAAATCGCTGGGTGAACTCTTGTAGGGAAAGGCTAATTTCGTGCATTAATTCCTCACTCATGCTGGCTTTGATACAATACGAACCAATTGTACAATCAATACGGTGAAATATGTTCGATGAAAATCATCAGGCTCTGAGCAGCCTGACACTTGGAAAAGCAACAGCTTATCAGGATAAGTATCAGCCTGCTCTGCTCCAGGGGGTTCCCCGTAGCCTGAATCGCAATATGCCGGGACTCGATGGTGAGACTCTGCCGTTTCACGGCGGGGATATCTGGACGCTTTATGAGCTATCCTGGTTAAATAATAACGGGTTACCTCAAGTTGCTGTCGGCCATGTTCAGGTTGATGCCAGTAGCGTTAATTTAATTGAATCAAAAAGCTTTAAGCTTTATCTCAACAGCTTTAATCAGACCCATTTTGCTGACTGGGATAACGTTCAGGAAACGCTTCAGAAAGATCTAAGCGCCTGCGCCCAGGGTAACGTCAGTGTGGTGCTGTTTCGCCTTAATGAACTGGAAAGCCAGCAACTGGTCGCATTAAACGGTGAATGTATCGATGAGCAAGATATTGTTATCAATAGTTATGAGTTTGATGCCGATCATCTGCTTAATGCTGGTGCTGAAGAAGTGGTTGAAGAAACACTGGTGAGCCACCTGCTAAAATCCAACTGCCTGATAACCCATCAGCCTGACTGGGGATCCGTTCAGATTCACTATAAAGGCCCTAAAATCAATCGTGAAAAGCTTCTGCGATATCTGGTTTCATTCCGTCATCACAATGAATTTCACGAGCAATGCGTAGAGCGTATTTTCAACGATATTCAGCGCTACTGTCAGCCACAGGCGTTAAGTGTCTATGCACGCTATACTCGTCGTGGCGGCCTGGATATTAATCCATGGCGAACCAATACCCATTTCCACCCGACTTTTGGTCGTTTGGTTCGGCAATAAATACGAAATATCCCTCCTCTATCATAGTCGCCGGGATCAATGGGTTGTAAAAATAGACGACTCAGAGATATTGTGGAGTTTAAGGACAACACTTTTCGTTACTTAAGGAGTTCACTTGATTACACATGTTAGTCCACTTGGTTCGATGGATATGCTGTCGCAGCTAGAAGTCGATATGCTTCAATGCACGGCCAGCAGCGATCTGTATCAACTCTTCCGTAACTGCTCACTGGCAGTGCTTAACTCAGGAAGCCAGACGGATAACAGTACAGAACTTCTTTCTCGCTTTGAAAGTTTTGATATCAATGTATTGAGCCGTGAACGTGGCGTAAAACTTGAACTGATTAATCCACCTGAAGATGCCTTTGTCGACGGCAGAATTATTCGTGCTCTGCAAGCGAACCTGTTTGCAGTATTGCGCGATATTGTCTTCGTCAATGGTCAAATTGCCCATCTTAATCGAACGGCTCAGTCCCATGAGGATGACTCGACCCATATCACCAATACGGTCTTTTCTATTTTACGTAATGCTCGCGCCTTGCATGTGGGTGAAGCGCCAAATCTGGTGGTGTGCTGGGGTGGACACTCGATTAATGAAAAAGAGTATCTCTACGCCCGTCAGGTAGGGACTCAACTGGGGCTACGCGAACTGGATATTTGTACCGGTTGTGGGCCAGGTGCAATGGAAGCGCCAATGAAAGGTGCGGCAGTTGGGCACGCACAGCAACGTTATAAAGACGGGCGTTTCATTGGTATGACTGAGCCTTCTATTATTGCCGCTGAGCCACCGAACCCGCTGGTTAATGAACTCATCATCATGCCGGATATCGAAAAACGTCTTGAGGCCTTTGTGCGTATCGCCCATGGCATCATTATCTTCCCTGGAGGCGTAGGAACCGCTGAAGAGTTCCTGTATCTGCTGGGTATCATGATGAATCCGCATAATAAGAATCAAGTACTGCCGCTTATCTTGACCGGTCCGAAAGAAAGTGCTGATTACTTCCGTGTGCTGGATGAATTTATTATTAACACCCTGGGTGAGCAGGCTCGTCGTTACTACACCATCATTATTGATGATGCTGCAGAAGTCGCACGGGCAATGAAAAAAGCGATGCCACGGGTGAAAGAGAGTCGTCGTGAGAGTGGCGATGCTTATAGTTTCAACTGGTCTATTCGCATTTCACCAGACTTGCAGAAACCGTTTGAACCGACTCATGAAAACATGGCTGACCTGAAACTTTACCCTTCTCAGCCAGCGGAACAGCTAGCCGCCTCACTGCGCCGGGCATTTTCTGGCATCGTCGCTGGGAATGTTAAAGATGTCGGGATTCAGGCTATTAAAAAATTTGGTCCCTACAAATTGCATGGCGATCCTCAGATGATGCAGCAAATGGACGAACTGCTGGAAGGCTTTGTTCAGCAACAGCGAATGAAACTGCCAGGAAGTGCTTACGTTCCTTGCTACGAAATTTGTCGTTAATTTAATCAGGGCGGTCATTCGGCCGCCTGTTTCAATGATCCTGCCTTTTTCATTTCCGCCATAAATAAATACGTCATTTAAATGAACGACACTCTCCTGCATATAGCATCCTGCCGCGGAAATACTTTTTATTAACATCTCTTCTTCGACTGTTATTTATACAGAATTAATCAAATCAATTGGTTAGTTATTTTACCCGTTGATGTAAATCAAAGTATTACAAATATGTAATCTGTTCTTTAAATATCCTGTGCAGGATAAATTTTTTAGTGAAAAACGTTTTATTTATCTTGAATCAAAGTATCACATCATCTGGAAGTGGTAGTATTTATGCAGATAAGTTTCACCAGAGAATGCCTTGGCAGAGATTTATGCGGGATACCCCCACAATAAAAGTTATTTATTGTAATTGGGATCATGATCACTGATACAGCATCAACATAAATGTATCTTTCCGCCCGCCGATAATCACGGTCGATAACTCTCAATATAAAGGCCGAATACAGAATTTAGTTTTAACAGTTGAAACAGAAACAGTGTTTTAACTATCCAGAATCTTAAATATTGCATTAAACATATCCTTGGAGAATCTTAATGGAAACCACTCAAAAAGGCAGCGCCGCCACTGTCACGACAAACAGTTCCTGGCGCAAGTCTGACACTATATGGATGCTTGGCCTCTACGGGACCGCGATTGGTGCAGGTGTTCTGTTCCTGCCAATTAATGCCGGTGTCGGTGGCCTGCTTCCTTTAATCATTATGGCAATCCTTGCCTTCCCAATGACTTTCTTCGCACACCGCGGTCTGACCCGTTTTGTGTTATCCGGTAAAAATCCTGGTGAAGATATCACCGAAGTCGTAGAAGAACACTTTGGTATCGGCGCGGGTAAATTAATTACCTTACTGTACTTCTTTGCTATCTACCCAATCCTGCTGGTTTATAGCGTGGCTATCACCAACACCGTAGACAGCTTCATTACTCACCAATTGGGTATGACTGCTCCACCTCGCGCTCTGTTATCATTAATTCTGATTGTCGGAATGATGGCGATTGTTCGTTTCGGTGAGCAAATGATTGTTAAAGCAATGAGCGTTCTGGTATTCCCATTCGTTGCGGCTCTGATGGTACTGGCGCTGTATTTGATTCCTAACTGGAATACTGCTGCTTTTGATACACTGTCTCTGAGCGGTGATTCACTGGGTAGCGGTCTGTGGGTTACTTTATGGCTGGCAATCCCGGTCATGGTGTTCTCCTTTAACCACTCACCAATCATCTCTTCTTTCGCCGTTGCTAAGCGTGCAGAATACGGTGACGGTGCAGAGAAAAAATGTTCTAGCATCCTCGCTCGTGCACACATCATGATGGTTCTTACCGTTATGTTCTTCGTGTTCAGCTGCGTACTGAGTCTGACGCCTGCTGATCTTGCTGAAGCAAAAGCACAGAACATCTCTATCCTGTCTTACCTGGCTAACCACTTCCAGGCGCCGTTAATTGCCTGGATGGCTCCAATCATTGCCATCATCGCTATCACTAAATCTTTCCTCGGCCACTACTTGGGTGCTCGTGAAGGTTTCAACGGTATGGTGATTAAATCTTTGCGTAGCAAAGGTAAAAACATTGAACTGAACAAACTGAACAAACTGACTGCGCTGTTCATGCTGGTAACCTGCTGGGCTGTTGCCACTCTGAACCCAAGCATCCTCGGTATGATTGAAACCCTGGGCGGTCCGGTTATCGCGATGATCCTGTTCCTGATGCCTATGTATGCCATCAACAAGGTTCCAGCGATGCGTAAATATAGCGGCCATATCAGCAACGTATTCGTTGTAATTATGGGTCTGATTGCCATCTCTGCTATCGCTTACACACTGTTCGCCTAAGCCTTTCAAAGCCGCCCTGCGGGCGGCTTCCTCTCTTTCGTAGTTCCCTGACGCCATGGGTGGTCTATCATGATTAGCGTATTCGACATTTTCAAAATCGGTATTGGCCCATCAAGTTCTCATACCGTCGGCCCGATGAAAGCGGGTAAACAATTTACTGATGATTTAATTGCTAACGGTACTTTGCACGCTGTGACTCGCGTAGTGGTTGATGTATACGGCTCTCTTTCCCTGACAGGTAAAGGTCACCATACCGATCTCGCCATTATTATGGGCCTGGCAGGCAACCTTCCGGATACAGTAGATATTGATGCCATTCCACACTTTATTGAGAATGTGAATACTACCGGTCGTCTGATGCTCGCCAACGGTCAGCATGAAGTTGAATTCCCCATTGATGGTTGCATGAATTTCCATTCAGACAACCTGTCACTGCACGAAAACGGCATGCGTATTACTGCTCTGGCTAATGACAAAGTGGTCTATAGCAAAACCTATTATTCGATTGGCGGTGGCTTTATCGTCGATGAAGAGCACTTTGGCGAGGAAAGTACCAGTTCATCCAGCGTACCTTATCCGTATAAAAGTGCTGCTGACTTACAGCGTCTGTGTGAAGAAACCGGTCTGTCACTGTCCGGATTAATGATGCAGAACGAGCGTGCGACCCAATCCCAGGAAGAAATCGATGCCCGTTTTGCGGCTATCTGGGAAGTGATGCGCAATGGTATTGAGCGCGGTATTACCACCGAAGGTGTATTACCCGGAAAAATGCGGGTACCGCGTCGCGCCGCAGCTCTGCGCCGCATGCTGGTGACTAGCGATAAAAACAATACGGATCCAATGGCTGTGGTTGATTGGATCAATATGTTTGCCCTGGCGGTAAACGAAGAAAATGCTGCTGGTGGCCGTGTTGTCACCGCACCGACTAACGGTGCCTGTGGGATTGTTCCAGCCGTACTGGCTTACTACGATAAGTTTATTCGTGAAGTTAACGCCAATTCCTGCGCGCGTTTCTTACTGACAGCGGGGGCAATTGGCACGCTGTATAAAATGAATGCTTCTATCTCTGGTGCTGAAGTCGGCTGTCAGGGTGAAGTCGGTGTTGCCTGTTCGATGGCCGCCGCGGGTCTGACTGAATTACTGGGCGGTAGCCCTGCTCAAGTTTGTATCGCTGCCGAAATCGGTATGGAACATAACCTTGGCTTAACCTGTGACCCGGTTGCCGGACAGGTTCAGGTTCCTTGCATTGAGCGTAATGCGATTGCCGCCGTTAAAGCGGTCAACGCTGCCCGTATGGCGATGCGCCGCACCAGCGAGCCTCGCGTCTGTCTGGATAAAGTCATAGAGACGATGTACGAAACCGGTAAAGATATGAACGCTAAATACCGTGAGACATCTCGTGGTGGTCTGGCATTAAAAGTCAGCTGCGACTAATATCTCGAGCGAATAAAAAAGGGAAAAGCAAAATGCTTTTCCCTTTTTTCGTTTTGGGCAGCGACTACAACGCCGCTTTCAGACGTTTGACTGACTCGAACAGTTGCTCTTCGGTTGCCGTCGCATAAGAGAAGCGCAGCGTACGTTTATCCGGATTATCGTTAAAGAAGAATTCACCCGGTACGTAGACCACGCCCTGCTCCAGGGTTTTCTGTAGCCAGGCGGTGGTATCAAAGTCATAGCGGAACGTTGCCCAGAGGAACATGCCCCCTTCCGGCTGGTTAAACTTAATATGTTCTCCCAGTTCCTTATGCAATAACTCTGAAAGCGTCAGGCATTTCTTCTTATAAGCTTCACGAATCACTTCAATTTGCGTATCCAGACGTGAAAGCGTCAGATAGCTGGCAGCCAGTGCCTGAGTGAAGGAGTTACTGTGTAAGTCTGTCGCCTGTTTGATAATCGCAACTTTCTGCTTCATCCATTCAGGCAGGATTATCCAGCCAACACGTAAGCCCGGAGCCAGTATTTTTGAGAAGGTTGAAGTATAGACAACATGCTGTTCCAGCCCCTGTTCAGTGGCAATCTGAATCAGCGTCTTTTCCTTACGGTCGGTAAAGCTAATCGCACCATAAGGGTCATCTTCAATAATCACAAAGTCGTACTGGGCAGCAAGCTTAACCAGCTTCTCACGGCGCTCAGCACTCAGGGTAGTGCCACTTGGATTACCAAAAGTCGGCACCAAATACACCCCTTTGATACGGGTTGTTTTCAGTAACTCTTCTAACTCATCAACAATCATTCCGTGCTCATCACCGCCGACGGACTTAACGTCTGCCCCGGTAAGGCTAAGAATTTGCAGCGTGGCCAGATAGGTTGGTCGTTCAACAACAAACACATCCCCTTCATCAACCAGGGTACGCATAAGCAGGTCCAGCGCTTGCTGGGAACCGGAAGTGACCAATAGTTTGTCCTGCTGGGTGGTGATACCACGCTGCTGGCAGACATCGACAATCTGTTGGCGCAGGAGCACATTACCTTCGGTCAGGCCATATTGAAAAGCATCAAAAAATTGTTCATCCAGGACTTTCTGTGTGGCCAGGTTTAAACCTTCTTTATCAAATAAATCACTGGAAGGTATGCCGCCTGCCAGTGAAATAACGCCCGGCATTTTGCTGTGTTTCAGCAGTTCGCGAATGGCGGAAGGTTGTAAATTTTGAATGCGTTGCGCGAGATGTGTGATGTTGCTCATATGATATTCTCTATTTTTTTTATGCCGATAAAATATATCTGGCTATCTCATGACTTCGCAATGTATTTCCACCCTTTTTCTTGGGTATTTTGCGAGGCTCTGCGCTGAGTTTGTGATGAAAATAGCGCCCTGACACTGAACATGTTAGGGTAGCAATACTGGTATAAAGAGCAAATTTCCCATGACTATTCATTTACTTATTGTTGATGCATTGAATCTTATCCGGCGAATTCACGCGGTACAGGGAACGCCTTGTGTTAAAACCTGCCTGAATGCGCTGGAACTATTAATCACGCACAGCCAGCCCACACACGCGGTTGCCGTCTTTGATAATGAAGTGGGAAGTGAAAACTGGCGTCATAAAATATTAACCGGCTATAAGGCCGGCAGAACCCCGATGCCTGAAAACTTGCAGCTTGAAATGCCGGTTATCCGTGAGGCCTTCACCAACCGTGGCGTCTGCTGCTGGCATTCAGAGGGAAATGAGGCCGATGATATTGCTGCCACTCTGGCCGTAAAAGTGACCCGCAGTGGGCACCGAGCCACAATCGTCTCCACGGATAAAGGTTACTGCCAGCTGCTGGCTCCAACCTTACAAATTCGTGACTACTTCCAGAAACGCTGGCTGGATGCGCCTTTTATCGCCAACGAGTTCGGGGTAAAACCAGAGCAATTAGCCGACTACTGGGGGCTGGCAGGGATTAGCAGCAGCCATATTCCCGGTGTGCCAGGCCTCGGGCCGAAGAGCGCGATGCCACTGATCCAGCAGTTTTCTACGCTGGAACAGTTATATCAGCAGCTGGATGCGGTTCCGGAAAAGTGGCGAAATAAACTGCTTCAGCACCAGGAACTGGCTTTTGCCAGCCGCCAGGTAGCAAGGCTGAAAACAGACTTACACCTGGAGGGCAACTTGCAACAGCTGAGACTCAGTTAAACCGGTATTGCTGAGTAAAAAAATCTTAACGCTCGTCGTAACGACCACCGGTTGCAGCCCACCAGCGGCGAATATGCACCGTGACTTCTTCACGGTCGTGGTAAAGCTGACGCGCATGAATTTCTGCATTAATCCCGTTTTCTTCCAGTCGGCTACGGATCATCTCCAGATTCTGGGACACCTCTTCATAGCGCTTTTTCATTGGCAGCTTTAAGTTGAAGATAGTTTCACGGCACCAGCCATTAATCAGCCAGTCCGCTACCAGGCTCGCAACCTTGGCTGGTTTTTCAACCATGTCACAGACCATCCAGGAGATGTTATTGCGAGTAGGACGGTATTTGAAGCCATCTTCAGGTAACCAGGTCACTTGCCCGGTATCCATCAGGCTTTGTGCCATCGGGCCATTATCAACCGCAGCGACCCACATATTGCGTTTCACCAGCTGATAGGTCCAACCACCGGGGCAGGCACCGAGATCGACCGCATGCATACTGTTTGCCAGACGCTCATCCCACTCATCAGCCGGAATAAAGACGTGGAAAGCTTCTTCCAGCTTCAGCGTTGAACGGCTTGGGGCATCAGCCGGGAATTTTAAGCGTGGAATACCCATATAGAACGGTGAGTTGTTATCAGAGTAAGAGTAGCCTGTATAACAACAGCCTGGCGCAATAAAGAACACATGGACTACCGGGCGTTTTGGCGTATCGTATTTAGCCAGCACCCCTGCTTCACGTAAGCTGCTGCGCAATGGCACTGTCAGCTTACGACAAAATTTCATTAGCTCTTTGCTTTCATTGGTATCAGCGACTTCAACTCGCAGATCCCCACCTTTCTCAACCACGCCCTGAAGCATACCGAGGATCGGTGTTACCCTGTCTTCTTGCGGTAAATGTTTTAATAATTCACCAGCAACAAACATTTGGCGGGCAAAGATCAGTGACTTGAACGGTAACTCCCGAACCAGTTTATCTGCATCTTCAACCTGATAGCATTCAAAGATAACATAGCCACTGTTTTCTTTTACTCGCGCAAAACCGAAAACTTCACGCTGAGTGGCCTTGTCAGTAATTTCCGCAGCACACTCTTTTTCAAAACCCTGACGGCAATACAAAATAACTTTATTCATGGTTTGCACCCTTTTTTTTCAGGCGCACAGCACCAATGAGCATTAATATCCAGCCAGCAAGAAAGCTGACGCCACCGACTGGGGTTACAAACGCCCAGAACCGTAAATGTGATAGGGCCAGACAATAAAGGCTGCCACTAAATAGCACGATACCCAGCGCCATAAAAACACTACTCCAGTAAAACCAAATACTGATACGACGCTGCATAGCAACAGCCAGTCCTAAAATCGCCAGGGTATGAAACGCCTGGTATTCAAGCCCTGTCTTAATCCATCCCATTTCGACAGGACCGAAGGTTTTACTTAATGAATGTGCGCCGAAAGCCCCCAGAGCAACAAAAATGAAACCGCTGATCGCGGTAAAAATCAGCATAAACCGGCTGGTCATGTTGTAACCTTAAAGTAAAGCGTGGTATCGCCACGCGAAAATGACTTATTGTTCGTAGTGAAACCGAAATTTCTCTTGTTCACTGGCAGCTTTAGCCAGGATCCACTGTCTGAAGGCAGCTATTTTACCCAGTTCTGCCTGACTGTCATGACAAACCAGATAAAAAGCTTTTTTACTGACTAAGACTTCGTTAAACGGACAAACTAAACGACCGGCTTCAATTTCAGACTGAGCGATAACATTGTTAGCCAGGGCAACACCTTGCCCATGAATCGCGGCCTGTAAAACCATGGCACTGTGACTAAAAATAGGCCCCTGCTGCACATTAATGTGGCTGACACCCAGTTGTCGGGTATAGGCCTGCCAGTCGTGTCGGGAGGTATCATGCAGCAAAGTATGTTTTGCCAAATCATCAGGCGTTTTAATCGGGTTATCACCAATAAGTAACGTCGGTGAACAAATTGGCAGCAGATACTCCGCATACAATTTTTCAACGCGCAGCCCAGGCCAGTTGCCCCGCCCATAAAATATCGCCACATCGACATCATCAGGGAGTTTATCTTCCTGTCGGTCAACAGCCTGGATCCGGACATCAATCCCTGGGAAGGATGAATTAAAGCTGCTCAGTCGCGGCACCAGCCAGTGAATAGCAAAACTAGGCAAGATACTGACCGTCAGGGCACCTTTGGCACTACGCGCCTGAAGTTTACGCGTTGCCTCAGTTAACTGAGTAAAAATCTCTTTAATATCCTGATAATAGCTCTGTCCCTCTTCGGTAAGCAGTAGCGAACGATTACGACGACGGAACAATTTCAGGCCAAGAAAATCCTCCAGAGACTTGATCTGGTGGCTAACCGCAGCCTGAGTGACAAATAACTCTTCCGCAGCTTTAGTGAAGCTCAAATGACGCGCCGCTGCATCAAAAACCCGCAGCGCATTTAAAGGTGGTAATCGTTTGGACATGGATGATTAGACTTAAATAGAGATGATTATTAACAAAATAAGTGACTCTTGCTTACCTATTAGTTTTTTTTATCTGAGCCATTATAAATTGTCCGTTGAGGATGTACCAGCAAATACCTATAGTGGCGCCACTTCTTGAGCCGGAACGAAAAACTATCCGAAATGCGTGTTCGGAGAGTTTTTGGCTTATGGTTGTGTGTTGTTGTGTTGTTGTGTTTGCGTTTGGTCTGGCTTTCCAGACCCCGGTAGCAGGGCTACCCTATTTTTGTTTCCTGTTTGTTTACCCTGTCTGCCAATAATGAGTTATGTAGCACCGCCTGTTGCGGTGCTTTTTTTTGTCTGCTATTCCCCCTTTCCTGTGACTTTTCCCTTCCGTCTGATGTTGTCGCGTGATGCGCATGACAGAAACCTTGTACCCTGAGCGAATATGCGAGACGATCGGCGTAGATGAATGAGGAATGTCATGAAAATATTTAATCCAGTTCTGTTTCGCACCCAGTTTCCCGCGCTATCGGATGCAACTGTTTATCTTGATAGCGCAGCAACGGCACTTAAACCTCAGGCCGTGATAGACGCGACGGAACAGTTTTATCGCCAGAGCGGCGGCAATGTCCACCGTAGCCAGTTCCTGGCCGCCCAGCAACTCACTGAAAGCTATGAGTCAGCGCGCGCCCGCGTAGCAAAGTTACTGAATGCACCACTGCCACAGTCGGTGGTCTGGACGAAGGGAACCACTGAGTCGATTAATATCGTCGCTCAGTGCTATGCTCGCCCGCTTCTGAAACCGGGCGATGAGATTATTGTCAGCGAAGCTGAACATCACGCCAACTTTGTCCCCTGGTTAATGGTGGCGGAACAAACCGGGGCCAGGGTTGTTAAATTACCCATAGGCCTTGATAAGTTACCCAATATTGCCGAACTCCCTAACTTGCTGAATGACAGGACTCGGATCCTTGCCCTGGGGCAGATGTCAAACGTCACGGGTGGGTGTCCTGACCTGGGTAAAGCGATTGCCCTGGCCCATCAGGCCGGAGCCGTGGTGATGGTTGATGGTGCTCAAGGCGTTGTCCACTGCCCGCCTGATGTCCAGGCTCTGGATATCGATTTTTATGCTTTCTCAGCCCATAAACTTTATGGCCCAACCGGCACAGGTATCCTCTATGGTAAACCTGAACTGCTGGAAGTGATGTCTCCCTGGCTGGGTGGCGGTAAAATGATTACGGAAGTGTCCTTTAGCGGCATTAAGCTCCAGCCAGTGCCTTATCGGTTTGAAGCGGGTACGCCGAATGTCGCAGGCGTTATCGGTATGAATGCCGCGCTGACCTGGCTCGAAGAGATTAATCAGCCACAGGCGGAAGCCTGGTGCCGTGAGTTAGCCGGGCTGGCAGAATCAGCCCTGGCCCTGCGTCCTGGTTTTCAGAGCTATCGCTGTCAGGAGTCGAGTTTACTGGCCTTTAACTTTGCAGGCGTCCACCACCATGACATGGTCACACTGCTGGCCGAGTCGGGTATTGAACTGCGCGCAGGCCAGCACTGTGCTCAACCCTTGCTAGCGGCTCTTGGCGTCAGCGGGACACTCCGCGCCTCTTTTGCGCCGTATAACACTACGCTTGATGTCGACAGGCTGGTAAACGCCGTTGACCTGGCACTTGATATTTTGGTGGACTAATTGACAGATAATCCGAGCTCCTCTCATCCTTTTGGTACCACCCTCAGCGCGCAGAGCCTGAAAGATTTATTTATCCCTTTAAAACAGTGGGAAGATCGTTATCGTCAGCTGATTTTGTTAGGAAAACAGCTGCCTCCCCTGGCGAGTATTTTAAAAGATGAACAGTATGAGATAAATGGTTGTGAGAACCGTGTCTGGCTGGGTCATGCCTCTCAGCCAGACGGGACTTTGCATTTTTTCGGTGACAGTGAAGGACGAATTGTTCGCGGGTTACTGGCGGTATTACTGACCGCTATTGAAGGAAAAACCGCTCAGCAGTTGCTGGCAACCGATCCTCTGGTACTGTTTGACGATTTAGGGCTACGTAACCAACTCAGCGCCTCAAGAAATGACGGGCTGGCTGCCTTAGCCCAACGCGTACAGCAGATTGCCCGCCAGGCGGCTTAAACAGCCTGAGCTTTGGCTTTCGCCATCATTTTCTTCAACACATGGGAGACGGCCACAAAACCAAAAGTGGCCGTGACCATAGTTGCAGCACCAAATCCGGCGGCGCAGTCCATACGCTTCGGCCCCTCAGCCTGACTTTTCATCGCACAGACCGTACCATCGGCTTGTGGATAGACCAGTGCTTCGGTCGAAAAAACACAATCAATACCGAGTTTGCCTTTGCTGCTTTTAACTATGCCAAAATCACTCTTCAGTCTTTCGCGCAATTTTGCCGCCAGCGGATCCTGGATCGTCTTGGCCAGATCGGTAACCTGTATCTGAGTCGGATCTATCTGTCCACCGGCACCACCGGTAGTGACCAAGGGGATTTTATTGCGCCGGCAATACGCTATCAGCGCCGCTTTTGGTCGCATACTATCAATCGCATCGATGACATAGCTAAAACCCTGGCCAAGTAGCTCTGCCGTATTATCAGCATTAATAAAATCATCCACTACAGTAACCCGGCACTCTGGATTGATCTCCAGAATACGTTGCGCCATCACTTCCGTTTTCGCCTGCCCCACCGTATCCCGTAAAGCATGGATCTGGCGATTGGTATTGGTGATGCACACATCATCCATATCAATCAGCGTAATCGCCCCGATACCAGTACGTGCCAGCGCTTCTGCGGCCCAGCACCCTACCCCGCCAATACCAATGACACAAACATGTGCTTCGGCAAATAATTGCAAAGCCGACTGTCCGTAGAGACGAGCAGTACCACCAAAGCGTTGCCGCCAGGCATCGGTGAGTATGACAGACATCATTTATCCTCGGAAATAACAACGGGCTGATTATACAGCCCGTCTGGAATGCTAATAAAGAGCACAAGGTGCGGATACCCGTCATACTTCAAGTGCCTTAGGTCTGCTGGCGCTCAGGCAGCCGAATCACATAGTTTATCTATGCTCATCGACTGCCTTCTCTTTGCGCCTACAAGCCACTCGAATTATTTTGGGTATAGGGTATCCCTGCAATTCAATCAGACGTTAAACGGGCTGAATTAACCGTTAAAAACGTTACTGGAGGCTCCCGTTCCTGGCGCAGTCTTCAGTACCCATACTCGACCATAGTGATTATACCAGCCAGCACGATGTCCCGCATCCGGGCCAATGCCCTGGTAGATATCAAAGTGCTGGCCTTTAATGGCCCCACCGACATCAAGAGCGACCATCACGCGGAGCTCATAATTACCGGTAAATTTACCGTTATTATCCAGCAGTGGAACCTCAACCAGTAAAGTGGTTCCGGCAGGAATAATCGAACGGTCAGATGCCACAGAAGCCCGGCCAATCAACGGAACCGCACTGGCACCTTTGACTGGGGAATAACTGGCAGGTTTAAAGAAGACAAAAGAAGGGTTCTGTCCCAGCAGTTCACGCACTTCGGCTTCGCTGTGAGTATCTCCCCAATGACGAATGGCCTGCATCGACATGTCTTCTCGTTTTACTTCTCCCCTGTCAATCAGCACTTTACCGACACTGCGGTAAGCATGTCCGTTTTTGCCAGCATAGCCGAAGAAGGTTAAAGGTTTGCCGTCACCAAAGTCGATATAGCCACTGCCCTGAACATCCATAATGAAGTTATCCATTAATGAATTACTCCAGGCGAGGATATGACGGCTCCCGAGTGCCCCGTTATAGATTTCAGATCGCGAAGGCAGACGCCCCTTTTTCGGTGGCATCGCATAGATTGGGTACTGGAATTCCCCTTGACGGGTATGACGAGCCTGAACCACTGGAGTGTAGTAACCGGTAAACTTTACGTTGCCGTAGTTATCAGCGCCTTCCATCTGCCAGGCATTCAAACCAAACTGGTTAAGCTGTCGAGTATCGCCCCCAGTACGTAGCCATTGCTTCACCGCATCATAGACATTACTGCTGCTATTATAGAGGCGAGGTGAAGAGGAGGCGACTTGCGCGACTTGATCTGCATAGTCACCCGCATTTATTGGCACACCTAAGGCGTCAGGCTGATTAACCAGCGAGAAAGGCTGCGAGAACTTACCATCTTTATACTGCTGACCCTGATCAGTCGGTTTTGAAGTACAAGCAGCCAGTGTCGCTAACACCACACCCACTGCCGCATATTTTACCCAATGCACTTTCATCGTTATTCTGCCCTACAACAACATCTCGTTACCGCGAAGATAGCAAAGACGTTGAAGAAATTAAACGCTTGTCGCCATCGCATCCTGAATATGGTCTATTTGCGACCATGATAGACAATAATGAATCAACTACAGTAAATTAATGGATTAATTCCAAAAAAGGGTTGCATAGAAAGGAGAGCAGAGTATAGTGCGCATCCACGGACGCGGGGTGGAGCAGCCTGGTAGCTCGTCGGGCTCATAACCCGAAGGTCGTCGGTTCAAATCCGGCCTCC
>Ga0256410_1000597_pt1 | contig 33701 bp, 26 predicted proteins | sample PhyWR1_FD_185983 | JGI IMG/M metagenome (GOLD analysis project Ga0256410, IMG submission 185983) | Leaf surface microbial communities from wheat plants in UC Gill Tract Community Farm, Albany, California, United States - DLSL W.R1 | ecosystem: Host-associated > Plants > Phyllosphere >... | reverse complement strand
CAATACATCCATTACTACAACCATAAGCGAATCAAAACGAAGCTTGGCGGACTGAGCCCTGTAGAGTACAGAGCCCGTTCCGCTGTAGCCTAGACAATTACTGTCCAACTTTTGGGGCGCACTTCACACTGCTATCGGGGGCAAGCCCCCTCCCACAGGCGTTATGTGGTGCCGGTGAGAATGGCTTTAACGCCGACCCGCCCGCGTACTCACATCCACCCACACCCAAATGCTGCCTTTCACAATCTGCCAGTAACTGTCCACATCCAGCATCGGCATGCCGTTATCCAGGCTAGTGGGAAAAAGAGCCTGTTCGGCGACATGCAGGCTTACGGCACTGAAGGCGTGCGCTTCTACACCAGGCAGAAGTCGATTATGCAGCGCTGGTCGGAGAGCATCGAACAGGGGGCTGAGTTTGCGATGCCGGTTTCCAAATAACATAGTTGGGAGGGTAAATGTGGGAGGGGGCTTGCCCCCGATTGCTGCGGATCAGCTAACCATAATTTGGCTGACCCACTGCTATCGGGGGCAAGCCCCCTCCCACAGGCGTTATGTGGTGCCGGTGAGAATGGCTTTAACGCCGACCCGCCCGCGTACTCACATCCACCCACACCCAAATGCTGCCTTTCACAATCTGCCAGTAACTGTCCACATCCAGCATCGGCATGCCGTTATCCAGGCTAGTGGGAAAAAGAGCCTGTTCGGCGACATGCAGGCTTACGGCACTGAAGGCGTGCGCTTCTACACCAAGCAGAAGTCGATCATGCAGCGCTGGTCGGAGAGCATCGAACAGGGTGCTGAGTTTGCGATGCCGGTTTCCAAATAAATCAAGGGTTCAGCAGGTGCTATGGGGGAGGGGGCTCCTCCCATATAGTCCATACGTTCATATAAGTTGTATTTCTTATATTTCCAGTTCGCAATCCTCGACCATTTGCAGGCAGCCATTGTAAATTTCCTTGCCGTAAACGGTTAATTTGGCATTTTTCGAGATGACCCTGGCCGTTTGCGAGAATTTTGTCTTGAATGACGCGGGATTTCCACGTTCATTATAGTTGGTCTTGATATTTTCGAAGTTTAGGCTGTGCGGCGAGTGGCGATGAACTTGGTCAAAAACGTATATTGTTCGTGCAAGCACAAACATAGCATGGAATATTGCGCTTAATGGGCGCCTGTCATTCCTAAAAGGTGTGTAATAAAGTTGATCAGAATGATTGTTGAAAAGAGGGTCGGTGGTCCAGTGTGCGTATAATAAATTGTGAGCGGCTTCATGAGTGATGTGTTCAATATATCTCGAAACATCGTCTTTTTCTGTTTGCTGACTGATATAGATGAGCCCCAGCGTATTGAAATTTGATCCCGCTCTGATGTTTCCAGAACTAAATATCCTTATTTCATTAATGATGAATTCAATTTCGGTATAGAGTGACGGGGCAGAGATTTTAATGATATCAAGTGCTGATTCGATCATGAGTTTTGTGGGGGTGCACTGTTCGGGATGGTTAAATGCAATAGGCAAGAAGTCATCATTATCATAAGTTTGCCTTATGTCGGAAAGAATAGCGTTCAGGCAAATAGAATCCTGAAGGTTAGGTGATTTCAAAAAGGGATGTATAGAAAGTTTTGCATAGGTAGTATGCTCGTTCATTTCAAGTATATTGCGTGCAATGGTTCTGTAGTGGCTGTGTTGATCTGTAAAGTAATTTACAATTGCATGGTGAGCGGCAAAGAAAAACGGTGGTGCTTTTGTGATGTTCCGAGATTCATGTATTAAAGAGGCAAAAGGGCTTTTGTTAAGATCGTTTTTCTGTAGTAAGTAGTCAAAGCTTTCCCATAGACGTTCTGAAATATTAAAAAATAAATCCTTAGCTATGTCTACATCTGGGCTTGTGATGGTTTTCATAGAGCGCTCCCAGTTATTTTTTCGAGAAATATTTTGCCTCTATACCGATCGATACAATATTTGGCTGTCCAAGTTTTATGATTTTTAATGTGCTTCCATGAGCTAATAACAGCCTGCTCATATCGTCACTGATACCCGTAAGAGTTAGGGCTTCATAGCCTTGTGAAAAAGCTTTGATTATCCCGTCTTCTATGGTTGGTCCGATGCCAAAAAAATAAACGAAATCGTCTGCAATGACGTGTAGATCTCTGTGTATTGGTGTGAGGCAAAGGTGAGCTGAAAATTTTATCTCGGCTGTGATCTCTATGCCTGTTCCACCGATTTCGCCATCGGATTGGCAATAGTGAACGTCTCCTATATAAAATTCAGCATTGTCATTTCTTATGGGGAGAAAAATTAATGCTCCCTGTTTGAAAAGGTTGCAATCGAAATTGCCGCCATATTGGTCAGCATCCAACGAACTAATGGTAGCTTTACCAAGATCGTCAGCACTTCTTAAACAACCGATCATCAAAGCCTTTTTCAACGCAATTGAGCGATCAATCTGATTGTCTACAATGGGATAGCAAAAATCGTCTTCGATTTTCCAGAAAATGACGGGTTCGCCAACAACATTTTTCTTCAATGTTCCAAACAAATAGCTGGGGAGGGGGCCGCAAGATGAAAGACCAATGTCGCGGGTGTGCGTAATTTCTTCGATATTTAATGTGATGACATCGCCATGTTTTGCCCCTCTCAAGCTGAACGGACCAGAAAGTGGATTCAGAAAGTTAGTGCATTTATCTAGTTTGTCATCATAGCCTAAATTGTCGACAGTCTTTATAGAGTAGGATTTTTTCTGTTCTAAGATTATTGCGCTTTTCGAATTCTGGCCGAAAGATGAAAAGTATAGCTCTTGGTGAAGTCGAAAAGTTTTAAAGGATTTCATGTTCGGAGATCACTACTTTGTGGACCAGTCCATACTCCACTGACTCTTCAGCACTTAACCAAAAATCGCGCTCTGTGTTTTCTTTGATTTTTTCTATCGTTTGGCCAGTGGCTTTTGAGAATATTTTGTTAAGTCGCTCCTTCATGAAACTAATTTCTTTTGAGTAGGCGCTGAAGTCTTCCGCCCTGCCGTGAAAGCCACCCGACGGTTGATGGAGAAGAAAACGTGTATTGGGTAAAGAATATCTATTTTCCTTATCGGCGGCTACATAGATCAGCGCCCCGGCGCTAGCGACCCAGCCGGTGCCTATTGTGAAAACTTTTGGCTTGATAAATTTTATAGCGTCATAAATCATATCCCCTGACTCAACATGTCCACCTGGGGAACTTATAAAAACAAATATAGGGTCGTCGCTTATATAAGATAGCGCATGAAGTTGTCTGACTGTGTTGTAGGCTAGGGTGTGATTGATTTCTCCCGTTATAAATATTTTCCTTGAGGCGACTAAGCTGTCTGTGATCTTGGCCGGTTCACTTGTTTTAAAGAGCAGGTCTTTTTCAGGGTTTTCTGGCTCGGAGTTGAATAAGTCTGTCATTATTATATATCTCCACGAAAATTTCAGTTGTAGTTGATTTGCTGCGCTAGTTTGGCTAGATATGTGTTTTCCTCAGTACTCGCCTTAATAGTCGTGTTTGTGGAGTTGGATATGAGTAACGAGTACTCTGGAAAATGGGTTGAGCCAAATAGTTGGTCATGAATTTTCAAGCAGTGAGCTGAAAAATCATAGGATTTATATAGGTCGTGAAATATGCAAGCGAGTTTTATTAGTTTGCCCGGTTCTCTCCAGAAAGTTGTGTCAGTTAAGTCGTGGAAATAGAAAGCGTCTGCCCAAAGCCACTGGTTTATCCCATTTATTGGAGAGTTATTTATTTCGATCCCCCTTGGTGAGCGCGTCCCATATCCTGTAAAGCAATGAAAAGCAAATTTATTGTTGGATAAAAAAGCATCGACGTCACGAAACAAAGGTTGTCCTTTGTATTTTTCTATAAATGAAACCTCGATGTGAACTCCCAAGAGGTTGGATAAGTTTCGTTTTCCATGTTGTAAAACATCCAATTCCGCTCCTTGGACGTCTATGCTGAGGAAATCAAAGTGATCATCTTGAAAGATGTCGTCCATTTCATCCACATGTACGCTGATACGGTCTTTTGTTTTGTAAAAATATTCCATTCCGGAGTATCTTGAAACAATATCTATATTTGGAGTTAGTAGTGATGAGCATGAGGGTAATTTGCAGATATTTAAATAAGAATATCCTTTAGTGCCCAATGTTAAATTATAGATTCTTGCGTTTGGTAATTTTTCCAATAGGTGATTTGTGCTGCTGTCGGGCTCTACAGCAGTAACTTTGCATATGTCATGTTGGATCAAATTTTCATATATAGGAACTTCTCCTGGCGTGAGCCGGGCACCAATATCAATGACGCTTATTTTTTCTCCGGATAACCAGTTTGCAAAATCTAGCATGACGCACTCCTGGCAAGCGAGGGCGGCACCTCGTATAAGCATGCCGCTCTTAATTAAGGCGGTGCAGGCTAGTTGACCACCGCCAATACTACTTTTCCATTTGCGCCGTTGAGGCTAAATACCTTAGCCAGATCGACTTCGTTAACAGTTTTTTCATTACTCATAACGTATCTCCTTTGCTTCAGTATAGTGAGTGCGCTGCGCCATTAATCTATAAGCCCAAAATACACATCGGTCAAAGTTTTTCAAAAAAATCTGAAATTTCCTAGGATTGAATTTGTTATTGAGGGAAGTTTCCTACTTTCAGAGAATTTTCCTACGAGTTCATTGGTCCGGGAGTTCAGACTTTTCGCTGTTTAGTCTGGTGTTTTAATGTCGGTCATCGAGTAAATATATTTTTGTATTAGAGGGGGGCGTGGAATGCCGGTAGTGTTAACTGATTTTAGCGAGGACGAAGCGATGACGCTGAGTAGGCACGAGTTTACTCGCGCTTACTCAGTGCCTAGTTATTTAAGCTTGTGCCTTAACTGCACCTAAACATTCGATTGATCGATCCACCGTGGCCTTGGCGAATTCCAGCAAATGCCACACGGCGAAAACCTTCGCCCGTTCCGGGCTCTGCAATTGCTCACCGCAGTCCAATGCAGTGGCAGAAGCGCTATCGAGCAAACTGGCGGTGTAGAGCAGGGCGTCTTCGAAGCTCAGGTCTTCGTTGATGGAGTGAAAGCCTTGGGTCGGCAGGTAATGGTCGATGGCGCGGTTGAAGGCGGCGCGGTCTTTGGCGGGATCGAAGGGTGGATCGGGGACGACTTTGTTCATAGTGAAGCTCCTTGTGTGAATAGGAGCCAGCACCTGTCGCGACTAAACGAAAGGTGGCGGCTGTACGCAGGTTAGTCGACCGGCCACAAGGAATCCGGCGCACCCGAAGGTGCCCTGCGCACAGCCACCATAAAACTTCATGTGACCATGCGCCTTGTGCATTCCGGGCGACTAAACCCGATCACTGATGAGCAGTGACGGACCGCAGACTAGCCATCGATTCCAACAGGCACAAGGCGGCGAGGATTGTCTAGGAAACGTCCTGCAATTAAAAGGGATGCGGCTTGCTGGCCCTTTACAAACCATGACTCGATGTCATCGAAGAGCATGTGATGGTTTATATCTGTAGGAAAAGTCTTCGATGATGGAATTTGATGGCAGTGCTGATGACGTTTCGCTTTGTCAGGTGCGGTGGGCTTAGTTAAATATCAGTGTGACGCCAGCGCGGTGAATGCAGAACTGATGGAATTTGCGGATGTTCTCGATGAACTAAAACGCGATTTCTATTTTGAAAATAGGGGGCATGTCAGAAGAAGAGACTTTATTTAAAGCGCTCATCCTGAGCTTTTCCCATGAAGGTATTCCTTCTCCCTCGATACCACCCAAAAGCCGAGCCCCCATGGATAACGCCAGCATTGCCATCACCCTGGTCTTAATCTCCGCCTTCATGCACGCCACCTGGAACGCCGTTGTCCGTGCCGGCAGCAGCCGTTTCATGACCTTGGCCATGGTCGATGGCACGGCATTGCTGATTTGCCTGGCGGCGCTGCCGTTGGTCAACGTGCCCAACCTGGAGGTGTGGGTGTATGTGCTGATTTCGGTGATGCTCAATACGGTGTATCGATTATTTTTGATCAAGGCGTATGAAACCGGCGACTTCGGTCAGGTGTACCCGGTGATGCGTGGCGTGCCGCCAGTGCTGGTCGCGCTGTTTTCCTACGTCCTTTTGCATGAACAGTTGTCGTTCCCGTCGATGACGGGTGTGCTGCTGATTTGTGCAGGGATCATCAGCCTGGCGTTTGTACGCGGGATGACTGCGCAGATGTTCAAGCCGATACTGATGGCCGTGTGTGCGGGGGTGTTCATCGCGTCCTACACGGTGGTGGATGCCAAAGGTGTAAGAGCCAGTGAGACGGCGCTGCAGTACATCATCTATCTCACGGTATTCCAGAGCATTCCGATCCCGCTGCTCGCGTTTTTCAAGGCGCGATCGGCGCTCATCCAGGCAGTGCGCGGCCACTGGCGAGTGGGTGCGATGGGCGGGGTTTTCTACGTGTCGTCTTACGGTTTGGTCCTGTTTGCACTGTCGCTGGATGCGGTGGCCAGGGTCTCAGCGCTGCGGGAGACGAGTGTTATCATCGGCGCCATCATTGCCGCGCTGTTCTTCCGAGAGCGGTTCGGCTGGCGACGGATGCTGTCGGCGTTCGTCATTGTTTGCGGGATCGTCCTGATCAAAGTGAGCACCTGATGGCCCAGCGTCCGCCACCCACTCCTATGCTTCAAGCCTTTGTCAGCGCGGCGCAAACCGGCAGTTTCGCGCGTGCTGCGTCTGAGTTGAATCTCACAGCCAGCGCCATCAGCCATCAAATCGCAGGTCTGGAAGAATGGTGGGGAGTGCAGTTGTTCGAGCGGCATTCGCGGGGAGTCAAGCTCACGCCTGCGGGAGAGTCCTTATTGCCGGTGGCGGATGGCTTTTTCAAAGCGCTGGATGCGGTGCTGCATTCGCTTAGTCCGAGTAAATCACAGCCGCTTCACCTCTCGTGTACCTCCTCCCTGTGTGCAACCTGGCTGATTCCACGAATGCATGGTGCTCACGCCGAAGCTGCATTGAATCTTGATCTGGTCTTGACCAGCGTGGACATCAGTCGCGCTACCTTAAGCGTTCATCCGTTCGATGTCGCTGTGGTGATGGGTGATGGTGACTACCCGGATCATCATGTCGAACTGCTGATGCGCGATGCGGTGTTCCCGGTATGTTCGCCGCAATTCAAACGCGTGAATGGTGAGATTGCGCTGGAGGACATCGCGCGGTACCCGCTGATTCACCGAGTCGACGATCAGGTGTGCCCAGGATGGGAGAGCTGGTTCGCCTTTCACGGGCTGGAGGCACCGCCGTATCACCACGGGCCGCGTTTTCCAGATTCCAGCCTGGCCATCAGTCTGGCAGTGAAAGGCGGCGGGATTGCGCTGGGCAGGACGGCGCTGGTGCATGACCAATTGAAAGACGGTGAACTGGTTGCGTTGAATGCCCCCACCATGATGTCCCCTGCGGCGTACTACATCATTTGTCGAAATGGACGACAATCAGAGCGCGATATCGCCCGCTTGTTTGATTGGCTCAAGGCCCAGGCACATCAGTTCATTGACCAAGTGCGGGGCTCTGGCGCTTGATTCAGCGCCGACCCGCCCGCGTACTCACATCCACCCACACCCAAATGCTGCCTTTCACAATCATCTGCCAGTAACTGTCCACATCCAGCATCGGCATGCCGTTATCCAGGCTAGTGGGAAAAAGAGCCTGTTCGGCGACATGCATGCTTACGGCACTGAAGGCGTGCGCTTCTACACCAGGCAGAAGTCGATTATGCAGCGCTGGTCGGAGAGCATCGAACAGGGGGCTGAGTTTGCGATGCCGGTTTCCAAATAACATAGTTGGGAGGGTAAATGTGGGAGGGGGCTTGCCCCCGATTGCTGCGGATCAGCTAACCATAATTTGGCTGACCCACTGCTATCGGGGGCAAGCCCCCTCCCACAGGCGTTATGTGGTGCCGGTGAGAATGGCTTTAACGCCGACCCGCCCGCGTACTCACATCCACCCACACCGCCAACACCAAAATGCTGCCTTTCACAATCATCTGCCAGTAGCTGTCCACGTCCAGCATCGACATGCCGTTATCCAGGCTGGTAATCACCAGCGCCCCCAGCAATGCGCCATATACCGTGCCGGAGCCGCCGCGCATTGATGTGCCGCCGATAAAGCAGGCGGCGATGGCGTCCAGTTCGCCCATATTGCCCGCCGACGGTGAGCCCGCCGCCAAACGTGCGGTGTTGACCAGGCCGGCGAGGGCGCACATGACGCCCATGATGCCGAAGATCCACAATTTGACCGCCTGCACGTTGATGCCCGACAGCCGCGTGGCTTCCATGTTGCTGCCCACCGCATACACGCGGCGGCCAAATACGGTCTGGCTGGTGACGTAGCTGAACACGCCGAGCAGCACCAGTAACAGCAACACCGGCACGGGGATGCCGTCGTAGCTGTTGAGGGTGGTAACGAACCCGGCCAGCACTGCGCCGATCACCACCACCCGCAGCACGTCGCGCATCAATGAGTGCGCGGCCAGCCCATGCAGTGCGCGGTTGCGTCGTTGTTTCCAGGTCAAAAAGAGTGTGAGGGCAAACAGCAAAAGCCCCAGCCCAACCCCCACGGTATGCGGCAGATAGCCCTGTCCCACGTACACCAGCGATGGCGACACTGGCGCGATGGTGGTGCCGCCGGTGATCCCCAGCAGAACCCCGCGAAACGCCAGCATGCCGCCCAAGCCGACGATAAACGACGGGATGCGCAGGTAGGCCGTCATATAGCCGTTGGCCAGGCCGATCATCAGGCCGCTCAGCGCCACCAGGCTCACATTGGCCAGCAGCGGAATGTGGTAGACCACGTCCAGGATCGCCGCCAGCCCACCCAGCAAGCCCAACAATGAACCCACCGACAAGTCGATCTCGCCGCTGATAATCACCAGCACCATGCCGCAGGCCAGGATGCCGGTGATGGACATCTGCCGCAGCAGGTTGGACAGGTTACGCGGCGTGACGAAGCCGCCCTCGGTCTGCCAGCTGAAAAACAGCCAGATCACCGCCACGGCAATCACCAGGGCGAGCATTTTGTAGCGGGTGAACAGCTGTTTGACCTGATTCATCTACGCGGTTTTCCGATTGTTATTGTTTTGGCTGAGCGCGGCGGCGAGGACCTGTTCCTGGGTGAGCCCCTGGTTGATGAAGTCGCCGCGCAACTGACCGTCGCCGATTACCAGCACGCGGTCGGACACCCCCAGCACTTCGGCCAGTTCCGAGGACACCATGATGATCGCCACGCCTTCGGCGGCCAGCGTCCCCATCAGCTTGTAGATTTCATACTTGGCGCCCACGTCCACCCCGCGCGTGGGCTCGTCGAGGATCAGCACTTTGGGCTGGGTCATCAGCATTTTCGCCAGCACGGCTTTTTGCTGATTGCCGCCGGACAGGCTGGTGATCGGCAAAAACGGGCTGGCGGTCTTGAGGTGCATGCGCGTGATCTGCCGGTCGATACTGCCCAGCTCGGCCTCGGCGTCGATGCGGGTCAGGTGCGCATAGGTGTCGAGCACCGCCAGGGTGATGTTCTGGCCCACGCCGAGGTCGGGGATGATGCCTTGGCGCTTGCGATCTTCGGGCACCATGCACAACCCGGCGCGGATCGATTTGAGCGGCGTGCGCGTATCGATCACTTCGCCGTCCAGCCATACTTCGGCGCTGTAGCGGCCGGGGTAGGCACCGAACAGGGCTGACACCAGTTCGGTACGCCCGGCGCCCACCAGCCCGGCAATACCGAGGATTTCCCCACGCTTGAGCACGAAGGAAATGTCGTCGACGCGTTTGCGCTTGGGGTTGTCGACGTCGTAGCAGGTCACGTGGCGCGCCTCGAACATTACCTCGCCGACGTCATGGGGCTCGGTGGGGTAGAGGTTGCTCATCTCGCGGCCAACCATCTGGGTGATGATGCGCGGGATGTCCATATCGGCCATGGCCGTGGTCGCGATGTGCTTGCCGTCGCGGATCACCGTGATGGTGTCGCACACCGCCGCCACTTCATCGAGTTTGTGGGAGATGTAGACGCAGGCCACCCCCTTGGCCTTGAGGTCGCGGATGATGTCCAGCAGCACCTCGATTTCCGAGCGGGTCAGGGCCGAAGAGGGTTCGTCGAGAATCAACAGGCGCGCCTGTTTGTTCAGGGCCTTGGCGATTTCCACCAGTTGCTGGTAACCGCCGCCGTACTGCGACACCGGTAGCGCCACGTTGATGTCCGGCACCTTGAGTTCACGCATCAAGGCTTCGGCGCGGTGCAGCATCGCCGGGTAGTTCATGCGACCACCCGGCAAGGTCAGCTCGTGCCCCATAAAGATGTTTTCGGCCACTGACAGATCAGGCACCAGGGTCAACTCCTGGTGGATGATCACAATGCCGGCGGCCTCGGTTTCACTGATGGACTGCGCCTTGAGCGGCTGCCCATTCCAGAGGATTTCCCCCTCCCAGGTGCCGTGGGGATAGACCGCCGACAGCACCTTCATCAAGGTAGATTTACCGGCACCGTTCTCGCCGCACAGGCCGACACATTCCCCCGGCCGCACCTTGATGTCGATACCGTTCAGCGCGTGGACACCGCCGAAGGTTTTGACGATGCCGTTCATTTGCAGCAGGTAGTCGGCCATGGCGGTCATTGCCCGCCGATCTGCTCTTTGGTGTAGAAACCGTCCTTCTCCAGCAGGTCGATATTGGCCTTGGTCAGTGGAGTGGGCGTAAGCAGGATGGTGTCGACCTTCTTGCTGCCGTTGTCGTATTGCGAGCTGTAGGTGGGCTTCTCGTTACGCGCCAGTTGCACCGAGAGCTTGGCCGCTTCGGTGGCGATCAGCTTGAGGGGCTTGTACACGGTCATGGTCTGGGTGCCGTCGATCACGCGTTTGACGGCGGCGAGGTCGGCGTCCTGGCCGGAGATCGGCACCTTGCCCGCCAGCTTCTGCGCGGCCAGGGCCTGGATCGCACCGCCGGCGGTAGCGTCGTTGGAGGCGACAATCGCGTCGATTTTGTTGTTGTTCCGGGTCAGGGCGTTTTCGACGATGCTCAGGGCTTCGGTGGGGTTCCATTCCTTGACCCATTGCTGGCCGACTACCTTGATATCGCCCTTGTCGATGGCCGGTTGCAACACCTTCATCTGGCCTTCGCGCAGCACCTTGGCGTTGTTATCGGTAGGCGCGCCGCCGAGCAGGAAGTAATTACCCTTGGGCGCCGCCTGCAGCACGCCGCTGGCCTGCATCTCGCCGACTTTTTCGTTATCGAAGGAAATGTAGGCGTCGATGTCGGCGTTGAGGATCAGGCGGTCATAGGACACCACCTTGATCCCGGCCTTCTTGGCTTCGGCGACCGCGTTGGTCAGAACCGTGGCGTTGAACGGCACGATCACGATCACATCGACGCCACGGGAAATCAGGTTCTCGATCTGGGAAATCTGCTTTTGCTCGTTGGCATCGGCGGACTGCACAAAGACTTTGGCATCGAGTTTTTCCGCTGCTGCCACGAAATAATCGCGGTCGCGGGACCAGCGCTCCAGGCGCAGGTCGTCGATGGAAAAGCCGATTTTCGGATGGGCCGGGTCGGCCATCACCGGCAGGGCGAGCAGGGCCAGGGCGGTGGCGAGCAGGGTACGTTTGAATGACTTCATGGTGGTGCGTCCTTTTATTGTTGTTGGAAAGACACTGGGTGAAGACTTTAGGCGAACACTATAGGTGTGGCTAACCGGCGTGTTGTGGTAAGCCGGGATTCTGTGGTGAACAGGACTTTTGTGGTGAATGCGCTTGTCGTGGTGAATGGGCTTGGTGTGGTGAGCAGGCTTGTTGTGGTGAGCGGGCTTGCCCCGCGCTGGGCTGCGAAGCAGCCCCAAACCCAGGCACCTCGGTGTGTCAGCTAAAAACACATCGCCTGCAATGGGGCCGCTTCGCGCCCCAGCGCGGGGCAAGCCCGCTCACCACACAACAAGCCCGCTCACCACAATAAGCCCGCTCACCACTCTGTCACCGATAAATAAACCGGTTGACCACCCCCTCCAGCATCTCTTGCCCACCACTCACGGCCTGCGGGTTCAGCCCTTGGGCAAACGCATGTTCGGCCAGGGATTCCAGGCTGAACTCACCGGCCAGCACGGCTTGGCCCAACGGCTGTTGCCAGCCTGCGTAGCGTTGGTCCTTGAACTGCTGCAACCGATCGTTCTGCACCATGGCAGCCGCGCGTTCCAGCGCCAGGGCCAGTACATCCATGGCGCCGACATGGCCGTGGAACAGGTCGATTTCGTCGAGGCTTTGGCGGCGTACCTTGGAGTCAAAGTTATAGCCGCCGTTCTTGAAGCCGCCAGCCTTGAGGATTTCATAGGTGGCCAGGGTCATTTCTTCGACGCTGTTGGGGAACTGGTCGGTGTCCCAGCCGTTCTGCGGGTCGCCACGGTTGGCGTCGATGCTGCCGAAGATGCCGAGGGACACGGCGGTGGCGATTTCATGGTGGAAACTGTGCCCGGCCAGGGTCGCGTGGTTGGCTTCGATATTGACCTTGATCTCATGCTCCAGGCCATATTCGTGCAGGAAGCCGAACACCGTGGCGCTGTCGTAATCGTATTGATGCTTGGTCGGCTCCTGGGGCTTGGGCTCGATCAGCAGGTCGCCCTTGAAGCCGATCTTGTGCTTGTGCTCCACCACCATGCGCATAAAGCGCCCGAGTTGTTCGCGCTCGCGCTTGAGGTCGGTGTTGAGCAGGCTTTCATAGCCTTCGCGTCCGCCCCACAGCACATAGTTGGCGCCCTTGAGCCGCAGGGTGGCGTTCATCGCGCTGAACACCTGGGCGGCGGCGCAGGCGAACACTTCCGGGTCAGGGTTGGTGGCCGCGCCGGCGGCGAAGCGCGGGTGGCTGAAGCAATTGGCGGTGCCCCACAGCAGCTTGATGCCGGACTGTTCCTGATGGCGCTCCAACTGATCGACCATCTGCGCAAAGTGTTCGCGGTACTCCTTGAGCGAACTGCCCTCGGGGGCTACGTCGGTGTCGTGGAAACTGTAGTAATCGATGCCGAGCTTGGAGAAGAACTCAAACGCGGCGTCGGCCTTGCCCATGGCCACTTCCATCGGGTCGCCGCTGCGCTGCCACGGGCGCTTGAAGGTGCCGACGCCGAACATGTCCGCACCGGGCCAGACAAACGTATGCCAATAACACGCCGCCATGCGCAGGTGCTCGCGCATCGGTTTGCCGAGGATCAGTTTGTTGGCGTCGTAGTGGCGAAAGGCGAGGGGGGTATCGCTGTCGGGGCCTTCGAAGCGAACCTTCTCGACACCGGGGAAGTACGTCATGGCGTGTTCCTTATTGTTCTGGGCGGTGTCTGGATACTAGCAACGGCACCTGGCTCGCTAATTATGAAAATCACCAAGCGATGGTGCGATTTTGAGTGGCGGGGGCTACCCTGTGGCGACTGGCCTGAGGACAACAACAATGAAAACCCTACCGCCCGTGCACCGCATTGCCTTGCTGTTCAACGGCAGCAAAATCTACGACCGTGGCATCATCGCCGGCATCGGCAATTACCTAAGCAGCACCCGCGCATCCTGGGATTTGTTCCTGGAGGAAGACTTTCTGTGCCGGCTCAAAGGCATCGAGCGCTGGCAAGGCGACGGCATCATCGCTGACTTCGATGACCCGCTGATCGGCGAGGCCCTGGCCCACAGCAAGTTGCCGGTGGTGGCGGTGGGCGGGTCTTATGAGGATGCAAGCGCCTATCCCAAGGGCATTCCCTACGTGGCCACCGACAACCATGGGTTGATGAAGCTGGCTTATGAACACCTGATCGAGGCCGGCTTGACCCGCTTTGCCTGTTTCAGCCTGCCGCCGGCCCAGGCCAATCGCTGGGCCCAGGAGCGGGAAAAAGCCTTTCGTCGCTTGATGCAACGCGATGGCCTGAACGTCGAGGTGTATCGCGGCCTGGGCACCAGCGCGCCGTTGTGGGACAGCGCGGTGGAACAGCAGATTGCTTGGTTACAGAGCCTGCCCAAGCCCATCGGCATCATCGCCGTCACCGACGCCCGCGCTCGGCAACTGCTGCAAGCCTGCCTCACCGCCGGTATTGCGGTGCCGGAAGAAGTGGCGCTGATCGGCATCGACAACGACCCGCTGACCCGCACCCTCACGCGGGTGCCGCTGAGTTCGGTGATCCAGGGCACGGAAACCATGGGCCGCACGGCCGCCGCGCTTCTTCATCAGATGCTGCACGGCAAACCTTGCGCCGGCACGCAGATTCTGGTGCCACCGGAGGCAATCAACGTGCAGGCCTCCAGCTTGCATCAGCCTCTGGGCAATCCGTACGTGATGCAGGCGCTGCTGTTTATCCGCCAATACGCCTGCCAGGGCATCAAGACCGCACAAGTGGCGGCCTATGTCGGCGTGTCGCGTTCATCCCTGGAGTCGCACTTTCGCAAGGAGCGCGGGTGCAGCGTGCATGATGAGATCTTGCGCTTCAAACTCGCCGCCGCCGCCAAAGGCCTGGCAAGCCACGAACGGGCGATTGCCGACGTGGCGGCGCAATGCGGCTTCACATCGGCGCAGTACCTGCACACCGTGTTTCGCCGTGAATTTGGCTGTACCCCCCGGGAGTACCAGCGAGGCGAGGAGTGTGCGTTGCCCGTGCCTGATTAGGGCCTGACATACGCTGCTGAACCTGTGTGGGAGGGGGGGCTTGCCCTAATGCCAGTCGCCCTACTCAGTATTAACTGAAAAAACCGGCTCAAAATGTGGGAGGGGGCAAGCCCCCTCCCACATGTTCAAGCAGAGCCGGAGCGCACGCAGGCGTTATGGCAAGGCGTAGGCGATCACATAGTCGCCCCGGTCGGTGGACTGGCGCGCGCCGCCGGCAGTCACCACGACGTATTGCTTGCCGGTTTTCGGCGACACGTAGGTCATCGGGCCGCCCTGGCTGCCGACGGGCAGGCGGGCTTTCCAGATTTCTTCGCCGTTGCCGCTGTTGAAGGCGCGCAGGTAGAAGTCCTGGGTGCCGGCGATAAAGATCAGGCCGCCCTGGGTCGACAGCGTGCCGCCGAGGGTCGGCAGGCCGATCTTGATCGGCAGGTGCATACGGATGCCCAGCGGACCGGTGTCTTCCACGGTGCCCACCGGCACTTGCCAGGCGATTTTCTGCGTTTTCATATCAATGGCGGTCAGGGTGCCGAACGGCGGCGCCTGGCAGGGGATACCAGCCACTGACAGGAAGCGGTTTTTGTTCACCGCATAGGGCGTGCCCTTGAGCGGTACCGCGCCCATGCCGGTGTTCAGCGCTTCGCCACCGGAGGCGGCCTGAGCCTTGTTCTGCGACGGGATCATCTGGATCCACAGGCCCAGGCGCATGTCGTTGACGAAGATAAAACCATGCACCGGGTCGGTGGAAAGACTGCCCCAGTTCATGCCGCCCAGGGAACCGGGAAAGCTCAGGGATTTATCCGTGCCCGGCGCGGTGTACAGGCCGTCGTAGCGCATGCCCTTGAAGTCGATGCGGCACAGCAACTGGTCATATGGGGTGGCGCCCCACATGTCTGATTCCCTCAGGGTTTGCGCGCCGATCTGCGGCATGCCCACGGATTTGGGTTGGGTTGGCGAATAGGGTTCGTTGGGGATATTGGCGGCCTTGACCGGCACGTCCTTGACCTCGGTCAGCGGCTTACCGGTGGCGCGGTCGAGCACGTAGATCTGCCCGGCCTTGGTGCCGATGACCACCGCGGGTACGGCCTTGTCACTGCCCGGCGGGGTGAAGTCGATCAGGCTCGGCTGCATCGGCAGGTCGAAGTCCCACAGGTCGTTGTGGACGGTTTGGTACACCCACTTTTCGGCCCCGGTGGAGGCGTCCAGCGCCAGGACGGACGCGCCGTATTTATGGTTGAGCGCGGTGCGCTCCACGCCATAGATGTCGGTGGACGAACTGCCCATCGGCAGGAAAACCGTGTTCATCTGCGGGTCGTAGGACATCGGCGCCCAACTGTTGGGCGTGCTGCGCACATAAGTGCTGCCAGCGGCCGGCGCTTGTTTGTCGTCGGGGTTGCCCGGGTCGAAGGCCCAGCGCATGTGCCCACTGATTACGTCGAAACCACGGATCACGCCGCCGGGCATATCGGTCTGCACGTTATCGGCGACGCGGCCACCGACCACTACGGTGGTCCCGGCGATCAGCGGGGCGGAGGACAGCTGGTAGTAACTGTCCGGCACATTGCCGAGGCCGGCTTTGAGGTCCACCTGGCCATGGCTGCCGAAGTCTTCGCAGAATTGGCCGGTGTCGGCATCCACCGCAATCAGGCGCGCATCGATGGTGTTGGTCAGCAAACGGCGCTGGCACTGCGCACCGGCTGGAACGCTGGCGGCGATGATTGGCGAGCTGTTGGGCTGGGTGGGTTGGGCGATGGGCGCGCTGGCGTCGAAATAGGCCAGGCCCCGGCATCGTTGCCAGACCGCCGACTGTGCGTTGATCTGGTTTTTCCACAGCTCTTTGCCGGTGTCGGCGTCCAGGGCGATCAGGTTGTTGTGGGGCGTGCAGATAAACACCTTGTTGCCGATTTGCAGGGGTGTCAGTTGGTCTTCGGCACCGTTGCCGTCGCTGATGGCCACGTCGCCAGTGCGGTAGGTCCAGGCCACTTTGAGCTTGTCGATGTTGTCGCGGTTGATTTGATCCAGGGCGGCAAAGCGGCTGCCGCCCTCAGTGTTGCCGTAGTGCGCCCAGTCTTTCTGCGCCTCGGCCGCCACCACCGGTGTGACACCCGGGCCCGCACCCGTTGGCGCCACGCTCGGGTGCGCGACAAACATATTGCCCGCCGCCACCGCCACGCCCACCGCCAAAACCGCCGCGACACCATACGCGCCGCGCGCCGGCTTGCCGGCCAGCAGCGGGTACACCAGCGCCACCACCAGGCCGATCACCGCGAACATAAACAATCGCGAAAACAGCGGCCAGAACACCAGCCCCACCTCTGCCACCGCCCACACGGCAGTGCCGATCAGAAACGCGGCGAACAGCCACGCGCCGGCCGGTTTGCGTTGGGCAATCAACAGGCCGGCAACCGCCATGGCCACACCGCCCAGCAGGAAATACCAAGAGCCACCTAGGCTGACCAGTTTGGCGCCGCCGACGGCCAGCGCAAGGCCGAGCAGGGCGATGATCACGCCCAGGCCCAGCAGGATGAATCTAGAGACGCCAGCGGCGCGCGATGCTCGTTTCATGTCGAAAGGACTCGAGTGAGAGAGGGCAGAGGCATAATGTTAGCAAGACAAGTAACTAGTTAGTACATTTTTGCCGACAGACTGTCTTGGGCGTCAGCCACCGCGAGCAAATGGAGGTTAAAGAAACATTTCTTAATACATATCCAGTCACTGTGGTTGTACGACGTCATATCAACTGTGGTCGACTAGCGGCGTTCTCACAAAAAAAATAAATGGAGACTCCCTCGATGACCGGTATTCCAAGGATCGAAGGCCAGGCGGCGGCGCCCGCGTCCGGCCATGTCGTACGACTTCTAAAGCTGCTGGGCCCAGGTGTCATTGCGGTGCTGTCCTGGCTCGGTGCAGGGGATTTGATTACATCCTCGGTGGCCGGCGCCAACTACGGCTACGCGATGATGTGGGTACTGGCGGTGTCGCTGCTGCTCAGGTACTTGATCGTCAATATCATCGCGCGCTTCCAGCTGTGTAATAACCAAGGCATGACCATCCTGCAGGGCTATGCCCAGTTGAACCCGTTTTTCGCCTGGTTCCTGCTGGTGTATGCGCTGCTGATGGGCCACTTGATGAATGCCTACATGATCAAGGGTGCGGGCGAGGCCCTGGCCATGCTGTTCAAGACCGATTACGCGTTGCTGTGTTCGGTGGCAGTGGTACTGGCGGTGTGGCTGCTGGTGGGGCGCAATATCTATTCGATGATCGAAGGGGTGATGAAGGGCCTGCTGGCGATTATGACGCTGGCCTTTATTGCTCTGGCGGTAATGTCCGGGCCGGACATGGCTGGCATCGTCAAAGGCACCATCGGTTTCAGTATTCCGCCGGACGAGGGCGTGCATGGCGCTCTGTTGGTGGCGGTGTCGGTGATCGGCGCGGTCGCCGGCTCTATAGCCAACTTCGTGCATCCCTATGTGATGCGCCAAAAGGGCTGGATCGGCCCGCAGCACAAGCGCATCCAGCGCAACGACCTGCTGTTTGCGGTATTCGTGGGGATTGTGATCAACCTGGCAATCTGGATCGTCGGCGCGCAAATCCTGCGTCCCAACGGCATCGAAGTGAAAACCCTCGGCGATCTGGGCAAGGCGCTGGAGCTGTTCTTCGGCCCCATCGGCTGGTACATCTTCTTTATCGGCGTGTTCGCCACGCTGTTTGCGAGCATTTCCGGCAAAACCACGGCATTCCCGATGTTGATCACCGATGCCTTCCAGCACGTGCGGCCTGAACGGCGCCAGCGCTTCGGCAAAGAGTTTCATCGTGACCCGATGCACAAGTGGTTCATGTTGTTCATTCTGGTCACGCCGCTGATCTGGTCGCTGCCGGGCATGCCGGATTTTGTCACGCTGACCATCGGCGTGAGTGCGCTGAACATCGTCGGGTTGCCGGTGATTTCCCTGGGGCTGTTGATCATGTCCAATCAGAAGTCGCTGCTCGGCAAGGAATACCGTAACAACCTGTTCGAGAACATTGCCCTGGTGTTCGCCACCGGGTTGGCATTGTGGGTGGCGTTCCAGCTTGGGGTTGAGCTGTTCGCCTGAGCAGGCACGGCGGTGAAGGGTTCACCGCCGTGTGCGTCGGGAGGGATCAGAACTTGAAGCGACCCACCAACCCTTTGAGCTGAGCGGAAATATCGGTCAAACGGCCCGAGCCGGACTGTGCCGAGTGGGCGAAGCCTTCGACCAGTTGCGCATCGGCATGGATCTGCGCGATGTGGCGGTTGATCTCTTCGGCGACTTGGTGCTGCTCTTCGGCGGCGGTGGCGATCTGGGTGTTCTGGTCGCGGATCGAGTCCACCGAGCCGCGGATCTTGTCGAAGCTGTCGCGGGCCTGCTGGATGCGTTCCACGCTGGTATGGGACACCAACAGGCTGCCTTGCATCTGCTGCGTGACTTCCTGGGTGCGGCGGGCGAGGTTGCCCAGCAGGCTGTCGATCTCGCCGGTGGAGTCGGCGGTGCGGCGGGCGAGAGCGCGGACTTCGTCGGCGACCACGGCAAAACCGCGGCCCTGGTCACCGGCCCGTGCGGCTTCGATGGCGGCGTTGAGCGCCAGCAGGTTGGTCTGTTCGGCAATCGAGCGGATGGTATCCAGGATGGTGTTGATGTTTTTACTGTCCTGCTCCAACTGCTGCATGGTCTGGGTCGACTTCTGCAAGTCTTCACTGAGCCGCAGCACGCTGCCGGTGGCTTCGCCGATATGTTGCTGGCCGTCATGCACGTCGCGGTAGCCTTCGTCGGCGCTGGAAGCGGCGGCGCTGCAAGAGCGTGCGACTTCGTTGGCGGTGGCCACCATCTCGTTGAACGCGGTGCTCACCAGTTCCACTGCTTCGCGCTGGCGCCCGGCGGCCTGGTTCATATTGTTGGCCACTTCGCTGGTGTCGGCGGCGGCGCTCTGCAGATCGGAGGATGCGTTACCGATGCGCTGCACCAGTTGCGCGATCATGCCCAGGAACTGGTTGAACCAGCCGGCCAGGGTGGCGGTTTCGTCTTTGCCCTGCACCTTGAGTTGACGGGTAAGGTCGCCTTCACCTTCGGCGATTTCCTGCAGACCGTCGGCCACGCCGCGAATCGGCCGCACGATGACGCTGGCAAAACTGGCACCGACAATCGCGAACACCACAGCCAGCGCTGCGGCGATGGCGGCGATCAACCAGGTCAGGCTGGTGGCGCCGGCCATCACTTCGTCGCGCTTGATCAGGCCGATAAAGCGCCAACCCAGGTCTTTGGAACTGACCACGTTGGCCATATAGGCCACGCCGTCGATGTCGATCTGGGTCACGCCGTCGCCGCGTTTGGCCAATTCGGCGTAGTTGGGGCCCAAGTCGGCCAGAGGCTTGAAGTTGTGCTTGGCATCGCTGGGGTCCACCAGCACGTTGCCGTTGCCTTCCACCAGCATCAGGTAACCGCTGTCACCGAGCTTGATGTTCTTGACCAGTTCGGTCAGTTGCTTGAGCGACACGTCCAGGCCCACCACGCCCAGCACATTGCCGCTGGCATCGGCCACGGTATGCACGGTGCCGATCAGTACCACGTCGTCCGGCGCCCAGTAGTACGCGCCGGTGCGCACCGTGGTGCCAGGCGCGGCAACCGCCGCCTTGTACCAGGGGCGTACGCGCGGGTCGTAGTTGGTCAGTTTGGCGTCGTCGGGCCAGCTGGCGTAGCCCCCGTCGGCGAGGCCGAGGGACAGGTAGGCCGTGGTGGGGTGGCTCTTGGCGAATTGATCGAAGATCGCCAGCAGCTCTTTATTGGTTGGGGTCAGCGGGATTTGCGCAGCGTCGGCACTGGCATAGCTCTTGAGGTCTTTGGCCGCGACTACGCGCGGGTCCTTGGCCACGTACTCGACGTTCTGGCTGATGCCGTCGAAGAACTGCTTCATGCCATTGTCGATCTGGCGGATTTCCCGTCCGCTGCTGTCGAGGAAATTGGCTTGGGCCCCCTCGCGCAGGTTCAACACTACCAGTACCGCTACCAGGATGACCGGCACGCACGCGATAGCCGCGAACGCCCAGGTCAGCTTCTGCTTGATATTCATGACTTTCACCCGCGGGTATTTATAGTTTTGGCAAGGCAAACAGTAGTGCTGAGCGTCGCAGGGGTTGTTATGAAGGGTGGGTCCTTGCGTACGTACCCTCTTTATCGACCGAGAGGGCACGCACTTTAGGGCGCGTAGGTGGGTTCAGCCGATCAAATTGTCGGCCAGGGTGTCGCGGCGCATTGATTGTAGGTTTTTCTCGATGGTTTCGCAGATGGCTTCCATCTGGATTTGGTGTTCGCTGGAGCGGAACGGGCTTTGCAGGTCGGTGCCGATGCGTTCGATAGCCAGCAGCATAAAGCCCACCACCGTGGACGCCAGCGGGGTAAACCAGCCCAGGGATTCCACCAGGCCCACCGGTACGATCAGGCAGAACAGGGTGATAAACAGACGCGGGAAATACACGTAGGGGTAGGGCAGCGGCGTGTTGGCGATACGCTCCATACCGCCCTGGGCGTTGGACAGGTCCACCAGGGTCGACTCCAGCCGCGCCAGGCGAATGCTGTCCAGATGCCCGGCCTTGTATTCGCGGGCCAGTAACGCCGCCGAACCGGTAAGGATGTCATTGGCGAAATTATTGGTCGCACCGTTGCGCGCAAACTCATCGGCAGGGATGAACGCGCGCACTTCATCGGGGCACGGCTGGCCCCGCAGGTGCGCGGCCAGGCAGTTCACATAGGCCACATGTCGGCGTAACAGCGTGGATTTGATCGGGTTGACCTCACTGCCGGGGTCGTCCAGCAGGGTCAGCACCTGGCGCGCAAAGCTGCGCGAATTATTGACCATCGCCCCCCACAACGTGCGGGCCTCCCACCAACGGTTATAGGCGCTGCTGTTGCGAAAACTGATCAACACCACGAGTGCCGAGCCCAGCAGGGTCAGGGGCATCAGCGGCAGGTTGATCTTGGCTGTGAGAAACAGCATGAAGTCCACCGTCACGGCGACGTCCCACAGCAACAGCCAGAACAATGACCAGCCGACGTAGCCCATGGTCTTGATAACCAGGCGGTACTTTTTGATGATGGCGGCTTTCAAATGACAACCTCGCGGCGAGCGGTAAGCAACAGTGCCTTAGCTCGGACGCCGGCGAGCCCGTTAGGTTCGCCGCAACCTGAAACGTTTAAGCCGCCGGGCGCAACAATTTTGGTAGCGATGGCGGCAGGTTTGAGAAGCGCGGTTTGGCTGGATGTGTGGCAAGCCTGCTCACTCGTAGGCCTTTAAAAGTTGTGTAGATACCTATGTATGCTGAGTCAAACCCTCGAGAGTGAGCCCCTATGAAAATCGGCGTGATTTCCGATACCCACGGCCTTCTGCGGCCGGAGGCCGTGGCGGCCCTGCAAGGTTGCGAGCAGATCCTCCATGCCGGCGATATCGGCGGCGCCGACATTGTCGAGCAATTGGCGCGCATCGCACCGTTGCACGTAGTGCGCGGCAACAACGATCAAGATGCTCCATGGGCGCGCCAGGTGCCGGATCACCTGCACATCAGCCTCAACGGTTGGAAGACCTTGCTGGTGCATGACATCGCCGATGTCCCGGCGTTGCTCGACGCCAAAACGCGCTTGGTGATCACCGGGCATTCCCACAAACCGCTGATCGAGTGGCGGGGTGAAACGCTGTATGTGAACCCCGGCAGCGCGGGTCGGCGGCGGTTCAAGTTGCCGGTGACATTGGCGTTGTTGGCGGTGGACGAGGGCGCTATCGACGCGCGTCTGGTGGCGCTGCTGGATTGAATGGGCTTACTGCGGGCACAGGATGAACGCAAGCAAACCCGGAAAGCGGCGCCGGGGCAGGGCCAGTGCGCGTGGGAAGGCGATGACCCTGAACCCTGCCGACGCCGTATGCTCGTTGGGTTGATACACAGCAGATACACAAAAAATAACGAATGAGAATAGATATCAAACACGAATGACTTGATATACCATTCGAGGCGAATTCTTGGCAGGTTTGCCGTCCCATCTGGCTCATTCACTAGGCTGAACACCCATGCGTCGTACGCTGATTTCCCTGTGTGTCCTTCAGGCGTTTTCCCCTTTTACCTGGGCGCAGGAGGTCACCACGCCATCCGCCAGCCTTGAGTTACAAGCGACCACGGTCACCGGCGAAGGGGATTACGAGACGGCGCAAAGTCCCGTCAAGGGCTATCACGCCACGCGTTCGGCCAGTGCGACGCGCACCGACACTTCCATCCACGAAACCCCGCAGTCCATCAGCGTGGTGTCCAAGGACGTGGTCGAGGACCTCGGCGCAACGCGCCTGCAAGATGCTCTCGATTACGCCGGCGGCGTAGGCCGCGCCAACAACTTCGGCGGGCAGGGCCTCACCACGTTTACCGTGCGCGGCTTCACCACCGGCGAGTTCTACCGCAACGGCTTCCCGATCAACCGTGGCTACCCGAACATGCCGGACGCCAACACCATCGAGCGCCTGGAAGTGCTGCGCGGCCCGGCCACCATGCTGTACGGCCGTGGCGATCCGGGCGGTACCTTCAATGTGGTGTCCAAGCAACCGCTGGCCGAACGCACGGTGACCCTCGGCAGCCAGTTGAACGACCAGGGCATGCAGCGCGGCACGCTGGACGCCTCCGGCCCGCTGGACGAAGAAGGCCGCCTGGCCTATCGCCTGAACGTGGTGGGCGAGGGCGGCGACACCTTCCGCGATCATGTGTCGACCGAGCGCTACGGCGTCACCCCGGTCCTTACCTGGCAGGCCAGCGATGACACCAAGGTGATCTTCGAAGGCGATTTCATGCGCAATAACCATCCGCTGGACCGTGGCCTGACGCGTTTCGCCAACCAGGCCGGCACGCCGTCCCGCGACACGTTCTGGGGTGACAAGGACGTGGGCAAGCTGCACAACGATAACAACATGGCCCAGCTGCGTTTCGAGCATATGCTCAACGACAGCTGGACGTTGGGGGGTGGGTTTCAGTGGTTGGATGGGACGTTGCAGGGCAATGCCATCGAGGCTAACGGCCCCGGTAGCCTGAGCGCCGACGGCCGCACGCTGCAACGCAACTTCAACTACCGCAAGCTGGAATGGACCGATAAGGACTACCAGCTCAACCTGACCGGGCACTTCTCCACCGGCGGCTTCGATCACACCTTGCTGACCGGAATCGAGTACGAGGACTACGACTACCAGTCGATCATCCAGCGCTCCAGCGCCGCCGCCGGCACCTACCCGATCGATATCTTCAATCCGGTCTACGGCCAGGCGCGTCCACCGCTGACACGCACGCCGACCCACGACAAAGAAAACCTCAAGACCTACGCGGCTTTCGTGCAGGACCAGGTGGCGCTGACCGAACGCTTGAAAGTCCTGGCCGGTGCGCGTTTCGAGCGGTTCGAACATGACTACGAAAGTTATGTGACGGGTGTCAAACCGTGGCAGGCTGCGGACAACGCCGTGACTCCACGGCTAGGCGTGATCTACGACCTGACCGACACCGTCGCCGTCTACGCCGACGCCGCGCGCTCGTTCAAACCCAACACCGGTGCCAGCCGTGAAGGCGGAGGTTTCGCGCCGGAGAAAGGCAAGTCCTACGAAGTGGGCATCAAGTGGGAGGCCCTGGACCGTCAGTTGAGCGTTGACGCGGCGATCTACCAGATCGAGAAGAAGAACGTGCTCACCACCGATCCCGTGGATTCCACCTTCAGCGTCGCCGCTGGCCAGGTCCGCAGTCGCGGTTTCGACCTTAACGTTGCCGGCAATCTCACCCCCGAATGGCGCGTGATCGGCGGCTATGCCTATGTGGACGCCGAAGTCACCCGGGACAATACCCTGCGCAGTGGCACGCGCTTGTTGAATATCCCGCGTAACAGCTTCAGCCTGCTCAACGTCTACGAATTCCAAGACGGTGCACTCAAGGGCCTGGGCCTTGGCGCCGGCGGTAAATACGTCGATGAACGCGCGGGCCAGACCGCCAACAGCGCGTTTTCCATGGGCGCCTACACCGTCGTCGACCTGCTCAGCTACTACAAGGTCAACGACAAGATCCGTCTAAACCTGGACGTGAAGAACCTGTTCAACCGCGAATACGAAGAGGGTGCGTTCGGCAATATCTACGCGTACCCCGGCGCGCCGCGTACGGTGCAGGTTGGTATTGCCTACACCTTGTAACGCCGTCTTGTCGGCTTGCAATGGCATAGGGGCGTAACCAGATAGTTGGAGCTAAGTGTGGGAGGGGGCTTGCTGGGTTGAGGCTTGCTGTGGTGAGCGGGCTTGCTGTGGTGAGCGGGCTTGCCCCGCGCTGGGCCGCGAAGCGGCCCCATCCCAGACGATGTGGTTTAGCTGACACACCGAGGTGCCTGGGTTTGGGGCCGCTTCGCAGCCCAGCGCGGGGCAAGCCCGCTCACCACAGAGTTAGCTAAAACTTTGAAACCTGTGTAGAGATCTATGGCTATCGGGGCCAAATGCACCGAGTTGCCGGGTGATGGCCCAGAGGAATTTAACTGTGGGAGGGGGCTTGCCCCCGATGGCGGCCTGACAGCCGACCAGGAGGCTGGGTCAAACCGAGTACATATCCGTTGCTGCGGTCACGGCGGCTATGGGTTCCGCCCTTACGGCGGGGCACTTTTGGAAGAGCGCCAAAAGTAACCAAAAACGCTTTGCCCCACCACTCGGCACCTCGCCTAGGCTCGGTGTGCCCGTAATCCGACATTGATTTGGGAGGCCGCCGCCACGCGCCATCCATGGCGCGGGGCGACTAAACCGGCATCCCTGCCGGTTCACCCCCCAAATCAACGCCGAATTCCGGCCAGCGTGGTTAACGGGGCGCCTGAGATCAAAAGCAAAAGCCAGAGCGGCTCGCTTCGCATCGTGGTTAGGGTTGGTGGCTGCATATCTTCGGTGACATAGCCTGAGAAAATGAGGTTCTCGTGGTGAGCAGGCTTTCTGGGGTGAGCAGGCTTGTTGTGGTGAGCGGGCTTGCTGTGGTGAGCGGGCTTGCCCCGCGCTGGGCCGCGAAGCAGCCCCATCCCAGGCGATGTGGTTTAGCTGACACACCGAGGTGTCTGGGTTTGGGGCCGCTTCGCAGCCCAGCGCGGGGCAAGCCCGCTCACCACAGAGTTATTTCCAGCCTTAAAACCTGTGTAGACATCTATGGCTATCGGGGCCAAATGCACCGAGTTGCCGGGTGGTGGCTCAGAGGAATTTAACTGTGGGAGGGGGCAAGCCCCCTCCCACCTGTCCTTTCACTTGGCTTTAGAGCGGGGTGAGTACATTCATCACCGTATCCAACGCTACCCGCGTGTCATCCAGCTGCACGAGCGACGCATGCCGCGCGCCCAGGGCATCGCGGTTCTGGATGGCGGTGAGGATGGCTTTATGCCGAGGCAGGCTCAGGCCCTGGATGTCGGGGCGGCGGTTGGTGATGTTGATCGATTCGCGCAACGGCAGCGACAGCATGTTGCACATATATGCCAGCAGGTCGTTGCGGGTGGCGTCGGCGATGGCGCGGTGGAAGTCCAGGTCGGCCTGTAGCAGCTGTTCGTGGGTCTGCGCGGTCTCCATGCCGTGGTAGGCCTTTTCGATGATGGCGATGTCATCGTCGGTGGCGGTGGTCGCGGCCATGGCGGCGATTTCCGGTTCGAGGATGCGCCGCACACCGGCCAGGGTGTTGAAAAACTCGCTATGGGGCGTGGACTGCATCAACCAGGACAGCACGTCCGGGTCGAGCAGGTGCCATTTGAGCCGTGGCCGCACCACCGCACCCACCCGTGGCTTGGAGTACACCAGGCCCTTGGCACTGAGCACGCGGGTCGCCTCGCGCAACACCGAACGGCTGACCTTGTACTCCTCGCAAAGCGTGGCCTCCATGGGCAGGCGTTCTTCTGGCTTGAAGCGACCGGAAACGATGTGCATGCCCAAGTCCTGGACGATCTGGGCATGCATGCTCTTGCGCGGCTTGGACGGCTGGTGATCCATAACGGGCGGGATGCTCTGGCTTAAATTCGCGGCATCATAGCATCCCAATTAGTGGGAATGCCGTGGGACTTCCGCTCCACGGCAACCCACCAGAAAGTCAAAGTCGCAGCCTTGGTCCGCCTGCAGCACATGGTTGATGTACAGCTGGCGATAGCCGCCGACGATCAGGTCCTGTGGTGGCTTGAGGTCGGCCATGCGCGCCGCCAGCTCGGCGTCGGAAATGTCCAGGTGCAAGCGGCCGTTGGCGCAGTCCAGCTCGATCCAGTCACCTTCCTGCACCGTGGCCAAGGGCCCGCCGGCGGCGGCTTCCGGTGCCACATGCAGCACCACGGTGCCGTAGGCCGTGCCGCTCATGCGCGCATCGGAAATGCGCACCATATCGGTCACGCCCTGGGCCAGCAGCTTGGCCGGCAGGCCCATATTGCCGACTTCGGCCATGCCCGGATAACCCTTGGGCCCGCAGTTTTTCATGACCAGGATCGAGTTGGCGTCCACCTCCAGCTCCGGGTCGTTGATGCGCGCCTTGTACATGTCGAAGTTCTCGAATACCACCGCACGGCCGCGATGCTGCATCAATTCCGGGCTGGCCGCCGACGGCTTGAGGACTGCACCGAGCGGCGCCAGGTTGCCGCGCAGCACGCAGATGCCGCCGTCGGCGCGGATCGGGTTGTCCAGGGTGCGGATCACTTCGTCCTGGCCGTATATCGGCGAATCCTGGGTGTTTTCGCCCAGGGTCTTGCCGTTGACGGTCAGCGCGTTCGGGTGTGGGATCAGGTTGGCTTCGCCCAGGCGACGCAGCACCGCAGGCAGGCCGCCGGCGTAGTAGAACTCTTCCATCAGGAAACGCCCGGAGGGCTGCAAGTCCACGATAGTTGGCATACCGCGACCGATGCGGGTCCAGTCGTCCAGTTCAAGGTCCACGCCGATACGCCCGGCAATGGCTTTAAGGTGGATCACCGCGTTGGTCGAGCCGCCGATGGCCGCGTTGACCCGAATCGCGTTTTCAAAAGCTTCTTTGGTGAGGATCTTCGACAGGCGCAGGTCTTCACGCACCATCTCCACCGCACGCATGCCCGACATATGCGCCAGTACATAACGGCGCGCATCCACTGCGGGAATCGCGGCGTTGTGCGGCAGGGACGTGCCGAGGGCTTCCGCCATGCAGGCCATGGTCGAGGCGGTGCCCATGGTGTTGCAGGTGCCCGCCGAACGGGACATACCGCCCTCGGCCGCGAGGAAATCGTCCAGGGTGATGGTGCCGGCCTTGACCTGCTCACTCAGTTGCCACACCACCGTGCCCGAACCAATGTCCTGGCCCTTGTGCTTACCGTTGAGCATCGGCCCGCCCGTCACCACGATCGCCGGTACGTCGCAACTGGCGGCGCCCATCAGCAGGGCCGGGGTGGTCTTGTCGCAGCCGGTCAGCAGCACCACGCCGTCGATGGGGTTGCCGCGAATGGCTTCTTCTACATCCATGCTCGCCAGGTTGCGGGTGAGCATGGCGGTAGGGCGCAGGTTCGACTCGCCGTTGGAAAACACCGGGAATTCCACCGGGAAGCCACCGGCCTCGATCACCCCACGTTTGACGTGCTCGGCGATCTGACGGAAGTGCGCGTTGCACGGAGTCAGCTCCGACCAGGTGTTGCAGATACCGATGATCGGCTTGCCATGGAACTGGTGGTCGGCGATGCCCTGGTTCTTCATCCAGCTGCGGTACATGAAGCCGTTCTTATCGGCAGTACCGAACCACTGGGCGGAGCGTAGGCCGGGCTTTTTATCAGACATGATCGATTTCTCTTATTGTATGACTATATGTTCTCTCTGCGGCTAAACATAAGCGCAAAATCTTCCATTTGGAAGTGTTGTTTCGTAAATAGTACTACTATATAGTCGATCTCAACTGAGGTGTGGCCCTGGCGAGTTATCGCGAGAGGCGTCGCCCGAGCTTCTATAAAAACAACAATCGGAGATCGACCCCCATGAGCCAGGAACTGCGGCTTATTCGGCGCATCACGCTGAAACTGATTCCCTTCCTGATCCTGCTGTACCTGATCGCCTACGTGGACCGTTCCGCCGTGGGTTTCGCCAAGCTGCACATGGGCGCCGATGTCGGCATCGGTGACGCCGCCTATGGCCTGGGCGCGGGCCTGTTCTTTATCGGCTACTTCCTGTTCGAGATTCCCAGCAACCTGATGCTCGACCGCTTCGGCGCCCGGCGCTGGTTCGCGCGGATCATGATCACCTGGGGCACCATCACCATCGGCATGGCCTTTGTGCAGGGGCCGCACAGCTTCTATGTGATGCGTTTTCTGCTCGGCGCGGCGGAAGCCGGGTTCTTTCCCGGCGTGCTGTACTACATCACCCAATGGTTTCCGGTGCGCCATCGCGGCAAGATCCTCGGCCTGTTTATCCTTTCCCAACCCATTGCCATGATGATCACCGGCCCCGTATCCGGCGGCCTGCTGGGCATGGACGGCATCCTCGGTCTGCATGGCTGGCAGTGGCTGTTCATCGTGATCGGCACCCCGGCGATCCTGCTGACCTGGCCGGTGCTGCGCTGGCTGCCGGACGGCCCCAAACAGGTCAAATGGATGAGCGAGGACGAAAAAGCCTGGCTCACCGGCGAGCTGGCCAAAGATCTGCAAGCCTACGGCCAGACCCGTCATGGCAACCCGCTGCATGCCCTCAAGGACAAACGCGTGCTGTTGCTGGCGCTGTTCTACCTGCCGGTGACCCTGAGCATCTATGGCCTGGGCCTGTGGCTGCCGACCCTGATCAAACAGTTCGGCGGCACGGACCTGGTTACCGGCTTTATCTCGGCCGTGCCGTATATCTTCGGCATCATCGGCCTGCTGATCATCCCGCGCAGTTCCGACCGTTTGAATGATCGCTACGGCCACCTCGCCGTGCTGTATGTACTGGGTGCCACCGGCCTGTTTTTCAGCGCCTGGCTCGGCGCGCCGGTGCTGCAAATGGCGGCGTTGTGCCTGGCGGCGTTCGCGATGTTTTCCTGCACCGCAGTGTTCTGGACCTTGCCGGGGCGTTTCTTCGCCGGCGCCAGTGCGGCGGCGGGCATTGCCCTGATCAACTCGGTGGGCAACCTGGGCGGTTATATCGGTCCGTTCGTGATCGGCGCGCTCAAGGAGTACACCGGCAACCTGGCCTCGGGCCTGTATTTCCTGTCCGGCGTGATGCTGTTCGGCCTGGTGTTGACCGGCGTGGTCTACCGCGTGCTGGAGCGCAAACATGTGCTACCGGCCGACCAGTTCGCCGCCAGCGCCCGTGGTGCCACCCGTACTTAATTCAAGGAGAAAGCTGATGCGTTTAGTGCAGTTCGAACTCAATAACGGCGAGCGCCGGGTCGGCGTTGTCGATGGCACCCGGTTACGCGAAGTGCAGGGCGCCGGCAGCGTGCGCGAACTGGCGCTGGCCGCCATCGAAGCCGGGGCTTCATTGCAGCAGCAGGTCGACAGCCTGGGCTTGGGCGACAGCCATGACTACGCCGCGTTGCTCGCCGAACAGAAGATCCTGCCGCCGCTGGACCATCCGGACCCGGCCCATATGCTGATCAGCGGCACCGGCCTGACCCACCTGGGCAGCGCCGCCGCTCGCGATAAAATGCACCAACAGGCCGGCGACGAAGCCACGTTGACCGACACCATGCGCATCTTCAAATGGGGCGTGGAGGGCGGCAAGCCCGCCGCCGGTCAGGCGGGCGTGCAACCGGAATGGTTCTACAAAGGCGACGGCAGCATCGTGGTGCGCCCTGGCCAGGCGTTCCCGGTGCCACCCTTTGCCGAAGACGCCGGCGAAGAGCCGGAGATCGGCGGCCTGTACGTCATCGGCCACGACCGCAAGCCATATCGTCTGGGTTTTGCGGTGGGCAACGAGTTCTCCGACCATGTCATGGAGCGCAAGAATTACCTGTACCTGGCCCACTCCAAACTGCGCAGTTGCAGCTATGGCCCCGAGCTGCGCGTGGGCGAATTGCCCCAGCACCTGGCCGGCACCAGCCGCCTGCTGCGCGACGGCCAGGTGATCTGGGAAAACGAATTCCTCAGCGGCGAGGCCAACATGTGCCACAGCCTGGAAAACCTTGAGTACCACCACTTCAAGTACAGTCAGTTCCTCACGCCGGGCGATGTGCATATTCATTTCTTCGGCACCGCCACGCTGTCATTCGCCGACGGTATACGTACCCAACCGGGGGATGTGTTCGAGATCAGCCAGGCCGAGTTCGGCGCGCCGCTGATCAACAGTGTCGGCCAGGCCGATGCGATATTCGAACCCGGCAACGTCGTCACCCTTTAAGGAGAACACCATGACCCAGTTTATCGGCCACAACTACATCGGCGGCCAGCGCAGCGCCCAGGGCAGCACCAAGCTGCACAGCGTCGACGCGGCCACCGGCGAAACCTTGCCTCAGGTTTTCTTCCAGGCCACCCCGCAAGAGGTCGACGCCGCCGCCCAGGCCGCCGCCGCCGCGTACCCGGCGTACCGCGCCTTGAGCGCCGCGCGCCGTGCGCAGTTCCTCGATGCGATTGCCGACGAACTGGATGCCCTGAGTGATCATTTCGTCGAGTTGGTGTGCCGCGAAACCGCGCTGCCGGCGGCCCGCATCAAAGGCGAACGCGGTCGCACCAGCGGCCAGATGCGCCTGTTCGCCACCGTGCTGCGGCGCGGTGATTTCTATGGTGCGCGCATCGACAAAGCCCTGCCGGACCGCCAACCACTGCCGCGTCCGGACCTGCGTCAATACCGCATCGGCCTCGGCCCGGTGGCGGTGTTCGGTGCGAGCAACTTCCCGCTGGCGTTCTCCACCGCTGGCGGCGACACCGCAGCCGCGCTGGCGGCCGGGTGCCCGGTGGTGTTCAAGGCCCATAGCGGGCATATGGCGACGGCCGAATGCGTGGCCGATGCGATCATCCGCGCGGCCGAGGCCACCGAGATGCCCGCCGGCGTGTTCAATATGATCTTCGGCGGCGGCGTCGGTGAGGCGCTGGTCAAGCACCCGGCGATCCAGGCGGTGGGCTTTACCGGCTCGCTCAAAGGCGGTCGCGCCCTGTGCGACATGGCGGCGGCGCGCCCGCAACCGATCCCGGTGTTTGCCGAGATGTCGAGCATCAACCCGGTGATCGTGCTGCCCCAGGCCCTACAGGCACGGGCAGACACCGTGGCCCGCGACCTGACCGCCTCGGTGGTGCAAGGCTGCGGTCAGTTCTGCACCAACCCAGGCCTGGTGATCGGGATCGCCTCGCCCGAATTCAGCGCATTCACCCAGCAAGTGGCGCAGTTGATCGGCGAGCAACCGGCGCAAACCATGCTCAACGCAGGCACCTTGAGCAGCTATGGCAAGGGCCTGGAAAAACTCCTGGCGCACCCTGGTATCCAGCACCTGGCGGGCAATGCCCAATCCGGCAATCAGGCCCAGCCGCAGCTGTTCAAGGCTGACGCCAGTTTATTGATCAACGGCGATGAGGCACTGCAGGAAGAAGTCTTCGGCCCCACCACGGTGTTTGTCGAAGTCGCCGATCAGGCCCAGCTCAGCGCCGCATTGCACGGCCTGCATGGGCAACTGACGGCGACGCTTATCGGCGAGCCGGGCGACTTGCAGCAGTTCGCCGAACTCACGCCACTGCTGGAGCAGAAGGTCGGGCGCATCCTGCTCAATGGCTACCCGACCGGGGTGGAGGTCTGCGACTCGATGGTGCATGGCGGTCCGTACCCGGCGACCTCCGATGCCCGTGGCACTTCGGTCGGCACCCTGGCCATCGACCGCTTCCTGCGTCCGGTGTGTTTCCAGAACTACCCTGACAGCCTGCTGCCCGATGCGCTGAAAAATGCCAACCCGCTGCGTATCCAGCGCTTGGTGGACGGCACGCCGTCGCGCGATCCGCTGTAAACACCCAACCCGCGTCCAGGAGGCTATATGTCGTTGAGCGCAGTTACCGCACACCGTGCGCAGTTGGGGGAGGGCCCGTTCTGGGACGGTCCGACCCAGGCGTTGTATTGGGTGGATATCGCCGGCAAACAGGCGCTGCGCCTGATGGATGGGCAACTGCGCATGTGGCGGATGCCCGAGCATGTCTCGGCGTTCATCCCCTGCGAACGCGGCGATGCGCTGGTGACCTTGAGCAGTGGCGTCTACCGCCTGGACCTGGCCACCGAGGCCCTGACCCTGCTGTGCCAGGCCGATCCGCACCCCGGCAACCGTGGCAATGAAGCGCGTTGCGATGCCCAGGGGCGGCTGTGGTTGGGCACCATGCAGAACAACATCGGCGAGCAGGGTGAGGACCTGCCGATCACGCGGCGCTCCGGCGGCCTGTTCCGCGTGGACGCCGACGCCACGGTCACGCCATTGCTGCAAGGGTTGGGTATCCCCAATACCTTGCTGTGGAGCGACGACGGCAGCCAGGTGCACTTCGGTGACAGCCTGGACGGCGCGCTTTACCGGCACGGCATTTCGGCCAACGGCCATCTGGAATCGCCCACGCTGTGGTTTGGTCCGCATCCGCGTGGCGGGCCGGACGGCTCGGCGATGGACGCCGACGGATATATCTGGAACGCCCGCTGGGACGGCGGTTGCTTGCTGCGGCTGACGCCCACGGGCGAGGTGGATCGAGTCATCGAGCTGCCGGTCAGCCGCCCCACCAGTTGCGTGTTTGGTGGGCCCGAACTCACCACCCTGTTTATTACCAGTGCGGCCAGTCCTCTGGATCACCCCTTGGACGGTGCCGTGCTGGCTATCGATGTCGATGTACCTGGCAAACCTTGCCATCGCTTTGCCGGTTAACCCCAAGCGCTAACAACAATAACAAGGAGTCACCCGTATGAATCGTCGTCGTGGTATCCGTTCCCTGTGCTGCGCCGCTGTGGCGGTATCGGCCATGAGCTTGAGTGGGCTGGTGCTGGCCGCTGATACAGTCAAAATCGGCTTCCTGGTCAAACAAGCCGAAGAACCCTGGTTCCAGACCGAGTGGGCCTTCGCCGAAAAGGCCGCCAAGGACAAGGGGTTTGAGTTGATCAAGATCGCCGTGCCCGACG
>Ga0256410_1000595_pt1 | contig 33828 bp, 32 predicted proteins | sample PhyWR1_FD_185983 | JGI IMG/M metagenome (GOLD analysis project Ga0256410, IMG submission 185983) | Leaf surface microbial communities from wheat plants in UC Gill Tract Community Farm, Albany, California, United States - DLSL W.R1 | ecosystem: Host-associated > Plants > Phyllosphere >... | reverse complement strand
CGCTCGTCCGGCATCGACCAGCCCATGCGGCCCAGGTAGTTGAGCATCGCTTCAGGCATAAAGCCCATGCGCTCGTAGAACGTCACCGAGGTCGGGTTCTTGCGCTTGGACAGCTTGCTCTTGTCCGGGTTGCGCAACAGCGGCATGTAACACAGCTGCGGTTGTTCCCAGCCGAAGTATTCGTACAGCAGGATCAGCTTGGGTGCCGACGGCAGCCACTCTTCGCCACGCAGTACATGGGTGATGCCCATCAGGTGATCGTCGACCACGTTGGCCAGGAAGTACGTTGGCAGGCCGTCGGTTTTCATCAGGACTTGCATGTCCATGCGGTCCCACGGAATTTCAACGTCGCCGCGCAGCAGGTCCGGTACCACGCACACGCCTTCGGTCGGCACTTTCATGCGGATCACGTGAGGCTCGCCAGCGGCCAGGCGCCGGTCAACTTCTTCCTTGGACAACAGCAGCGCACGACCGTCGTAGCGCGGGGTCTCGCCCTTGGCCATCTGCTCGGCGCGCATCTGGTCCAGTTCTTCAGCGGTGCAGAAGCACGGGAAGGCGTGGCCCATATCCACCAGTTGCTGGGTGTACTTTTTGTAGATGTCGCTGCGTTCGCTTTGACGGTACGGGCCGTGCGGGCCGCCTACGTCCGGGCCTTCGCTCCAGGTGATACCCAGCCAGCGCAGGGCGTCGTAGATCTGCTGCTCGGACTCGCGGGTCGAACGCAACTGGTCGGTGTCTTCGATGCGCAGGATAAATTCGCCGCCATGCTGCTTGGCAAAGCAGTAGTTGAACAAAGCGATGTAAGCGGTGCCGACGTGGGGGTCGCCGGTAGGCGATGGCGCAATGCGCGTGCGAACGGTGGTCATGGGCGGTCTCGAAATGGAGATAAAACAAAGGGCGAATGGTAACAGGCCGACCCGGCCCGGCTCCAGCACAGGACTCGACCCGGCCGCCACACGGTTGAAAAAAGCTGTAATAGAGCGCTTGTATCGAATTGATACAGGGAAAAGCAGCCAGGACCGGTGTTAATCTCGGCTCATTCTTGACATTCCCTGGCTGGAGATAACCATGTCCCACGTTGTGCTGGTGCTGGTAGAGAGCGTTAACGATTACCTGCACATGCTGGAACACCAGGGTTACGAACTGATCCTTGCGCCCACCCCCGCCAGCCGCGCCGAGGCCATTGCCCGCCACGGCGCCCGGATCGACGCGGTGCTGACCCGCGGCCCGCTGGGCCTGCATGCCGATGAAATGACCGCCCTGCCCCTGCTCAGAATCATCTGTGTGATCGGTGCAGGCTTCGAACAGGTCGATCTGCAAGCCGCCAGTAACCTGGGTATTACTGTGACTTTCGGCGCCGGGGCCAATGCCTCTTCAGTGGCCGACCATGCCATGGCGCTGTTGCTGGCCGTGGTGCGCGGCATCCCTCAGGCTGACGCCAGCATCCGGCGCAACGAATGGATCAAGGTGCGCCAGCCATCACTGTCGGGCAAACGCATGGGGATTATCGGCCTCGGTGCCATCGGCGCTGCCATCGCCAAACGTGCGGACCACGGCTTTGACATGAGCATCAGCTACCACAGCCGCCAGCCGCACCCTGACTCGCCTTACACCTACTGCGCCAGCGTGCTTGAACTGGCCAGCCAGGTGGATTTCCTGGTCGTCGCCACCCCGGGCGGCAGCGCCACCTACCACCTTGTCGACGCCCCCGTGCTGGACGCCCTGGGCGCTGATGGATACCTGATCAATATTGCCCGCGGCAGCGTGGTCGACACCGACGCCCTGATCGACGCCCTCGCCACAGGCAAGATCGCCGGGGCCGGGCTTGATGTGTTTGAAGACGAGCCTTTGGTGCCCGCCCCGCTCAAGACCCTGGGCAATGTGGTCATGACCCCGCATGTAGCCGGCCAGTCGCCCGATGCCGTCGAAGCCACGGTGCAACTGGTGGTCGATAACCTGCAGGCGTTTTTTGCCGGCAAGCCCGTGCTCACCCCGGTGCCATTGCCCCAGCCTGCCTGACCCGGAGCCTGCGCTTGAAATTTCGCCTGCCAACAACCGCCACTGCACCCTACTGCCCCTCCGAAGTCAGTGGCAGCGTGCCCGTCGACGCCAGCGCGCCGTTTTTCAAGCGCGCGCTGCGCTTTGCCGGCCCCGGCCTGCTGATCAGCATCGGCTATATGGACCCCGGTAACTGGGCCACCGCCATTGAAGCCGGCTCGCGCTATGGCTACAACCTGCTGTTTGTGGTGCTGCTCGCCAGCCTGGCGGGCATGGCCGTGCAATGCCTGTGTTCACGCCTGGGCATTGCCACCGGGCGCGATCTGGCGCAGCTGTGCCGTGAGCGCTACAGCAAGCGCTCGGCGCGGGTGCAATGGCTGCTGGCAGAAATCTCGATCATCGCCACCGACCTGGCCGAAGTGCTCGGTTGTGCCCTGGCCTTCCACCTTTTGCTGGGCTGCTCGCTGACCACCGGCATCGCCCTCACCGCCCTCGACACCCTGCTCGTGCTGGCCCTGCAAGGCAGGGGGTTTCGTCGGCTTGAAGCGATCATGCTGGCGCTGGTAATGACCATCGTCGGCTGTTTTTTCGTTGAACTGGTACTGATCAAGCCTTATTGGCCGGATGTGTTCGACGGCTTCAAACCGTCGTTGTCTGCGATCAGCGGTGCCGCACCACTGTACATCGCCATCGGGATCATTGGCGCCACGGTGATGCCACACAACCTGTACCTGCACAGCTCCATCGTGCAAACCCGCCTGACCGGCAAGGACTACGCCAGCAAACTGGACGCCGTACGCCTGTCGCGCATCGACACCATCGGCTCCCTGGCCCTGGCGCTGCTGGTCAATGCCGCGATCCTGATTCTGGCAGCTGCCGCCTTTCACCAGAGTGGCCATACCGACGTGGTAGAAATCCAGGACGCCTACCGCATGCTCGACCCGCTGGTGGGTGGCGCGATGGCCAGCGTCCTGTTCGGCGTGGCGCTGCTGGCCTCGGGGCAAAGCTCGACCTTCACCGGGACCATCGCCGGGCAAGTGATTATGGAAGGCTACCTGGAGCTGAAAATCCCCTGCTGGCAACGGCGCCTGATCACCCGCGGGCTGGCGCTGGTACCGGCGTTCCTCGGTGTGTGGCTGATGGGCGACGACGCGGTGGGCAAGTTGCTGATCCTCAGCCAGGTGGTGCTCAGCCTGCAACTGCCGTTCGCGCTGTACCCGCTGATCCGCATGACCGGCGATAAAAAACTGATGGGGCCTTTCGTTAACCGCCTGCCGACGCGACTGTTGGCGTGGTTTCTGTTCGCGGTCATCAGTTGCGCCAATGTCTGGCTGATTGCGCAGATCGGCTTCGGGGGCTGAACCTGCGCCCTTAATTCCAGCGCCCGGTGGCTCGTTATACAAGACGACTCCTGCTATTGAGGTGCTGACATGTCCGCCGCTGCCACCCTGGTGCAAAACCTGCGCAATCGTCTGAGCAAACCCACGGCCTATCGATTGTTCGATATCCGGCTCAAGCACCGCATCACCTTGAGCCCATCGCTGACACGCTTTGTGTTCAGCGGCAGCGATGTGGCGCTGATGCGCACCCTGGCCCCCGACCAACGGGTCAAGCTGCTGTTCCCCAGTGCCGATGGCGCCGCCGCCAACCTGCCCAAACAGGGTGACTGGCGAGCGCCCCTGCGGGACATGAGCCCAGAACAGGTGCCGCCCATGCGTTCCTACACCATTCGCAACCTGCGCGCGGAAGCGGGCGAGCTGGATATCGACTTTGTCCTGCACGGTGTCACCGGCCCCGCTACACGCTGGGCCAGCCAGGCCAGGGCGGGTGATCGCCTGCAGATCGCGGCACCCAATGGCGCTTATACCGACGACCCCGGCGGCTACGAATGGCAACCGCCGCAAGGCATGCGCAAAGTGTTGCTGATCGGCGACGAAACCGCCCTGCCGGCCATTGCCGGCATCCTCGAAACACTGGCGTTGCACCCTGACACCCCCCAGGTGCAGGCTTTTATCGAAGTGCCTGAAGAGGCGGACTGCCAGGCGCTGCACTGCGGCGCGAACACCAAAGTGCACTGGCTGCCCCGTGCCAGCCTGGGCAAACAGCACGGCGACGGCATGATCCTCGCCGCCCGCGAGCTGGCCAGCTTGCCACCAAGACGCATGCAGGCTCGGGCCTGTGCCGAACTGCAGGAGCTGGACCTGGACAACCAGCGCCTGTGGGAGCGGGCCAGTGCCAAACACAACGAGTTTTATGCCTGGGTGGCCGGGGAATCGATGGCGGTGATGGCGATCAGAAGGTTTTTCGTCCATGAGTGCGGCCTGGACCGCAAGGGCCTGACCCTGATGGGGTACTGGAAACTGGGGCGTTCGCTGGGCTAAGGAACCCAACGACCCGTAGCCGCTGACGAGCGGAGCGAGGCTGCGGCTACAGGGTCTGAAGGAAACTTCAATTGTGGGAGCGGGCTTGCTCGCGATGGCATCGGCGCGTTTCAACTGAAATACCGCGCCGCTTGCATCGCGAGCAAGCCCGCTCCCACAAGGGATTGGTGTTGTTTGTTTTTGCTGTGTTCACGGGAATGCCCCTCACAGAAGTCCGAACGCAGCGAGGCTGCGATGGCGGCTACAGGAACTAAGAAACAATTTTTTACATGTCGAGGTTCGGGTTTTAAACATCTCATTCGTCCTACATGGATAAGCAATCGCTTCTCAATGGCGATTACACACCCGCCCTGCCGCGAGTTTGCCGTTTCCCATGTCCAAAAAGTCCCGTTCAAAACTCTGGTTTCTGGTTCACAGCTGGCTGACCCTGCCCATCTGGTTCTTTGTGCTGATTGTCTGCGTGACCGGCACGCTGGCCGTGGTCAGCCAGGAGATCGTCTGGCTGGCCACCCCCGAGGCCCGTGCCACGCAACCGTCCGATGATGCGCCACTGCTGACTTACCAGCAGGTGCTGAGCGCCATTCACCAGGCCGAGCCGACGCTGGCCGTGCAGTCCATCAACCGCCCCGACGAGTCGCACTTTGCCCTGGTGGCCAGTGTGGTGTACCCCGACGGCCGCTCGCCGTCGCTGTATATCAACCCCTACTCCGGGGCGATCCAGGGTGAAAGCCCCAGCTTTGACTTCAAGGCCTTTACCCGCGCCCTGCACGGCTGGTGGCTGGTGCCCTTTACCAATGGCTATAGCTGGGGCTGGTACCTGGTGTCGTTCCTCGGCCTGCCGCTGCTGGGCTCGCTGATTACCGGGCTGGTGGTCTACAAAAAATTCTGGAAGGGCTTTTTCAAGCCCAACCTGCGCTTCAAGCACGGGGCGCGGATTTTCTGGGGCGACTTTCATCGCCTTTGCGGCATCTGGTCGATCTGGTTTATCGCGGTGATTTCCATCACCGGCCTGTGGTTCCTGATCCAGGCGTTTATGTTCGATAACCAGATCTCCATCTCCACCGCCGGCAACCCGCCCGTGGTGGCTCGCCAGGATGTGCCGGTCACGCCCGACGGCAAGCCCGCGCCGCAGATCAACCTCGACCAGGCCGTGCAGATCGCCGCCGAAAACATCCCGGGGCTGGAAGCCAGTTTTGTCAGCCTGCCGAGCAATGCCTATGGGCATATCGAAGTCGGCGGCCCGGGCTGGAACCCGCTGCTGTTCCAGACCGCCGACATCAACCCGTACAACGGCGCCATCGAAGGCTCGCGGATGATTGCCGACCGCTCCGGGCTGGAGCTGGTGACCGAGTCCATGCGCCCGCTGCACACCGGCGACTTTGGCGGGCTGTGGGTCAAGCTGATCTGGTTCTTCTTCGGTTTGATCCTGAGCATGATGGTCTTGAGCGGCCTGCTGATCTGGACCAAACGCACCGCCCTGGCCACCGCCAACGCCCTCAAGCGCAGCGAAAAACCCCGGCGGCCAGCCGCCGTCACGGCACATAGCCCACAGCCCGAAGAGGCCAATGTATGAGCAAGGCAGTGGCTGTACCGCCCTCGTCCGCCCTGAGCCGGCTGTGGCACAAATGGCGCTTTCACATCAATATTTTGCTGTTGCTGGTGCCCCTGGGCTTTATGCCCAAGTACTTTGCCGATGCCTCGCTGTTTCGCGGCGACAGCGGCCTGGGCGAGCGCGACATCGGTACCGTGCAAGTCGGCCCCTGGAGCCTGCAACTGGCCGAGCTGCGCAACGAAGCCCCGCGCCCCGACGGCCCGGCCGGCTACATGAAGAGTTTTAACGCGGCCCTGTGCGACACCTGTATCGATCAGGTCAAGGCCGCCTACCTGCGCACCGGCAAGCCGCGCAGCCTGCGCGCCGCCGGGGTGATCTTTTTCGGCACGCCGTACCGCATGGGCGCGACGATGCCGATCCCGGAACGCACAAAGGCCGATGCCGAGCTGTGGATCACCCTTGAGGGGTGGGACGGCTCCATGCATCAGGCCTCCATTCCCCTGAGCCAGGCCTCACCGGCGACGGTCGCCTGGCTGGCCCAACGAGGAGGCAAACCATGACCTGGCACCTGTTAAAGATCCCGGCCATTGCCGCAGTGCTGGCCTTCAGCAGCCAGGCCCTGGCCCACAACCCGATGTGCGAATGCAAGGCCATCGAGGACGGGCAAATCCGCTGCACCGGCGGGTTTTCCGATGGCAGCGGCGCACCGGGAGTGACGCTGGACGTGATCGGCTACGACGAAACCATCCTGGTGCCCGGCAAGCTGGGCGCCGACTCGACCCTGACCTTCAAACGCCCGGAGGCCGAATTCTATGTGCTGTTCGACGCCGGCCCCGGGCATATCGTTGAGATCGACCAAGCCGATATCGAGGCCCCATGAGCACTCAAGTCGTGCGCCCGGCCGGTGCCGGGCATGAAACCCTGTATGTGCTGCTGTTGTGCCTGCTGATTGTGGCCGTGGCAGGCTCAGTTGTGGCCTGGCGACATGAGTCGCAGGCAGTGACCTCGGTGGCCGCTCACCAGCTGGATGCGCGCCGCGACCTGAGCGCCGCCGAGCAGGGCATCTACGCCGACCTGCGGGTCACCCTGGATGAAATCCAGCTGCTGCGCGAAGAGGCCGGCACCCTGCCGCCGCCCGCGCAACTGGCTGAAGAAGGCTTTGCGCCCTTTGCCCACGATGCAAGTTCGATCAGCCGGGGCAACCACACCTGGCAGATGCTGGGCGAGCAGGCTTATCTGGGCATCAGCCCTAATCCCGAAGTGGCGGGCTCGTTTCTGCTGCGCCTCGGCGAGCAGCCCGATATCTGGCTAAACCGTCAGCACGATGTGAGGCCCGTCACTGATCTGAGCGATGCCGCCCTCAACCAGAGTGGCTGGCAGCAAGTGATCGCGCAATTCGATGCCGGGGTCACCCGCCAGCATCGTCACTGAACCCCCTGCCTGACCTGAGAGAAGACTGCTCGCCATGTCGATTTCATCTGTTCTGCGCCGCCGCACCCTGCTGCTGGCGGCCCTGCTTGCCTGTTGCCTGTCACCGCAGGCCTTTGCCGACACCCCGGCCCCGCTGGCCAAGCCGCTGCGCATCGGCATCACCCTGCACCCCTACTACAGCTATGTGAAAAACATCGTCGGCGACAAGGCCGAGGTGGTGCCGCTGATTCCTGCCGGGTTCAACCCCCACGCCTACGAACCCCGCGCCGAAGATATCAAGCGCATCGGCACCCTGGATGTGATCGTGCTCAACGGCGTGGGCCACGATGACTTCGCCGACCGCATGATCGAAGCCAGCGAAAAACCGCAGATCCCGGTGATCGAGGCCAACCAGAACGTACCCTTGCTGGCCGCCACCGGCAACGCGGCCCGGGGTGCGGGCAAGGTGGTCAACCCGCACACCTTTCTGTCGATCAGCGCCTCGATTGCCCAGGTCAACAACATTGCCCGTGAACTGGGCAAGCTCGACCCGGCCAACGCCAAAACCTACACCGCCAATGCCCGCGCCTACGGCAAGCGCCTGCGCCAGATGCGCGCCGATGCCCTGGCCAAGCTGACCCAGGCGCCCAACGCCGACCTGCGCGTCGCCACGGTGCATGCGGCATACGACTACCTGTTGCGCGAGTTTGGCCTGGAAGTGACGGCTGTGGTCGAACCTGCCCACGGCATCGAGCCCAGCCCCAGCCAGCTGAAAAAAACCATCGACCAGCTGCGCGAGCTTGACGTGAAGGTGATCTTCTCCGAAATGGATTTCCCGTCCACTTACGTCGACACCATCCAACGTGAGTCCGGGGTCAAACTGTACCCGCTGTCGCATATTTCCTATGGCGACTACAGCGCCGACAAGTACGAAAAAGAAATGACCGGCAACCTCGATACTGTGGTGCGGGCAATCCAGGAGGCCGGCGCATGACTGTCGCTGAACGCCTGTCAGTCACGGCTTGCGGGCCGGGGGTGGAATTTGACCAGGTGTCCCTGACCCTGGGCCGCACCGCCATTCTCGATCATGTCAGCTTCAGCATCCGCCCCGGCAGCGTGCATGCCCTGGTCGGCCCTAACGGCGGTGGCAAAAGCTCGCTGATCAAGACCCTGCTGGGGCAAATGCCCCATCAGGGCCGCCTGTGTTTGAACTGGCCCGGTGAGCCGGGGTTGATCGGTTATGTACCCCAGGCGCTGGAGTTTGATCGCGGCCTGCCGATGACCGTGGATGATTTTATGGCCGCCATGTGCCAGCGCCGCCCGGCCTTTATGGGGTTGTCGCGCAAGGTCGCTCCGGCCATCGGCGAAGCGCTGGAACGGGTGGGCATGCAAGACAAGCGCAAGCGGCGCATGGGCGCGCTGTCCGGCGGTGAACGCCAGCGCGTGCTGCTGGCCCAGGGCCTGATTCCTGCACCACAATTGCTGGTGCTGGATGAACCCATGTCGGCCCTGGACGAAGCCGGTGCCCAGGTGTTCGAGCGCCTGCTGACGGACTGGCGCCAGGCCGGGGTCACGGTGGTGTGGATCGAGCACGACCTGGCGGCGGTCAAGCGCCTGGCCGAGCGCGTCACAGGCCTCAACCGCCAGGTGCTGTTCGACGGCCCGCCAGAGCAAACCCTGAGCCCGGAACGCTTGCTCACGCTGTTTTCGACCCACCCCAAGGCGCACGGGAGCACCCTTTGATGAGTTACGAAGCCTTCCGTTTAATGGTTCAGGGCTGGGCATCTGCCGGTTATCTGCCCGAAGTGCTGGCCTATGGTTTTGTGGTCAACGCCCTGCTCGCCGGCCTGCTGATCGGCCCGGTGCTGGGCGGGCTGGGCACACTGGTGGTGGTCAAGCGTTTCGCGTTTTTCTCCGAAGCCGTGGGCCATGCCGCACTCACCGGCGTGGCCATCGGTATCCTCTTGGGTGAACCCTACACCGGGCCCTATGGCAGCCTGTTCGGCTATTGCCTGTTATTCGGCATCTCGCTCAATTACCTGCGCAACCGCACCGGGCTGGCACCGGATACGCTGATCGGCGTGTTCCTCTCGGTGTCATTGGCCCTGGGCGCCAGCCTGCTGCTGATTCTGGCGGGCAAGATCAACGTGCATATCCTTGAGAACGTGCTGTTCGGCTCGGTACTGACGGTCAACGGCAACGACCTGCTGGTACTGGCGGTGGTCGGCGCACTGGTGCTGGGGCTAAGCCTGCCGCTGTACAACCGCATCATGCTGGCCAGCTTCAACCCGCAACTGGCCGCGGTGCGCGGAGTGGCAGTGAAGTCCCTGGACTACCTGTTCGTGATTCTGGTGACGCTGATCACCGTAGCCGCCGTTAAAGTCATCGGCGCGATTCTGGTCGGTGCCCTGCTGGTGATTCCGGCGGCGGCCGCACGTTTGCTCAGCCAGTCGCTGAAGGGGTTTTTCTGGATCTCGGTGCTGATCGCTACCGTCAGCACCCTGTGCGGCATCCTGCTGCCCATCGTGTTTGACCTGCCGATCCCGTCCGGTGCCGCGATCATTCTGATGGCCGGCATCGCCTTCGCCCTCGCCGCCATCGCCCGGGGCGTGGTGCCCAGCCTGAAAGGGAATATTGGATAAATGTTCACTCTGCGCAAACTGACCCTCGCCCTGGCCCTCACCGGCCTGTTGAGCACACCTGTACTGGCCGAAACCACCGTACTGGCCAGCCTGCCGATTACCTTTGGCTTGAGCGAACTGCTGCTCAAGGACAGCGGCGTGAAACTGCAACGGGCAGCCCCGGCCAACCTGCCGGGCAGCCGCCAGAGTGCCTATTTCAGCGGCCGCGGCGCCCCGGCACTGCACACGCTGGCTACAGAATCCGACGCGGTGATCGGCCTGCGCTCGCTGTGGAGCGACGATCCCCTATACCCGATGGCGCGGCGCAGCAATATTCGCATCGTTGAAATTGACGCGGCGCGCCCGGTGGACGGAAGCCTGCCGGGCATTGCCGTGCAGCCGGGCGCCCACGGCGATGGCCTGAACAGCCAGCCGTGGTTGACCAGCAACAATATGGGGCGCATGGCAGATGTGATCGCGGCTGACCTGGTACGGTTGGCACCGGATGCCAAACCCCGAATCGAAGCCAACCTGGCGAGCCTCAAACAGCGCTTGCTCAAGCTCAGCGCCGACAGCGAAGCGCAACTGGCCAAGGCAGACAACTTGAGTGTGGTGAGCTTGTCCGACCGGCTGGATTATCTGATTGGCGGCTTGAATCTGGAGCAGGTTGAAGTGGACCACAAAGGCGACGAGACCTGGACGCCTGAGGCATTGCAAGCGCTGAGCCATACCTTGAAAGACCAGGGTGTGGCGCTGGTGCTGGACCACCGTGAGCCTTCAGCCGAGGTGAAAAAAGCTATTGCCGAGGGCGACAGCACGCTGGTGGTGATCGTTGCCGATGGCACCGACCCCGTGGCCGAGTTGCAGAGCAATATTGCTGCGATCATCAAGGCACTTGCTCAGAAGTAAACCCTGTACCTGTGGGAGCGGGCTTGCTCGCGATGCAGGCGGCGCGGTCAGCCAGCCACACCGCGGTGCTGCCATCGCGAGCAAGCCCGCTCCCACAGGGATTGTGGCGACCCGCTAAGCCGATATGCCCCCTTGCACCTGCTTGTCCGCGTGATAGGACGAGCGCACCAACGGCCCCGCCGCGACGTTTTTAAAGCCCATGCGCAACCCTTCTTCGGCAAGCCAGGCAAAGCTGTCCGGGTGCACAAACCGTTGCACTGCCAGGTGGCTGCGCGAGGGTTGCAGGTACTGCCCCAGCGTCAGCATGTCGACCTCATGCTCGCGCAGGCGCCGCATGACATCGAGCACCTCTTCATCCGTCTCACCCAACCCCAGCATCAACCCCGACTTGGTCGGCACATGGGGCACCCGGTGCTTGAAGTGTTGCAGCAAGTCCAGTGACCACTCGAAATCCGATCCCGGTCGCGCGGCTTTATACAGCCGTGGCACGGTTTCCAGGTTGTGGTTGAACACATCGGGCGGCTCCTGCGCAGTGATCGCCAGGGCCACGTCCATGCGCCCACGATAATCAGGCACCAGGGTTTCCAGTTGCACCCCCGGCGACAGCTTGCGGATTTCGCGCAGGCAGTCGACAAAGTGCTGCGCGCCACCGTCGCGCAAGTCATCACGGTCCACCGAAGTGATCACCACATACTTGAGGCCCAGGTCGGCAATGGCGATGGCGAGGTTTTTCGGTTCATCCACATCCAGCGGTTTCGGCCGCCCGTGCCCCACGTCGCAGAACGGGCAGCGCCGGGTGCAGATATCGCCCATGATCATAAAGGTCGCAGTACCGCCCGAAAAACACTCGCCCAGGTTCGGGCAGGCCGCTTCTTCGCACACGCTGTGCAGCTTGTGTTTGCGCAGCAGCGCCTTGACCCTTGCCACCTCGGGCGAGGTGGCAAGGGGCACGCGGATCCACTCGGGTTTACGCGGGATATCTTCGGTGGGCAGGATCTTCACCGGGATACGCGCCACCTTCTCGGCACCGCGCAATTTGACCCCGGCTTGCAGGGGCTGCGGGCGGCTGGCTACGGGCTGTTGTGCATTCATGGCGTGGCTCCACACAGGTCTGCAATCAAGCCGAATACACCGGAAACAGGGCGCACAGTTCGCCGACCTGGCGGGCAACCCGGGCCTCAATGGCGGCATCGCCAGGGTGGTCGAGGATGTCGCAGATCCAGGTGGCCAGCGCACGGCACTCGGGGATCTGCAAGCCGCGAGTGGTCACCGCCGGGGTGCCGATACGCAGGCCCGAGGTCACGAACGGCGACTGCGGGTCATTGGGCACGGCGTTCTTGTTGACAGTGATATGGGCACGCCCCAACGCTGCGTCGGCGTCCTTGCCGGTAATGCCCTGGCGGATCAGGCTGACCAGAAACAGGTGGTTGTCAGTACCACCCGAAACCACGTCATAGCCACGTTGCTTGAACACTTCGGCCATCGCCTGGGCGTTCTTGATCACCTGGAACTGGTAGTCCTTGAAGCCCGGCTCCAGCGCCTCCTTGAAGCACACCGCCTTGGCCGCGATCACATGCATCAGCGGCCCGCCCTGCCCAGCGGGGAACACCGCAGAGTTGAGCTTTTTTTCCAGGTCGGGGTCGGCCTTGGCCAATATCAGCCCACCCCGAGGGCCGCGCAAGGTCTTGTGGGTAGTGGTGGTGACCACATCGGCGTAAGGCAGCGGGTTGGGATACAAGCCAACCGCCACCAGCCCGGCGACATGGGCCATGTCCACAAACAGATAGGCCCCGACCTTGTCGGCAATGGCACGAAAACGCGGGAAATCCAGGGTCTTGGAGTAGGCCGAGAACCCGGCCACAATCATTTTTGGTTGGTGCTCCAGGGCCAGGCGCTCGACCTCGTCATAGTCGATCAGGCCATTGGCATCGATGCCGTATTGCACCGCGTTGTACAACTTGCCCGAGGAGCTGACCTTGGCGCCGTGGGTCAGATGGCCGCCGTGGGCCAGGCTCATGCCCAGGAGGGTGTCGCCCGCTTGCAGCAATGCCAGATACACCGCAGCGTTGGCCTGTGAACCGGAGTGCGGCTGAACGTTGGCATAGCCTGCGCCGAACAGTTGCTTGGCGCGGTCGATGGCCAGTTGCTCGACCACATCAACATGTTCACAGCCACCGTAATAACGCTTGCCCGGGTAGCCTTCGGCGTACTTGTTGGTCAGCTCGGTGCCCTGGGCCTGCATCACTTGCGGGCTGGTGTAGTTCTCCGAGGCGATCAGCTCGATATGCTCTTCCTGGCGTTGCGCCTCGCGGGTGATGGCAGCGAACAGGGCCGGGTCGAAATCGGACAGGGTCAGGCTTTTATGGAACATGGGAGGTTTCCTTTTTATTAGAGGTTCAAGCAGTGCCTGCGGGGCGATATCAGCTGTTTGCGGCGATGAAGGCGTCATAGGCCTGCGGGTCCAGCAGGTCGTTGAAAGCCGACATGTCTTCGATGCGCATACGGAAAAACCAGCCTTCGCCCAGCGGCGAGGTATTGACCCGTGCGGGGTCATCGAGCAGTGCCGAGTTGACGGCCACCACCTCGCCGGTCAGGGGCATGGCGATCGTGCTGGCTGCCTTTACCGACTCCACGACCGCCACTTCATGACCGGCGTTGAAAGACCCCAAGTCGGGTAGCTGCACAAACACCACATCGCCCAATGCCTGCTGGGCAAAGTCGGTAATACCGACAGTCAACTCGCCAGACGCCTCCAGGCGCAGCCATTCGTGTTCAGGGGTAAAGCGCAGAGTGCTCATGGACATTTCTCTTGTTATCAGTGTGTCCTGATGCAGGACGGACAGGCGTTACTGAGAAGACCAGAGCAAGGGCGATGCCAACTTGAAAATATTATTTAAAATCAACTAGTTGAGATTAATACTGGATTTTTTGACCGGATCTTCGGAGCGAAATCGCTACAGGCCTGGAAGGGAGATGATGGAGGGGTCCTGAGCAGCCGGGGCTGAAACCTGATTGGAGCGAAAACGCTCCGGTGGAGCAGATTCACACCACTTGTCTGCGTCCCATAGCAAGCTGCCGAGGTACTAGGCTGCTGCAAGGTCTGAAGGGAATTTTAACTGTGGGAGCGAGCCTGCTCGCGAAAGTCGTTCGCGAGCAGGCTTGCTCCCACAGGGAGGGTTGACCGGCAACAGAGTATCTACGGGTATGGGATCAACCGCGCGAGGCGATCCCGTACTTGCGCAACCGCTGGCCTATAGCGGTATGCGACGTCTGCAAGCGCGAGGCCAACTGCCGGGTCGATGGATAGGCCGTGTAGTAACGTTCCAGCAAGGCCTTTTCAAACCCCTGCATCGCCTCCTCCAGGCTGGTCACTTCTGCGCTGGCTGACTTGTGCGCGGTCAGCTCGGTGCCCGCCAGTTCCAGATCGCCGCAATCAATCACGTCGCCCTCGCTGGTGGCTGCCGCGCGGAAGATGACGTTTTGCAGTTGCCGCACATTGCCCGCCCAGCGATTGCCCAGCAGCAGCGGATGGGTCGCCACAGCCAGTTGACAGGGTGAGCGGTGGATCTGCTCGCAGGCCTGGCGCAAAAAGTGCTCGGCCAGCAGCAGGATATCCATACCGCGCTCGCGCAACGGCGGCACCAGCAGGTTGAGGACGTTGAGGCGGTAATACAGATCCTCGCGGAAGGTGCCTTCGCGCACCATGCGCTCCAGGTCGCGGTGGGTCGCGCAGAGCACCCGCACATTGACCTGCACTTCACGTTCGCCGCCGATCCGCCGAAAGCAGCCGTCACTGAGAAACCGCAGCAGCTTGGCTTGCAGGTACGGGGACATCTCCCCCACTTCGTCGAGAAACACCGTGCCACGGTCTGCCAACTCCAGCAGCCCCGGCTTGCCGCCACGCTGGGCACCGGTAAAGGCCCCGGCGGCGTAACCGAACAGCTCGCTTTCGGCCAGGCTCTCGGGCAGCGCGGCACAGTTCAAGGCCAGGAACGACGCATCGCGGCGGGCACTCATGGCATGACAGGCATGGGCCACCAGCTCTTTGCCCGTGCCGGTCTCGCCCTGGATCAGCAGCGGCGCATCCAGGCTCGCCACTTTGTGCAACCGGGTCTTGAGCTCCTCCAGCACCGCCGACTTGCCCAGCAAGGCTTCCAGCCCTTCTGCCGGATCGCGCAACAAGGACGCCAACCGCTCGCCGATACGGCTCGGCGGGTACAGGGTCAGCAGACCGCCCACCAGAACATCCGCGCCGCCGCTGATGGGCGTGGCATCGAGCAGCAGGTCGCGCCCCTTGAAGCTGACTTCGCACATGGGCAGGCGAAAGCCTTTATCGATCAGGGTGCGGGCCAGGTCAGGGGCTGCGAACAGATTCGACAGCGGCTCACCGGTGGGGTCGCTGCCATAAAGATCCGTCAGCCCGGGGTTGGCCAGCAGCACGCAGCCATCGGGATCCACCGCCATCACCGGGTCGCTCATGGCGGCCAGCAGGGCCTCCAGCTGCAGGCGGCGGCGCTGCCCGGGGAGGATGTCCACCAGATCAACAGCCTGCACCCCTGTTACCCCCAGCAAAGCGTGGTGGAGTTCGTCCAGCACCTTTTGCGACAGGGTGGGGGCATCGATATAGACATTCGGCGGGCTCATCTCCACCGCGTCCAGGTTGAGATTGCGCGCGCCCAGCAGCATCAGGATTTCCTGGGTAATGCCGACGCGGTCTTTGAACGTAACGTGAATTCGCATGGCTATCGCTCCCTGACAACAAACAACGAGGGGCGGCACACCCTGTGCCGCCCCCCGGGCAGAATCAATGTCGTGAAGCGGCCATCAGTCGGTCTGGCAAGCCAGGTCCGCAGCCTCCTGCTTGTTGCGCAGCACCGAGCGATAGCCCAGGCCCAGCACCACGAACCACAGCGGCACCATGTACAGCGCCTGGCGAGTGTCATCTTCCAGGGCCAACAGGGTCAGGATAAACACGAAGAAGGTCAGGCACACCCAGACCATGACCTTGCCGCCGGGCATCTTGTACTTCGAGGCACGGTGCAGGTGATCGCGCTTTTTGCGATAGGCCAGGTAGGACAGCAGGATCATGGTCCACACGAACATGAACAAGGTGGCCGATACCGTGGTGATCAGGGTGAAGGCCTCCATCAGGTTGGGCACCACATAAATCACCAGCGCCCCGGCCAGCAGGCAGATACAGGAGAAGATCAGGCCATTGGACGGCACTGCACGGCGCGACAGGTTCTTGAACTTGCTTGGGGCATCGCCGTCCATTGCCAGGCCGAACAGCATGCGGCTGGTGGAAAACACGCCGCTGTTGGCCGAAGACGCCGCCGAGGTCAGCACCACGAAGTTGATGATGCCTGCGGCGGCGGGCAGACCGGCGAGCATGAACAGTTCCACGAACGGGCTCTTGTCCGCCACCACATCACGCCACGGGGTGACCGCCAGGATCGCAATCAATGCAAACACATAGAACATGATGATGCGCAGCGGAATCGAGTTGATCGCCCGTGGCAGGTTGCGCTCCGGGTTTTTGGTCTCAGCGGCGGTGGTGCCCACCAGCTCAATGCCCACGAACGCAAATACGGCAATCTGGAAACCGGCAAAGAAGCCCATCAGGCCGTGGGGGAACATGCCCCCGTCATTCCACAGGTTGGCCATGGAGGCCGAGTTGCCGGTGGGCGACTGGAACGCCGTGGTCACCATATACAGCCCGGTGCAGACCAACGCGCAGATGGCCACGATCTTGATCATGGCGAACCAGAATTCCAGCTCGCCGAACATCTTCACCGTGATCAGGTTCAGTGACAGCAGCAGCGCAACGCAGCCGATGGCCGGCAGCCAAAGCGGGATGTCGGGGAACCAGAAGTGGGTGTAGCCGGAGATGGCAATCACATCGGCGATACCGGTCACGATCCAGCAGAACCAGTAGGTCCAGCCAGTGAAGTAGCCGGCCATCGGGCCCAGCAGGTCTGCGGAAAAGTCGATGAAAGATTTGTACTTGAGGTTGGATAACAGCAGCTCACCCATGGCGCGCATCACGAAAAACAACATGAAACCGATGATCATGTAGACGAAGATGATCGAAGGACCTGCGAGGCTGATGGTCTTGCCCGAGCCCATGAACAGACCGGTACCGATGGCACCGCCAATGGCAATCAGCTGGATATGACGGTTGGACAGGCTGCGTTGCAGTTCCGGTTCTGGGGTATCAGGTCGGTGATTTTGCATGAATCATCCTCTTTTATTGTTCTTGTACGGGGTCCCTGGACCCGATAAACATCATGTTTATCAGGAGCGGACCAAGGGACATGAGCACGTTCTGTGCCAGCCTCGTACAAGCGGTCAAGCGGGCCGTTTATGCGCCGTGGAGTCTGTGTTTGGGTGTAAAGGAATCACTCCACCAAATACCGTTTATGGATGATTCGCTGGAGCGCGGGTACTGTAAACCATGCTCCAACTGAAGTTGTAACGAAATCAGTCCATTGGAGCGTATTCGTACCGTTGCCGGCCTGAGGGGCTTTTTTTCGGGAGCGGGCTTGCTCGCGATGGCATGGCCTCGACCGACCTGCAAGACCGCGTTGCCTGTATCTCGATCAAGCCCGCTCCCACAGATGATGCGCCTCACGCGCTCCTTTTCAGCGGCATGCGCAATTCAACCCGCAAGCCATCGGGCTGGCTGTCGAAGCTCAGTTCACAGCGGCAACGCTCGACAATCGCCTGCACGATCGCCAGGCCCAGGCCGCAACCATTGCTGTTGCCATTACGCCAGAAGCGCTGGGTCATGTGCTGCAGGGTTTCGGCAGGGATGCCGGGGCCGTGGTCGCGCACCAGGTATTTGACCTGCGGGCCGTCAACGCTCACCGTCAACTCGACCTGGGTACCCGCCGGGGTGTGGCGCAAGGCGTTGTCCAGCAAGTTGCGCAGCGCAGCGATGGCCAGCACCGAAGGCACTTCAAGCGCCGTGTCCGGCAGCTCGGGCGGCAGGTGCAGGCGGATCCGCTCACCCTCGCCCGCCGCCGCATCATGAACCGCGAAATGCGCCACTTGCCCTGCCGAGCAATTGACCCCGTCATCAAACGACAGGCTACCCTCGACCCGCGCCAGCAGGAGCAATTGCTCCAGGGTGCGGTGCAGGCGATCGGCGCCTGCTTCGGCATGGGCCAGCGACTGTTCACGAGCCTCACCCTCGGTCATGCGCGCCACTTGCAGGTGGGTCTTGATCGCGGTCAGCGGGCTACGCAGTTCGTGGGCGGCATCCCCGGTGAGGCGACGCTCGCGCTCGATGGTCCTGGCGATACGGGCAAACAACTGGTTCTGGGAGTCGAGCAGCGGCTTCAGCTCACTGGGCAGCGGTGAAATATTCAACGGCTGCAAGGAGTCGGCGTCGCGGCGCATCAGGGCATCACGCATTCGGCTGAGCGGCGCCAGCCCCTGGCCAATCCCCAGCCACAGCAGCAGCAGGCAAACGATCAGCGCCATGCCCACCGGCACCGAGGCCGCCAGCAGCACCGACAGGTTCAAGGCCTCGCGCTCGACCTGGCGATCGGCCGTGGTGATGCGCACATCACCGCGATCCAGGGTGAAGGTGCGCCAGGTGGCGCCATCGATGACCTGATCATGGAAGCCCGCCGCCAGGGACTGCATCGGCTGGTCCGGGTTGTTGTGGCTGCGGGCCAGGATCTCGCCGCGCAAGGAGCTGACCTGGCAGGCCATGCCGCCGGGGATGGTCAGTTGCTCGGCACTGAAATGGGTGCCCTCGCCTTTTACCGGCAATTGCGGCAACTGCTCCAGCAACCCGGCGACCATGCGTGCCGAAGCCACCAGGCGCTGGTCAAGGGAAAACATCATCTGCTGGCGCAGGTCGCTGAGCATCCAGGCCGCCGCCAGGGCCCAGACCAGCACAAACGCCGAGCCGATGGTCAGGCTCAACCGCAGACGCAGGCTCATCAAGCTTGGGGCTCTGCGCCATCGGCAGGGCCGAGGCGATAGCCCAGGCCGCGCACGGTTTCGACAATACCGTTGCCCAATTTGCGCCGCAGGTGATGGATATGTACGTTCAGGGCGTTGCTCTCCAGTTCATCACCAAAGCCGTAGATGCTGTCCTTGAGCTGTTCGCTGGACAAGACCCGGCCACGGTTGTGCAACAGCGCCTGGAGCAGCGCCTGTTCGCGGCGGGACAAGTCCACCGGCTGGCCCGCCAGCAAGGTCACGCGGCTGCTGGGGTCGTAGCTCAGGGGGCCATGCTCGATCAGGTTGACACTGCGCCCTGCGACACGGCGCAGCAGGGTGTGCAGGCGGGCAGCCAGCTCGCGCAGGTCAAATGGCTTGAGCAGGTAGTCGTCGGCCCCGGCCTGCAAGCCGTCCACGCGGTCGGTGACCGAGTCACGGGCGGTCAGGATCAGCACCGGCAACTCAAGGCCCTGCTGACGCAGCTGTTGCAGCAGCTTGAGGCCATCTTCATCGGGCAGGCCCAGGTCGAGCACCATCACATCGAACTCGGCGGCCTTGAGCATGGCCCGTGCCGCGCCGGCACTGGCCACATGTTCCACCGTCAGGCCCTGGGCCGTCAGCCCGGCTTTGATGCCGCTGGCAATCAGTTCGTCGTCTTCGCAAACCAGTACATGCATGCTGATACCCGCGTAAATGAGCCGATTTAAAGGTCGTGGGATTAAGGGCGGATTATGCCGTGGAGCCAGACATCATGCCTCCTGACTACGCCACCCGGCGTTATATATGTAGTGCACAGCATCTCAGATGCAGCCCTACCCTGAACGCCTGTCCATCCACACTTAAAAGGTACTTGTATGCAGGTATTCACTGATGAATTTTCCTGGCTCCTCGAAGGGCTACCCACCTACACCCTGCTACATGAAAAAGGCATGCGCCTTTATAACCTCGGAGCTTTGAAGCATGCCGAACAGTTTTTACAGTTGCCTGCAACAACAGGCAATGCCGACGCTCAGTTTGCGCTGGCCGATATCATTGAGCACACCCCTTCTGAAAACTCGAACCAAATCACTACGCTCAAACAGCAGATTGAGAGAATCTTGCAAATTGATCGTCCGGGGGAGTTTTACTCGCAACTGGTTGCACGGGCTACACAGCTGATCGAAACGCTGGAGGACAACCAAAAGGCCCGGTACATGCCTCTCTATGAAGCATCTGCCGAGCAAGGAAATATAGACGCGATGCTGCGCCTGAGAGGTAATGCCTGGGAAGCAAGAGCACACAGGCAACTCGAAAGCGGCGTCCGCAACCACGACCCCGAGGCAATCTTGAACATGTATGCGTTAACCAGAGATCTGGCCTGGTTAAAACATGCTGCTGCAACCGGGCATGCCATTGCTCAATATCTGTTGGCCACTCTCTACGATAAAGACCCGGCACTGGTGACAGACGGAGCAGATCCGCTAGACACGGCCTATGAATTGATCGCCAGCTCGGCCAATGGCGGATACCCGCCTGCCATGTATTGGTACGCGAACCACATTGAAAACCGCAATAATTATCCCTTTATTCAACAATGGCGAATCAGGGAAGCCCAGGCAGGCAGCATCAATGCGGTTCAACGGTATGGCCTGGCACTGACCGGCATGAACAGCGATGAAACCCATAACGACACCCTCAGCAGATTCGAGGCCGACTATGTAAAGGGGTATGCCCTTTTATGGCTGGTTAACCAGATCAAGGGTCGAGCCCACAACCCTTACAATATCCCGCACAAACTTGCACACCTCGAATCCGAGTTGAGCACTGAGCAGATTGCTGCTGCCAAAAGAGCTGCCCATGAGTGGCGCCAACAATACCCGCTGCTATCCGAATTTCGCTTGCGCACCTGTTTACACTGACCCGGCAAACATTGAAGCGGGCAAGTATTAACACTCGGTTAATCGACACCCCCCAAGGTGGGCTCTATTCGTAAACACCAAGGTCTGGCGCATGTCTCGTTTGTTTATCTTTTTCTTGTTGATGTTCACGGGTTTTAGCCAGGCATACGCCAGTGAAGACCCGTTTGCACAACAAGCTGACTTTTTGCCGGTAGGCAAGGCGTTTGTATTCAGCAGCGAGCACCTGCCCTCCGGCGAGACCCGCCTGCAGTGGAAGATTGCCGACAGCTACTATCTGTATAAAAAACGTTTCAGATTTGACGGGCTCGACGCCGCGCACACGCCTGTATTGCCACAAGGGCTGGAGCACAGTGATGAGTTTTTTGGCGCCACCCAGGTTTATCGTGACAGCGTTGCAATCGTTATCCCGGCGGGAGCCAGCGGTCAGGTCAAGGTCAGTTGGCAAGGCTGCGCCGATGCCGGCCTGTGCTACCCGCCACAAAGCCAGGCTGTCGACTTGGGTGGCACCCAGGCAGCTAGCGTGGAGGGTCAGGCCCAGGACCAGTCATTGGCGACCACATTGCAACAGCGCTCATTGGGCTGGAGCCTGCTGCTGTTCTTCGGCCTGGGCCTGTTGCTGGCCTTTACACCGTGCTCGCTGCCCATGCTGCCGATTCTGGCCGGGCTGGTAGTGGGCAGTGGCGCCACACCCGGGCGCGGTTTTGCCGTGGCCGGCAGTTATGTGATCAGCATGGCACTGGTCTATGCCGGGCTGGGTGTACTGGCAGCGCTGCTGGGCGCCAATTTGCAGGCCCTGCTGCAACAACCCTGGCTGCTGGGCAGTTTCGCCGCGCTGTTCGTGATACTGGCGCTGCCGATGTTCGGCTTTTTCGAGCTGCAATTGCCCGCCGCCCTGCGCGACCGCCTGGAAACTGCCGGGCGCGGCCGCAAAGGCGGCAGCCTGCTGGGTGCAGGCATTTTGGGGGCCCTCTCGGGCTTGCTGGTAGGCCCCTGCATGACCGCGCCGCTGGCGGGTGCCCTGCTGTATATCGCGCAAAGCGGCAATGCGGTTGAAGGCGGCTTGGTGCTGTTTGTCATGGGCCTGGGCATCGGTGTGCCGCTGTTGTTGCTGGTGACCGTGGGCAGCCGTTTCCTGCCCAAGCCAGGTGCGTGGATGAACCTGATGAAGGGCCTGTTCGGTTTCCTGTTCCTGGGCACCGCGTTGTTGCTGGTGCGCCCGGTGCTCGCCGAGTCGTTGTGGCTGGGCCTGTGGGGCGTGCTGCTGATCGTGCTGGCCTGCAGCCTGTGGCAACAGGCACAGGCATTCCTTCGCGCCAGACCGCTGTTCAGCCCGCTGAGCCTGCTCGCCGGCTTGTGGGGCAGCCTGTTGCTGGTGGGCGCCGCGGGGGGAGGTACCGAGCTGTGGCAACCGCTGCAGGTGTATACCGCCAAAACCGTGGCAGGCGCTTCGGCCAATACCGCCCATGACACCTTTATCACCATCAAGGACCCGGCCAGCCTGGACCGCGAGCTGGCAAGCGCCAAGGCCGAAGGCCAATGGGTAATGCTCGATTACTACGCCGACTGGTGCGTGTCGTGCAAGGTCATGGAAAAACAGGTATTTGCCAAACCCCAGGTGATGGATGCCCTGCAAGGCGTGCGCCTGTTGCGTCTTGACGTAACCGCCGATAATGTCGCCAGCCGCGAGCTGCTCAGCCGCTATCAAGTACCCGGCCCGCCCAGTTTTATCTGGATCGGCCCCAATGGCGTTGAGCGTCGCGGGCAACGCATCACTGGCGAAGTCAACGCCCAGACCTTTTTGAATAACTGGAACGCCACTCGGGAACTCCTCTAAATGCTCACCCTGACCATCGGTTCGTTTGCGCTGGCCATCAATCACTTGCTGCTGATCCTGGCCCTTGCCCTGGCGACACTGGTGGGCTGGCGGGTGGCCAAGCGCGGTGGTGAAAACCCGGAGTCAGTGCTGTTCAGCCTGTTTTTACTGGGTTTGCTGAGCGCACGCATCGGCTTTGTGCTCAGCTACTGGCGCTACTTCAAGGACGACCCGCTGCAAATTCTCGACCTGCGCGATGGCGGTTTTTTACTGTGGCCAGGGCTGTTGGCAGTGCTGGTCGGCGCGCTCATCTGGGGCTGGCGCCGCGCCGGGTTGCGCCGCCCCCTGGGCTGGGGGCTGGCCAGCGGCCTGGCGTTCTGGCTGCTGGCCAGCCTGTCGTCCAGTCTTTATGAAAAAGGCACGCGCCTGCCGGAGCTGGTGTTGCGCAATGCCAACGGCGAGTCGGTGCAGTTGAGCAGCTACCAGGGCGGCCCGCTGGTGATCAACCTGTGGGCCACCTGGTGCCCGCCATGCCGCCGGGAAATGCCGGTGCTGCAAAACGCCCAGCATCAACATCAAAACGTGACCTTCCTGTTCGTCAATCAGGGCGAAAGCATGCAGAGTGTCAGCACCTTCCTTGAAACCCAGGGCTTGAACCTGAGCAACGTGCTGTTCGACAGCGGCGGTCAACTGGCACAAAAGGTCGGCTCCATGGCCCTGCCGACTACGCTGTTCTATAGCGCGGATGGCCGGCTGCTGGGCAGCCATTTGGGCGAGCTGTCAAAAGCCAGCCTGGCCCGGGCGATGGAGCCTTTCAACCTGAACACTTCAATGTCGGCCCAACAGGCCGACCCTGCCAGGAATCAGCACACATGTTTAACCGCAAATTGCTAACCCTGAGCATGGCTACCCTGCTGGGTGCCGCGCTCCTGCAATCGCCTGCGCTGCAAGCCGAAGAGCTGCCGCCGGCAATCAAGAAGATTGAAGCCAAGGGCGCCAAGATCATCGGCAGTTTCGATGCCCCCGGCGGCTTGCGTGGTTACGCCGCCCAGTACCAGAACCGTGGCATGGCGCTGTACCTGACCCCCGACGGCAACGTACTGGTGGGCAACCTGTATGACGCCGACGGCAAGGACTTGAGCCTGGCCCCCCTGCAAAAGCTGGTGTACGAGCCAATGGCCAAGCAGGTATGGGCCGAGATGGAAAAGAGCAACTGGATTGCTGACGGCAAGGCCGATGCGCCGCGTATCGTTTACCTGTTCAGCGACCCGAACTGCCCGTATTGCAACATGTTCTGGGAGCAGGCCCGCCCCTGGGTCGACTCGGGCAAGGTGCAATTGCGCCATATCATGGTAGGCATCATCCGCGAAGACAGCCCGGCTAAATCCGCGGCTCTATTGGCCGCCAAAGATCCGCAGCAAGCCCTTCACGAACACGAGAAAGCCGGCAAGGCCAGTACCCTAAAACCCCTGACCAAAATCCCGGCCGATGTTCAGGCCAAGCTCGATGCCAACGCCAAGTTGATGGAAGAGCTGGACGTGGCAGCCACACCGGCAATTTTCTACCAGGACGCACAAGGCAACCTGCAACAGCAGCAAGGCGCGCCGTCGCCGGACAAGCTGGTGCAGATCCTCGGGCCCAAGTAAAACCCGCAGGCTGCGATCGCCGGGGCACGGGATCGCAGCCTCGCCAGCGCCGGCGTGAGCCAGGTCTCAGTTCGCCCTTTTAAGGTGCGATTAATTCTGTTTCTCAATTGACAATCATTATCATTAAGCCTAGCTTGTGAACAGCTGTGTAGGACGCCTCCCACGAAGAGGTCCTCACTCACTCATTCGCAGCAGGTGATCTCCATGACGGAACCCATGTCCACAGGCAAGTGCGACTCACCCCTACTTCAAGCCTTTGTCGATAACCGGCTGGTGCTGGTCAAAATTGCAGCCCGCATCACCGGCTGCCGCTACAGGGCTGAAGATGTGGTGCAGGATGCCTTCTTCCGTTTGCAGTCCGCACCGCAGATCACCTCGTCCTTCAAGGCCCAGCTCAGCTACCTGTTCCAGATCGTGCGTAACCTGGCGATCGACCACTACCGCAAGCAGGCGCTGGAGCAAAAATACTCGGGCACCGAAGAAGAAGGCCTCAATGTGGTGATCCACGGCGCTTCGCCTGAAGCCTCGCTGATCAATTTCTCGACCCTGGAACATATCGCAGTGGCGCTCACCGAATTGCCGAGCCGCACCCGCTATGCCTTCGAGATGTATCGCCTGCACGGCGTGCAGCAAAAGGACATCGCCAAGGAACTGGGCGTGTCGCCGACCCTGGTCAACTTCATGATTCGCGATGCCTTGATCCATTGCCGCGAAGTGTCGGGCACTCACGCCGATACCTACGCGCGGCGTTGATACTGCTGCGCCAACAAAGGCTGACATAACCTGTAGCCGCTGCCGAAGGCTGCGATCGGCGGCGAAGCCGGCGCAAAATCCCCTCCCTACATCCCCACCACGGCAATCTTGTAAGGTGCAAAAATAGCTTGCAGCTGGCCGTTGTCACGCAGCTTTTGCATCATCTGGGCAAAATTGCGGCTCTGGATTGGTGCTTCAGGCCGCAGCAAGGCGTAATGACGATAGGTCTGGTCGACCCGCTCGGACACCATCACCCGAGAACGGGTCTCAGGGTCGCTGCGCAACATCTCGATCAGGTTGGAGCGGGTCATCAAGGCAATATCCGCACGACCGCGCAACACCATCAACAGATTGCTTTCGTGGGAATAGGTCAGGGTTGCCGCAAACGTTTCGGCAAGGTACTTGGGTGCCGGGTTGAACCCGGCAAAGGCGTAGTGATAGCCGCTGAACAGCGCAAGGCGCTTGCCGCTCAAATCATCAAAATAGCTTTGCTGACGATCAGGCTGCTGGCGGGCAACAAACACTTCAGCGTCTTCCAGCCCCATATCAACGGCAACGTAAGAGAACGCCTGCCAGCCCCAGGCCGGGTTCTCGAACATCAGCATGTCCACCCGCCCCCGCTCGAAATCGCGCACACGTCGCGGCACAGAACTGGGTACCAGGACAAATCGGTAGTCGTCCTGCAACTGGTTGAGGGCATCGAGCAGTTGCGACAGCAAGCCGGTGTCGACGCCGCGTTCGGGGCGTACGGTATACGGCGGAAAATGCGCAGCACCCACCCGTACTTCCTGGGCGCACCACACCGGTGTCAGCCAGACCATACCGAGGGTCAGCAACAGGCTGTGGGCCAACTGTAGCGGCGAACACTTCAAAACCATACGCACCTGACGCCGCCCCGGGCTGGAACTTATTGATCGACACGCGACCTGAGATCGGGCACGCACATCATTAAAGCGCATATAGACTAGCAAGCAAGCCCCCTGCCGGCCCACTACAAAATAAGCGCCTGGCCCCGGGTTTTAGCTACGCTCCCACTTCACGCCGATGCTGTTAAAGGAAGCTGCACATGCCTCACTGGCTGGTAATTGACCTGGAAGCCACTACCGATGATGGCGGCTGGCCCCTGGAGGAAATGGAAGTGATTGAAATCGGCGCCAGCGTGGTCACCCGCGCGGGGCGTGAGGTGGATCATTTCCAGCGTTTCATTCGCCCGCAACGGCGCCCTCTGTTGACGCCTTTTTGCCGCCAACTGACCCGCATCACCCAGGCCAATATTGATGCGGGGGCACCGATGACGCAGGTGTGGGAACAGTTCGAACGCTGGTTGGGCCAACACCTGCCCAAACTGGAAGGCTGGGCCAGTTGGGGCGAATACGACCGCAAACAGCTGGAGCAGGAATGGCGCCAACAGCAACTGCACAGCGCCCTGCAGCAATTGCCGCACATGAACCTCAAGCAGCAATTTGCCAGGGCCCGCCAGTTAAAGCAGCCGCTGGGCCTTAACAGCGCCCTGCAACTGGCCGGGATGCAGTTCAGTGGCCAGCAGCACCGGGCGCTGGAAGACGCGCGTAATACCGCGCGTTTATTGCCGCTGGTGCTCAAGGGCTAGGGCCACAAAAGGGCGTGACGGGATAAAACCGCTTCTGCATACTGGCCAGCCCTTTTTAGCCCATTCCGAGGAATCGCCATGTTTAAAGTCAACGAATACTTCGACGGCACCGTCAAGTCGATTGCCTTCGCCCAAACCGAAGGCAAGGCCACCATTGGCGTCATGGCTGCGGGCGAATACGAGTTCGGTACTGCCGAACGTGAAATCATGCATGTGGTCTCCGGCGAGCTGAGCGTCAAGCTGCCGGGCAGTAGCGAGTATGAAACCTTCAAGACCGGCAGCCAGTTCAATGTGCCGGCCAACAGCAAGTTCCAGCTCAAGGTCGCAGTGGATACCGCTTACCTGTGTGAGTACCGCTAAGGCCAAACCCCTGTGGGAGCGGGCTTGCTTGCGATGGCAGCACCGCGATTTCACTGATAGACCGCATTGCCTGCATCGCAGGCAAGCCAACTCCCACACTAAACCGTCGCATTGAACTGCAACGCCGCCAGCCGCGCATACAGCGGGTTGCTGGCGATCAATTGGGCGTGGGTGCCGATGGCAACCAGTTTGCCCTGGTCCATCACCGCGATACGGTCAGCATTCTGCACAGTGGCCAGACGATGGGCGATCACCAGCGTTGTACGCCCCCGCATTAGGCTGGGCAAAGCCTGCTGGATCAAATGCTCGCTCTGGGCATCAAGCGCACTGGTAGCCTCGTCCAGCAACAGGATCGGCGCATCCACCAGCAACGCCCGGGCAATTGCCAGACGCTGGCGTTGCCCTCCCGACAACCCCAGGCCGCCATCTCCCAAATGGGTTTTATAACCCTCGGGCATTTGCAGGATAAAGTCGTGGGCATGGGCAATGCGGGCCGCCGCCTGGACTTGCTCGTCACTGGCCCCGGCATTGCCGTAGCGAATGTTGTCTTCAATGCTGCCAAAAAACAGCGCCGGGGTTTGCGACACCAGGGCAAAGCAGCGACGCAAGTCCTGCGGGTCAAGCTGGGTGATCGGTTGGCCTTCCAGCAGAATCCGGCCTTGCTGGGGGTCGTAAAAGCGCAGCAACAAGTCAAACAATGTCGACTTGCCTGCCCCCGAAGGCCCGACCAACGCCAGGGTTTCTCCCGCATTGACCGTCAGGTTCAAGCCGTCAATGGCATGGCTTTCTGGCCGTGAGGGGTAGGAAAAACGCAGGTTTTCAAGCTCAAGGTTGCCCTCCACCCGCGCGGGCAACACGCGTAAATCCGTGCTCGGCGCCAGGATCAGGCTTTTTGCCTGCAGCAGTTCGGCGATCCGCTCAGCCGCCCCCGCCGCCTGTTGCAGCTCGCCAATCACCTCGCTCAAGGTACCGAACGCACTGCCTACCACCAGGCTGTAAAACACAAAGGCGGCCAGCTCGCCGCCGGTGATGCGCCCGGCGATCACGTCCATGCCGCCCACCCACAGCATCACTCCCACAGCCCCCAGCACCAGCAGGATCACCAGGGTAATCAGCCAGGCCCGTTGCAGGATGCGTTTGCGGGCAGTGGCAAACGCATGCTCGACGGTGCTGGCAAAGCGCTGCTGGTCTTGCTGTTGATGGTTGTAGGCCTGCACCGTCTTGATCTGGCTCAGGGCCTCGGCCACATAACTGCCGACATCGGCGATCCGGTCCTGGCTCTGGCGCGACAGGCTGCGCACCCGACGGCCAAAAAACAGAATCGGGACCAGTACCAGCGGCAAAGCGACCACCACGATACTGGTGAGCTTGGGGTTGGTGACAAACAACAGGATCACGCCGCCGATCACCATCAGGCTGTTGCGCAGGAACAACGACAGTGAAGAACCGATCACCGATTGCAGCAGAGTGGTGTCGGTCGTCAGGCGGGACTGGATTTCCGAGCTGCGGTTGTTCTCGTAGAACCCCGGGTGCAAGCCGATCAGGTGATTGAACACCTGGCGCCGGATATCGGCGACCACCCGCTCGCCGATCCACGACACCAGATAAAAGCGCACAAAGGTACCCACAGACAAACCCAGCACCAGTACCAGGAAAAATCCGATGCTCTGGTTGAGCAGGTGCGGCGACTGGGTCATAAACCCCTTGTCGACCAGCAGCCGGATACCCTGCCCCATCGACAAGGTGATGCCTGCCGTGACAATCAGAGCCAATAGCGCACCAAAGGCTTGCCAGCGATAGGGCGCAATAAAATGGGTGGCCAGACGAATGGCGCGGCGGTGACGGGAAGACAGCATCGGCAGGTATCCAGAGAGTGGACAAGCGTAAAAAGCCTGCACAGCCTACAACGAAGTTCGCCCCGGGCCGGTAAACCTTTCTCACTCGTTTTGAATATGACCCGCAACCACAAAGCCTAGACGGTAATGTTCTAAAGTCGGGCTGGAAGTTTCAGGATATTTCTGTTGGACTGGGGTGGTCGCCAAGTTTGTCACAGCTTGGTCATTAAACGGATCTACAGTAGCGCTACACCCTGATGAGGAGACAGGCCATGGATTTGCAACAGAACGCTCAAGCCGTACCGGTTATTCGCACCCAGCCACAGCAATCTCTGGGGTGCGCGTTTATCGACGAAAATGGTCAGGAAGTGCTGATCACTGAAGCGATGATCCAGGACGCCTGCCACGAGCTGGAGCAACGTCTGGTCAAGCCTTCACGCAAAGACTGATCCCAAGATCACACAGCATTCGTTTCACTGACCGGCCTGGTTACCCAAGGCCGGTTTTTTTATGCCCGCAGGCTCAGACCGGCACTGCGCCCAAGGCCTTTACCAGTTGTTTCAAGGCTACTGACTCGCCCTCGATATGCACCTGCAAGCCTTCGATTTCACGGCGAATCGGGTAGTGCTTGCGCAGGCCGTCGAAGGCCAGCTTCTGCTCTTGCACGGTACCGATCAGGCTGCGACGAAAATCGGCATCGTCACGGCGCGGGTCATACACGCCACGGCACAGCATCGCCAAGGCCCAGGCCGGGTCGCTGCTGGCGCTCAGTTCGACCTTGGCCAGCCAGGGTGCAGGCAACAGGTCGGCCAATTTGACCTCTGGGCTATGGCCCAGGAAATCACACAACGCCTGATAAATCTGCGCCGTGCCGCGCTGTTTGCCGTCCAGGCTGTAGCCGGCAATATGCGGGGTCGCCAGCACACACAAGTCCGCCAGTTCGACGTCCACTTGCGGCTCGCCTTCCCACACGTCCAGCACCGCTTGCAGGTCATCGCGGCGGGTTAGTACTTCACGCAGCGCGGCATTGTCCACCACTGGCCCACGACTGGCGTTGATCAGCCAGGTGCCGGGTTTCAACTGCTCCAGGCGCTGCTGATCGAGCAAGTGCCAGGTCGGGTAATCGCCGCCCTTGTCCAGGGGCGTATGCAGGCTGAGCACATCGCACTGCTCGATAATCTGTTCAAGGCTGACGTAGTCACCGCCTTCAGCGGCCTGGCGCACCGGGTCGCACACCAGCACATTGAAGCCCAATGCACGCAGGACGTTAACCAGCCGCCCGCCCACTTCGCCGGCACCAACCACGCCATAGGTACGCTGGGTCAAGTCGGCGCCTTCGATTTCAGCCAGGGTCAGCAGGCTACCCAGCACATAGTCCACTACCCCACGCGCATTGCAGCCAGGGGCGCTGGACCACTGGATACCGGCTTGCTGAAAGTAGTCCAGCGCCAGGTGATCGGTGCCGATGGTGCAAGTGCCGACAAACCGCACAGCGCTGCCTTCGAGCAGCTCGCGGTCCACTTTGGTCACCGAGCGCACCAGCAAAACATCAGCATCGTGGACGTCGGCGCGGTTGATCTGGCGCCCCGGCAGGCGGCGTATTTCACCGAAGTCAGCAAAAAATTCTTCAATCAGCGGAATATTTTCGTCAGCAACAATCAACATGGCAGGCTCCTTTCGCGGAGTGGCAGTGTAGGCGTTGTTACGCGCAATGGGCCAGCCGGGTGTGCAGGTACTTGCCGGCACGTTTACAAAGCGCCTACAACTCGGTGTTAACTGACCGTTTGGTCAGGCGTACAATCCCCGGCTTTGCGCGTTTAACCCTGTGGATGCAAGCCTGTGAACTCTGTGACCCAACCCTCCTCCATTGCTGTCAGCCGCCCGGCCCGGGTGCGCACCGAAGTGCGCGCGCTGCTGGCGCTGGCGCTCCCCATCATCATTTCGCAAATCGCCACCACGGCCATGGGCTTTGTCGATGCGGTGATGGCCGGGCGCGTCGGCCCGCGGGACCTGGCCGCCGTGGCACTGGGCAACTCGATCTGGGTGCCAGTGTTTTTGCTGATGTCGGGTATTTTGCTGGCGACCACCCCCAAGGTCGCCCAGCGTTTTGGCGCCAATACCCACGGCGAAATCGGCCCGATCGTACGCCAGGCCTTGTGGCTGGCCCTGATCACCGGCTTGTGTGCGGCGCTGATCCTGATTGGCGCAGAACCGCTGTTGCACCTGATGAAGGTCGATCCGGAGCTGATTGCACCCAGCATGGGGTACCTGCACGGGATCGCCAGCGGCATGCCCGCCGTGGGCCTGTATTGCGTGTTGCGCAATTTCAGTGATGGCCTGGGCAAAACCCGGCCAAGCATGATCCTGGGGCTCAGCGCCCTGGCCCTGAATATCCCGATCAACTACATCTTTATCTATGGCCACTTTGGCGTTCCGGCAATGGGTGGCGTGGGCTGCGGCTGGGCCACGGCCATTGTGATGTGGTTTATGGCGCTGGGCATGGTGGCCTGGACTTATAGAGGCGCCATCTACCAATCGAGCAAGGTCTACAGCCATTTTGAATGGCCAAAATGGTCGATCCTCAAGCGCTTGCTCAGCGTGGGCTTGCCGATTGGCATCGCGGTCTTTGCCGAGTCGAGCATATTTGCGGTGATTGCGCTGTTGATTGGCAGCCTGGGTGCCACGGTGGTGGCGGGCCATCAAATCGCCCTGAACTTCAGCTCGCTGGTATTCATGATTCCGTACTCATTGGGCATGGCGATTACCGTACGCGTGGGCCAGGCCCTGGGCCGTGAACAGCCGCGCGAAGCACGCTTCGTGGCGGGCGTGGGCATGGGCACCGCACTGGTGTGGGCGGCGATTTCGGCCAGTCTGATCCTGCTGTTGCGCCAACAGATTGCCACCGTCTATACCGCCGACCCGCTGGTGATCGAGGTGGCGACCATGCTGCTGATGTTTGCCGCGCTGTATCAGTTCTCGGACGTGATCCAGGTGACTGCGGCCGGTGCCCTGCGCGGTTATCAGGACACGCGGGTAACGATGATCCTGACCTTGTTTGCTTATTGGGGGATTGGCTTGCCGGTGGGCTACGCGCTGGGGCTGACCGACTGGTTCGGCCCGGCCAATGGCCCGAGCGGGCTGTGGCAGGGTTTGATCGTGGGCCTGACCTGCGCTGCGCTGATGCTGGGCGTGCGGTTGGCGCGCAGTGCGAAAAGGCATATCCGCCGTAGTAAATAAATGATTGTGGGAACGGCGCAATTCCTGTGGAAGCCTGTCTTGCCCGCGATGGCTTCACCGCGGTTTGCCTGACAGACCGTGGCGCCTGCATCGCGAGCAAGCCCGCTCCCACAAGTGCGGCGCAATGTCTGTGGGAGCCGGGCTTGACCGCGATGGCTTCAATGCGGTTTGCCTGACAGACCACGGCACCTGCATCGCGAGCAAGCCCGCTCCCACAAGTGCGGCGCAATGTCTGTGGGAGCCGGGCTTGCCCGCGATGGCTTCCATGCGGTTTGCCTGACAGACCGTGGTGTCAGCATCGCGAGCAAGCCCGCTCCCACAAGTGCGGTGCAATGTCTGTGGGAGCCTGTCAATCCTGCTTCTTGCGAATCCAGTACAGGTACTTGCCCGCCTCTTCCTGCTGGCCCACCAGCTCATGGTCCAGAAACACGCAGAACTTGGGGATGTCGCGGCGGGTCGAAGGATCCGTCGCAATGACTTTCAACAAGCCGCCCGGTGCCAGGTCGCGGATGTATTGGTGCAGCATCATCACCGGCTCCGGGCAGTTCAGCCCGGTAGCGTCCAGGGTGCCGTCAACCGGCAGGTCGGTAAAACTCATCTGTTACTCCCCGATCAGCGAGATTTAGGTTTTTTAACGTCGATTCGACGCAAATGGCAGGTTACTTCTTCACGGTCGTGGTACAGCTGCTTGCAGCCGATTTCAACCTGGATGCCCCGGGCCTTGAAGCCGTCGGCAATGCGGTCGAGCAGGCGGCGCACTTCGGCGTAGCGCTGTTTCATCGGCAGTTTCAGGTTGACCACCGCTTCGCGGCAATGGCCTTCGCCGATCCACTCTTCAAGCATCGCCGCATTACGCGCCGGTTTCTCGACGATGTCGCAGACCATCCAGTCCACCGGCTGCTTGGGCTTGAAGGTAAAGCCATCGGCCATCAAGTGCTGCACCAGGCCGGTGTCCATCAGGCTCTCGGCCATCGGGCCATTGTCGATGGCGGTCACGATCATGCCGCGGTTAACCAGTTGCCAAGTCCAGCCACCTGGCGCAGCGCCCAGGTCAACGCCGGTCATATCGCTGTGCAGGCGTTCGTCCCACTGATCGCGGGGAATAAAGTGGTGCCAGGCTTCTTCCAGCTTAAGGGTCGAACGGCTCGGCGCTTCACGGGGGAACTTCAGGCGCGGGATGCCCATCGGCCACATGGCCGAGTTGTTGGCCGCAGCCAGGCCAAGAAACACTTCGCGGCCACTTTTAAAGGTCAGCAACAGGCGCGGCTTGCTGGCGTCCTCTTCTTCCGTCAGCTTGCCGGCCTTGATCAAGGCCTTGCGCAGGTGGCCGTCGAACTTTTTACAGAAGTTGGACAGTTCCTTGCCGTCGTTGGTGTCGACCAACTCCAGCCACAGGCTGCCACACACCGGGAAGTCGGCCATGTGCTCGAGAATGACGCTGATCCGGTCGGTTTCCGGCAGGTCGACAAAGCCGCCACGGGCCCATTGGCGCGGGAAGATCAGTTCGGCGAAACGCAGACTGTTCATCAGGCGTTCGGCGCCGCCCTCTTCAGTGCACACAAACTCGGCACAGGCAGTGCCCGGTTTGGCCTTGGCGTAGCCTGACACATTAAGGCGGGCGGCATGCTCGGCAATTTCCGAGCAAACTTCGCCTTCAAACCCGGGCCGGCAGTGCATAAAAACGGTGTTCATTGAATTACTCCTGGGCAGCGGGCAGGAATTGGCCGGCTGCGCATCCTTGATTTGGCGCAAGGACTGTCACGAAAAGGTCGGCATGATAGCCGAGTTCGGAACCTTGAACCCGCATAGACAGTCCAGTTATTAGCCACAGCCCCTAATCAGAGCTAGGT
>Ga0256410_1000588_pt1 | contig 34036 bp, 42 predicted proteins | sample PhyWR1_FD_185983 | JGI IMG/M metagenome (GOLD analysis project Ga0256410, IMG submission 185983) | Leaf surface microbial communities from wheat plants in UC Gill Tract Community Farm, Albany, California, United States - DLSL W.R1 | ecosystem: Host-associated > Plants > Phyllosphere >... | reverse complement strand
TGGTCGCTGCCCCAGGGCGTGTGCCATGCCGTGTTCGCCTCGCGTCGCGGCCTGCTGCCGGCGGTGCGGGTGTTCATCGACTTCCTGGCCGAACACCTGCCGCCGCAGCTGGAGGCCTCGCGCCTGGATTGCGGTGGCGCCTGCGAGAAGGCCAAGGAGCGGATCAAGGCCAGTGCGCTGGGTGCGTTGGCGGTGGACGCGGGCTGAGGCGCCGCCCCGACGGAACAACGGTCTTGGGCAAATCGCCCGGCCGTGCGAGAATGCGTGCCCGGCCAGCAGGCTGGGCCGATACGGAGAGATGGCCGAGCGGTTTAAGGCACCGGTCTTGAAAACCGGCGAAGGGTCAAACCTTCCGTGGGTTCGAATCCCACTCTCTCCGCCAGAATTTCTAAAATGCCCCTAGAAATTGGGGCTTTTTCTTTGTCTCAGCTATTGCTACCCGCCCGCTTACCCATCCACCTGCGGAGTCCGATTCAGCGCGATCTGCTGCCGAACCCAGCCTTGCACCTCGGATTGTATCCACAGTGCTCGCCTTCCGATGCGGATTGATCGCGGGAACCGGCCGGCCTTGATCTCGCCATATATGAAGGTGGTGCCCATGCCGGTCATCTGCCGCACGCGGTCCAGTGACAGTAGCTCTTCCAACTTTTCAGCCGCGCCCATGGTTGCCTCCCGCCGCGCGCTGCAGATTTGGTAGTTGCTCGGCCAGCCCCAGCTTGAACTGCACAACGTTGCCAGGCGCGGTCCGCACGGCGCGAGGGCTCCGTGCTGGTCGGTTGATCCGGCGCCACTCTGCCAGAGCTGCATCGGCGTCGGCTTTCTTGCTGGTCGACCTGCAGCAGCATTCGACCAGGTGGCCACCACCGGCGCTCGCCCGTCGCCCGTCGTGGATGTGGCGCGCGCGGTGGCCGGCGGCGCAGTTGGGCAGGCCTTCGGGATGGCTGATCTGCTTCTGAGTCATGGCTTTTCGGATTCCGTAATGTGGGCTTCCAGCTTTTCCAGCAGGAAGGCGGCTTGCTTGGACCGGTGTTCCCGGTCGAAACGGTTCAGGGCAGATGGGCCGGCGTCACGCAGCCACTGCAGCGGCTGCAGCATCCAGCGAGGATCGAACGGAAGCCGGCTGCGCGGATCTACCGGCGGCGCCGGCGGCATGCAGTCAGGGCCGGCCCAGTCTTCGCGATCGCCGCACTTGGTGCAGACGCGGTTCTGGAACACGTGCTCCTTCTCCGGCTGCGGCACGCGCGGCTTTTCGAACAGAGCGCGGATGATCAGGCCACGCTGCGGGCCGTAGTAGACCTGTTCGGCGTTCGCTTCGGCCCAGCAGCCCGGCGCGAAGTCGTCCGCGTGGCGGTACTCCCAACGTGCGACGTGAGCCGAGTAAAGCTCGGCCATCAGGGTGTTGGCCCAGACGCGGATCTGGTCTGCGGCGACAGGGCCGCCAGCCGGATCGATTCGACGCATGGCGGCGACCACCGCGGCGACCGGTGACGATGCCTTGGTGGCGGCGACCACTGCGGCCGGGGCGGTTGGCAGGTTGATCGAACTCATGCGGCATGCTCCAGTTGCAGCGACACGAATGTGCGGGCGGCCGCTCTTGTTCTGAGGATGTGGTTGCCCCACTGCTCAGCCATCGCCGCGGCAATCGCTGGATCGAAGCGCGAACGCTCCTTCTCGCGGTCGGGGCCTGGCGGCATCAAGTGGCAACGCGCCTCGATCTTCCCGTGCTGCTCGATCACCTGCGCTTTTGTGTGGCTCGCCACCAGCGCCGGCAGGTTCTTCAGCCAGAGCGTGGCGCCCTTGGTGAAGGGGCTGCCGAAGTCGTAGGGCTGCACAGTCTGCGTCGGTCGGCCCAGCACGCTCATAGCCAAGCCATGGGGCTTCGAGTTCTCAGCGGCGATGAACTCCACCGGCGCCGGCATCAGGTCGGCGAACAGCAGTGCGCCCTCCAGGAAGTCGCGCATCCGGTTCGGGTACTTCGGGTGTCGGCGGCGGTCAGGCTGCGGCAGTGCAGTGTCTTCCGGGTGGTACATCCAGCGAATGCCGGCCAGCGTGTTGAATGTGCAGTAGGGGTGGGCCACCATCGCCAGCCAGCGGCTGGCCTGCAGATGGTTCCGCACGTCGTCCTGGATGTGCCAACGTCGGTCTCCCTCGCTGGGGCGCAGATCGCAGGAGTAGGCGGCGAAGCCGAAAGCGCGGAACGCCGACGCAACCGTGTCGCTGTATTCGCAGGCCACGAGGATTGGAGGCATGTCAGCCATTAGGGTCATCCTCACTATCTTCTTTGTCGTCGTTCTGATCTTCGTCTTCGTCGACTTCCCCGCAGTTGGAGCAGGTGTGCTGTCCGCAGTGCCAGCCGCCGCATTCGTTCCAGCAGAAGCCATTGCCGCAGGTCTTGCAGATGCCTGCGTCGCTGAGGTCGACCGGGTCACCGCAGACGCAGCACAGGCCGATAGGCATGCCCTTACCCATGGGCCGCCTCTACGCGGGCTGGTGCATGGCAAAATGCGAGCCCTTGAACAGATGGGGGGGCTGACCTTGAACATCGAAGTACTGAACGCTTGGGTTGCTGACTACAAAGCGATCGCAGTAGGCGCTTTTGCAACGGCGAGACTGATTGAATTCGGATGCTATGCGCTGCTCATCCTTTTCATCTCTGCGCACTTTCTGCTGCTTGGTGAAGTAGCGAGGTTGCGCAGGGCGAGATGGGTAGCGCAGGACTGGCCGTGGAACCTCGCGCTCTTGGTCGCATGTATCTCTCTGGTTGGTTATGCCCTTGCTAACGGAGGCCTTCACTACATCAAGTTGGCGCTCAAAGATCCGACCATCACAGCATGGGCGGGAGTCGCTGGCACTTGGGCGGTGGGACTTTTGGCAGGCTGGCTTGCATACGCCGCCTATAACTTGAGACAGTCGGAGCTCAGGACGCTTGGACGTAAGGAGAGGGCTCAGGTAGATGAGGAGCACCTGCTGTGGATCCAAGAGATGAACTCCTGCAGGCTTCCTGCGGCATACGTCCTGCTTGAGCAGGAATTGCTGGCTGGAATAAAAAAAAGCAATGATAAGGACGCGCTGGAGGATTTCATTGATACCTGCCTGGATTCCCTCCCTGTCGATGCTCGGCTTCCGGCACGCTATCTGCAGGACGGCAACATGCCCGCTGACCTCACATCGCTGTATTTGAACTACCGTCGCTTGCAGACGGTGGCGCGACGAGTAAAAACGCATCTTCATAGCCAGCGAAACGACAGTTTTGGCAACGCTTGGAGGAGTTTCGATTCGTTCAAGACTTGGGCGCAAGGCCTCGATTCTGAGGTGATTAACGTGCTTAAGCGATTGGCGTCGAAAGAGGGAAGTAGTGATGCTGAGCACGTTAAATCAGCCTAGTTTTTGGTAGGGTTACCGCATTCGGGAGCTGTGGCGCTTGCTCGATTGGCGTCGTCGGCCGAAATAGGCACGCGCTATCGATCAGCGGCGCGCTGCCGCGTTTCCTCACGAAATGCGGGCCAGCTCCGCACCAAGTCGCGCACGCCGCACCAGGCGAAGTAGGCGATACCTGCAGCGCACGGAAAGACGAAGGAGGCGGCGCCGGTGTAGATGGCGCGCGCGAGCAGCGCCAGCAGCAGGCCGACGATGACGGCGCAGTAGAAGGGCAGTGCGAGGTGGCGCATTACTGGCCCTCCACTTCAGTGATGAAGGCGCGCAGCTTTCTGCTGGAGGTGGCAGGTAGCGCCACATAGGCGCGGTCCACGATGACGTGATGCTGGCCGGCGTTCTCGCTGAAGGTGGGCGCACCATCGGCGGAAGCGAACATGACCATGACCCTGGTGCCCTTTGTGCGACGCCAGCCTGAGACGCTCCAGCCAGCCGGATCGCGCATGGCACGCAACCGCATGCCGCAGCCGGGGACTTCGATGACGGCGAAGTCTGGAATGGTGGTGGCCGTCATGCAGCATCGCCTCGGGCGCGCGCTGCGCTGCGGACGGCGGCGACGGCGCCAGCAGCGCTCTGACCATGCCGGAGAACGGCATTGGCGGCGACGCTGGCTGCGACGACGACCTGATACGGTGTCCGTGGAAATCGACACCACCGTGACCAACGTCGATATCGGCGAGATCGCCATCTTCCAAGCCGTGGACGTGGGCATCAGCGACGGCTGGGGAGTTGCCACGATCGACACCAGCGCTCACACCAGGGCAAAGGGCGGGCAGGTCAATACCGTGCCTGGAGCGCTGTACCGCAGGCTGACCTGCAACCTGTCCGGCCGGGCCACGGACGTTGTTCGCGGGGGAGGCTTGAACGGAACGGACTGGGAGACGATCGGCGCGGCGCTGGCTGGCCGTCGACGCTCCTGCGTTGTCCCGCAGTACCGGGACATTGCGACCAAGGCATTTGATCCGCTGCTGGCGGCTCGGTCCGCGCTCTATGGCTACCCGACGCAGCTTCCCACCGCCGAGAACATCAGCAGGCAGTACTTCTCCGGATATTTGGAGTTTGAAGAAATACCAAGTTAAGCCGATAAGACTGTACTACTCACGGGGAGCATCTCTGAAAATGACTTCGAAAGATCCTCAGGGAGCGGAATTGACGTCCGCTTCGTTAATTAATCTGGCTGAGAGCTGGGGGTTGCCTAGGCTTGCCTGTATTGCATCATCTTTGTCCGCTCTAGCTCTACTTTTAGCGATGCTTGGATACGATAGGCTGGGCTACGGCGCGTTATCTGGAATTTTTTCTCTGCCGCTAGTCCTTATGTTGGTGGTGGTTCTAATTTTTGTATTTTTAGGGGTGATTGTATCTTCATTTTTCGGAATGAAATTTGATCGCTCGCGTCGGGTCGAAGTGTGGTTCCTTCCTGCTGTTCGCCTTTGTGCAGAGTATTCGATAGCGGTGTTTGCAGTGTGCTTTACCATGGTGATGGCGCAAGCGTCTTTGCAATGGATTTCTCAGATGATGATATCCGCACTGATCATTATATTTGCTTTAGTTGCATATCGGACAGCGATATACCTCCACACGCCGTGGTCTCCCGACAATTGCGACTCGGGGCGGTCGAGAGTAGCGCTCATAGGCATCGCGTTCTGTGCGGCTCTTTTCTTGTTCGCACTTGTGGTGCTCCTCAATTTTTCTGAAGGCTGGATTGCATCTATGGGGGCGAATGGTGCAAACGAGGGCGCTCAGCTTGATTGGCCTCGCTGGGTACGGGCCGTTCTGGCCGTAGCCGGAATTGTTCTGGCCTCACGCTGGATTGCAGTTGTGTCTCGGGAAGGATGAGTGAGTCGAACGCCTAAATGAAAAGATTTAGGTGAGCAAAACCATGCCCCGTACTTGCGGGGCTTTTTTTTGGGAGAAGTTCTCGCCATGGCTTTGTATTCACTGACCGTTGATCTTCTGATGAAGTCGGCCTCTTTTAAAAAGACTAGCGAAAACGCGGCACGTGTCGTGAAGCGCGACATGGATACCATTCAGTCGTCCATGTCGAATGCTGCGCGGCGCGGTGCGGATGCACGGCTATCAAGGTTTCCGTACCGCACCGCCACCCTCCGGCTGGGTCCAGCTGAGGGATACATGGGTGCTGTGGTGGAGTGGCCGGCAGATCGCCCAGGTTTCGCCGGCGAAGGAGCGCGGGGTGCGCGTGCACCTCGATGCCCGGAAGATGTGGCAGACCAAGGATGTATGGGCGGCGAGCGTCGACCAGGGCAAGCGGTACGCCGAGCGGTGGTGCGCGGCCAGGCTCTACCCAGAGATGCGGCTGCGAGCCGCTGTGGCTCGGATGGTGGACGACTCCCCGAGGGAACCTCTACCGACGTTGCCCGGCCTGCCGCTGACACCCGAACAGCTGCAGCAGGCCCGGCGTCTGGCCGAGGCGGGGGCGAAGGAGCTGGAGCGGGTCAAGGAAGCGCTGGAGCCGCGCCGGTGTCGGTAGTGAAGAGGGGGTGGGCGAAGGATGCGACAGGCGCTCGGGTGGAGCTCTGGTGGCAGGACAGTCGGTCATAGAAATCGGATGGCGCATTGGAGCTTGAAGCCCTTGCCGAGACCAATTGCCCGGTGCGATGCTACGGTCATCAACTGATGGCGCGGCCAGCAGTTGGCGGCGATGCAGGAGCGTTGGATTTTGAAGGATCAACAGGGGGATTCAAATGCTGACATTTAAGACGCAGTTTCCACTCCGCTCGGTTGCGGTGATGGATGATTTTATGGGGTGCTGCAAACAGTGGATTAGTGGTAGCCCGCACACTCTCTTGGGCGACTTGAAGTGCGCGAGTCCGCAAGGGGTCTACGAGGCTGATGGGGAGAGGGCAGAGTTCCTTCTCTCTCAGACGGCGGACTCCCAGGTCGGTGGTGTCAAGTATGAAAAGGCTGATAGCGACGGCATTCATTGGACGACCGAGGTAGTCGGCTGCAGGTCCAATTCAGGGGAGTTTTTCGTTTCTGTTCAGTTGAGCGTCGACGCAGAAGTTCCCGTCGAGAAATTGGACAAGGGGCGTAGGCCGTATATCCTCAAGCTCCTGATGGAGAAATTCTCAGGAGGCGAGGATGGCCGCCTTCTTGTCGATGATTCGCCGCTTTACTTGGCTGAAGAGCATCAGGACCTTGCCGCAGATATTATTTGCGCGCGTGCCGAAAGTGCAATGCCGGTGGTGTACGTCAGTCGGCATGGAGATGGCAGCTTGTCCGTAGATCCCGTACGTCTGGCTCAGTGGGTCTCGGCCATGGCTCACGTCGTCGTGGAGCCCTCTCGCTCTTTTTCAACTGCGCTTTCGCGGGAAGTATTCGGAGAGAATCCCTACGGCGGTGCTGTTGCTATCTATTGGCCTGATGGGATCGGGCGTTGGTTGTATCTTCCGGATCGCTGGAAAGAGCCTGGCGAACTCCAATTTGCGATTGCTCGTAAGGTGAGAAATTCTCTCTTGTATCACCGCACTCGTCAGGAGTGCACGTGGAGTCACCTTCAGCAGTGCGTGGCAAACGACAGGTTCGAAGAGATTCGTAAATCTCGTGCTGGCAGCTTGGAAGAGTATGTCGCGCATTTCGATAATGAAATTGCCGAGCAGCGGAAGAAAATGGCGGAGCAGGGCGAGGAGATTAGGCGGCTGCACGCGCAGTTGAACAGGGTTAAGTTCTCTGGTTGGGACACGGAATCAGTTGCAGGTGATGCGGTTTCAACTATCGAATTGGCTTCTTCGGAGCGCGATCTTTATCAGGGGGAGCAGCTCTCGGCAGTGCTGGATGCTCTTCGGCGCGCTGCAGAGTCGGCAGAGGATAATTCTCGCAGACGTCATATTTTGAATGCGATTGTGGATTCGAACACAAGTGAGGGGGAGCGCGACATCATCACTGCCAGGATTAAAGATCTCCTGAGTCAGTACGACTCAATGAATCCTTCAATTCGCAAGGGTCTTGAGGCGCTCGGCTTTGAAATTAGTCAGGATGGAAAGCACTGCAAGCTCACATTTAGGGGTGATGAGCGTTATCCTTTCATTCTCTCAAAAACCAGTAGTGATCATCGGGCGGGCAAGAACGCGTTCACCGATATGAAAAAAAAGTTGTTCTGAAATGCTTGTGCGCCACTCTTGTGGCGCACTTTCACTTTCTTGCTTGGATGGTACTTTCTCTTCATCGAGGAGTGCGGGTGGCAAACTCACCCCAAGCTCCCATCAAGATGCGTCGCTTCTCAAGCATGCTTCCGCGCTTGTAGGCGGCTTTAGCTTTGTCACGGACCCTGTGCGCTAGCGCGGCTTCTGACAGATCGTCTGGAAAGTCGGTTGTCTCGCTGGCCCAGTCCTTGAAGGTCGACCGAAAGCCGTGAACGGTGATGTGGCCAAAGCCCATCCGCTTGAGTAGCGCCAGCATGGCGTTCTCGCTGAGCGGCTCGCTGCTCAGGTCGTTGGGAAACAGTAGCTGCCTGCCCATACGCGGCCGTGCCAGCGCTAAGGCCGATGCAGATAAAGGGATGGTGTGCTCGACCTTTCCCTTCATTCGGTGCCAAGGAACGGTCCAAGTTCCGGCGGCGAGATCTACCTCTCCAGGCGCTGCGTAGAGCGTCATCCCGGTCCGCGCTGCGGTAAGAATCGTGAATTCCAGAGCGCGCGCTGCCTCACCATGGCGAGGTCGCAATGCTGCCATGAACTCGGGTAGCTCACTGTAGGGAAGGGCGGCGAAGTTCTCGACTTTCGTAACCGCTGTAGGCTTCGGGAGTATCACCGCTAGATGGCCGCGCCATCTCGCAGGGTTCTCGCCGGTTCGCTTTTTCTGTACGGTCACCGAGTCCAGTATTGCCTCGACGCGCTGCCGCACACGGCTCGCGGTTTCGGTCTTTGTGGACCAGATGGGGCGCAGCACGGACAGGACGTGATCGGTTTCGATGCGATCAACCCGAATATGTCCAAGCAAGGGCTTCGCGTAAGCCTCCAGAGTGCTGGTCCACTGGCCGGCATGCTTAGGGTTGGTCCACCCAGCCTGGCGCTCCGCGATGTAGGCCACGGCGGCCTCCCAGAACGTTGGTATGTCGGCTGTGGCAACGGCGGCCGCTCGCCGACCGGCAAGCGGATCTTCGCCAGACTGAACCAGCTTTCTCGCGGCATCAGCCGCCGCTCGTGCATCGGTCAAGCCGATCACGTGCAGCGGGCCAAGTCCCATTTCTGGGCGCCTCCCCTCAAAGCGATACCTGAACACCCAGCTCTTAGCCCCTGAGGCGGTAACCTGGAGGTACAAGCCACCGCCGTCGGCGTGGTAGCCCGGTTCGGTGACCGTGGCCACCCGTCTCGCAGTCAATCGATTGATCTTCAATCCCATTTCCTACCCATCCATGTACCCACCCGGCAGACGCGACTTCACGCGAAAGCCTACGAACGAACCCGGATGGTGAAACGTAGCTGGCGCAAGGGCTGAGACTGGTTTCACGAAGGCGCACGGAAGCTAGGGAACGCCATGAATTCAGACACTCTCTCCGCCAAGAATGCAAAAACGCCCCGAAAGGGGCGTTTGCATTTGTGCAGCAACGACACAATGTCGTCAGAACGCAGGCTCGATCACCGGAGAAGAATCAACCGTCGGATAGGAAAGCCGATACTTCCGCGTGGTGTCCACATCCACGAGGATCTCGATGGAGCGTTGCCTGGCGATCGCAGCCTTGGTCACGCCCAGCGCGCACAGGCCGGAGGCCTCAAGCACCGTTGCGGTCATCAGATGCCGACCTGGCTTCAAGGCAAACGTCACCGTTTCAGCAGTGTTGAGATGGGCGGCCATCTTTTCGTCAACCATGACGCCCACGGCGCGCATTCCGTTGATCGCACCTATGCGGTTCTGCGATACATGCTTCCCTCCCTGTAGAAAAGACCTGTCCCAGCGCGAAAGCTCGCTCTGTTGGCGCGACTTTACAGGAAGCTGAGGTACCCTCGTCCATGGCTCTACAGGAACGTCGGTTTTCGCCAGCAGGTCGCCTTAAGTAACTCTGAGTTTGACTATCAGATGGGTGTTTCGCTGATGAATTCTGCCGGGAGGGGTATCGATCCACACCGCCTTCGAATGACTGCATTCAGCCCATGCGCATCGCTGCTTGCGTCTGCTCCTGGGCGTGGTCGTGCTGCGCGACCTGCTGAGCCTGCGAAACTTGCTCGACCTTGGCAAGCGAATGCTCTACGGGCGTGTTGACCGCCTCGCTGACCGCCACCGATGCGCGCAGGTGTGCCGGGTTGTTGAGTTCGCCCTGCACGACGAACATGCGCGGGCCAGACTCGTTGCTGGGCGGGTTGCCCAGTACCACATGATCCACGCGCTCCAGGCGGTTGCTCTTGGCCGTTGCCAGCAAGCTGGCTGTTACCCGCTCACTGGTTTCATCGAAGCTGCGCCCGTGCTTGGCATCCACGGCGGATACGCCGTCGCGAATCTGCCGGTAGAGCGAATGGTCGGGGTGTCCTTCCTTCCTGGGATCCAAGCCTGCCTTGTCCAAGGTGGATTCGAAGCTTTGCTGCAACGGGCTCTTGGGAGAGAAGCCCGGATTGCTGAGAGAGGGAGAGCCCTTGTCAGTTGCGTCCTGTGCCATTCGCTCACCGGGTTTGAGCGCAATGCGGGGCTGCTGCTCCGCTTCGACCTCGCGGCGAGCGTATGCGCCTGCATCCTCGGTGCCACGCAGGTAATTGATCCCGTCGCGCAGGAGGCCAGGTCCACCGCCTGCAAGCACCGTGACTCCCGCGCGCAGTTGATGGATGTCACTGCGATAGTCGGCAATCCGGCGCAGGTCTTCAGGATCTGTAACCCGGGCATTGGGGTCATCCAACACGGACTGCACTGGCCCCTTGTCGGTCATGCGGTCAAGGAAATGAACCATTCGATGGGAGTCACCCAGCTGGACCGCCACGGCAGCGGAGATGGCGTGGCCGCTCCTCAATCCGGGTGCTATGAGGGACGCGACACGTTGGCCCTGCTCGGCATTGCGAAGAACCTCGAGTTCCTTCGGGAGCGCGTACATCTCAACCTTGCCGTAGTGCGGGCCGCCAGCGCTGACCAGGTCGCCTGCCATCACATGGTTGGTGAAGGGCGCCGCATTGGCGGGTTGGCCTTCGGGCATGCGGTACGCCAACCCGGCAGCACCGTAAGGATTGAAGGCATCGCCAGGGAGGTTGTAATGGTGTGCAGTGATCTGTGCGAGCGCGCCACCCAGTGAATGGCCGGTGACGTACACGGCCCCAATCCCCCTTTCATCGGTCAGCTTGATAGCTTGCCGGGTCAGTGCCAGGGCGTCGTCGAGTTGTGCGTTGATTCTCGCGGTAACCATCGCAGCGTCGATGCCGCCATCAAGCAGTGCCTGACGATCGAACTCGGTGCCGCGATGGGCAATGATGACTTCGTCGGTTTCAACTTTTCGATAGACAATACCTTGGTAGCCGGTGCTGGAATCCCGTCTAGCCAATATCTCGTACTCGATTCCTGCAATGGTGACGGACGTGGCATCCGGAGATAGCTCATTGTAGGCATGGTCCGAGAGCGTGGCGCTGGTAATAGGGTTCATGGAGCGTCTCCTTGAATCCGTGTGGAGATCTCAATTGGGAAGTACTTCGGGTGATCAGCGAGTGGGCGCTTATCGAACATAGTCTTAGACAATGTCCACGCCCGTTCAGGCGTCTGCCCTGGGATCAGGGGTTTTAGTGCCTTCTCTACGTAAGTAGTAGAGCCTCCCTCCTCTTCAATTCTCCGGAAAGAGACGCCGACTGTTGCGTAGATTGAGCGCCCATCAATGATCATTGGGAATGCAGCTTGCAGGGTGTTTGGCGTCCATTTGCATGGGCCACGCCCGTAATAGTCAGCGACCGCCATCCCATCTTTGAACGCTGTGGTGGTGAAATCGGTTGGGCTGACGCGCTGTACCTGCAATTGAACAGAGTGCCACTTGGGTTCGTAATGCACGCCCTCGTAGTTGTTGATCGGGGGGAGGCAAAGCGGGTCTATCTCGTACAAGACGGTTACTTTTGGAGTTGGGACGTCCACAGGCGCGTCATGGACCCGGATCACAATCGGCAGCGCATCCTTGGGTGCGGGATTCTCGCGGTAGACCGGGTACGAGCGTTCCTTGTTGCAGCCCGGAACGGCCAGGGTGATCAACGCGATCAATGCCACGTGTGGAAGGGCTGGAAGAAATTTCAGCATGAGCGGTCCATGTCGCTGATTGAAGTGCTACGGGGGTAGGCTTGTACAGGGCGACTACGGAGCATGGTTCTCAAAGCGTGAAACCGCAGACAGGGCTGGCCTGATCGCTTGTGGGCCCGACACGGGGTTCCGTTGTGGGACACGGCGCCTTGCGCCAGACCTGGGGGCAGACGCGACAGCCCTGGTCTCGCTGACTGTTCATTTCCATGGCCTTCATCCATGCGACCCGATGATTCGGGGCTTTGCGAGACGATGTTCACCGGCGCTCCATTGCTCTGCGTCATCTGACTATACGGCCCGCATCGGTTGGGCTCCAAGGTCTCGAGCCTTCATGCCAAGGTATGAGCGCTGGATCACACATTCAGAATGCCTTACCCCATGGCTATTTTCCGATGGCGGCGCAGATGATTGAGGCGCGAGAGCCTGCGGAGCCATTCGGATGTCTACGGCAATGCGTACCCGCAGAAGTTGGCCCATTCCGTCGTCATGCGGCGCCTCTTCACCAGCACTGAGCCTCGCTTGAAGGCGGCCTGGCCTTGTCGTAGATCTGGCGCGCTTGACGGTCTCGGACAGGACGTCCGTTGGCAAGGTAGAGCCCACCTGTCGCAGCGACCTACGAGCGGTCGCTGACGATTCAAGAGCGTTGGTTCAGGCGCGTTGAACCTTCCGCCCCTTGACGAGCCGCGCCGTGGCCAGGCCCAGCGCGACCAGTCCTGAGGCAATGGCCAGCCATAGCATCAGTAGTGAATTATCAGTATCTCCGGCGGCCACCGCCACGGACGGATCGTGGAGGTAGTAGCGGATATCAATCTCCTCGGCCTCGTCGGAAGCACGCATCTGATTGCCGAGGCTCTTGGATACCGCAATCTTCTCCATTCGCTCCTGGCCGTCTTCAGTTTCGAACTCGACATTCAGAACGAAATTGTTCTCTCGACCCTTTCGCTCGTCCCAGGTGACTTCAGTCACCAGGCCCACGGCATCCCGCCCGTCGAGTCCGTCGGTGAGGGCATGGCGATGATGGTCTTTGTAGGCCACCACAGAGAGTGCGATAGCCACACCAGCGGCGACGAGAATATTGCGCCAAGAAGTGAAGTTCACGGTCAGCTCCTGAATCGATTGAAGCCGGCGACCTTACTGACATGAGCGGTAGCGGACTTGATGGCCATGGAGTAAGCGCGTCACTGGGCGGCCTTTGAGCCCTTGCGGTGGAAGCGTTTTCTGTAAGTATCCACGACACCCTGACGGATCGAGACACCAAGCGCGGACGGGGCAGATTGCGACGTTCTGCGCATTGAGGGTGGGTGTGGCCGTATCTCGCAGCGTTTCACGCGGTACGTGTCGCTTATGACGCTACGCTGCGCATGGCCCGTCCAGATCCTCAGCGGTATCCGGTATGCAACGTGCGCCATTCAATGCGCAAGTCGGCATCTCATGACGCAACATCCGCAGGTGCGCACTGACACGAGCTTTCCTTGCTTTTCATCGCCGTCGCAACGAGGCAACCATGTCCTCGCCAAGGCACCCGCCCTGGCCGGGATTGGCGTCTCGAACTTACATGATGCGCGACAATGCATGCTCTGCCAGTTCATGGCGGATGGTGCGTGGGGATCCTGTGATCCGTCGGCTTCTTGCGTCATGTATCCGGCACGCCAACCCGCACCGTCCGCCACCTTGCATCTGCAGGTGGCCACACCGTGAGTTTGCCGCCATGCCTGACCTGCTTCCCGACTATCCCCGTCTGCACGCGCTGCTCGGCGATGCCGTGCGCGATCTTCCCAATGTTCTTGCCGAAAAGATGGAAGACGCACTCAGTGATGCCGCCGAGTCCGCGCATCCCTCTTCGTTCTTCACGTTCCTGCAAGGCCACGGCAAAGGCCATCGTGCGGACGGCACACCGTGGGCCGAAAACCGCCTCACGCCCGGTCGTGCTTTCGACTTGGCCTTGGCCACTCGAAGCGCATCGGGCATCACTGCGCTCACTGCCATATTGCACGCCGCACACGTAGCGCGGGAGAACGACGATCCGGGCTTCTATCCGTCGGCGGCGCTGGTCGATGGGCTGTTTGATGCCTGCGAAGCGCTGTCGCTACAGATAGAGCGCTGTCTTGACCCTTGATTCACTGGTGCGCCGCAACGGGATGGGTGGGGACATCCAACGTGGTCCCCATACCTGGGGTTCAAGCGCCGTGCTAGTCGCTGTCGCTTTCTGCTTGCTCTGCGCCGCTCGACCGCTTCGCGCGCTCTTTCAATTCAGTCGCCAATCGTCGCTGTTCTGCGTGCGGCATCCTGGCGGCGGCGAGAATGACATTGGCCAGTACATCGCTATCGGCCAATAGATAGGCGAGAGGAACGCCCAGTTCGGCAGCCATCTTGCCGGCAGTGGCAAAGTCCGGCTCCGACGTGCCCTGTTCGTAGCGTGTCACCCGGCTGGACACCACATCCTCAGACAAGCCAATGCGCCGGCCCAGCTCGCGCTGGGAAATGCCCATCGCCAAGCGCGCTTCTTTGAGGCGCTTGGTGAACTGGTCGCGGAGAGGTGTGGGGGACATTACCCGCCTGGGCGCATCCTGTAACGGTCTACAGGATGGCAATCGACCCACACTTCGTATGCTACATTATTTGTAGCATCATAGGGCGGGGTGGGGCATGAAGCCGTCTTCGCGGCCAGCGCCGCGTGGCAGCACAACATCGACAATCTGCCTTGCCTGCGGATACCGCGGCCCGATGGCCATCCGCAATGGCCGCGGGCATTGGTCTGGCTCCGGGTGGACATTCACGCTTCTCGCGCTGCTTGGCGGTGCAGTTGGTTTCGTATTGATGGGCGTCACCGGGATGCTGGCCATGTCGATACTGATCGGCATTGTGGGTGCACTCGCGGTCCGCCCGGCATCTGCCTACCACTCCTGCCCGCAGTGCCACGTCGAACTGCAGTGGCGTTGAATGCACCATCCGGCACGACGATGGAGGTGCGTAGGAAAAATCTGATCGTGGGCAGGTAGTGATGACGTTCCTGTCCCGTTGATCGGCCTTTGCCTATAGTGGGTCCAAACCCCGCAATGGAATGGCCCGATGCCCTCGATGTCCTCCGGCCGGTGCCTGGCACTCGCAATCGCCGTCGCTGTGAGCGCCAGTGCCTGCGCACGACCGCCATCCACCGAACACGAAAGGAATCCCGCCATGCCTGGCGCAACGCAGACCGGCCGCACCCTAAACGGCCACACCTACACCGACGCGCCCGTGGATGTGAAGCTGGGGCCGAATACCTTCCGCATCCCTGCCAATTATCTGGACAGCCAGATTGCGCCTTGGCCGGGGGAGGGGGTGACGCTGGTTATCGAATGGCCTGACATGAAGCCGACCGCGCCGGGCGCACGGGCGAATCCGAGGACCAATGATTTCCGCAAGGAGATCGCGGTGGCAGTGAACTACATCGACAGGATTCCAATCGAAACGTCGCTTGCGCGACTGTCGTCCAACGAGGCCATCACCGAGGAGGGATCGGTGGAACGTGGTGATCCACGGGCACGCCTGGACCTGCGGATTGCCCGGCCAGCGACGCTGGGGCTGGTCCCTTATGCCATCGATGAAGAGAAGATGGCCCGCTATTCAAAGGACTACGAGGCCCGCTACGGCAAGCCTCCTGTTCGCAACCCGGCCTATGAAGATGACTGGTATGTTGCGCGCAACGAAGATGGTCAGCTCACCACATTCATAAAGTGCGAGACCACCTCGTTCCGGGGTGATGGCGTGCGCCTGGAAGGCGATCAGGTCATCGACCTCGACGACCCGGTGGCGGCAGGATGTACGCACTATTTCGTGGATGTCGAGAACAAGCTCTCGATCACCTTGAACTACAAGCGGGCATTCCTGAAGGACTGGAAGCGCATGGAAGACGCGGTACGGGATGCCTTGGCACGCACCAAGGCCAGGTGATCCGAAGACAATTCAAGGAGTAAGTCATGGGTGGACTGACCCAGAAGGACATCAGGATCCTCACTGCCTATGCGGATTCGGGCAACCGGGAGCTCTACTGGAACTATCTCTCGCAACTTCCCGGTGCAGACGGTTATGGAACTCTGGCGTTGGGTGTTGTGCGCAACGACAGCCTGCCCGGGCGGGTGGCAAACAGCTACGCCCAGGAACATGCGAGAACGCAGCACGACGATGGTTCACGCTTCCCCAATGCGGTGTTGAGTGAACGGCAATGGGAAGCCTTCGGACAGAGTCTGCTCAAGCAGGACCTCGTGTTGCGGCAGTATTGGTCGCAGCAGCAGCGCCCGGATCTTGCCTTGAACCTGCCCGGCAAGGATGTGATGACCGCGCACGACCGTGCGTTCGAGCAGCATCGCCTGGATCCCAATTGCTGGACACCCCGCGTGCTCCTCCAGGCCGCTCTGGAAAAGAGTGGCCCGCAGAAGCTGGAGCAGATCTGGACCAACATGCTCGACAACGATGGGGCCGGACTCCCGCGGGTGGGAAGTACCAGCCGCGATGCGATCACCCAGATGGGATTGAGCAAGGGGAGCCAGTACCTCGGCACGCTGACATTCCATGAAGTCACCCAGGCCCTGGGTGGCCGCTCCTCGGTCGACCCCAACGTCATTGGCGGCCTCAATTCCTACGCGTTGTACTTTGAAAAGGACAGCAAGTGGGTCAGTGTCACCTCCGGCGGTGGGCACAGTTCGCTGCGCGAGATCACCGATCCGGCCCGCATCGCCGAGCTCAACGATGCCCGCGAAGTCCGCCTGGAGCGGCAGCAGAAGGCCGCCCAGTTCCACCCGGAAGATCCGTACCGAACCATCACCCGCAGTCCGCTTACCGCATCGGCAGATGGCCTGCCGGATCTTCAGCGCACACCCACCCGTCTGGCGGACATTGGCCCGGACCACGCCGAGTACAGTCTGCTGCAGCAGGTCAGCGGGCATGTCGCCGGCATCGACGCCAGAGCAGGACGCACGCCGGATGAAAGCAGTGAACGTCTGACCGCCAGCGTGATGGTGCTGGCCCGGCAGAACAACCTGGACCGTGCCGACCATGTGCTGCTCAGCGCGCAGACGGCGGACAGCCCAGCTGGCCGCAACGTGTTCGTGGTGCAGGGCGAGATGAACGACCCGGCACACCTGAGGGCTTCCATGCCCACCGATGTGGCCGTGCAGACGCCGGTAGAGCAGTCGTTGCAGCGTCTGGAGCTGGCCAGTGCAGAACGGCAACAGGCCCAGTCCCAGCGTCAGCAGCAGGAACTGGACAACCAGGTGCGCGAGCATCCGGCAATGCGCCTGGCATAGTGCACAGCAAGGGGCAGCGGGGTATTCCCATTGCCCCGCACCCGTCACTTGCCCGGTGCGTCGGCTGTCTGCGCCGCCACCATCGCCTGCTGCATTTCCTTCAGCGACAGGTAGCCATCGCCGTCGGTATCCAGCCCCGTGAAGTACTTCGCGATTTCCGGCACCACGGCCGCTTCTTCCTTGCTGATCTTTCCGTCCTTGTTCTTGTCCATCGCAGCGAACGCGGCATCGATCGAGTCAGCCTGCTTGCTGAAGCGTGCCTGCTGATACGTAGCAAACTCGCCCTTGTCGACGCGACCGTCCTTGTTGCTGTCCATCGCGGTGAAGGTGGAATCGATATAGGCCTGTTTCGGGTCGGCTGGCGCCGCCTGTGCAAGCAGCGGGGCGGCGCACAGCGCGATCAGCAGGGCGGTCTTGTTCATATGCATTGCATGTAGTCCTTGAGCGAGGGAGTCAGCGGCAGGGGTAGGTGTAGCCATCGCGGTCGCGATAGCTGTCGGTGCGGCGGTCATAGTTGCCGTAGCGGTTCATGCAGTAATCGGCGCGCTCACGTGTTTCCCGCTCGCGCTTCGCTGCTGCCGCGATCACGCCCGCCACCACGGCCGCACCCACGACGCCTACCACTACGCCTGTGGCCTTGGCGTCGTGTCGGCGCTCACGTTCGCGTTCCCGCTCGCGCTCTCGGCGCTGCCAGTCATCGCGTTCGCGGTCACGATAGTCCTGGTTCCACTGCGGGTTGTGGCGGTCGCCACGCTGCGCATGGGCAACGCCCGAGTAGGGCAGCAGCACCAGCAGTTGTGCGGCCGCTACAAGCAGCAGCACAGTCCTTCCTGTTTTCAGAAACATCATCCAGCTCCTGTGCGGACATTGTCGGTAGCTGCAGTACACACCGCAGACATTGCGCGAACCTGCCGTCACCGCAGGCAATTGCGGTGATTACCGGACCAGCGCTTCCACCGGGTCCAGCTGCGCCGCGCGACGTGCCGGCAGAAAGCCGAAGCCGATGCCGATCAGGCTGGAACACGCGAACGCCGCGATGATTGAATTCGCTGAAAACACCAGGCTGAAGCCCACGTCGGCCAGTGCCAGCACTGCGCCCAGCAGCAACGCCACACCAATGCCCAGCACACCACCAAGCAGGCACACCAGTACCGACTCGATCAGGAACTGCTGCAGGATGTCGCTGCGGCGCGCGCCCACGGCCATGCGTACGCCGATCTCACGGGTGCGCTCGGTCACTGATACCAGCATGATGTTCATCACTCCTATACCGCCCACCACCAGTGCGATGGCGGCAATGGAGCTGATCATCATGGTGAGGATGCCGGTGGTCTGTTCAATCGAGTGGCGGATCTGCGCGTTGTTGCTCATGTAGAAGTCGGTACTGCCGTGGCGGCGGGTCAGCAATCGTGCAATGGCCTGCTCGGCCGCTTCCATGCTGATCGCATCGGATACGCGCACGGTGATGCTGGATACATGGCTCTGGCCCAACACCCGCGCCATGGCGGTGGTGTAGGGCATCCACACCCGCAGCAGCGCGGCGTCGCCGGCGGCGCCGGCATCTTTCTTCACCACACCCACCACGCGCACCGCTACGTTGCCCAGCAGCAGGGTCTGCCCGATGGGGTTCTCGGCTGCGGCGAAGAAGCGCGCGCGGGTGTTGGCGTCGATGATCGCCACCTGCTGGTAGCCAGCCACACCCTGCGCGCCGAAAAAGGTGCCTTCGCCCAGCTTCAATCCATGCACGCGGAAGTGCTGTTCGCTGACGCCCTGCACCTGCACGCTGGCGGAGCGGTTGCCACGCATCGCGGTACCCGTGGTGGCTACGCCAGGGGTGGCACTGTCCACGAACGGTTGCCCGGCCAGGGCCACGCTGTCACCCGGGGTAAGGGTCTCCACCCGCGCCGCGTGCAGGTCGCCAAAGCCGGAGCCTGGATAGATCTCGATGGTGCTGGTACCCAGCGAAGAGATGTTGGACAGGATGGCCTGACGCGCGCCCGTACCCAGCGCGACCACTGACACCACCGAGGCGATGCCGATGATGATGCCGAGCATGGTCAGGAAGGTTCGCATGCGGTGTGCGTTCATGGCGCGCAGGGCCATGCGGAAGGCCTCGGAGAAGCGATCGCGCACGGCTTGCCAGCCGATGCCATCGTTGCGTTGCGGCATCGCGGTCGGCGCCATGCCCGCTGCCGAGCCAGCACCCGTGGCACGATCATCGACAATCCGACCATCGCGGATCTCGATGATGCGCTGGGCGTGTTCGGCCACCGCCATGTCATGGGTCACCAGCACCACGGTGTGGCCTTCGGCATGCAGCTCGCCGAGGATCTTCATCACTTCCTTGCCCGACTGTGTATCCAGGGCGCCGGTCGGTTCGTCGGCGAAAATCACCGCACCGCCATTCATCAGTGCGCGGGCAATCGACACGCGTTGCTGCTGGCCCCCCGACAGCTCGCCGGGCAGATGTTGCATGCGCTCCCCCAGGCCCAGCCGCGCCAGCAGTTCGGCGGCCCGCGCGTGGCGCGCGGGGGAGGGCATGCCGGCATAGATCGCCGGCACTTCCACGTTGCCAAGCGCGGTCAGGTCGGCCAGCAGGTGGTAACGCTGGAAGATGAAGCCGAAGTGTTCGCGGCGTAGTTCGGCCAGTTCATCGGGCGACATCTGCGCGGTCTGGCGTCCTGCAATCTGGTATTCGCCGGCAGAGGGCCGATCGAGGCAGCCGAGGATGTTCATCAGCGTCGACTTGCCCGAGCCGGACTGGCCGACAATGGCCACCAGTTCACCGGCATGGATGTCCAGGTCCACACCGTCCAGTACCACCAGCGTCTGCTCGCCGGCGGCGAATTCACGGCGCAGCCCACGTACGCTCAGCAGTGGCTTGCTCATGGCTGCGTTCATCGGGGCTGCGTGGGAGCGGTGGCGGCTTCGTCGCTGGCCTGCGCCAGCACCACCTGCTCGCCTTCCATCAAGCCGCTGCGCACTTCCACCTGGATCTGGTCATCCAGTCCGATGGTGATACGCCGCGCCACGGCAAGCCCGTCTGCGCCACGCACCTGCACGGTGTAGCTGCCGTCACCAGCCCGCGCACCCAAGGCAGCGGAGGGGATGGTCAGCACGTTGTGGGCACGGCCGAGTACGATGCGTACCTGCGCGGTCATGTAGCTGCGCAGGCGGCCGTCGGTGTTGTCCACGTCGAATTGGCCGTTGTAGTACATGGCCGTACGGCTGCCAGCGGATAGTGCGGGTGACGCGAGGCTGGACGTATCTTCGTTGGTGATCGATTCGGGCGCTGGCGCGATGTCGCGCAGGGTGCTGCTGTAGCGGCGGCCCGCATCGCCCAGGATGGTGAAGAAGGCCTCCTGGCCGACCGTGGTGTGCACAACATCAGCCTCGGAGATCTCGGCATAGACGGTCATCACGTCCTGGTTGCCCAGCATGACGATGGTCGGTGCGCTCTGCACCGCATTCACCGTCTGACCCTGACGGGCGACGACCGCCAGCACTGTGCCGTCCGTGGGGGCGGTGATGCGGGTGTACTCCAGGTTGGTCTGCGCGATGTCCACCTCGGTCTGCCGCTGCACGATCTCACCGTCCAGCGCGGTGATCTGTTCGCGGGTCGCGTCCACCTTGGCCTTTGCAGCATCGAAGTCGGCACGTGCCACCAGCTGTGATGCCACCAGTTTCTGCTGCCGCTGCAGGGTCAGTTCGTACTGGCGCAGATCGGTGGCCAATGCATCGCGGTTGGCGCGTGCGGTGCGCTGTGCTGCCTGCGCACTCAGCAGTGCATTGCGCTGGGTACGGGAGTCGATGTCGGCAATCGGGTCACCTGCCTTCACCTTGTCGCCCAGCTTCACGTGCAGGGTTTCGATGCGTCCGGAAACCTGCGCGCCCACGCTTACCAGCCGCGATGGCTTCAGGGTGCCGGTGGCTTCCACCACCTGCTCGATGTTCCCACGCACCACGGGCGCGAGCTGCAGCGGTGGTGGCGGTGCCGGTCGGAGCCAGAACCAGGCGGCAATGGCAGTGCACAGTACGGCACCGGCGGTCATCAGCAGTCGGCGGTGTTTACATGGTGCTGTGCTCATTCGCACAGCATCCAGAAGGGGCAGGTCATCGGTGGTCCTCGCGGCAGGAGAGATGCACGCTCCGAGTACCGGGCGTGGATGGCCGTCGAGTCTCAAGGTGATGGATTGCGTGAACCTTGCGGCGCTGTCGTGGTTGTCAGGTCACTTCCATGGCGATGACCAGCGCGACGGCGACGAACTGCAAGGCACTGCCCAGCACCAGCAACGCGCTGCGCAGACGATCGGATGTCATGCGCAGGCTGCAGAGCTGGCACAGCGTGCCGATCACCAGCCCTGCGGCAGCGAGTGTGCTGGTCGGCTGCGCGTGCACGCGATGTATCACCAGCGGGACCCACGCGCTGGCCAGCATCATCCACGCTGCATGCCTGTCCATGTTGCGCAGAGCAGCAGGGAGGGTTCGCGCTGTAGTTGATCGCCATGCGGACAGCGCGTGCAGCACGGCATGTGCGACGGCGAAGAGCAGCACTGCGCTGGTCAGTGCTGCGTGTGCATGGCGGTGCGTTGAAACCACCAGTGCACTGCCGGGCAGCAACAGGAACAGCGCGGCAAAAAGGCGCATCAGCACGTTCGGGCGCTTCGCCGCAGGGATCGCGCGCAGCCACTGTGGCCAATGCGGCAGTCCGCGCACGCGATCGGCATGCGAGTGTCTATTCCACGCAGCCGCGGTCAAACCAGATGTAGCTGGTGTCGCGCGGGATCGGGTAGAAGAGGAGGGTGGAGGAACTCCTTCGGTCACGTGCAGGCTTCCTGTCAGGATGGAACGCGATGGCACCGCAGATGCCATCGATCCGATGCTGAGCAGCGAACATTGCCGCAACCTTGCCTATCATCGCTGTCTGCGGCGCACGGACAGGCGGCAGTCACCGATGTGCGGACGTCCTCACTGCTCTACCGATGGCGCAGAGACAACGCCCGGGTGCTGCGGAAATTCCACGCGGATCAGCGCGCCGCCACCGGGGGCATCCAGAATCGTGACATGGCCACCGTGACGGTCGATCACCTGCCGCACCAGGTTCAGTCCCAGGCCCGCACCGGTCTGGCGTGGGCGCAGTCGCTGGAACGGCTCGAACACACGTTCGCGCTGGTCCACCGGAATGCCGGGGCCATCGTCTTCCACTTCCAGGCAGCTGCCCTGCACCCGCACGATGATCTGGCGGCCACCGTGCTCGGCGGCATTCAACACCAGGTTGGAGATCACCCGTTCGACCGCGCCAGCCTCACCCAGCACCGGGAAGTGTGGTTCCACCGCCACCGCCACCGTCTTGTCCGACTGGATCAGCAGGGGCGCAAGATCGGCGGCCACCCGTTTGGCCACCCGGGCCAGGTTGAGGGTTTCCTTTGGACCGTCCTCTTCCATGCGGTGAAGGTCCAGCAGCTGCTCGGCCAGGGTCGCCAGACGCGCGACTTCGACGGCAAGGCTGCGCGAAGTCGAATCATCAGCGGCATCGATCTTTACCCGCAGGATCGCGATCGGCGTGCGCAACTCATGCGCCGCTGCGGCGATGAAACGGCGTTGCCGCTCGTGTCCTTCATCCAACCGGTCCAATGCATCGTTGACGGCGGTTACCAGCGGCGCGATCTCCACCGGCACCGCGGTCTCGGTCAGGCGGATGCCACGACGGCTGGCCGAGATGTTGCGGGCTTCCTGCGCGATGCGCTCGACACCAGCCAGTGCCCGCCGCACGATGATCGGCGTCAGGATGATGGTGGCCAGCGCCAGCAGCAGGAAGATCGGCAGGGTGATGATGTGCGCGGCCAACGCCATCTGCATGGTCAGCGAATCGGTTTCGCCATGGGCCATGATGGTCAGCTTGCCGGCCGGTCCGCTGTGCTGGCGTACCACCACGGCCAGGCCATCGCTGCGATCACGCCCGCGCAGGTCGCCATAGGGGATGCCATCGAGGGCGCCGACCAGCGAGGCATAGGCCGGTGGCACATGACCGAAGGTGACGTGGTGCCCATGCTCGTCCTCGGCGATGAACCAGGCACCGGGGACGATCTTCAGCAGTTCGGCCAGCTCCGGCGTGTGCTGCACGTACAGTTCGCCGTTGCGGTCGCGGTGCACCGCCTCGGCCGCCACCGGTGCGAAGGTCTGGATGGTGTAGTAGCCACCGCTGTCGGCACGCACCAGCACCATCAGCAGGGCGAAGAAGGCCACCAGCAGGGCCAGCAACTGGTAGATCAGCGTCTTGACGATCAGCGGTCGCTTCAACGACGGGCGACGCGCCATCACTTGCTTTCCCGCATCAGATAGCCAACCCCGCGAATGGCGTGGATCTCCACGCCCGCATCGGCGTCAGCGAGTTTTCGGCGCAGGCGCGAGACGTGCGAATCCAGCGTGTTGGAATGGATGCCGTCGTCGAAGCCATACACCGCCATCTCGATGGATTCGCGCAGCACGGTGCGGCCCAGGCGCCGTGCGAGGGCGGCCAGCACCCGGATCTCGCGCCGCGGCAGCTCCAGCCGCTGGCCGCCCACACTGGCCTCGCCCGAGGCGGGGTCGAACACCAATCGGCCGATGCTGATGGACTCCACCTGCAATCCGCTTGGGCGACGGCCCGCAGCACGGATCCGCGCGAACAGCTCCTCCAGCGCGAAGGGCTTGGCCAGGTAGTCATCGGCGCCTTCATCCAGCCCGGCAATCCGGTCCGGCAACTGGCCCAGCGCGCTCAGCACGATGATCGGCACCCCGGGATTGCGCTCGCGCAGCAGGGAAATCAACGCCAGACCATCGCCATCAGGCAGGGTGCGGTCCAGCAGCACCAGATCGTGCAGGCCGCACAGGGCCGCCTCCCGCGCCAGTGCCAAGGTATTGGCCACGTCCACCACATAGCGCTCGCGCTGCAGGGCGGACTTGAGGGTGGCGGCCAGTTCGGCTTCGTCTTCGATCAGCAGGATGTGCATCAGCAGGGCTTGGACAGGGAGAGGCCGCAGGGGGGCGGTTCGGCACGCGCCGGCACCGTATTACAGGAACATTGCGTGAACATGGCGTGCCTGCACAGCCGCCGGCAGGTCATGCAGGGATGCGATGACGCCGCGGGGACGGCGCAAGGTTCACGCAATCCAGGCGCGCCAGCCTTGGCGCCCATTCGCAGTTCCCATCCCCGGAGTCACCATGAAGTTGTTCGTTCCGCTGCTGTTGCTCGCCACGCTGACCGGCTGCACCACTGCCAAGATGACCGTCACCCCTGATGGCCGCCGTGGCGTTTCCATCGACTGCAGCGGCTCCAGTTCCTGGAGCGGTTGCTACGAGAAGGCCGGGCAGATGTGCCCGGGCGGCTACGTGGTCTTCAGCAAGGATGGCGATGAGGGCAATGCCATCGCGGTCGGCAACAAGAACGGCTTCACCTCCACCCAGATGGCCACCCGCTCGATGCTGGTGTCCTGCTCGGGCTGACGCCGGTCGGGGAAGTGGCCATGCCACTTCCCCGTCGCGTTGCTCTGCAGCGCTGGCCTAGAAGCTGTAACCGGCCTGCACATACACCCGGCGCGGCTCGCCCGGGAAATGGCCGTTGCGCTCGATGAATCCGCTGGCGGCATACACCTTGTCGAACAGGTTCTTGACGTTGGCCTGGAACTGCCACTGCTTCCACGTGGTTTTCCAGCTCATGTCGAACACGGTGTACGGCTTCACGCGCTGGCCATCCAGGCTGATGCGCTCATCCACGTAGTCGGCACCGAAGCCAACGGCCGAGTTGATCGCCGGCAGGTCGTAGCGCGTCCACAGGCCCAGCTTGTTGCGCGGTGCATTGGCGAAGCGATCGCCGGAGGCGTTGGTGATGCCATTGGGGCCTGCGTCTTTCACCCGCGCATCGTTGTATGCGTAGGTCAGGTTCAGCACCCAGCGCTCGGTCACGTCGGCCAACAGATCCATCTCCATGCCGGTGCTGCGCACCAGGCCCAGCGCCGCCAGTTGGTTCACACCATTGATGACCTCGCCAGTGGCCTGCACGATGTTGCTGCGGTCGATACGGTAGGCCGCCAGGTTCAGGCTCAGGCGCTCGGCAAGCAGCGATTTCATGCCCACTTCCCACTGCCTGCTGCGCTCGGCATCGAACGGGCCGCCTGCGGCGGAATTCTGGTTGGCCGCCGACTGCGGCACGAAGCCGCTGGCCACGTTGGCATACAGGTTCAGTCCATCGCGAACGGTGAACGTACTGCCCAGGCGCCAGCTGATGTCGTTGCCATCCACGCTGCTGCCGGCAAGGCGGTCGTCGTCCTTGAAACCGTCCCAGCGCAGGCCGGCCAGCACGTGCCAGCGCGGGGTCAGGGCCAGCTCGTCCTGCAGGTAACCGCCATAACGCCTGCTGCGCGTGCTGGTGCTGCGCCAGGGCAGGCTGGACAGGTTGTAATCGTGCCAGGTGCTGGCGCCATACACCGGATTGAACAGGTCGATGCCACGCACCGGGCCGGCGCCGCGCGCGAGGTCGGCGCTGTTGGCGGTCTGCGCGGTGAAGTCCGCATCCAGCTGGTACACGTCCGCACCGAACAGCACCTTGTGTTCCACCGGACCGGTGCTTACCCGCCACACCGCATTGGCGTTGGCGGTGAACGCCTCGTTGTCGCGGATCTGGTTGCGCAGCTGCCGGGTCATCCATTCGGCCACGCCATCGCGGTCGCGGTCGATCAGGCCCATCGGCTCGTGGTACATCTGGTGTTCGTTGTTGCTGAACCAGCGCGCGGCAATGTCCACGTCCAGGTTGTCGCGCGGCGCGAAACGGTATTGTGCCAGCGCCACCTTGGCCCGCATGTCCAGGAAGTCGCTGGCCTCGTTGTGGTTCCAGCGGCGGTCGGTCAGGAAATTGCCCCTATCATCGACCGGAACACCGCGCAGGCGATTGCCGCCCAGGTTCTGGGCAATGTCGGTGAACTGCAGCACCAGCTCGCCGGTGTCGCCCACGTCGAAGGCCAGCGAGGCATCGCCGATCACGCTTTCACTGTCGGTGTTCCAGCGCACGCCCTGCTCGTTGTCGCCATACAGGCCGGCGCGGTAGCGAACCGTGCCGGCTGCATTCAACGGCCCGGTACCTTCGATCGAGCCGGCGCGGAAATCCTTGTTTCCCATCTGCAGTTCAACGCGGCGTTCGGCAGTGGCTTTCGGCTTGCGGGTCACATAGTTGATGACGCCACCAGCGTCGCCGCCCCCGTACAGCGCGCCGGCCGGCCCCTTCAGCACCTCCACCCGCTCGATGTTGAACAACTGCGGTACCGAGAATCCCGCATAGGGGTCGCCCCGCAGGCCGTCATACAGCACGTTCTCCTGGCGGAAACCACGCAGGGTCACCCCGGCATAGCTGAAGTAGCTGATGCCGCTGATGCTGCGATAGAGATCGGTCACCTGGCGTGCAGCCTGGTCGTCGATCAGCTCGCGCGGCAATACCTGGATGGACTGCGGCACCAGTTCCAGCGGTGTATCGGTGCGGGTGCCGACAGCCGCGTCATCCACCCGGTACAACGTCTGTGCGCGGCCAAGCACCTCCACCTTGTCCAGCTCCTGCACGCGGCTGGGCGGGGCGTCGGCGGCGTATCCGGGGATGGCAAAAGCCAGTGTCGTCGCCAGGCACAGAATGCTGCGACGGGGCAGGAAGTGGGGCATGGGCGTATCAGGCTTGTCTGCAAATGAGAAAGATTAGCATTTGCAATGATCGGGTGCCCATCCCCCGATTGCGTCATGGACGCGCGGACGGATCCGTATACGGCGTACCGGCCAAAGCCACCAGCACGCCGGTGGCGCCGCGCACGATCAGCGGCACCATCGCCTGCCGCGGATCGCCGCCGAACGACAGGGCGCGCAGCCCCTGTTCGTAGGCGGCCACCATCGACGCCATCAGCATCGTCGCACCCAGTCGCGCGTCGGCGTCGCCGACGGGTCGCCCCGCTGACTCAGCCATCAACTGCGCCAGGTCATCGATCAGCAGCGCCTGCAGCTGCCGCGCATGGGCCACCAGTACGGTGCTCTGGGCCACGGTTTTCCAGAACGACGCCGCACCGGCGTTGATCCGCAGCAGCGGATGGCCGGTGTCCAGCAATTCCCGCACCAGCGCCTGGAAGGCGGCCAGCGGCGTCATTGATGTGCGCGCGGCCATGCCCTGGCGCAGCAGCTGGCGCGCCTCCTCATCACGGTCGAACACCAGCTGTTCCTTGCTGGCGAAGTAGTTGAACACCGTTTTGCGCGAAACCCCGGCGGCGTCGGCGATCTCGCTCATCGACACCGCTTCGAAGCCGCGCTCGATGATCAGCCGAGTGGCGACGTCGGAAATCGCCTGTCGGGTCTCGGCTTTGCGCTGCTCACGGCGGCCGGGTGGCGGGGGCATGGGCGGGTCACTTGTGGAAAAGTACATCGAGTGTAACATTGCGACCGCCAGAGCGCCGACCCGGTGCTCACGAGGATTTCCAATGCGGTACGACGTCGTCATTGCCGGGGCTGGCCCGGTGGGACTGCTGCTGGCCTGTGAACTGTGTCAGGCAGGAAGCGCGGTGCTGGTACTGGAGCAGGCGGCCTCGCCGGATTCGCCGCTGAAGCGCCTGCCGTTCGGGCTGCGCGGTTTGAATGCCCCGACGCTGGAGGCGCTCGACCGGCGCGGTCTGCTGGACGCGGTGGCAGCCGGCCAGGTGCTGAAGCCGGAGAAAGGCCCGCCGCCGCCGGGAACCGCGCACTGGCTCTCGCAGCCACGCAAGCTGGGTGGGCACTTCGCGGGTATTCCGTTTGCACTGGACAACGTCGACAGCGGTCGCTGGCCCTGGCGCCTGCCCAGCCCGGTCGGCACGCAGATGGCGGTGGAACTGCAGGCGCTGGAGGCCGTGCTGGCCGAGCGCGCGCAGGCGCTGGGCGCAGTGATCCTGCGTGGTGCGGGCGTGCAGAGTGTGCAGATGGGGGCCGACGAGGTCCAGATCGAGGCGGGTGGGCAGACCTTCCGCGGGCGCTGGCTGGTCGGCTGCGATGGAGGCCGCAGCACCGTGCGCAAGCAGTGTGGTTTCAGCTTTGCTGGTACCGATCCAGAGTTCACAGGCCACTCGCTCAGTGTTGAACTGGAAGATCCGACGGCACTCAGCCCGGGGCGTCACACCACCGCGCAGGGCATGTGCAACTTCAATCCGCCGGGCACGATCGCCCTGGCCGACTTCGACGGCGGCGCGGGCCACCGCCAGCCACTTGATCGCGAATCGGCACAGGCGCTGCTGCGCCGCATCTCCGGCCGCGAAGCAACGATCACCGCGCTGCATCTGGCCACCACCTGGACCGACGGCGCACGGCAGGCCACCGCCTATCGTCGTGGCCGCGTGCTGCTGGCCGGCGATGCCGCACATGTGCATTCGCCGCTGGGTGGGCAGGGTCTGAATCTGGGCCTGGGCGATGCGATGAACCTTGGCTGGAAGCTCGCCGCCGTCGTGCGCGGCGAGGCAGCTGATGCGCTGTTGGATACCTATCAGGCCGAACGCCATCCGATCGGCGCGCGCGTGCTGGAATGGTCGCGCGCGCAGGTCGCATTGATGCGCCCAAGCGCGGGCTCACGTGCACTGGCTGCCATCGTGGCCGATCTGGCAGAAACACGTGATGGCGCCACGTATCTCGCCGAGCGCGTGTGGGGTGTGGGCCAGCAGCTGGACCTCGGCCATACCCATCCGCTGGTGGGCCGCAGCACGCCGGATTTCCTGCTGGTCGATGGTCGCCGCATGGGTGAACTACTGCGGGCAGGGCAGGCGGTGCTGCTGGTGTTCGATGCTGCTGCCTCGTTGTGCGAGGCGGTTGATGTTGAACGGGCCCGCATCCTGTCCATCGCGCAGCCCGCTGTCGATTCGCTGGGCCTGTCGGCGCTGCTGGTTCGTCCGGACGGCATTGTCGCCTGGGCCAGTGATGGCGCCGATGCGGCAGGACTGGCGCGGGCGGTACAGGAATGGACGAGCTCAGCTGGCAGGGAAGCGATTGCCTGAGTTCCGGCGCAGCCCGCGCAGGGCTGCGCCGCCATCTTTCAGAGATCCTTCTTCTTGCCGCTCAGGTCCAGCGGCTGGTCACTGCCTTTGCGCTCGCTCGACCAGACCTCAACGCTCTTGCTGCATCGGCTTTCGCGGGCGGCAACCTCAGGCGGCAGGTCCTTCACATGCGGCGACTCCTGGCAGGCTGCGTGCATGGCCGAATCGTCATAGGTGGCACAGGCGCTGATGGAAGCGAGAGCAAGGACACAGAGAGAGGAGCGGAGCAGGGGCTGCAGCAGGCGCATGGGGGGGATCTCAAAAGGGCCGGTCTGGCCATCGAATTCAATCCGTGACCTGGCTCACGCGCAATCCGACTGGCAGCACTTGTTATTGAATAACAATTGTGGAGGTGCTTGAGGCCGCTGACTGCCTATCAGGCGATGCAGATCAGGAACACCGTCGACAGCGCGAGCATCAGCACGAACACGCGCCGGCTCAAGGCCAGGCAGGTCAGGCAGGCCGCCAACGCCCAGGCCGCAAGCAGTGCACATCCCAGCAGCCACAGCCCGACCGTCATCATCGAGCCGGCCGCTGCGGCAGACAGCGCAAAGACCTTGAACAGCGCCACGCCCAGCACGCTGCCCAGCGCGCCGGCCCGCAGGGCAATCGCATCGTGGCAGGTGGGGGAAAGCTGGCGGTGCATGAGGGCTGTGTCGCGCCTTGGGGGCTGGCGTGCGCAACTCTGCAGCAAGGCGGATCTACGCCGCGTGTTCGTCGCACCGCCAACGCGCAAATGCCGTGATGAGCTCACCACGGCATGTGCATGCTGCATGCCAGTGCTGCCCGGTCAGCGCACCGGTTGGGAGGCCAGCATGTCGCGCCCGTGTGGGGTCAGATCGATATCCGCATCTTCCGCCTGCACCGCCAGGCCTTCCTTCACGGCCCACGTCGCCGCATCGCTTCCCACAGGGCGCGCATCGGCAATGGCGCGCAGGATGGTGAACTGTTTTTCAGTCAACGGCATGGTACGTCCTCATACGCCCAGCAGGGGCGGCAGTTGCCAGTCCGAAAGGCGCGCATTGCTGATGGCCTGATGGCAGCCACAGGCATCACAACGGAACAGCGTACCGCCCGGCAGGTGCAACAGGTTTGCATCCTGGGCGCAGGTGATTTCCGCACAATGACGGCATGACACGGTAAGCGAAATGATTCGCTCCACGTCGCCGGAAATATTGAACGCGGCCTCGAAGGCATGGATGGCGAAGTGGCCGGTGTCCGGCATGGTGTTCTCGGTTGCAGACAGGTGTCTCCATCCTCGTTTTCCTACCGTGATGAGGCTGTCAGGCCAGCGCGGTGGCGAAGTCAACGAGGTCCGCTGCTACGCTTCAGGGCTGCGCATGCGGCTGGGATAGCATGCAGGTTGAATTTCCACTCGCCGCTGGCAACGGAGTAGCCCGCAATGGACATCGAATTGGACGGCAACCGCATCCACAGCGAGCGGGCATTCCACGAGACGCTGGCGCTCGCACTGGGTGTCGAGCGCGGTTATGGGAACAATCTCGACGCCCTCTGGGATCTGCTGAGTGCCAGCGTCGAGCGCCCGCTGCAGCTGACCTGGAACGGCCATCAGGTTTCCAGAGAGGCGCTGGGGCCTCGCTTCCAGCAGATCGTCGACGTGCTTGAGCGGGTGCAGCGCCAGGATGAGGCCATGGCACTGGACGAACGCTTCAGCTATTGCCTGCGGTAGGTGCGGTGTGCAGCCGCTGCCAGCGCGGTGCTACCTGTTGCCTCCAGGGCAACACCGTCGCCTGGGCGACGGCTGACGAACCGTGCGCAGTTCATCGGCTGCCGGCGATGGCAACCCTGCGCTTCTCCAGCATCACCGACACGCACCACAGCAGCAGGCCGCCGACCGCCGTCGCCGCACCTACGTAACCGGTGGTGGCCGGGCTGAAGCCGGCGCTGATCGCCATGCCGCCCAGCCACGGGCCGAGCGCATTGGCGGTATTGAACGCCGCATGGTTGGAGGCGGCGGCCAGGGTCTGCGCCTCGCCGGCCACGTCCATCAGGCGCGTCTGCAGTACCGCAGCCAGGGCGCCCATCGTACCCACGGTAATGATCATCGGGCCGATGGTCCACACCGATTCGGCGGCCAGCGGGTACAGCAGCAGCATCACGATCGACCACACCAGCACCACTGCAGCGGCCTTGAAGTGGAACTTGTCGACCAGCCAGCCACCAGCGATGTTGCCGATGATCGCACCGATGCCGAACACGCCTACTGCCAGCGGCATCCACGACTCGGCCACGCCGGTCACCTGCACCAGGGTCGGTGCCAGGTAGGTGAACACGCAGAACATGCCGGCAAAGCCCACCGCGCCGATCGACAGCGCCAGCCAAACCTGGGTGGTGTTGAATGCGCGCAGCTCGCGCATCGGCGAGGTCCGCACCTCATCCGGATCGGGCAGCAGGAAGCGCGCGATCATCGCCACCGTGGCGATGGCCAGCACGCTGACCAGGGCGAAGGCGGTGCGCCAGCTCAGCTGCTGGCCCAGCCAGGTGGTCAGCGGATTGCCGATCAGGATCGCCACCGACAGCCCCAACAGCACGCGCGACATTGCTTGGCCGCGCTGCCCGGCCGGGCTGATCGCTGCGGCCACCAGCATCGCCACGCCGAAGTAGGCACCATGCGGCAGGCCAGCGACGAAGCGCGCCACCAGCATCGTGCCGTAGTTCGGCGCCAATGCGCTGGCCAGATTACCGACGGCATAGAACCCCATCAGCGCCAGCAGCAGCTTGCGGCGCGGGAAGCTGGCGCCGACGAAGGCCAGGATCGGTGCGCCCACCACCACGCCGATGGCGTATGCGCTGATCAGGTGGCCGACCTGCGTCTCGCTGATCGACAGGCCGCGGCTGATCTCCAGCATCAGGCCCATGCTGGCGAATTCACTGGTGCCGATGGCGAAGCCGCCCAACGACAGGGCGAGGATGATCAGGGTGCGCTGGCGCGGCGTCAGCCGAGCGGCCAGGGGAGAGTTGGGGCTCATTCGGGGGCGCAAAGGGGCGGGGGAAGCGCCCCATTGTACTGCTGCACCGCAACAGGCATCAGCCGGGCTGAGGGTAAATCAGTGTTCGATGGGTGGTGCTGCCGGCGTGGCCGGCTGGCCAAGCGCCGCCAAGGCCCGTCGGTATTTGTCACGCAGGCGCTCGGCGGTGGCGGCATCCAGCGATGCCAGCCGCGCTTCATCGGCATTGTCGGCGATGTCGGCCAGCTTGACCTTCAGTGCCAGCGGATCCGCCGAAATTCGTGCGTAGTACGTGTCGGCATCCGCCGCAGACGTCCGGCTCAGCAGCCGGACCGCGTCCTGCAACGGAGCGGGAAAGGCCTGCACCTGCCCAGCGAAGGCCGGGCAGTCCTCGATCACATCATGCAGCCAGGCCACCACCTCTGCTTCATCATCGCCGCGCACAGCAGCGGCCACCCGGCCAACGTGGCCGATGTAGGGGTGCCCTGCCTTGTCGACCTGGCCGGCATGGGCCTCCAGCGCCAGCATGCGTGCACGTTCTACCCAGTCCATTGCGATCTCCCCGGTGCAAGCGTGTATTGTCGTACGGACTGTCTGCATGCCGCCACCACGGCCGTGCAGGCATCATCGGACGCTGCAGGAATGGCATCTGGATTCCATCAGGGAGATGAGACATGCAGGAATACACCCATCAGCTGGAACTACGCGGCCGCTTCCGTCTGGTAGCGGTGACCCACGAGCCGGTGTACGCTCCCGGCGATGTGGTCGGCCATGCGGTCATCGTCGACGGTGGGGAGCGTCTGACCGACCTGATGTCGTTGGCCGATGCGCGCCGGTACCTTGAGGAACTGGTGCGGGAAGAGGGCGTGGAGCCCGGGCTGGAGAATGAAGTCAACCTGCGGAGGAAGGCGTCGCAGCGACGCCGCCGCTAAGCCGTCGCGCCCTCGGGCGCATCATGGAGGATTCGGGTGTTGTCCAGTAAGAAGTATCTGCTCATCGCCATCATCACGCTGGCGACCCTGCTGCTCGGGTTCGTGCTTTCCGGTTACCTGACGCTGCTGCTGCTTGGTCTGGATACCAAGCTGCTCACCTGGAATACCTATTACCAGTATTTCCACGCCCTCGGCCAACCGCAGGTTGCCCCGTTCGTGGGCAAGATCAAATGGGCCGGCTACCTCGGCTTCGGCCTGCCGCTGCTGGTGCTGGCCATCGTCGGCCTGGTCGTGCTGCTGAAGAAGGACAAGCGCTCGCTGCACGGCGACGCGCGCTTTGCCACCGGCGCCGATCTCGCCAAGCACGGCATGTTCAAGAAAAGCGGCCAGAGCATCGTGGTCGGCAGCCATGGCGGCAAGCTGGTGCGGCTGGACGGCCAGCAATTCGTGATCCTGGCCGCCCCGACCCGTTCGGGCAAGGGCGTCGGCGTGGTCATCCCGAACCTGCTGGAGTACGGCGAATCGCTGGTGGTGCTGGACATCAAACAGGAAAACTTCGACCTGACCAGTGGTTGGCGCGCCAGCCAGGGGCAGGAGATCTACCTGTTCAACCCCTTCGCCGAAGATCGCCGCACCCATCGCTGGAACCCGCTCAGCTATGTCTCCGACGACCCGGCGTTCCGTGTCTCGGACCTGATGAGCATCGGCGCGATGCTGTATCCCGATGGCTCGGAAGACCAGAAGTTCTGGATCAGCCAGGCGCGCAATGCCTTCATCGCCTTCACCCTGTACCTGTTCGAGAACTGGGATGACGAGCGCAGCAGCGGCTTCCCGGGCGGGCAGGGCACGCCGACCCTGGGTGCGGTATACCGCCTGTCCTCCGGCGATGGCAGCGACCTGAAGAAGTTCCTCAAGGGCCTGTCCGAGCGTCCATTCCTCAGCAGCAACGCGCGCTCGGCGTTTGCCAACATGCTGTCCCAGGCCGACGAGACCTTCGCCTCGATCCTGGGTACCTTCAAGGAACCGCTGAACCCCTGGATCAACCCGGTCCTGGACAAGGCCACCAGCACCAACGACTTCCTGCTCACCGACGTGCGCAAGAAGAAGATGACCATCTACATCGGCATCCAGCCCAACAAGCTGGCCGAAAG
>Ga0256410_1000587_pt1 | contig 34071 bp, 35 predicted proteins | sample PhyWR1_FD_185983 | JGI IMG/M metagenome (GOLD analysis project Ga0256410, IMG submission 185983) | Leaf surface microbial communities from wheat plants in UC Gill Tract Community Farm, Albany, California, United States - DLSL W.R1 | ecosystem: Host-associated > Plants > Phyllosphere >... | reverse complement strand
CCTGTTCCGTTCGCCGACGTGGTCACCACCACCACCCACAAGACCCTGCGCGGTCCACGTGGCGGCCTGATCCTGGCCCGTGCCAACGCCGACATCGAGAAGAAGCTGAACTCCGCTGTCTTCCCAGGCGCCCAAGGCGGCCCGCTGGAGCACGTGATCGCCGCCAAGGCCATCTGCTTCAAGGAAGCCCTGCAGCCAGAGTTCAAGGCTTACCAGCAGCAGGTGGTGAAAAACGCCCAGGCCATGGCCAGCGTATTCATCGAGCGTGGCTTCGACGTGGTGTCCGGTGGCACCCAGAACCACCTGTTCCTGCTGTCGCTGATCAAGCAGGAAATCTCCGGTAAGGATGCTGACGCCGCCCTGGGCAAAGCCTTCATCACCGTCAACAAGAACTCGGTACCGAACGACCCGCGTTCGCCGTTCGTCACCTCGGGCCTGCGTTTCGGCACCCCAGCCGTCACCACCCGTGGTTTCAAGGAAGCCGAGTGCAAGGAACTGGCTGGCTGGATCTGCGACATCCTGGCTGACCTGAACAACGAAGCGGTGATCGACGCCGTACGTGAGAAGGTCAAGGCTATCTGCAAGAAGCTGCCGGTTTACGGCAACTGATTGGGCGCCAGCCTGAAGTGAAAAAGCCCGGCCCAGTGCCGGGCTTTTTCGTTTTCATGAACCAGGTTCGCTAACCTGTCGCGGTCCCTGTGGGGGCGGGTTTACCCGCGAAGAGGGCAACGAGGTGGATGGCACCGGCTACGCCGGTGTTCGCGGGTGAACCCGCTCCCACAGGTAATATGCTTGCCTTCACTACCTAGGCTCAATTCAAGTTGCTTCCACACCACCAACCACAGGCCTCACCTTGACCAGAGAACAACTCGAGACCCACCAGATCCCGATCTACTTCGCTGCCGTGCTCGCAGCCGTTGCCTTCGGCTTGATGGCCAGCGACAGCGCGCGCCACCTGGAAGCCCTGGTCACCCCCGCCATTGCCGTGCTGATGTATGCGATGTTTCTGCAAATCCCTTTCCTCGACCTGCGCCAGGGTCTGGGTAATCGCCGTTTCATGGGCGCCCTGCTGCTCGCCAACTTCATTCTTGTGCCGCTGTTGGTCTGGGCGATCACCCGTGGGCTGGTCGAGCACCCGGCGATCCTTGTCGGCGCACTGCTGGTACTGCTTACACCCTGCATCGACTACGTGGTGGTGTTCACCCACATCGGCAAAGGCGACTCGCGCCTGACCCTGGCCGCCACACCCGTGCTATTGCTGGTGCAATTGGCACTGCTGCCGATCTACCTGGCCCTGATGCTGGGAGACAGCAACAATGTGGCCATTTCCATCACCCCGTTCGTGGAAGCCTTCGTGCTGCTGATCGTGCTGCCCATGCTGCTTGCCGTGCTCACCAGCCTCGGTGCCCGCCGCTCGGGCACAGTCGCGGGCTGGAATGACGCCTGGGCGTGGTTGCCCGTGCCGGCGATGGCCTTGGTACTGGTGGTTGTGATCGCTTCGCAGATTGCCGTGGTGGTGCGTGATTTCGACCGCTTGCTGCCGGTGATTCCGGTGTACATCGGCTTCATGCTGCTGGCGCCAGCGCTCGGCTTCATCGCGGCGCGGCTGCTACGCCTGCCGGCCACCGAAGCGCGTTCGGTGATGTTCAGCGCATCGACCCGCAATTCGCTGGTGGTGCTGCCGCTGGCACTGGCCTTGCCAGAGCATACGCGCACCCTGGCGGCAGCTGCCGTGATCACGCAGACGCTGGTGGAACTGGTGTGCGAGCTGGTGTACGTGCGGGCCATACCTCGCCTGGCCCGCACGTAGGGGCTCAACTGACCACGTGCAGGTAGTGCAGGTGGCGCTCGTACTGGTCCAGGATGTCGCCAATCACATCTTCGCGGCTCCAGCCCATCACGTCGTAGTCCTGCCCGCCCTCACGCAGATACACCTCGGCGCGGAAATACTTGCGTGCATCGTTGTTATCGTCAGATTCGCGAATGACGAAGCTAGGGGTATTGTACGCACGCGGCCGAACTTCATATTTGAAGCGGCCCTCGCCCGCGTGGGAAAGCTCGAGCGTGACCCGGCCATCGTCGCGTTCCTCAACCGTAACCTCGTAACCTTGCTTGCGCAGCTCCTGGGCCACTTCCTCGCAGGCGGGCTTGACCACATCATTGATAAAGCGAGTAACGTGGGCCCTACGCGGCATCATGGCGATGTTGCGCAGGCGCCGTTGCCAGCCACCGTGATTCTGCCGGTGCTGGCGCTGGCCAGGCAGCGATTGGGTGCGCAGGCCGCGACGTGTGGCATCCAGGCCCAGGGCCTTGAACAGGCCCCAGATCGCCACCAGCAGGATTACCGCGAATGGCAAGGCACTGGCGATGGTGGCTGCCTGCAACGCTTTCAGGCCGTTGGCCAACAGCAAGGCAATGGCAACTGCGCCCATGGTCACCGACCAGAACACCCGCTGCCACAGCGGCGAGTGACCTTTGCCCGAGGAGGCAAGCATGTCTACCACCAGTGCCCCGGAGTCGGCGGAGGTGACAAAGAACACCACCACCATTAGCACCGCCACCAACGATACCGTTGTCGACCACGGGAAGTGTTCGAGAAACGCGAATAGCGCAAGCGAACTGTCCTGATCGACCACCGCCGCCAGCTCCCTCACACCCCCGTGCAGGATCATGTGAATGGCGGTGTCCCCGAACACAGTCATCCACAGCAGGGTAAAACCGGCCGGTACGAACAACACGCCGCAGACGAATTCGCGAATGGTGCGACCACGGGAAATACGCGCGATAAACAGCCCTACGAAAGGCGACCAGGACAGCCACCAGCCCCAGTACAGCAGGGTCCAACCCCCGATCCAGTCGGTGGGTTCGTAGGCGAACAGGTTGAATGTCTTGTTGACGATATCGGACAGGTACGCGCCGGTGTTCTGAACATAGGCCTGCAGCAGGAACACGGTCGGGCCCATCACCAGCACGAACAGCATCAATATCACTGCCAGGCCAAGGTTGAGCTCGGAGAGAATGCGAATGCCTTTATCCAGCCCGCTGGCCACCGACAGCGTAGCAAGGGCACAGGTGGCGGCGATGAGAACGACCTGCACAGTAGTGCTGACTGGCAAACCGAACAGCTGGTGCAGGCCGCTGTTGATCTGCAGCACGCCGTAGCCAAGCGACGTGGCCACGCCAAATACCGTCCCGAGAATGGCAAAGATATCCACAGCATGCCCAATCGGGCCGTAGATGCGCTCGCCGATCAAAGGATACAGAGCCGAACGCAGCGTCAACGGCAGCCCGTTGCGGAAACTGAAGTAAGCCAGGATCAGCGCGACGATGGCGTAGATGGCCCAGGCATGCAGGCCCCAGTGGAAGAACGTGATGTTCATGGCTTCACGGGCTGCTGCGATGGTATTTGGCTCACCGACCGGGGGGTTGATGAAATGCATCACAGGCTCGGCTACACCGAAGAACATCAGGCCGATACCCATGCCTGCCGAGAACAGCATGGCGAACCAGCTCTTGTTGGGGTAGTCCGGTTCGCTGTGGTCCGGTCCCAGCTTGATATCGCCGTAACGGCTGACCGCCAGGAACACCACGCTGATCAGTACCAATGCCACGGTAAGGATGTAGAACCAGCTGGCGTTGGTGATGATCCATTGCTGCACGTGTTCGAACACACGCTGGGCGTGCTCCTGGAAAACAGTGGCGTACAGCACCAATAGCAGCACCAGAATGGCACTGGTAAAGAAAACGGGAGGGTTGATGGTGCTCCTGCGTTTTTGCTCTGCACTCATAGGCAGTATTGCTCCTGGTGTTCAGCGCTGCGCATCGTGAACGAGCGGTCAAGACTCGATCACCCTCGACGCGTGGTGAATGAGAGACGCCCAAACCTTACCGTCAGTTCAGGCATTTCCCAACAATAACCGCTGCGCTTTCCCGCCAGACCCGCGCTGAAAGTCAGCCCGGGTTACGTTTGAGCTCGGCAATGCGCTCCGGGCCGGTACCACAGCCGACGCGGTCGATGCCGCAGCAACCTTGGGTCGCGAGAGGTCTGCTCGTGCAAAGCTCGAGTCTGCCGGTTAGAACAACCCCCTGCGCACGAAGAGGCTCGGTATAGCCAGCACCATGGAGATCAAACCCGTACGCATAACCTTGCCCAGAAGGCCTGCATGTTGAAACGTGATTTAAAGACTCGTAGGACTCAGTGTATTTATGTGCGATGAAACACTGTACGACCATCGCCAGCATCATGGGTGCAAGAATCAGAATCGCAATTAGCCCAGGCTCAACTTCATTCACTCCGATACTTCCTTGAGATGCTGGCCCGAGCAGCTGGCTTCCAGCAGCTTGCAACTCGCGCTGTCGAGAAACTTGGTGAACGTGAAGTTGGTCAAGGTGGTACGTCCCGATGTTGCACCGCCGGAAGAGCTTGCGGTAGCCGACGTGCTTTGATTGACACCGAAGTTGTAGCCGTTGATCTCGATCCAGTTGGTGTACTGCTCATCCAGCGCTTCGCCAGCGATATCGTCGATTTGGATGAAAGCGTCGAAAGCCATGCCTACCTCTCCTTGGTAATGGTGGGTCTGAACCCCAATGAACGGGTGTGACAGGTACGGAGGCAAAGTGTTCCCCCACTGCCCGAGCCGCCACACCCGATGCATGACGCTTCAAGCCCTACAACGCCTTCATCTCGGCAATATCTCGCGCCACCTGGTCTGCAGAGTGGTCGAACATCGCCTGCTCCTGCGCATCCAGCGGCAATTCGATAATCCGCGCAAGCCCCTTCTCTGCCAGTACGCAGGGCACACCCATGGCGATATCCGTTCGCCCATACTCGCCCTCAAGAATCGCCACAGCCGGCAAAATACGGTTCCGCCCATTGGCGATCGCATCGACCATCTGCGCAATGGCCACGCCCGGTGCATCGCAGGCGCTCCCCGTCTTCTTCAACCCCAGAATCTCACCGCCGCCCTTACGGGTGCGCTCGACAATCTGTTCGATCTGCTCGCTGGACAGGAAGTGCGACAGCGGCACCGAGCCGATCTGGCAGTAGCGCATCAGCGGCACCATGCTGTCGCCATGGCCGCCCAGCACCAGCGCGGTGATATCCCGGGCAGAAAACCCGGTTTGTTCGGCGATGAAACACTTCATGCGCGCGGTATCCAGCACCCCCGCCTGCCCGAACACCTTGTCCCGCCCAAGGCCGCTGACGCTCCAGGCGCGGTAGGTGAGCACGTCGACCGGGTTGGACACCACCAGCACCGTGGCTGCCGGCGCATGGTGCTTGATGTCGGCCATGATGCTGTCGAGGATTGGCAGGTTGATGCTCAGTACATCCTGGCGCGACTGGCCGGGCTTGCGCGGCACGCCTGCGGTAATTACCACCAGCTCGGAGCCGTCCAGCATGTCGGCTTTGCCCCCGCCGTAAACCCGGGTATCGGAGCCTGATTCCACGGCTGCCTGCCACACGTCCAGCGCCTTGCCCTGCGCCAGCTCACCCTGCACGTCCATCAGCACCAGCTCACGGCACAACTCGTCCCGGGCGATGATCTGCGCCGCTGCCTCGCCGACCAAGCCGGCGCCCACGATTGTTAGCTTGTTCACCTGACACCTCCCAGCGGCGCGCGCCACCAGGAACACGCCTGCATATACAGAGAAGTATTGCCCGCCGAGGCGAAAAGGCCACTCAAAGGCTGATGGCCGGCAGCTGACGGGACACTGGCCTGCCCTGCCCGAGGGATCAAACGGTGTATTAACCGCGCATCTGCCAGAGGATGAAATCCACTTTCTTCAGGTCGGTCAGCTTGTTGTGCTCTGGGGTCAGTTGGTGGTGCTGGAGCCGCTTGCCTTGCGGGCGCACATCCATGAAATGCTTACCCTCGCCCTGAAGACTTACGAACAGTGAACAACACGGTTCCAAAAGCACCTGCCTCGTGCCGGTAAATCAACGGACCAAGGGACGAACCACAACAAACAGTACTACCAGGCCCACAAGCCCAGAAGCAACCAGCCACCCGGTCGAGGCCATTGCCTGGAAAAACCCCGGGAAGAAAGGAATTTTCCCAAGCTTGACCAGCGCCAGGCAAAACCATGGCATCAGGAGGATGTAAAGCAGCGGGATATAAACGATTGCCTGAAGGACTAGCGTCAATCCGCCGGCCCAGTCATTCCAGTGGTGGTTGGACATGGTGATTTCCTTATCTTGAACGTGACGGGGAATCGTCCGCCTCTTGGTACCCCATACCGCCGTTAGTACACAAGGCATGAGCCCCATTTACCATGCCTGTAAAAATATCCCCAACCCGCCCCAAAGTGGTCATTTGCAGGAGCGGCCTTGTGTCGCGAAAGGGCTGCAAAGCAGCCCCAGTAATCTATACCTCCGCACCGAACACCGGGTGTACGGCAGTTGCCCTGCTGAACACCTGAGACCTGGCACGATCCCTGTGGGAGCGGGCGAGCCCGCGAACACGGGCGCAGCCCGTGCCACCCACCGTGATGCCTGCTAAACGGCTAGCCGGCGGCGCACTGCGCAGGAAGCGCCGATCAGTAAAGGCCCAGCCTAATCAGCCGGGGCCTGACCACTCTGCTCCATCACCTTCCCACACTGCTCACTGGCCAATCGACTAATGATCCGGATAGCTTGGTGAATGCCGGCAGTGTTGCGGAAGCTCAGTTGCGGGTTGTGTTCGCATTCCAGCATTTCGTCATGCTGGACGAGGGCCTCGCCTAGTAGTTCGAGGGTCCAGGCGTAGCTTTGGATGGTGGAGAGGCGTTCTTGATCAGTCATGGCGTGCCTCCGGTTGGGCGGAGACGGAGCTGGATTTGCTGACGGTGAAGTAGCCGGGGACTGTCGAGGTACGACGGTGGAGAACGAATGCGAGGATCCTGGATGGACTTGAGATGAGCATGCATGCGGTCCTTTTCGATTGAAGCACCACGCTAACCGTCGCCAAACGATTAGGGTGGCAGCTGTACGCAGGTTGGCGAACCGAGGAAAAGGAACTCGGCAGACCCGAAGGTCTCCCACGCACAGCCGCCATTACACGAAACTGCGGACGCAAAAAAAGCGCCTGCAATCGTGGTCGGGGGCGCCGATGCGCCTTTTCGTTCGGGTCGCCAAACCCGGTCGCGGAATTGGCCGCGACTTGAGTACGGTATCGCTGCGGGGGTTGCAATGCAAGGTACGGGGCTAGGCGAATGGCCGCGGAGTGTCGTAGGAAAAGTCAGGGAGCATGGCGTCTGATGTGACGCAGCAGGACCAAGTTCAGCAGACGGAGATCGTGATGAGAAAAAGCTGCATCAAATCTGCTGAACTGGTGCGGAGACAGGAATCGAATATCACCACGTTAAGTCCATAATCTATGGGACTTACTACTTGATTCAACTCTCGCGTATCCCTGAACGTATCCCTAAAACAAAATCCACTACCTGTCTGAGCGCTAGCCCTTCAGATCAGCATTGATATCGATCCCGAATGACCCGATCGTAGTAGCCCCCCTTGGAGCCCGCATTCACCAGCCCCTGATGAACCTCTGGCGGTACCCCACAGAAATCGTAAGTGCGTCCCTGCTTAAAGGTGATCTTCATTCTCTTGGTAATCGGGTCGTAACCGACAGCGGTGATAGCTGAAGATCTGACTGGAATCATTTGCATCTCATGTTCCCTCACGCTGATGGCGGCATAGTGGCCAGGGTCCAGAGATACTAGGTCACTCAACCTGTGACAGCCAACAGGGTGCGGGCTGACATTTGTGACTCTTGATTTCCATCAGTCCTAAGGTCGGGGGACCCTGAGAAATGGCATCTGCTACGGGGACGGAAACCCGCGCAGCCTTGCTAGCGGCTGCCAGGTTGACGATGGTTGACAGTTGACGAGGTTGACGCCTCCCGAAGAGAAGGGTCAGTAGCCTGGTGAATGGTTGATTGGGTTCACCACCCAGACGAGTGTGTTCACCCGGTTCACCTGTTCACTAAGCTGGGCACCCTGCTGCTAACGAAGTCCCGCGGGTTCTCAGCCCCGTATCTGGCCACATCTCTCAGGGTCCCCGGCGGCTCCTAGGATCCGGGAGGTGGGGAATGCCTCAGCCGCTGAAGGCACGACCAACTAGGGGGCATGGGGTCGCTAGATGACTACGAATCCAAAGCGGTGTAACAGGTGTAATAGGTGTAATAGGTGTAATAGGTGTAACGACACCGCACAACCCATTGTTCTTAAAGGTAAAAACAGTGATACACGCTCAAGCCTTCGCTTTGCCCTAGCAGTGTAACAACAGATCCGGTGTAACCATGGTAGGCCGCTATCGACCCTTTGCAGCCGTTCGAGGTGTCTAAGAAACCTGTGGCGATCCAGAAGCCACCCACTATGGGTCGCTTCCGGCCAATTCGGCCATCAGATATATAGGGGTAACAAAGGCGACTCGAGGCGACTTAATAGCTGTCCCGAGTCGCAAAGAATTAAGCGGAGAAACCACCATCGATCGTCAAACTGGCGCCGGTGATGTAGCCGGCTTCCGGACCGGCCCAGTAAACAACAAAGCCGGCAATTTCCTCAGCCTTGCCGTAGCGATCCAATGCCATCAGACTTTTCAGATACTCGGCGCCATCTCCATCGGCCGGGTTCATCTCTGTGTCCACCGGACCGGGTTGCACATTATTTACAGTGATGCTGCGTGGACCTAGATCGCGAGCCATGCCTTTGGCCAAGCCAACCAGCGCCGATTTGCTCATAGCGTACACTGCACCGCCGGCAACCGGGATACGCTCAGCGTTGGTGCTGCCGATGTTGATTATGCGCCCGCCGTCGACCATGTGCTTGGCAGCTTCCTGACTGGCGACGAATACACTGCGCACATTCACCGCTAAGGTATGGTCAAGTTGCTCTAGGGTGAGCTCTTCGGTGCTACCCCAAGCAAGTACGCCGGCGTTGTTGACTAAAATATCCAGGCCGCCGAAGTGCTCGACTGCCGCGCGAATAGCTTGCTGCACGGCTGCAGCATCAGTGCTGTCGGCCTTGATAGCAAAAGCCTTACCACTCGCTGCAATCACTTCACTGGCCAAAGCATTAGCTCGCTCGGCTGACGATGCATAGGTGAAAGCCACTGCTGCGCCTTCGCGGACCAGGCGTTTTACGATGGCCGCACCGATACCGCGAGAGCCGCCTTATACAAAAGCCACTTTCCCTTGCAGGGTCCGGGTAGAGGTCATGCTGTATCTCCATTACAAAAAAGTTAGGCCAGTCTGCCTATGTGTGAGCAATCTAATGACTTTTGCTAGGTTTCATTTTTGTCTAAGTAGAGATCATCACAGTTGGCGATTAAGTCAGGATTATGGGAGCCCGATTTGGGTTTACTGACTTCCTCAGGGCGTGAGGTGGCCCCTCGCAAAGTACCGCAATCGGCCAACAGCAGTCATTAGCCGCCGAAAAGCTAGGCCACCCTCCACGTCAGTCAGCGCAGAGCTAGACTGAGCCCAGTATTCTGAATCGCTAATGGTGGTTCCCATGAAGCACTGGCTTCCCCTGCTGCTCACCCTGCCTCTGTCGCACACCCAAGCTGCGGGACCTGCCTTCAACTGCACTCAGGTCGAGGCCGGCAGCATCGAACAACAGATCTGCCAGAGCGAGCCGCTCTCGGCACTGGACCGGAAAATGGCCGAGGTCTACACAGCGGCGCAGCAGAAGGCCGGCAATGAACATCCGCCGGTGCTCAAGACCGAGCAACGGGGCTGGATCAAAGGCCGCAACGATTGCTGGAAAAGCGCGGACCAGCCCGCCTGCATCGCCGACAGCTACCGCCTGCGCATCGCCGAACTGCAGGCGCGCTACCGGCTGGTCGAGACCACCGGCCAGGTGTTCTACCAGTGTGACGGCAACCCGGCCAAGGAAGTGGTTGCCCGCTTCTTCCGCACCGAGCCGCCCACGGCCATCGTCGAGTTCGGTGACCGCAGCTCGCTGATGTACCTAGAACAGACCGCAAGCGGCGCGCGCTACCAGGGACAAAATGAGAGTTTATGGGAGCACCATGGCGAGGCCATCGTGGTGTGGGGCTATCAGGAGCCGGAAATGCACTGCACAGCGCGGTGAAAGCCGCCGCTATGACCCATTGCAGAAATTCTCCAGGGGTAGCTATCGGCCAATATCGAACTTCGATGTGGTCCGCCACGAGGACATCATCCAGAACACAGGCGCGCCCTGCTTCCTTAAAGCTGCATTACGGCGAGCGCCCTGCGCAGAGGCTCGTCGGATATCTGGATAGGACCGTGAAATGGCACGTCCATATCCAATACCAGATACACGGAAGCCGCGATAAGCATTGAAGAAACGATGAACATTCCTATCACCATTGAATTACGTGGCGCTCGGTATCCAAAACTGGCGAAAATGAGCGTCAACCAAGCAACAAGCATCCCAATGAGTGGGCCGGGAATTGCCCCCTCTGACTGCTCGACGATCCTCCAGCGTTGCTCGATAAGCGAATGATATTGCTGACGAATATCCTGAAGCATAGTTTCATGGTAGCGGTCTGGCGGCTTTATGGCAGCCAAAGATTTTCCTATGTCATCCAAGTATTTAGCTGCCTCGCTGTTACGATGTTGCAGCGCCTCGTCCCCCCGGTACGGGGTCTCAATAGCGTGCTCAAGGTAGGTGACCAGTCGGTTGCGGGTGTCTTGTGCCGAATCGCCATAGCCCCGCAGTGTCCGATCAAATATGATCATGCTGGTTGCATATCCATGAAAGTTAGCATCAATGGACTCGAAGGTATTTTTGGCAGAATTGATCATCAATCCAAAGACCAGCGATGTCATAACCACAAAAATGTTAGCTACCAGGCGAATTACTGTATTTGTGTCTTCATCTCTATGGTGGGATGCCATCTTTGGGTACCACTGCATCATGAGAAGCGAGGCGGCAACCAAGCACCCAAAAATGGCCACTGCGATCCAGAGAGAATTCATGCATCAAGGCCTCGATCAATCTGACTCAAGTCTTAAAAGATAGACCGTGGCCGACCGCTTTGGGTCGATTGCAGCCGTTTACGACTGGCCGCTATCGACCCATTGCAGCCGCTCGGCACTGCTAGGAATAGATTCAAAGGAGACGTTCAGAGTCGAGTGACAGCAAACGTCATTGACCCAAACCGTGACGCAGGATAATCGCTGATCTATTGATGGAGCCTGACACGGCGTGCTCATTTCACTCCAATATTGTCGTGAAATGCGTATTCAGGACTTAGGCAACTCTGGGTCGAATGTCACCGTTCGCAGGCTAAATGCCCTTGGTCGGGTGCATAAGCTTCAAAATCTCAAGGAAGCGATTAGCGCTGGGTGTCAAAGGACGCGTGCTGTCAGTAACCGCGCAGAAACGTGCTGAATAAGTCTGAGATTCGGGAACAATTCGGAAGTCCCAGCTGGTAGGTAACAAATCGGCATAGTGACGCGGCAAGATCCCACAATACTGGCCAGACCGAATTAGCAGCGCTACCGAGTCCAGGCCAATAGCGTCGGGACCACGTTCGAAATCATGGTTGGCTATGGCTTGCGATACAAAGGGCTGGCCAAGACGATTAACCAAGAGCATCCGGCCACCTGTCTCAAGGGTGGAGGCTGACGCATATACAAAATGGACCTCTTCAAAAAGGTCTACGTAACGAAGCGAGGGGGACCGCTCATGAGCACCCTGGATTGCCACATGGATTCGACGATCCACCAGCGCCCGGGAAAGCTCGGTGAGCGTAAGAGTATGGATTTCCAAATGCAGGCCCGTAGCTGTTTGCTCAAGCTGTCGTAGGGCATCGGAAACGCGACAATTCGGGTTGCTGAAAGCGTTGTCTGTGATGCCGATCGCGAGATCACCGGTTACGAGTCCTCGCAATGCTTCGACCTGAGGCTTGATCCGATCAAGCGCATCCAGCGCTTCCGCTGTCAGCCCGAGGACAGCTCTACCAGCCTCTGTCAGCTGGAACCCTTGCGGTCCTCGGGTACACAGAGGCGTGCCAAGTTTAGTTTCAACATCCTTGATACGTCGGCTGATGGTCGCTCTGCTCATCCGCAGTCGCTTCTCTGCGGCGCCAAAGCCGCCCGCTTCAGCCGCCACTCGGAATATTCGCAATCCCTTGAGGTCTTTCTCAACCAAAGAATCAACAATGTCAGTCATGGTGGTTTCGCTTTTTGGAATCATGGGTACGGATTTTGGTAGTTTTCGCTACGCTTTCATGGGTATAGGGTAACTCACATTTCCGGTCCATGCTGTTACGTAAGGAACACTGCGCGCTTAATATCGGAAATACGGGATGTCTGCCCGACTTACAGACGAACCTCTAACAGAATATAAACATAAAGATGTAATGGAGGCGCGATGAGCACTACCCTTTCAGCAACGGCTTCGTCAACAACGAAGCCGACTCGCTACCGTTGGTTCTTGGTGACTTTGGCTTTTCTGGCAATTATCACTAACTATATGGATCGAGCAAATCTGTCCATTGCATTGCCTTATATGAAAGATGACCTAAATTTGTCATCGTCTGAGGCCGGCTTCATCTTAGGTGCTTTTTTTTGGACATATGCTCTGTGCCAGATTCCAGCAGGTATGCTGGTCGATAGGTTTGGTGCGAAAGTAGTGTTGGGCGTCGCTGTAGTTTGGTGGTCTGCGTTCACCATGGCCACAAGCCTTGTTCGCAGTGGTGCTGGTTTGCTAGGGCTCCGTTTGATGTTGGGCGTAGGCGAAGCAGGTGCATTCCCCGCTGCGACTAAATTTGTTGAGCGTTGGTTTCCCCGTACTGAGCGCGGTATGGCAACCGGCATCTATGACAGCGGTGCGAGAGGGGGAACGTTGATCGCTCTGCCACTATGCACTGCTATAATCGGTGCATGGGGTTGGCAAGCGTCATTCATCGTCACCGGTATGATCGGTATTGTCTGGGCAATAGTCTGGAAATTTACAGCTACTGAGTATCCCTCGCAGAACAAGTATGTAAACCAGGCTGAAGTCATTCACATCCAAGGCGAAGCTAAAGATGAGCGAATTTCGACTGTTAAAATCCGCTGGAAGGCGTTGCTGAAAACCCGCCAAATCTGGGCGATGGCCTTAGGGCTCGCATGCCAAAGTTATGTGATTTACTTTTTCATTACTTGGTACCCAACCTACTTGGTGAGCGAACGCGGCTTCTCTTTGCTGCAGTTAGGTTTCTTCGGGGTTCTGCCAGGCATTGCAGGTTTGATCGGATCGTTTGTTGGTGGTTGGGCATCCGATAAAATTGCTAACAGTGGGTATGGCATCAGCGTTGGTCGTAAAGTTTGCATCGTTGTAGGGATGATCTTGGGCGCTTCAATCGGCCTAGCGGGTCTCGCCACTCAGGCTTGGCTTGCTCTCGCTTTGCTTTCCCTGGCCTTCTTTGGCGTTTCGGCTGCAACTTCAAGCATGCTTGCAATACCTGCTGATGTGTCACCGTCAGGCTCGAAATCAATTGTGGGCACGCTGGCGGGCTTTCAAAATAGCATTGCAAACTTTGCAGGGATCGCTAGCCCTGTGATTATCGGGTATTTGAAAGATCAGACGGGTTCATTCGCACCAGGGCTTATGTCTGCGTCTGCGGTAGCGCTTTTGGGCTGCTTGATATATATCTTTATGCTCGGGCCTATCAAGCAAAATATGTTTGACCATGCTGTTGAAGATCGTACCGAATAGCGAACGATTTTAGCGTAGTTCTTTAACTGAAGATCTCTGCAAGAGAGGAGTACAAAAATGAGTTTTCCTTTGACCGCGCCGCCATCCAAGAAACACCAAAGTTTCCTCTGGTCGCCTATTTGCACCGACTTGGATCAATTAGATGCGCATATCGCCATTCTGGGAATTCCGTTCGGCCAGGCATATGTCGCCGACCACATCAGCAATGACCAGAGCAAGGCGCCTGATGTCATTCGTTCGATGAGCGACCGTATCTGCCGCGCCCTCCATCACTATGATTTCGATGTTAACGGTCCGATCTATGACAACCGGGCTTTGAAAGTGGTGGACTGCGGCAACGTCCCTGCCGACCCTCGCGATCTCAGCACCCACGGTCCACGTTCGGAAGAGGCAGTGCGTAAGATCCTGAAGGCTGGGGCAATGCCGATTATCTTGGGTGGCGATCACGCTATTCCTATCCCTGTTCTACGAGCATATGACGACGAAGGGGGCCCAATCACGCTAATCCACATCGACGCTCACTTGGATTGGCGCGAAGAGATCAACGGCGTACGTGAGGGCTTGTCGAGCACTATTCGTCGCGCATCTGAAATGGATCATATTGGCGAGATTTTCCAGATCGGTCTGCGTGCCCAAGGCAGCGGACGTCAGGCTGACTATGATGCTGCGGTGGCATACGGCTCTCATCTAATTCCGGCTTACGAAGTACACGAAACGGGCATGCAAGCCGTTTTGGACAGGATTGCAGATGGCGGTCGCTATTATCTGACAATCGACGCTGATGGGCTTGATCCTTCAATTGCACCAGGCGTAGCTGGTCCTGCCCTGGGCGGTATCACCTACGTGCAGATGCGTCAGCTCATCCACGGTCTTGTCAAAAAAGGCCGGGTGGTCGGTATGGACATTGTGGAAATCACTCCGTCGATCGACGTGAATAACATCACCTCCATCACTGCAGGTCGACTCATTGTGAACTTGATTGGTGCTGCTGTACGTGCGGACTATTTTGATGCTCCGCCAGTGGTGGCAGTAAAATAACGTTGTAGTAGGACTAGGGCGGTAGAGTCATCTACCGCCTGATTCGATAGCCGCGATGTTGTAATGGTACAGACCTTGAGTGCGGGCCAGGAAATTGCGCCCTGCCTGGGCCGGTCCATCAGGGTCTGCTTAGGGTCGATAGCGGTCCGTCGTGACTGGCTGTTCTCGACCCATCTTGCACATCCGCGAGCTTGGCCAATCTGCTTTTGACGGGATCAACCGCAACATCGCAGAAACAAACAGCCCGCATCTGCGGGCTGTTTCGGGGTTACGCTTCGATCAGGTCTATTGGGGTGATGCCTCTAGCGCCTTCTAGCACATCATCGCGGTCGAGGTCTCTGGCCGAGGGGCCGAAGAGCGGGATCGACAGACCTGACAACATCATGCCCCCGCTACCTCGATGATGGTCTGCGGCGAGAATTCGAGAGCCCACAGCGGCAAGTTGCTTGGCCAAGCGATTCCATTCATCGCCGAGGGCCAAAGCGGCTGCGCGTAGGGCGCTGTCCTGAGCTTGGCGAGACTCATGATCGTGTCCCGGGAAGTGGTGTAACTGAACCAGCCGAAGGCGCCCTGCGGGCGAAAGAGGATGGTCATCGTGGTTCTTGGCTAACGTTGAGTTTGCGAAGACCAAACACTCACCAGAGAAACCACGATGACCAAGCCCACTATCGCATTGACCGAGTTGGTTGAGAAAGGGGCAGACGCTGATCTGCTCAAGCAAATGATCCAGTTCGTTGCCCAGCGCATGATGGAGTTCGACGTCGAAGGCCTGTACGGCGCGGGCTTCGATGTCAAAAGCCCAGACCGGACAAATAGCCGTAATGGCTACCGCGATCGTCTTTGGCAAACCCGCGCAGGCGACGTCGACCTTAAGATTCCCAGGCTGCGCCAAGGCAGCTATTTCCCTGGTTTCCTTGAACCTCGACGCACCGCTGAGAAAGCCATGGCGGCAGTCATCCAGGAGGCCTACATCCAAGGCGTTTCAACGCGTTCGGTGGACGAGCTGGTCAAGGCCATGGGCATGACCGGTATCTCTAAAAGCCAGGTCTCACGGCTAGCCGGTGAGATCGATGAGCGCGTTCACGCCTTCCTTGACCGCCCGCTTGAGGGCGACTGGCCCTATCTCTGGATCGATGCCACCTACGTCAAAGTGCGGGAGGCCGGACGCATCGTCTCGGTCGCCGTAATAATCGCCGTGGCCGTGAACACCGACGGTGGCCGCGAAGTCCTGGGCATGCGGGTTGGGCCTTCAGAGGCTGAGCCGTTCTGGACAGACTTCCTGCGCAGCCTCATGCGACGTGGCTTGCGGGGCGTGAAGCTGGTCATCTCCGACGCCCACGAAGGTCTGAAAGCAGCTGTATCCAAGGTCTTCAATGCGACCTGGCAGCGCTGCCGTGTGCATTTCATGCGTAATGCCATGGCCCACGTCGGCAAAGGTCAGCGGACCATGGTGGCGGCTCTACTGCGCACGGTCTTCGCCCAGGACAGCCGTGCCGAATGCCATCAGCAATGGCGTTTGGTCGCTGATCAGCTACGCGAAAAATACCCCAAGATCGCGACACTCATGGACGGCTGCGAGGATGAGGTGCTGGCTCACATGGCGTTTCCAAAAGCGCACCGACAGCAATTACACAGCACCAATCCACTGGAGCGGCTTAACGCGGAGATCAAACGCCGCACCGACGTCGTGGGCATCTTTCCCAACGATCCTGCAATCACACGGCTGGTAGGCGCGATGCTGCTGGAGCAGAACGACGAGTGGTGCCTGCAACGGCGTTCCATGCAGTTGGAGGCCTTTGAGGCAGTCAGCGATAATCCACAGGCCAAGCTGTCGGCCGCGATCAACTAAACGGCGAACTCAGCGGTCAGAACCATGATGAGTTACACCACTTCCCGGGACACGATCGTCGATCATGTCCAGGCCGGCCAAAGGGTGAAGCTCGATGGCGTGTTCTTCACTGAAGAGGAGGCACGCATATCTGCCGACTTGCTGCGTGGCACTATGCGCGGCGCTCGCGCCTCCATGTCGAGTTACGCGCCCAACTGGAACCCTGATCCTGCACGAGAGGCATCCATCCGTCTGGAGGCGTTGCAGTGCCGAGAGATGCTCGCTCGACGCTTGGGCGTGCACCTGGCTATGCCGCAGGAGGCCGTGTGATGGCCGCGACAGTGATCGACTACGCCCCGAAAACCAAGATCCGCTTGGGCGGCTTCTTGGGCAGGAAATACGGCAAGCACCATCATTTCCTGCTCGAGCGCGGTGACGCAAAAGAGGCCGCCAAAGCGCTGGATGCTAACTATCCTAGCTTTGCCCGCGACCTGGCTGAAGCAGAGGGTCGTGGGTTGCGCTTCGCCGTCTTCAAGAATGGCAAGAACATTGGTGAAGGTGACCTGGATCGAGGCGGCGCACGGGAGCTCTGGTTTGTCCCCGTCATTCACGGCAGCAAGCGGGGCGGTCTACTGCAGACTGTTCTCGGCGTAGCACTAATCGTCGCCGCTTCGTTCGCCTCCGGCGGCCTTGCTGCTGGTCTGATGGGCGCTGGCATTGCCAACGTGGCGGGAGGGGTTCTGCAGATGCTCAGCCCACAGGCTAGCGGGCTGAGCCACAGCGGCTCGCCTGAGAACCTGGCGAGCTACGCCTTTGGCAGCGCCAAAAACACCACCGCTAGCGGTCTACCGGTACCGATCTGCATCGGTGAACGCCGGTGGGGCGGCGCCATCATCTCTGCATCGATCGAAGCGCAGGACAAGGCTTAAAGTGAGCCAGGGTCACTTTTACAAACCCGCAATTCGGGGTATGTGGGGGGGTGCCCTCATTTTTGAGGACACCTTTAAACCGCCTAGCATTACAAGCCACGCCACCGTATCACCTAGCTAGTGAATTTTTGCTTGATAGCTTCGTAATTCTTAAACATCGCATTTTTGTCAATTCCACCGGAGGACCAATCTACGGCTATGACAGCAAGAATCAATTGTATCCAAACCAGATACCACATCCTCCTTGAGTATTTTTTCATCCAGCCCAAATTTGAGAGCTGAAGCTCAGCATTGGTTATATCATGCCGGGCTTTGATTTTATTCCTCAAGTCCACTGCTAGCGTGCTCATATATTTTAGATTGGTCCGCAAGTAATCGACATATGCAGACTCGAACCAGTGCGCGCTTTTCTGGAGCGAATCTAGCCGCCCCTCAATGATATTTAGATTCAAATCCTGAGATATTAAAATTTTCAAATTTTCTGTATTTCGCTTTGCACTGAATGCATCCAAACGATTGAGTAGAGGCTTACTACCCCCTGAGTCTCCACCAAACAAAGCACCAATATGCCTCCCACAACTTAGTATCCGGTTCTCTATCGACTTCAAATATAGGAAAGCGGCATATTTGGTCAGACCAGGTTGGTCGGCATTTATATACTGATCAAACTCTTCAACTTTTCCGCGATCTTCGCTATGTATGAATATTCCGTCCACGCCAATCCGCGCAGGTACGCGGTAAGTTATAAATTCCTCACCGAACACATTCCCAATCCTAGCAGATAAAAATTTTGAGGATGGGTCAACTACCACTCTATGGCAGGGAGATTCCTTAAATTCATCCTTGAAATAAGGGTAGGCCGAGTCCCTTGAAAAGTCAGCCACCCTAGTTATATCAGCATCACCCTTCTTAACACCCCACATATTTAACAATGCGATAATTGCCTGATTTGATTCATCTACGATATTTCTCGCCACAGCAAAAATGTAATCTTCGATCTGATTATGTCTGTCGTGATGTCTGATCACGGGAAATTTTTTTGAAAATGGGTTCAGAGAAAACAAAGAAATATAGCGCTTGATGTGAGCCACACTTACTCTAGAAAGCCTCTGGGTAGCTGATGAATTGAGGTACACATATAGACTAAGGTAAATAACCCCACTGGGTAAACACAAGATATTAGCCGAACAAGATTTTGGCAACTCAGCAACAAGGGAGATGCGCATAGCAGGACAAATCAAGTTATTGGAAAAATCAATGAAGCCCAAAGACTGGTAACCCGAGCCAAAGAAGTTAATATCTAACTCTTCTTTAGCAGGACCAAAATTCGAGCTATTTCGGTACATATGATCATGAATTTTAGTCGCTTCTTCTTTGCTCAATGGCATTACTGCATGAACACCCCGCCAGGTGGTTTTATCGTCCATTAAACTGGCTTCCGAAACGATTTCATCCCAGCTATTTCTTTCAAGTTCAGCCGATCTATCCGAACTATACTGCTGGGCTAGATACCTCAAGCGCGGACCCGCGAGAAATGGTGCTTTCCTAACCAAACAAAGTAGTAATACAGTCAGCTTAGCCTTCAGTCGGATCATGTTCAGCCTATGCGGTGTCATTTGGCTGCTACATTGATTGGCCTTTTCTTAAAAGGCAAGAGGGGATAACGCACTTCAGTTGGGGTGGGGGCCAAGGTAGGGTCTCCTCTTGGCGAGGGAGTCGATAGTAGGAGCCCCCTTACACAGCGGTGGATTAAAGAATGAGGAAATCCACATTGAAGCACCACGGCGGAGAGGAGTTGGCAGTGATCAAAAACATGTTATATGTCTCGGACCACCACACTTAGAGATTCGCCCATGCCTATCCTACCTCTGCCAAGCGTTGCGGTGATCGAAAGCGCAGATAGCTATCTTGATTCCGCGTTGATCCTGACTCGGGAATCGCGGACGAACCTCGAGCTATTCCGGCCAGCCTGTGTGCTAGCAGCCCTGGCCATCGAAATCTACTTGAAAGCGTTCACCGCGAAGGATCAGAGCGTTGCCATAGCGGAGATGAACGGCATTACGATCTACACCGGTGCGCTGGGCACTGCTCATGGTCACCCTCTCACCAAAATCTTTAACAACAAGATTTCAGCGGACTGGCGCAAGGCAATTTTGGACCAGTCAACGGCTATGGACGACGGGGTGGATTTACTGGCTGGGTTGGCCGAGTACGACGAATTCTTTACCACCGGCCGCTACGGCCACGAAGCCGATTCCGTTGGATTACTGCGCAGCGATTTGATTGACCTGGCGGTGCACATCCGAGACTGCTGCAAGGCGCTTCAGCCTACCGCTGTTCAAATCGATTAGAGGCCTTCCACTCGCAGTAAATTGTGAGTAGGAAAGTGAGTAGCCGATAACGGATAAACCAGCGTGACCAATAATATCAAGGGCTAAAGGCTAGTCTTCAAGTCTCCCCAGACTCGAATCGTGGACCAAACGATTATGAGTTACTGCTACTGCAGCGCCGAGAGCGCCAGATCTAGAGAGTTCAGAAGGCTTAGCCCGCAGTCACGTACCAGGTCCGACCGGTTGATGAGGAACTGCATAAACGGGTGAAGGAACTGCTGGCGCCGGCCTGCGCAGTCGGGCCACGGAAAAGCACGCGAACTGCTCTACCAGGGTGAGGTTACGTAAGCTAGGCGATCACCAGTAATTGAACGGGATAGCTGAGGTGCTCACAATGTCAGGGCTGTATCCATACTGTTTCACCAGGAACTCTGCAGCTTTTGCGGCTCGACGCTGATTCGGATTTGGGCCAACGATCACCTTTTTGAGCGCACCTGGCTTCTCTTTCAGCAAATCCAAGCACACATAGGGGATGATGTAGGAAGGCCCCGGCCGGAAACGCACTTGTTCAACAGGGTGGTTGGTGATGATCCGCCATTCGGCCTCTTCATGAAAACCCTCGTGCTTGAACAACGGAGCGATCTCCAACAGCGACTCGCCAATCACATCCAGGGCTAGATCAGCTTTCATTTTCAAATCACCACCGAGTCGCTCATTGAACTCGACCATGCATTCAACCTGCGCCTTGGCATCGAGCGCATGAAACTGCTCCAGACTCAGGGGAATGGTTGGGAACAAGGCCATACAGGATGTAATGATCTCGGTAACCTTGAGCTGCTGTTCATCATGACCGTACAAACATGGTTCAAGCTGGAGCTCGCGCTCTTCGCAATACTCAGCCATTGCGCCCCGGTCGATCCCGATGCAGTAGCCGCTACCCCCAGGGCAGTAGCCACGCCACTGGCTGAGCAGATCCGGCTTTTCGCTGAAGGAAGAGACGTAGAGGTCATCTCCCCTGATGCTTTTTAGGTGACGGTGAAGCGCCGAGCCAAAAGACTCCCAGTAGTCGCTGTCAAAAAAATAATTGGCTAGCGAAGCGGCGAATGAAAGGGCGTGAACGAACTCTGTCGGATCATTCAGGAAATGGGTATTGGTAGCCCAAACGGATTTGCTTTCCAGGATACCCAGCAATCCGTGCTGACTGGTGTAATGGTAGAGAACGCTCAAGAGCACCAATCCTACCGCCGAAAAAGCGGCCTTTTGCTGTCATGCTGCTGTCAGGAGAAAAAGATCAGGAGGACTGAAACCGCCAAAAGCCTTGAATTCACTGGTGCCGGAGACAGGAATCGAACCTGCGACCTTCGCGTTACGAGTGCGCTGCTCTACCGACTGAGCTACACCGGCGTGTAGCGCAACGTACCACTGCTCACACCCGCAACGCAAACCCCTGTTTCCGCTGGTTTATTGCCCTACCCTCAAGCCCCCTTGCACCCCTTGGGCGCCAGGTCTTCCTCGATGTCGGTGGTGCATGCCCAGCCGTTGGCCGAACGGGTCAGGGTCAGAGCCTTGCCCAGCACGTTGGCCGGCGCATCCACCAGCGTGCAAGCAATGCTGCCGCTGCCATCTGCAGCCTTGCCGCTAGCGGTGATCGCACAATGCGCGGTCGCCGGCTGGCCACCCAGCTCGGCCACGGCCGCTACGTCTTTCCCGTCATTCAACCGCAGGTCCATCGCCGTCTTCAGCGCGCTGATTTCCAGCAGGCCGGCCGCGGCCTTGGAGCGTGCCTGGTGGTTGGTGTACATCGGTAAGGCGATGGTCGCCAGAATGCCGATGATCGCGACAACGATCATCAGTTCGATCAGGGTGATACCGCGTTGCCCTTTCATGAACATCTTTCCTTTTTGATTCGCTTACACATTGAGGTGGGTTGCGCCCCAACCGGCAGCGGCGCAGTAGGCCTGAACAGACACCTTTTGTCACCCCTGCCCGCTTGGGCGTCATCTTCGCTGAACTACTCTAGTGAGCATCACGGACGCGCGCCCTTGCATGGACGCGGCAAGCTGTTTCCAGGCTTGTCGCCGGGGCAGAAAAAGGACCTTTGCATGACTTCAACTTCACTGCTTTACAGCTGGCATGGCACGGACGCCAACGGCACGCCGGTCAGCGGCCAAACGCCTGGGCGCAGCCCGGCTTATGTGCGCGCCGGGCTGATTCGCCAGGGCATCACGGTGGCCAGTTTGCGGCCGGCCAGCGGGCTGGCGTTCAGTTTGCCGAAGCGGCGGGTGAAGGCGGACCCGGCGGGGTTCAGCCGGCAGTTGGCGACCTTGCTCAAAGCCGGGGTGCCGCTGTTGCAGGCGTTCGAGGTGATGGGGCGCAGTGGTTGCGATGCGGCGCAGGCGGCGTTGCTGAGTAGATTGAAACAGGATGTGGCCTCGGGCCTGGGGCTGGCGGATGCGTTGCAGCGTCACCCGGCATGGTTTGATGCGTTGTACTGCAACCTGGTGCGGGTAGGTGAGCAGTCCGGCACGCTGGACCGGCAGCTGGAGCAACTGGCGGGCATGCTGGAACAGCACCGGGCGCTGCACAAGAAGGTGCGCAAGGCGATGGTCTATCCGCTGCTGCTGTTGCTGACGGGGCTGGGGGTGTCGGCGATCTTGTTGCTGGAGGTGATCCCGAAATTCGAAAGCATGTTCTCGGGCATGGGCGCGGCGTTGCCGGCATTTACCCAATGGGTGATCGACTTGTCCACAGGGCTGAGCCGGTTTGCGCCGCTGTTGCTGGTGATAGGGGTGGTGCTGGGTTTGGCCGTGCGCCAGCTGTATCGGCAGCATGCGCCAGCGCGCCTGTGGATATCTCGGCGGGTGCTGGGCTTGCCGGTGTTCGGCAAGTTGCTGAGGGAGGCGGCGCTGGCGCGGTTTGCGCGTAGCCTGGCAACGTCGTACGGCGCCGGGGTGCCGTTGCTGGATGCGCTGGGCACGGTGGCCAGGGTGATGGGGGGCGAGCTGCATGAGCAGGCGGTGTTGCGGCTGCGCCAGGGCATGGCCAACGGGCAGGGGCTGAACCAGGCGATGGCGGGCGAGTTGCTGTTCCCACCGCTGCTGGTGCAGCTGACCGCCATCGGAGAGTCCAGTGGCACGCTGGACCAGATGCTGGAAAAAGCCGCCAGCCATTACGAGGAACAGGTCAGCCAGGCGCTGGACCAGTTGACCAGCCTGCTGGAGCCGGCCATCGTGCTGATCCTGGGCCTGCTGGTGGGTGGCCTGGTGGTGGCGATGTACCTGCCAATCTTCCAGTTGGGTAGCTTGATCTGAACATGACTTTATGGACTTTGCTGGCTGAGCAGCCGGCGTACTTCCTTACCCTGGCCACGGTGCTCGGCTTGCTGGTGGGCAGCTTTCTCAACGTGCTGGTGTATCGCCTGCCGATCATGCTGGAGCGCCAGTGGCAGCGTGAGGCGCAAGAGGTATTGGGGCTGCCGCTTGCGCAACACGAACGGTTCGACCTGTGCCTGCCGGCATCCCGCTGCCCGCACTGCGCGCATCAGATTCGTGCGTGGGAGAACATTCCAGTGGTCAGCTACCTGGCGTTGCGCGGGCGGTGCTCAGCCTGCAAAACGCGTATCAGCCCGCGCTACCCGCTGGTCGAGATAGCCAGCGCGCTGCTGTCGCTGGTGGTGGCCTGGCGTTTTGGCGCTTCGGCCGAGGCGTTGCTGGCACTGCCGCTCACGTGGTGCCTGTTGGCCCTGAGCCTGATCGATGCGGACCACCAATTGCTGCCGGATGTGCTGGTGCTGCCGATGCTGTGGCTTGGGCTGATCGTGAACGCCTTTGGCCTGTATGTGCCACTGGCCGACGCGTTGTGGGGCGCAGTGGCCGGGTACCTCAGCCTGTGGACGGTGTACTGGGTGTTCAAGCTGGTCACCGGCAAGGAAGGCATGGGCTACGGCGACTTCAAGCTGATGGCGCTGATCGGGGCCTGGGGCGGTTGGCAGGTGCTGCCGTTGACGCTGCTGCTGTCGTCGGTGGTGGGGGCGCTGGTTGGCCTGTGCCTGCTGCGTTTGCGCCGGTATGCGATGGGCACGGCGATACCGTTTGGCCCTTATCTGGCGATTGCGGGGTGGATTGCTGTGCTCTGGGGTGATGAAATGTACGCCTCTTACATGCAACTGCTTGGATACTGATGGCCACTGCAGCCTTTACCCCCTGGATTCTCGGCCTGACCGGCGGCATTGGTAGCGGCAAGAGCGCTGCTGCCGAGCGTTTTGTCGAGCTTGGCGTGCACCTGGTCGACGCCGACCAGGCGGCGCGCTGGGTTGTCGAACCTGGCCGCCCGGCCCTGGCCAGCATCGTCGAGCGCTTCGGCCCGGGTGTGTTGCAGGCGGACGGCCAGCTTGATCGCGCCGCCTTGCGCCAGCTGATCTTCGCCGACCCGGCGCAGCGCAAATGGCTGGAGCAACTGCTGCACCCGCTGATCGGGCAAGAGATTTTCAGCTACCTAGCCAAGGCGCAGTCGCCGTATGCGGTGTACGTTTCGCCGCTGCTGATCGAATCGGGCCAGTACCACAAGACCCAGCGCGTGCTGGTGATCGATGCGCCGCAGGAGCTGCAAATAGCCCGTACCTTGGCGCGGGACAACACCAGTGCCGAACAGGTGCAGGCGATTCTGCAGGCCCAGCTGGCCCGTGAGGAACGCCTGCGCCATGCCGATGATGTGGTGGTCAACGACGGCGGCCTGGCCGCGCTGCATGAGCAGATTGACCGCCTGCACCACTTTTACCTGACTTTGAAAGGAGGCCAGCCATGAGCCAGCCGTTGACCGTCGATTGCCCTACTTGTGGCGCACCTGTGGAATGGGCCGAGAAAAGCGCGTTCCGGCCGTTTTGTTCGGACCGCTGCAAACTGATCGACCTGGGGGCCTGGGCAGCCGAGGAGCACAAGATTGCGGGGTCGGAAGAGTCCGAAGATGAGCTGTATTCGGGGGACCTGGAGCCGCGGCACTGAGCTGATTACACGGTGGGTGCGCCGGCCCTTTCGCGGGTGAACCCGCTCCCACAAATATAGCGCGTGCCCGAAACTTGCGCGGTACCTGTGGGAGCGGGTTTGCCCGCGAAGAGGCCGGCACAGCCACCACTCATTCACCGCTCATCTTCCTTCCACGGCGCCTGCAGATACCGTGTGCGGTTGAAGGTTTCCAGCCACTCCGGGCAAAACACCACCAGCGCACTGATCACCATGCCGTTGATGAACGCCTCGGGGAACATCATCAGCCACAGGTAACCGACAAAGTCGCTGAGCCACTCCGGCAGGGCAAAACGCCCGTCCAGCCACAACAACCCTAGCGCCGCAGGCACGCAAACCAGCACGGTGAGCGCTGCCGGGAAGAACCCAGAACAGAAGATATAAACGAACAGGTTTCGCGGCTGGGCGCGCTCGACCACTATCGCGCACACCTCGGTAATCAGCACCGGCAAACCAATCAGCAACAAGCCGTTCACCCCCAGCGCCGCCAGGTCCTGTCGCCCTAGCGCCAGCAAGCCAAGCTGGGCCATGAACCCGCCCAGCACCGCCAGCGGCCAGTCCAGCAACAGGGTGACCGCGGTCATGCCAATAAAGTGGTACGACACGCCGGTATCAAAATCGCGCCTCACCAGCCACAGCGCGAACAGGCAGAAAACCGTGCCAAACAGCAAATGCTGGCGGCGCCGGTCGGTGAACAGTTCAACCCAGCGGACCCGGCTTACCGCCCAGATCAGCAACGGCACAAAACCCAGCCAACCAAGAGTAAGGGTGGTGCCGGACAACACCTGCGCGCTGATCACCTGAACAATACCCTTTGCAGCCATGTGGACAAGATCGAGTCTACACCCATTCTCCCTTTCCTTCGGCTGCGGTGGATTAGTGCCCTCATTCGATCCAGGAAGCATCGGTCAAGCCCGAAGAAATCGGGCGCACCTGTGCAAGCGTTGTCGGTACTGGGCTGATTCCCACGCTTAAACAGCATCTTACCGTCATCGATTAGCGGCTAAGCTTGTCTGCATGGATGACTCAGACTACCTGCGCCTGCTTACCATTCAGGCCGAGCAAGCTAACGCCTTTCTCTCCAACGCCCGCAAGTGGGAGCGGGAGCGTTGGGTGTGCCAGCGACTGTTGCAGGGGTTGAACATCCCCTACCGCAGCGAGGACTTCACCCCGGCCGGGCAAGAGCCGCCGGATGTGCTGTTCCGCGATGCGGCCTTTGAGGTGTTTTTCGTGCTCGACGAGGGGCGTCGGTTGAACGATGAGTGGCGCGAAGAGCTGCAGCGCCGGCGCAGTGCGTTTTCACTGGCACAACTGGTGCGCCGTGAAGCGCGCCCACGGCGCATCAGTGCCACCGAGCTGCTGGCGCGCCTGGCGCCGACCTTGCGCAAGAAAGCGCACAACTACCGGGAACGCGGGCTGGAGCTGAACGAGCTGGACATCATCGCCTTCTCCAGCCTCAAGCGCGAAGTGCTCGACCTCAACACCCACTTCCCGCCGCCCACCGAATACCTGCGCCAGGGCTGGCGCTCGTTGTCGCTGGTGGGGCCGACGTTTGCCCGGGTGCTGTTCGCCCACCCCGACGCGCCAGACTTCCTGCGTGGCAACCTGGGGCGCAGCATTGTTTTTGATGTGGGCATCAGTCTTTGATCCAGTGCAGCGAGTGTTTGCGATGGCGTACACTCGGCGCCAGAGATAGAAAGCATTATCATTTGTTTCAAAGCGCCTGCACGAACGCTGTAGCGTTTGCGCAGTCACAAACGTCTACCTGACGAGGCCCACCATGACCAGCCGCCTGAACCCGGAAGATCAGCGTCGTGTCGATGAGTATCTGCGAGCCCCCCAGCACCAAGTCGAGCGCAGGCCATTCCGGCCGTGGCTGCTCCTTGTGCTGGTGGTGGCCGTGACCATCGGGTTGGGTCTCATCAGCCGCCTGCTGAGTGGACTGGTGCTATGAGCTGCTTCGCGCTCGCCCTCCCCTCGTGCAGTTTGCGGCCGGCCCAAAGGGCCACGAATTCCGTAAACCTTATGAGATATCCCCATGACTCATCGCATCGTGATTGTCGGCGGCGGCGCCGGCGGCCTGGAACTGGCGACCCGCCTGGGTAAAAGCCTGGGCAAGCGCAAGCAGGCCGACATCACCCTGGTCGACGCCAACCTCACGCACATCTGGAAGCCACTGCTGCACGAAGTGGCCGCCGGCTCGCTGAACTCCTCGGAAGACGAACTGAACTACGTGGCCCAGGCCAAGTGGAACCACTTCAACTTCCAGCTGGGGCGCATGAGCGGCCTGGACCGTGAGGGCAAGCAGATTCAACTGGCCGCCACCCTCGATGACGAGGGCCGCGAGCTGTTGCCTGCGCGCACCCTGGGCTACGACACCCTGGTCATTGCAGTGGGTTCCAATACCAACGACTTCGGCACCCTGGGGGCGGCGCAGCACTGCCTGTTCCTCGACACGCGCAAGCAGGCCGAGCGCTTCCATCAGCAGTTGCTCAACCACTACCTGCGCGCCCACGCCGGCGACGTGGCCAGCGAGCAGATCAGCGTAGCCATCGTCGGTGCCGGTGCCACCGGTGTGGAACTGGCGGCCGAGCTGCACCACGCCGCCCACGAGCTGGCGGCTTATGGCCTGGACCGCATCCAGCCCAAAGACATGCACATCACCATCATCGAGGCAGGCCCACGCGTGCTGCCGGCGCTACCGGAGCGCATCAGCGTGCCGGTGCACAAGACCCTGGAAAAACTCGGGGTGAAGGTGATGACCAACGCGGCTGTCAGTGAAGTGACCGAGGACGGCCTGAAAACCAAGGACGGCGAGGTGATCCAGGCCAGCCTGAAAGTGTGGGCGGCGGGTATTCGTGCGCCGGGCTTCCTGAAGGACATCGATGGGCTGGAAACCAACCGCATCAACCAGCTGGTGGTGCGCCCTACCCTGCAGACCACCCGCGACGACAACATCTTCGCCTTCGGTGACTGCGCCGCCTGCCCGCAACCGGGTAGCGACCGCAATGTGCCGCCACGTGCCCAGGCGGCGCACCAGCAGGCATCGATGCTGGCGCAAAGCCTGAAGGCGCGCCTGGAGAACAAGGCGCTGCCGACCTACGAGTACAAGGACTACGGCTCGCTGGTGTCGCTGTCGCGCTTCTCGGCGGTGGGCAACCTGATGGGTAACCTGATGGGCAGCGTGAAGCTGGAAGGCTGGCTGGCGCGGATGTTCTACGTGTCGCTGTACCGCATGCACCAGATGGCGTTGTACGGGTTCTTCCGCACGGCGTTGATGATGCTGGGGAGCAAGATTGGCCGGGGTACCGAGCCACGCCTGAAGCTGCACTGACAGGCACCCGCTCCTGCAGGCCATGCACTGACCTGTAGGAGCAGCCTTGTGCTGCGAAGAGGCCATTACCCGCAGAGAAAATCTTTTACCGTACCGGCCCTTTCGCTGCACAAGGCTGCTCCTACAAGGGCCTGTGTTGCGGTAAGAGGTGGGTTAAATTTGAGGCAAAAGAAAAAGGGCATCTCTTTCGAGATGCCCTTTATTCATGGTGGGTCGTGTAGGATTCGAACCTACGACCAATTGGTTAAAAGCCAACTGCTCTACCAACTGAGCTAACGACCCAAAAATGGTCGGGGTGAGGGGATTCGAACTCCTGACATCCTGCTCCCAAAGCAGGCGCGCTACCGGACTGCGCTACACCCCGAGATGGCTCCGCGACCTGGACTCGAACCAGGGACCCAATGATTAACAGTCATTTGCTCTACCGACTGAGCTATCGCGGAACTGAACTTCGGTACAACTTACCGATTTGCTACTCCGAAGGCTGTGTTCGCTTCGGACTCTTTAGCTTCTTAGCTTTCGCTTTGTCGCTGCTGAGGCCGGCTATTCTACATTCTTCGTTTTGCTTGTCAACCACTTTTTTTCATTCAACTTACTGATTTGTAAGTTGTTTTGCGGTCACCGATGTTGCTGGTGATTCGCTTAGTGCCTGACAACGCGGCGTATATTAGGGTCACTCGAATTTTGATGCAAGCAAAAATTTCAAAAATTTCAGCAAGTTATCCTGAATTCCCCGGAAGCCCCGGTTTTACTGGGCTGTGCCGGCCTCTTCGCGGGTAAACCCGCTGCCACAGGGGCCCCACAGCGCCTGGGAGAAAGCAAAAAAAAGCCCCGCAAAAGCGGGGCTCATGGTGAAACACATTACCCAAAGACGATTTCGTCGCCTTCCACTGTGGCGGTAATCGACGTACCCGGCACAAACTGGCCAGCCAAAATCAGCTGCGCCAGCGGGTTTTCGATCCAGCGCTGGATAGCCCGCTTCAGCGGCCGTGCGCCGTACACCGGGTCGTAACCCACGGCAATCAGCTTGTCCAACGCTTCCGGGCTCAGGCTCAGCGACAGTTCGCGCTCCAGCAGACGGCTGCGCAGGCGGCCCAGCTGGATCTCGGTAATGCCGGCGATCTGCTCGCGGCCCAGTGGCTCGAACACCACCACTTCGTCGATACGGTTGATGAACTCCGGACGGAAATGCGCGCCCACTGCATCCATCACCGCCGCACGCTGTGCCTCGCGGTCGCCTACCAGCTCCTGGATCTGCGCCGAGCCCAGGTTGGAGGTCATCACGATCACCGTGTTGCGGAAGTCCACGGTGCGCCCGTGGCTGTCGGTCAGGCGGCCGTCTTCCAGCACCTGCAGCAGCACGTTGAACACATCCGGGTGGGCTTTCTCCACCTCATCCAGCAGCACCACCGAGTATGGCTTGCGCCGTACGGCCTCGGTCAGGTAACCGCCCTCTTCATAACCTACATACCCTGGTGGTGCACCGATCAGGCGAGCCACGGAGTGTTTCTCCATGAACTCGGACATGTCGATGCGCACCATCGCCTCTTCGGTGTCGAACAGGAACTCGGCCAGCGCCTTGCACAGCTCGGTCTTGCCCACACCGGTGGGGCCGAGGAACAGGAACGAACCGCTTGGCCGGCTCGGGTCGGACAGCCCGGCACGCGAGCGGCGCACGGCGTTGGCCACGGCGGTAACCGCCTCGTTCTGGCCGATCACGCGCTGGTGCAGCAGCGCTTCCATTTTCAGCAGCTTCTCGCGCTCGCCTTCCAGCATCTTGGACACAGGGATGCCGGTCCACTTCGAAACCACTTCGGCAATTTCTTCCTCGGTTACCTTGTTGCGCAGCAACTGGTTTTCGGTCTTGCCGTGCTGGTCGACCATCTGCAGGCTGCGCTCCAGGTCGGGGATTACCCCGTACTGCAGCTCGGCCATGCGGCTCAGGTCGCCTTTGCGACGGGCGGCTTCCAGTTCCTGGCGGGCCTGTTCGATCTTTTGCTGGATCTGCGCAGAGCCCTGCACTTCGGCCTTTTCCGATGCCCAGATTTCTTCCAGGTCGGAATATTCACGCTCCAACCGCTCGATTTCTTCGGTCAGCTTCTCGAGGCGTTTTTTCGCCGCTTCGTCTTCTTCCTTCTTCAGCGCCTGCGATTCCACCTTCAACTGGATCAGGCGGCGATCAAGGCGGTCGAGCACTTCCGGCTTGGAGTCGATCTCCATGCGGATGCGGCTGGCCGCTTCGTCAATCAGGTCAATCGCCTTGTCCGGCAGCTGGCGGTCAGTGATATAGCGGTGGCTGAGCTTGGCGGCTGCGATAATGGCACCGTCGGTGATGGCCACCTTGTGGTGCACTTCATAGCGCTCTTTCAGGCCACGCAGAATCGCGATGGTGTCTTCCTCGCTTGGCTCCTCTACCAGCACCTTCTGGAAGCGGCGCTCCAGGGCGGCGTCCTTCTCGATGTACTGGCGGTACTCGTTCAGCGTGGTGGCGCCGACGCAGTGCAGCTCGCCGCGCGCCAAGGCTGGCTTGAGCATGTTGCCGGCGTCCATGGCGCCTTCGCCTTTACCGGCGCCGACCATGGTGTGCAGTTCATCGATGAACAGGATGATCTGGCCTTCCTGCTTGGACAGCTCGTTCAAAAGCGATTTGAGGCGCTCTTCGAACTCGCCGCGGTACTTGGCACCGGCAATCAGCGCGCCCATGTCCAGCGCCAGCAGGCGCTTGCCCTTGAGGCCATCAGGCACTTCACCATTGATGATGCGCTGGGCCAAGCCTTCGGCGATGGCGGTTTTACCCACACCGGGCTCACCGATCAACACCGGGTTGTTCTTGGTACGGCGTTGCAGCACCTGCACGGTACGGCGGATTTCGTCGTCACGGCCAATCACCGGGTCCAGCTTGCCTTCTTCGGCACGCTTGGTGAGGTCGACGGTGTACTTGTCCAGCGCCTGGCGCGACTCTTCGGCGTTGGCATCATTCACTGCCGCGCCGCCACGCAGGTTGTTGATGGCGTTTTCCAGGGCTTTCTTGCTCACGCCCTGGCTCAGCAGCAGCTTGCCGAGCTTGCTGTTCTCGTCCATGGCAGCCAGCAACACCAGTTCGCTGGAAATGAACTGGTCGCCCTTCTGCTGGGCGAGGCGGTCGGCCTGGTTAAGCAGGCGTGCCAGGTCCTGCGACATGTTCACGTCGCCGGTGGGGTTCTGGATTTTCGGTAGCTGGTCGAGCTCTTTCACCAGTGCCTGGCGCAGGCTGTTGATGTCGAAGCCAACCTGCATCAGCAGCGGCTTGATCGAACCGCCCTGCTGTTCAAGCAGTGCCTGCATCAGGTGCACGGGCTCGATGGCTGGGTGGTCCATGCCAACGGCCAGGGATTGAGCATCGGATATTGCTAATTGCAGCTTGCTGGTCAAACGGTCTATTCGCATGGTGTACCTTCCTTTAAAGGGCAGGTCGGAGCGATGGACAGCGCCTGTTTATGAAGAAACCTGCCTGAGATGACCTTATAGATAAGGCTGATTCTGGAAGATTCAAGCGTAGCGGGGTTGACCGAAGTCAACCTGTTGGATTACCGGAGGCCATTCGCGGGCATGCCCGCTGCCACAGGGACACCAACAGTTTCAAAAGGTGTGGATTCCCTGTGGGAGCGGGCGAGCCCGCGAAGAGGCCAGTACAGGCTAGCGGGGTTGCAGCCACACCAGTGATGCAAACCGCCCACCCTGCGGGGTACGGCGATAGGAGAAGAACCGCGCATCACTGACCGTGCACAAGCCGCCGCCATACACGGCAGTTACGCCACGGGCAGCCAGACGAATGCGCGCCAGCTCGTAGATATCCGCCATCAGCTTGCCTGGCCGTTCGCCCTCGACGAATGCCCGAGCGGCTTGCGGGTGCACGGCGGTAAAGGCATCACGCACCTCCAGCCCCACTTCGAAAGCCTGTGGGCCAATGGCCGGCCCCAACCACACCAGCACTTCTTCAGGCGGCAGTGCCAGGCGGTCCAAGGTGGCTTCCAGCACGCCGCCCGCCAACCCGCGCCAGCCCGCATGCGCCGCCGCCACGCGAGTACCGGCCCGGTCGCAGAACAGCGCAGGCAGGCAATCGGCGGTCATCACGGTACAGGCAATGCCAGGCTGGTCGGTCCAGCTGGCGTCCGCCTCGGCCACCAAGGCCGGGTCGGCATCCGCCACCACCAGCCCATGCACCTGCTTGAGCCAGGCCGGCCGGATGGCGAACGTGTCGCTGAGGCGACGGCGGTTCTCGGCAACGGCAGCAGGGTCATCCCCTACGTGGTCGCCAAGATTGAAGGTTTCGTAGGGCGGCAGGCTGACGCCGCCCTGACGGGTGGTGACACAGGCGCGAACCGAGGCCGGGGCCGGCCAGTCGGGAAACAGCAGCGACTGCGTCAGGCCACTCATCCGATAAAGCTCTCGCGGTCTTCGCTCAGCAGCGACAGCAACCAGAGGAAGTCATCGGGCAGTGGCGATTCCCACTTCATGATTTCACCGGTGATCGGGTGAGCCAACGCCAGGAAGCGCGCATGCAGCGCCTGGCGCGGGAAGGTTTTCACCGCCTCGACCATGGTCGGGCTGGCAGCAGGTGGAATGCGGAAGCGCCCACCGTACGTCTGGTCACCGACCAGCGGGAAGCCAACGTGGGCCATGTGCACACGAATCTGGTGGGTACGACCGGTTTCCAGCTTTACCCGCACGTGGGTGTGCGAGCGGAACCGCTTGAGCACGCGGTAGTGGCTGACCGCCGGCTTGCCGCCGTCGGTGACTGCCATGCGCTGGCGCATGCCGCCGTGGCGGCCGATCGGAGCATCGATCTTGCCACCGGAAGTGACCACGCCGATCACGATGCATTCATAAATGCGGCTGACCTTGCGCGCCTGCATCTGCTCGACCAGCCTGGTCTGCGCCTGCAAGGTCTTGGCCACCACCATCAAGCCGGTGGTGTCTTTATCCAGCCGGTGAACGATGCCGGCGCGCGGTACGTTGACGATGTCTGGCACGTGGTGCAGCAGCGCATTGAGCAGCGTACCACTGGCATGACCGGCAGCCGGGTGCACAACCAGCCCGGCAGGCTTGTTGATTACCATGATATGGTCGTCTTCGTAGACGATATCCAGTTCGATATCTTCAGGGATCCACTCGCCCTGGGCCTCTTGTTCGGCCTGCAGTGCTAGCAGCGAGCCACCATAGACGGTGTCTCGAGGGCGCACAACGGCGCCATCGACCGTCAGGCGGCCCTCTTTGATCCACGAAGTAAGCCGCGAACGCGAGTACTCAGCGAACAATTGGGCGGCGACCTGGTCGAGGCGTTGGCCGCCCAGTTCGGACGGTACCTCTGCGCTAAGTTGAATGATCTCGGACATGCTCGATTCGGCGGGCGCACAGCCTTTGGTTTCGGCTGCGAGCTTGTGGTTAAATACGGCTTCTTTTGTCCCGGGGTTGGCCGGGGCGCTCATCATAACAGGACGGCACCGCCCAAGACAGCGGCCGTCAAAGGGACGCAAGCCGCCATGCAAGTGAAACACCTGCTGCTGATCGCCATCCTCGGGCTTACCGCGGCCTGTTCCTCTAATAAAGAGGTCATTGACGAGAACCTCAGCGAAGCCGAGCTGTACCAGCAGGCGCAAGCTGACCTGGACAACTCCAGCTACACCAGCGCCGTGAACAAGCTCAAGGCCCTGGAGTCGCGCTACCCGTTCGGTCGCTATGCCGACCAGGCGCAGCTCGAGCTGATCTACGCCAACTACAAGAACTCCGAGCCCGAGGCTGCCAAGTCGGCCGCCGAGCGCTTCATCCGCCTGCACCCGCAGCACCCGAACGTCGACTACGCCTACTACCTCAAGGGCCTGACCTCGTTCGACCAGGACCGCGGCCTGCTGGCACGCTTCCTGCCACTGGACATGACCAA
>Ga0256410_1000584_pt1 | contig 34135 bp, 37 predicted proteins | sample PhyWR1_FD_185983 | JGI IMG/M metagenome (GOLD analysis project Ga0256410, IMG submission 185983) | Leaf surface microbial communities from wheat plants in UC Gill Tract Community Farm, Albany, California, United States - DLSL W.R1 | ecosystem: Host-associated > Plants > Phyllosphere >... | reverse complement strand
CATGTTCCTCGACGTAGAATGCGCGCCTTTCTTGGGCAGTTGGACCCGTGTCGCGATAGCGGTATGAGGTTTGGCTGTCGATCATGGGCGGGTGACCGTCCGTTGCCACCAGCATTCAAGGGGACTTCCCATGACCGAATCGCTTGACAACCACTATCTCGAAACCCTTTACGAAGGTTACGGCCAACGCTTTCGCATGGACAAGCTGCTCCATGAAGTGCGTACCGATCACCAGCACCTGGTGATTTTCGAAAACCCGGTCATGGGCCGGGTCATGGCGCTGGATGGCGTGATCCAGACCACCGAAGCGGACGAATTCATCTACCACGAAATGCTCACCCATGTGCCGATCCTGGCGCACGGCGCGGTCAAGCGCGTGCTGATCATTGGCGGTGGCGATGGTGGCATGCTGCGCGAAGTGACCAAGCACATTGGCATTGAGCACATCACCATGGTCGAGATCGACGGCACCGTAGTGGACATGTGCAAAGAGTTCCTGCCCAACCACTCCAAGGGGGCATACGACGACCCGCGCCTGAACCTGGTGATCGACGACGGCATGCGTTTTGTCGCCACTACCGAAGAAAAATTCGACGTGATCATCTCGGACTCCACTGACCCGATCGGGCCGGGTGAAGTGCTGTTCTCCGAGAATTTCTACCAGGCTTGCCACCGTTGCCTGAACGAGGGCGGCGTACTGGTCACCCAGAACGGCACGCCATTTATGCAACTGCAGGAAGTGCAGACCACCGCCGGGCGCATGCGCAGCCTGTTCGCGGACTGGCATTTTTATCAGGCAGCGGTGCCGACCTATATCGGCGGCTCGATGACGTTTGCCTGGGGTTCGACGGATGCGAGCTATCGCAAGTTGCCACTTGAAACCCTGCGTCAGCGGTTTGCCGGTAGCGGCATCGTGACCCGCTACTACAATCCCGAAGTGCATATCGGTGCTTTCGCCTTGCCGCAGTATGTGTTGCAGGCGATCAACAAACCCAGCAACGACTGAGGCTGTGCAGTAGCAAGGCAGGGCAGAGCGGTCAGCCAAGGATAACTGTGGGAGCGGGCTTGCCCGCGATTGGAGCAACGCGGTGCAATTTTAAACCGCGTCGCCTGCATCGCGGGCAAGCCCGCTCCCACGGGGATTGAGCGGCCTTTCTTGTGTTTCAAAATGTGCTTTGCACGAAATTTTCACGGTATCTTTAAGACAATTCGCACGCAAAATTTCGCCTTTCCGACTCTCAAGCGCCTCTATATCGGTGTTTTTGCGGGGTCTCGGGCCTAATCCTGTGTAATTAAAGAGCGATGCACCCGTGGCATGCCACCGGTGATAAAGCCACTTCAACTTGAACCAATGGGTCCTAAAACGACATGGCAAACCCGGACGCCCCAAGCCAACAGCACGCTGCCTCGCGTGTGTTGCAACCCACCGTCAAATCGCACCTGGCATTTACGCTGCTGTGTGCCTTGATCATGATGGTGATGTTCACCCTGCTGCGGGTGGCATTGCTGGTTTACAACAAGGAAATGATCCTCGATACCCCGGCATCGACCTTCCTTGAAGCCTTTGGCAACGGTCTGCGCTTTGACGCGCGGATTGTCGTGTACTTCAGCATTCCGCTGTTGCTGGCGCTGCTCAGTGTCAAGGCCATGGCCATGCGTGGCGTACTGCGCTTCTGGCTGACCGCTGCCTCCAGCCTGGCGCTGTTTTTGGGCCTGATGGAGATGGACTTCTACCGCGAGTTCCACCAACGCCTCAACGGCCTGGTTTTCCAGTATGTGAAGGAAGACCCGAAAACCGTGATGAGCATGCTCTGGTACGGCTTCCCGGTGGTGCGTTACCTGTTGGCCTGGGCCGTGGGCACCGTCATCTTGTACTTTGCCTTCCGTGGTGCTGATCGCGTAACCCGCTCCAGCGTCACCCGGGCTGCTGCCGGCGCTTCTCGCAGCGTAGCCCCGTGGTACGGCCGTGCAGCGGTGTTTGTCGTGTTGCTGCTGGTGTGTGTGGTTTTGGCGCGTGGCACCTTGCGTCAGGGTCCTCCATTGCGTTGGGGCGATGCCTACACAACAGACTCCAACTTCGCCAACCAGTTGGGCCTCAACGGCTCTCTGTCGCTGATTGCCGCTGCGAAAAGCCGCTTCGGTGATGACCGCACCAATATCTGGAAGGCCACCCTTGAGCAGCCTGTGGCGACGCAGACCGTGCGCGACATGCTGCTGACCGAGCACGACAAGCTGGTCGACCCGGATACCGCTCCTGTGCGCCGTGACACTACGCCGCCAGAAGAAAAAACCCTGCCGATCAAAAACGTTGTCGTGATCCTGATGGAAAGCTTCGCCGGTCACTCGGTGGGTGCGCTGGGGCGTCCGGGCAATATCACCCCGTACTTCGACAACCTGGCCAAGGAAGGCTTGCTGTTCGAGCGTTTCTTCTCCAACGGTACCCATACCCATCAGGGCATGTTCGCCACCATGGCGTGTTTCCCGAACCTGCCGGGTTTCGAATACCTGATGCAGACCCCGGAAGGCAGCCACAAGCTGTCCGGCTTGCCGGAACTGCTGAGCGCCCGCAAGTTTGATGACGTATACGTCTATAACGGTGATTTCGCCTGGGACAACCAGTCAGGTTTCTTCAGTAACCAGGGCATGACCACCTTTGTGGGTCGTAATGATTTCGTCGACCCGGTGTTCTCTGATCCTACCTGGGGCGTGTCCGACCAGGACATGTTCAACCGTGGCCTGGAAGAACTGAAAAAGCGTGAAGGCAAAGAGCCTTTCTATGCGCTGCTGCAAACCCTGTCCAACCACACGCCATACGCCTTGCCGACGCCGTTGCCGGTTGAGCCGGTAACCGATCGCGGTTCGCTCAACGAGCATTTGACGGCTATGCGTTATTCCGACTGGGCACTGGGCCAGTTCTTCGAAAAAGCGCGTAAAGAACCGTACTTCAAGGAAACCCTGTTTGTGATCGTGGGTGACCACGGTTTCGGTAACGAGCAGCAGATTTCCGAGATGGACCTTGGCCGTTTCAACGTGCCATTGCTGCTGATCGGTCCTGGCATCCAGGAGAAGTTCGGCACCCGTACTGACACGGTGGGCACTCAGGTCGACATCGTGCCGACCATCATGGGCCGCCTGGGCGGTGAGTTCCGTCAGCAATGCTGGGGCCGTGACCTGCTGACCCTGCCGGAAGGTGACAAGGGCAGCGGCGTGATCAAGCCGTCAGGCAGTGACCAGACCGTGGCCATCATCAGTGACGACCACTTGCTGGTGCAGCCAAAAGACATGCCGGCCAAGGTATGGCAGTACAAGTTGGGCGCCAACCCGGAGGCGACCGTGGTCACCGACACGCCGGAAGCGACCGAGCTGAAGAAAAAGCTCGAATCCTTCCTGCAGACCGCGACCAAAAGCCTGCTGGACAACACCGCAGGTGTGGCGGATCCGAAGTAATCCTCGGGTGATTAAAAAACAGGCCTGAGGGCCTGATGCTGGCCAGACGGGCATATCTGCTCGACTGGCCGGCGGCAAACAATCCAATCCAATCCAATCCGATGCCGGTTCCGGCATCGGATTTTTTTATGCGGGGTGCGTGCGCCCTGGCATGCAGCATAAATAGCGTGGGCAGAGGAAATTCGAGTGATAGGTTTTGCGTATCAAAACCTTCCACGATCAGGATTTTACAGGCTGCTCGAATCCCTTGAGATTGCGTACCGAGCTGCGGCAACTCTCGTGCGGCAGTCATTTTATCGTTCAAGGGGCTATTAACGTGTCTGCATCCGAAACATTCACTCATACCCAACTTCCGCTAACGATTGACGGTGTGCAACTGAACATCGCCGCCATTCACAGGCGTGGCGAGTTGGCGCCGATCGTTTTTCTGCATGGTTTTGGTTCGACCAAAGAGGACTATGCCGGGATCGCGCTGCAGGCGGAATTCGACGGTCACCCCTTTGTTGCCTTCGACGCACCCGGCTGCGGTGAAACCCTCTGCAGTGACCTGTCCAGGGTGTCCATCCCGCTGTTGGTGCAGGTGACACTGCAAGTGCTGGAGCATTTCGATATCGAACGCTTCCATCTGGTCGGTCACTCTATGGGGGGGGTGGCGGCTTTGCTGCTGGCTCATCAGTTTCCGGGGCGGGTACTGAGCTTCACCGACATAGAGGGCAATATTGCCCCGGAAGACTGCTTTCTCAGTCGTCAGATCGACGATTATCCGAGCGATGATCCCGAGGTGTTTTTCGCGGCTTTCATCAAGCGTGTCAGGCATGCCCCGGCGTATGCCAGTGCATTGTATTCGGCGAGCCTGAGACACAAGGTGCGCGCCGAGGCGGTGCGAGGCATTTTTTCGACGATAGTTGATCTATCCGATAACGCCGACCTGATGGGTAAGTTTCTTGGCTTGAAGTGCCCGCGAATGTTTATGTACGGCGAGCAGAACTCATCACTTTCCTACCTTGCGCATATCCAGGCTCAGGGCGTACGCCTTGCGCCAATCCCTGTGTGCGGGCATTTCCCCATGTATTCCAACCCGATCGCGATGTGGCAACAGATCGCTGATTTTCACCGCGCCAGCCAAGCCGGTTAAGCCTTGTGATCGTGCTGCAGTTTGATCATGTTCCCGGCATGCTGATGACCATTTTCAAAAGCGCTTTCGGGCTGGACCAGGCCTTTTCTGGCATTGTCGGCACCGCCATTGTCATGGGCGTGAAGCGCGGTGTGTTTGCCAACGAAGCGGGATTGGGCAGCGCGCCGAATGTGGCCGCTGTGGCGAATGTCGATCACCCGGCGTCGCAAGGGGTGGTTCAAGCGTTTAGCGTATTTATCGACACCTTCGTGATCTGTACCTGCACGGCGTTGTTGATTCTTCTGTCTGGCTTTTACACGCCAGGTTTCGAAGGCGACGGCTTGATTCTGACGCAGAACGCGCTCGCAGAAGTGGTTGGCGACTGGGGGCGCACGTTTATCAGTGTGGCGCTGGCGTTGTTTGTCTTCACGTCGATTTTGTACAACTACTATCTGGGCGAAAACAACCTGCGCTTTTTGTTGGGTGAAAAGCGTCGCACGGTCATTATTTATCGTGGGTTGGTGCTGGTCCTGATCTTTTGGGGGGCGGTGCAGAACCTGGACACGGTTTTCGCCTTCGCCGATATCACCATGACCATGCTGGCTTTCGTAAATCTGATTGCCATTACGATGTTGTTCAAGGTTGGCATGCGTGTGCTGCGTGATTATGACGAGCAACCCAAGGCAGGCATCAAGACGCCCGTTTTTGACTCCAGTAAGTTCAAGGATCTTGATCTGGACTTCAAGGCCTGGCCGCCACGGTCTACACCGGACCAGGTGGTAACAGAGCCTGCATCCCATGCAGTGTTATCCGCACTGCAAAGATGACCATCACACGTAAATCAAGCTGGCACGCTCTGCAGCCGTGTTGCCTGTAGACGACGGTATTTCCTGAGCAGCGGCCTTTGATGGTTGATGCCCGTCAGCGTGGCGGACGGGCATCAACCTCGGGGCTGCTTTTTTATTGGGTCAAATCTTGCCGAGCAGCAGCAATATCAGCAACACAATCAGCACGGTGCCGATAATGCCCGAAGGGCCATAGCCCCAGCTTTTGGAGTGCGGGAACACCGGCAGGCCGCCGACCAGCAGCAAAATCAGGACGATCAGTAGAATCGTAGTCATGAGCATTTCCTTGTTGATAGGTTCCGCCAGGGATGGGCAGTGCTTATAAAATCCGACTGCGGTGCTGGGTGAATAATTCAACTTATTTCATGTCATGCGCAAAAACAGTTCTGCCTTGATCGGTGGCAAGTGCGCAGGTAGGGTGGCGCGCTGCCTATCTGGAAACACTGCACATGCTCAATTACGCTTGGTTTTTTTTCGCAGCCCTGTTTGAAATCGCCGGCTGCTACGGCTTCTGGATGTGGCTGCGTCAGGGCAAGAGTGCCTGGTGGGCTGTGCCCGCGATTGTCAGCCTGGTGCTGTTTGCCCTGCTGCTGACCAAGGTAGAGGCAGCCTATGCCGGGCGGGCCTATGCCGCCTATGGCGGGATTTACATTGTCACCTCCATTGCCTGGCTGGCAGTGGTGGAGCGTATTCGGCCGCTGGGCTCTGACTGGATCGGAGTGGGCCTCTGTGTGGTGGGCGCGACCATCATCTTGCTCGGGCCGCGCTTTTCAAGCCCGTAATAGGCGTTTTCCACGGCTTGTATGTAGGAAAGTGGTGGCGCAAAAGTAGTCTTTTGCTGAATTCATGTGTGGGGATTGAAGCCAGGTTTTACGCCGTGCAGTCTTTGTGGCCACCCAGCCCTTAGGATGAGAGCCATGCAGATACTCAGTCGTGCCGCAGGCGAGCGTATTTCAATCGGACAGGACATTACCCTGTACATCGTAGCCATCAACGGCAATAACGTGCGCTTGGGGATCGAAGCCCCCAGGCACATCAGTGTTCATCGCGCAGAGATCTATGAGCGGATAAAAAAACAGCTCGCCGGGCGCCTGGCCATTGGTCCGCTCAGGCCGCGTTAGTCAAAGAACTCCTTGGGTACCGCGTGCTTGGGCATCAGTTGGCACTGCTGGCTCTCGAGATCAAAGAAAATCACCGCCTGGCCTTTGCTTAATGCATGACGGACCCGCAGCACGCGGGTCTCTTGCGGCGTGTCATCGCCGTTGTCAGTCCCATCGCGGCTGACGAAGTCTTCGATCAGGCGGGTGAGGGTGTCGGGTTCAAGCTGGTCGTAGGGGATAAGCATGGGCGTTCTCGTCAGTAGGCTTAAATCGATGTGTCGCGGTTATCCCAAAAGCGTTGTGCCTGCTCAAAAGCCTGTTCCCGGGGCGTACCGAGGCCGCGTAAGGCCAGGGCCATGGTTGAAAGCAGAGCCAGTTGCGGGTAGCTGTCTTCAACCTCGCCGCGCCACAGTGCCAGGAGGTGCTCAGGTTGCAGCGAGGCCGGTTTGACATGGCGCCGGGCTGACAATGCCGGCCATTCCTCGTCCCAGCCAACCCCGGCCGTAGTGCCGTAAAGATGGCTCAGGGTGTCGGGGTTGATTTCAACTTCGCCGCCATCGCCCTTGATCACGATGCTGTTGTCCCCCAGCAAACTGCTGGCTTCACGGTGTACGCTTTGATAGCCCGGATGAAAGATGCTCTGCAGGCCACAGCGCGCACCCAAGGGGTTGAGAATACGTGCGAGCGAGTGAATGGGCGAACGCAGGCCCAGGGTATTGCGCAGATCAATCATGCGCTGCAAGTGTGGCGCCCAGTCCTGCAACGGCATAAAGGCCAGATTGCCAGTATCGAGGGCCTCGTTGACGCTCTGCCAGTTGCGGCATAGTGGAATGGCCAGCGCGTCGAGCAGCTGTTCGCTGTACAGCCGGCCGGCGGTATGGGCGCCACCACCGTGCATGAAAATGCGCACGCCGTTTTGCGCCAGGCACTTGGCGGCCAGCAAATACCAGGGCAAATGGCGCTTTTTGCCGGCGTAAGTCGGCCAGTCGATATCGACCTGGATGGCAGGTGCTGTCAGACGCTCCCTCACGGCCTCGGTAAAGCCGGCCATTTCCTCGGCGCTTTCTTCTTTATGCCGCAGCAACATCAGGAAGGCGCCCAATTGCGTATCTTCTACCTTGTCCTCAAGCAGCATGCCCATTGCTTCGCGGGCTTCTTCACGGGTCAGGTTGCGGGCACCGCGCTTGCCTTTGCCCAGGATGCGCACAAAGGGCGCAAAAGGGTGTTCGGCAGGCGCTTCAAGGGTCAGTGCAGCGGGAGTGTTCATAGGCAATTGGTCGGCTTGGGCAGGCCCGCCAGCTTGGCGGCAAGTTTGGCTGGGGTGCCGTTGAACAGGCGGTTGAGGTGCAGGCTGTTGCCTTTTTCAGGCCCCAGCTTGAGGGCTGTGTACTTGATCAGCGGGCGTGTGGCAGGGGAGAGCTCAAATTCCTGATAAAAGCTGCGCAACAACTCGAGGATTTCCCAGTGTTCGGCACTCAGCTCAATGCCTGCCTGCGCCGCCAGAGCCTGGGCGACTTCAGCAGACCAGTCATTGAGGTCGAGCAGGTAACCGTCCTTGTCCAGGCCGATGGTTTTACCGTTGAGGGTGAGCTCATTCATAGCCAGCTGTTGACCTTGTCATAACGAATCGACAGTTCGACGAACGCCGGGTAATCCACACAGGTTGCCCACGACGGGCATTCAAGGTGGCGCGCCAGCAAGTCTTCCTCAAGGATGAAAACGGTCTGTTCCTCCAGGGATTTGAGAACGCTGCCCTGCTGCAGGGCGTACACCGCATCGCCACTCAGCAACAAGGCGTCATCCTTGCCCAGCAGGCGCAGGCAACTGCCCAGGCGAGTGTCGGAAAATGGTGAGTGGCTCAAAACATGTAGGGTCGACATCAGAGAGTAATCACTTGGTCATAACGGTCAATAAGTGCACGGACTTCTTCAACTGGCAGCGGCTGCACATCATCGACGGCAAGCCCTGCGGGGGAAATGCCACGCTCGCTCAGGCTGTGGCTGCAGGCGTACAGATCATCAACACCGAACATCGACAACGCCTGGAGGTTGGCTGTGAGGTTCTTCTGCTGGATGGCTGCAGCATTTTGATTGGCCAGCAGTTGAAAAATGCCGTCATCCATAAACAACAGCGCCACCGGCAAATCGAATGCGCCACCGGCCAGCACGATATCCAGCGCTTCTTTCGCGCCGGGGCCGGCCCACGGTGCTTGTCGGCTGATAATCAAAAGAGACTTGGGCATTTCAAGGCCCTCCGAAACAGATCAGTCGATCGGCTGATTGAATGGCATCGTGCAACTGGCCAAGCCCGGACAGCTCCCAGGGTGCTTGCAAATTGATGCCGGGGCGTTGATAGCGTGCGGCTTCGTCTTCATTCAGGACGCCACGGCGCAAGGCAGCGGCAATACAGACCACGCCATCGAGTTGATGCTGGCTGACGAACGCTGCCCATTGTTGCGCGATGTCCTGCTCATCTTGCGGCGTCACGATATTGCTTGAAGCACTGTGCACACCGTCTTGATAGAAGAACAGCCGGACAATCTCATGGCCACCGGCCAGCGCCGCCTGGGCAAAACGCAGGGCGCGGCGGGAAGAGGGCGCATGGGCCGCTGAATAAAGGGCAATGGCAAATTTCATGGTGGGCTCTGTCAGCAAAACTGGGGCAATGATAAAGCCAGATGCCCAAAGATGCTTGTGGCAGGCAATAAAAAGCCCCGCACAAAGGCGGGGCTTGGGCTTCGGGGGAGGCAGGCGGACCTTTCTCAACCCCCGGAAACGACAAAGCCCGTCAGTGACGGGCTCTATCGGTGCAGCAATATGGCGGAGGCGATGGGATTCGAACTCATGGACCTGTTACAGTCGACGGTTTTCAAGACCGTTGCCTTAAACCACTCGGCCACACCTCCTGTACGTTGTTTCGGGCGCCATAATACCTGAATGAAACACGTTGTCAAACTCTCTTGATCGCTTGTTTCAGAGCCTCTGCTATGATCTTTGCTACTTAACATTTCAAACCACAGGAGTATCGCCATGCGCGAACAGGATTACGCAGTTAATAGCAGCGTGCAGGCCGAGCAGCTAGAAGTTAGCCGCGTCCTGCGCAACACGTACGGTTTGCTGGCCCTCACCCTGGCTTTCAGCGGTGTGATGGCTTATGTCTCGCAGCAGCTGCGGGTCGGCTATCCAAATATTTTCGTTGTACTGATCGGGTTCTACGGCCTGTTCTTCTTGACCAACAAGCTGCGTGATTCGGCATGGGGCCTGGTTTCTGCCTTTGCACTGACCGGTTTCATGGGCTTTCTGCTGGGCCCGATCCTCAACCGCTACCTGGGCATGCAAGGCGGCGCCGAGGTTGTCAGCTCGGCATTCGCGATGACCGCACTGGTGTTTGGCGGCCTGTCTGCCTATGTGTTGATCACCCGCAAGGACATGAGCTTCCTGGGCGGCTTCATCACTGCCGGCTTCTTTGTTCTGCTGGGCGCTACGCTGGCAAGCTTCTTCTTCCAGATCAGCGGCCTGCAACTGGCTATCAGCGCCGGTTTTGTACTGTTCTCGTCGGTGTGCATCCTGTTCCAGACCAGCGCCATCATTCATGGCGGTGAGCGTAACTACATCATGGCGACCATCAGCCTGTATGTATCGATCTACAACCTGTTTATCAGCCTGCTACAGCTTTTCGGCATCATGAGCCGCGACGACTGATCGGCAACCGCTGCACAAAAACCCGCTTCGGCGGGTTTTTTTATGGTTGCGAGGTATGCCCGGCAGCCTGCTAGCCAGGTGGGAGGGACGGTGCTTCGCCCTGATTGTCCAATGCGTCTTTAACATCACTGCCATTCCCTATAGAGAGAGGACGCTGCTCACTTTCTATAGGGAAATATCCGAGCCTGAGAGCCGTTATATTGGTTGGCAGATGCAGTTGATTGCAGCGATCTCAGGGTGTCCTTGTTAGGCCCTTCAACCCAGGTGTTCACTGGGTAACGGGCGATATCCGCCATGAGCGCCTGAGCGGGGAGGTGAGATTGTGGAGCCCTCAACGTTTCGTATAACCCAACCCTGAACAGGAGGTTCTGTGGGCAGTGATATTCAGCAATTTGATCCAGATAGCGTGGCGCAATTTTTTAAAACGCGCATGGCGTTCGCGCACATGGCCACAATGCAGGGGCGGGAGTGGCGTCATGATCAAATCATTTGAGCGGGGTTTCTCGAGTGAAAGGCACTCTGCTCGCCATGACAGTTACAGAGAGAAAGCAGGCAACAATAATCAAGAGCGTGGGGCGCCACCAGGCCCTCCAGGAGATGATCAATTGAAAAGCCGAGTTGAAGCACTGGAAAAAGTACTCCCCGAGATCCGCGAACGGCTGGTACGGGTAGAGACCAGGCTGGACGGTATTGAACAAGCCATGGCCACAAAGATGGACTTGGGCGACCTCAAGGTCTCGATGGCGGAACTGAAAGCCGCCATGATTGAAGGATTCAACAACCAGACCAAATGGTTTGTGGCCACTGCCGCGGTAATGGCAGGCACCACGTTTGCAGCAGCTCGGTTGATTCACTAAGCGCATTACGGTGTTTGGGGGGGCATTTGCAATCAACCCCTCCACAGGTTTCAGCACCCTGAAGTGCCAATGGTGGGTTATGCGCCGCGGGTGTTAGCCGCGCAGGTTGGCCAGGCGGGTTGCAGGCCACAACCCCGAGGCGAAGTAAAAAGGCGCCCTTCGGGCGCCTTTCAGATGTTATTGAGGAGTAGTCGCAGCGATTCTTCAGCGTTTGGCACGATGGCCTTGGGTTCAGAATCCGATCAGCAGGCTGGTCGTCACTACTTCAGAGAAACCCGTTTTCTCTGCTGCCTGAATGCGGGGAGGGATAGTACGGGTACCCTGCCTCGATCAATGCGCACTTGCAGTCCTCAGTTACAAGATATTCCCGTGTAAAAGCTCCGTCAAGGTGCCGCAACCAGGCTTCTGGCGGCCTGACTCAGGCCCATCCTGGGCGCGCCGACCGGTGGTCGCGATATCGAGCGCTGTGGCGTTTTGGGGCAGACGATCGTAACCCGCATACCTCTGCCGAGGTTATGGCCAGTGCGCAGCCTTTATGCAGGCCAGGGAAGCCGATGCTGCTAAGTATTTGATTTATAAAAACATACCTGTTTCAAAATGTTTCCGGTGTTTTTGCGGTCAATATCGTCAGCTTCGCGATGTCTGTTATGCCAAATCATTTTTAGCGCCAGTTTTCCGCTGAATATCACCCGGTATATGGTGAAAATGCCTGCGCAACAATTCCTATACTGCCCCGGCGCCTGCACATCAGCACCGTTCAACAAGCCGCAGCGTTTTGTTGGGCTGCTTTGGCTGCAGCCGTTTGCGCAAATGAGAAGGCGGTTAATGGCCTTTTTGTTTGCCGTGCACCTAATAAGTCTAAAAATGAGAAATAGTGTAATGAATAAACAGTCGATCCAGATCGCGCTTGCGTATATGTCCGTAGTCATTGGTGGCGGCTTTGCCTCCGGGCAGGAGGTACTGCAGTTTTTCACCGGCTATGGGCTTGTCGGCATCGTGGGCACGCTGGTGAGTGGCTTGATGTTCGCGTTCCTGGGGATGCAGATTGCCCGGATGAGTTCGAAGATGCAGGCAACTTCCCACAAGGAGGTGCTTTACATCCTGTTCGGTGCGCGTATCGGCCTAGTTGTCGATGTGGTGCTGTCCTTCTTCCTCTATGGTGTCGGCGTGGTGATGCTGGCAGGTAGCGGTTCGATCTTTGCCCAGCAATACGATCTGCCCCCTTTGTTTGGCGGTGTATTGATGACCGTGCTGGTGATCGCCACGCTGTGCATGAACGTCAAGCGCATTATCGACCTGATCAGCGCAGTGATGCCTTTCCTGCTGGCGATGGTGCTGATCATCACCACCTACTCGATTTTCAGCTACAACGCGCCGATCGAGACCCTGGACGCGGTCGCTCGCGAGAACAACGAAACGGTCACTGGCAACTGGTTTGTCGGCGCATTGCTGTATGCATCGTTCAATATCGCAGTGGGTTTCCCCATGCTGGCGGTGATCGGCGGCATGACCAAACAACCTAAGGCCGCGGCTGTGGGCGGCGTGCTCGGCGGCCTGGGGCTGGGCCTGTTGATCCTGCTGTTGAACATCGGCCTGTTTGCCAATATCAACCAGTTGCAGGGTATTGAAATGCCATCGCTGGCACTGGCGGGGCGTATTTCGCCGATTCTTTCGGTGGTGATGTCGCTGGCACTGGTGTGCATGGTCTACAGCACGGCGGTGGGTATGTTCTTTGCTTTCAGCGCACGTTTCGCCAAGCCTGAAACCCGTCGCTTCAAGTTGATCAGTGCTGCCACCGTGTGTGTCGGCCTGGGCTTGAGCCTGGGTGGTTTCAGCAAGCTGGTCGGCACCGTGTACCCGCTGCTGGGGTACGTCGGCTTTGCCTTGATCCTGGCGATCTGCTTTAACTGGGCGCGCAGCCGCTCTGTCGCCAGAGCGCAAAAAGCGGCACTGGACGCAGCGTCCTGACCCGGTTGCCGCCGAATGAACATTCGGCGGCATTTGTCTCATGCTTGCTGTTCAAGTATCTGATTGACGTCCCTAACCGTTGCGTAATCCAGCGCCATATTGGCCAGCGACAATGCATGCACATCTTCGGCAGGCCAGAGGCGCCCATTCAGGTCCTTCTGGTCAAAGGTGTAGCAGGCGTCTGCCCCAACGATCACATCAAACCCCAGGCAGCCTGCTGAGCGCACCGTAGACTCCACGGAGTTGTTGGTGATCACGCCGACGATCAGCAACTGGTTAATCGCGCGCGTGCGCAGCCAGCGCTCCAGGCCGCTATTGGCAAACGCATCGGGCACGTTCTTTTCGCTGACGTGCTCATGCTCAAGGGGCGCCAGCGCCACCTGGAATTCGCAGCCCGACTGGCCTGGCCAGAACACCGAGGTGGGCGTGCGCGAAATATGCCGGACATGGATCACCGGGCGTTGCGCCTGCCGCCAGGCTTGCAGCAAGCGCTGTACGTTGCGCTCGGCATCCGGGTTGTTTCTGCGGCCAAGTGCGGGGTTGCATATCCCTTTTTGCATATCGATGATGATCAGTGCCGCATCCGGGGTCATTGAAGGCATGGCGGGTCCTTGGGCTGTAGGTGGGGCCATGCTAAACGCAATATCGCGGCGTGTGCCACTGCCTAAAGGTCGTCATTCTGGGTCAGGGTGTGTGGCTGGCCGTGGGTGATCATCCATTTGAGCAGTGCGCTGACCCGCACCCGGTGCGTGCTCTCAACCCATTGCACGCCGTCATGGCTGTAATGCTCGATATAACGGCTCAGTACCAGTTCATCGCCCTGGTCCGTCAGGCGCAGGCTGGTTTCGCGGCAGTGCAGGGCAACGTTGGCGCGTTTGACCAGGCGTTGCTCCAGGATCATGGGCGGGTTGTCAGAAGGCATGGTGACAAAAATTCTTGGCAGGGAAGAAGGTTGATCCTCCCATTGGCGTCTTGCCCGGATATGTCTGCTTTCTTGCCGTAGTGACACTTTGTTGCCGAATTGAAATATATGACGCGGCGCGCCGAATAGTTTTAGATAGAAGGCCTTACAGACCTTAAGTGAAGCGCGCCGGTGAGCAGCCTTTTGATCGTGGACGATGACCTTGAGGTCCTTGCGCTCCTGAAGAAATTTTTTGTCCGTCACGGTTATTCGGTGCAGGTGGCGACCGATGGCACTTCGCTGTGGGCGGCGATGGCCGTCCAGCCACCGGACCTGATTATTCTTGACCTGATGTTGCCTGGGGAAAACGGCCTGATGCTGTGTCAGCGTCTGCGTCAGCAATTTCCCACGCCAGTCATTATGCTGACGGCAATGGGCGAGTTAAGCGATCGGGTGGTGGGCCTGGAAATGGGCGCCGATGACTATCTGAGCAAGCCTTTCGATGCCCGCGAATTGCTGGCCAGGGTGCGTGCGGTACTGCGTCGTGCAGGGCAGGGCCAGCCTTCGACCGGGCTGGTGCCGCGACCGCTGATGAAGTTTGCCGGCTGGCAGTTGGACCTTACCCGCCGGGAACTGCGCTCACCGGATCAGGTGATGATCCCGCTGTCGGCCGGCGAGTTCGACTTGTTGCTGGTGTTTGTCGAGCATCCGCAACGCATTCTTGCCCGCGAGTTGCTGCTGGATCTGGCGCGGGGGGCGGGGCATGACGCGTTCGATCGCAGCATCCATGTGCAGGTCAGCCGCTTGCGGCGCAAGCTGGAGTTCGACAGTCAGGGGGTGGAGATGATCCGCACCGTGCGCAATGTCGGTTACCTGTTCACACCCGGGGTGACCTGTCAGTGACAGGCTGGATATCAGGCTGGCGCCTGCGCTCGCGCAACACCATCGCCCGCTGGATTGCCTTGACCACGATTGTAGCGATGCTGACGGCGCTGGCGTTCAATGCGCTGTTTACTCAGTTGGCAGGTGTTTGGGCCTACCCGCCGTTGAGTGAAATCGGGCTGCTGGAAAAGATTTCCCTGACGACCAAACTGATCGAGGCTTCGCCGCCACCACAGCGCGAGCGCCTGGCGGCGGCCGCTACTGACAGCAGCCTGCATATCAGCTGGCATGCCAGCCGCGAAGGGCTGGATTTGCCCCAGGTCGCCGATGCTGTGCAGCGCACGGCCACCCCTCTGGCGCAGCGCCTGTTCAACAGCCCGGAACGACGCCTGGAGGCCTATCAGCCCGAGGACTGGCCACAGCAGAACGGTCATTACGCCTTGCTGGTGCAACTGGCAGATGGCTCCTGGCTGATGTTCAGCATTCCGTCGCGCAGTTGGGGCCTGGGGCAGTGGCAACGCAATTTGATCCTGGTTGTGCTGGTGCTGCTGTCTACCGCCCTGGTTGCGCTGATAGCCACGCGCCATCTGGCCAGGCCGTTGCAACAATTTGCCGAGGGCGCACGACGTTTCGGGGTCGACTTTCGTGCCCCGCCCATCGAGCCGGTCGGGCCTACGGAGATCCGCCAGGCAATCCTTGCCTTCAATGCCATGCAGGCGCAGTTGCAGCACTTCATCAAGGACCGTACCCAGATGCTCGCAGCCATTTCCCATGACTTGCGCACGCCGCTGACGCGCATGCGCCTGCGCGGTGAGTTTATTGACGACCCCGATCAACAACAGCGGTTATTTCGAGATGTCGACGAAATGCAGGCCATGATCAACTCCAGCCTGGCGTTCTTTCGCGATGACGCCCGGCTGGAGCAGGCCACGTCATTTGATTTGGCCGAGCTTCTGCAAACCCTGGTGGATGACTACCGTGACCAGGCCATCGACATTGCCTTCAGTGGCCCCGCCCACCTGGTGTACTTCGGGCGCCCGCTGGGCCTTAAGCGTGTGGTCACCAACCTGCTGGACAACGCCATCAAATACGCCAGTGAGCCTGCCGTTGAACTGAGTGGCGACGATGAACAGGTGACGGTGCGCGTGCTCGATCGCGGGCCGGGCATTGCTGTCCAATGCCATGAACAGGTGTTCGTACCCTTTTATCGGCTTGAAGGTTCGCGTAACAAAAACACCGGCGGAGTGGGGCTGGGCTTGTCGGCTGCCCGCGCGATTGTGCTGGAGCATGGAGGCTCGCTGACCCTGAGCAACCGTCAATCGGGAGGGCTGCAAGTCAACGTGCAGTTACCGGTATTAAAGGCTGACGGCGCAGCATGATCGGCTAAATTTATGTGTTTTTAGTATCCGTGCCCAGCGCGTAAGTTGTTTCCCGGCTACTTTGGTTGACGACCGCGTGTATGCCACTTGAGGCGCCCGGCGGTCGCTGCAGTGGGCCTTCACACCGCCACGGGCAGCGGCGAGCCGTGCTCCGTTGACGGAATATCATGCAGGGAAATCCGTGATGTCTCCGGCAACGCCAGGCCTCCGGCCAGGGCCAGCAAGGCCACTGCGATCAGGTAGAACGCCGGCGACAGATTGCTGTCAGTGATGCTGATCAGCCAGGTTGCCATCAGTGGTGCAGTACCGCCGAAGAGGGTGTAGGCCATGTTGTAAGTGATGGCTGAGGCCGTATAACGCGTGCGGGTAGGAAAGGTTTCCGAAAGCAAGGCAGCGGTCACCACACCGCACAACACTGCGCCTATTGCCAGAAGCATCACACCGACGACGGACGCGGCAAACCCGCCGGAGCTGGCCAGCAGAAACGACGGGTACACCGCGACAATCAACAGCACGCAAGCCGTTACCACCGTCGCGCGGCGCCCGACCCGGTCAGAGTACAGCCCGGCGAAAGGGCACAGTGCCGCCGCGAAGAGCAGGGCGATCAATGACACCAGCAAGGCACTGGCGCGACTCAACCCGCCCGCGACTTGCAGGTAGGTCGCAAAGTAGGTCGTGAACATATAGAACGACAGCGCCGTGAGCGACACAAAGGCGCCCAGGCAGCAGATGGCCGCACCATGATGGCGCAAGGTTTCCTTGAGCGGTGAGTGGGCCACGGCATGCTCCTGCTTCACCGCCTGGAATGCCGGGGTTTCGTCCAGCTGCCAGCGCAGATAAAGCCCCACCAGCCCCAGCGGCGCGGCAATCAGAAACGGCAGGCGCCAGCCCCAACTGGCCATGGCCTCGGCCGTTAACGACGCCTCGAGGGCGTAGGCCACCACGGCGGCGGCGGCAAAAGCGGTAAATGTCGATACCGGCACAAAGCTGCCATACCAGGCCCTTTTGTCGTTGGGCGCATGCTCCATCAGGTAGGCGCAGGCGCCTGCGTATTCGCCGCCTGCTGAAAATCCCTGGGCGCAACGGATCAGGGTCAGCAGCAGCGGTGCCATTACGCCGATGGCGGCATAGGTGGGCAGAATACCAATCAATGTTGTCGCCCCGGCCATCAGCAGGATCGTCATCGCCAGGGTGCGCTTGCGCCCGATACGGTCCCCCAGCATGCCGAAGAACACCCCGCCCAAGGGCCGAAAGGCAAAGGCCACGGCAAACACGGCAAAGGTCTTGAGCAATGCGGCACTGGCATCGCCGCTGGGGAAAAATTGCTGGGCGATGGTGGTGGCTAAAAAGCCATATACGGCAAAATCGAACCATTCGACAAAATTACCGATGGCGGCGGCGACAATCACTTTTCTCAGCGTTTTGGGGCTGACGTGCTCTGTGGATACGCTAGTCATGTTCAACCTCGACCTGTCATCAGTTTGCGATGATTATCGAGGCCGGCGCTGCAACGCTTCGCTCCAGAAGTGTCATCGGCGTATTCAGCACCGACGTGTGCCGTGATTTACACCTGCGGTGCTGGCGCCGGGCATGGCGCAACAGGGCGCTGGGCGCCAGGCCAGGGGGCTTTTTTCGAAAAATCCGGGTACTGCAGTATCGTCTGCAAAAAATCGTTGACGGGCATGGGCCGGGCGTAGAAATAGCCTTGCATGAAGTCCACGCCGCAGGCCCCCAGATAGTCGCGTTGCTCCTCGGTTTCAATGCCCTCGGCCAGCACCTGCAGATCCAGTTTGAGTGCCAGGTCGAGGATGGAGTCGAGGATATGCACCGACAGGGCATCGGCGCCGATCATGGAGACAAAGCTTCGATCTATCTTGATGTAGTCGACTTTGAATTGCTGCAAATAGCTCAGGCTGGAGTGACCGGTGCCAAAATCATCCAGGGCAATTTGCACGCCGAGCCCATGCAGCTGTTCTATCAGTTGCAGCGCGGTGGGGGTGGGCTTGATCAGTTCGCGCTCAGTCATCTCCAGAACGATGATGATCGTACCTGGTTTAAACGCCTGCAAAAATGCAGTGCAATCATCCACCAGCTCGAAACTCTCAAAGTGTTTGGCGCAAATATTGAAGCCGATATGAAAGGGCTGTACCAGCCCAGGCGCATGCGGCGCGAGTAATTGCGCGGTGTTGTGCATGATTGTTCGGGTCATGGCAATGATCAGGCCGGATCGCTCGGCAAGCGGTATAAAACTGTTGGGGGTAATGATCCCTTCATGGGGATGATCCCATCTGATCAGCACTTCGCATCCCACACAGGTACCTGAAGTTGACGAAATAACCGGCTGTAAATAGGGAATGAACTCATTCGCTGACAGGGCGCGCTGAAGTTCCATGCTCGGAGCCAGCACGCGGCCAAGCATCCAATAGGTAAACCACGCGGAAAACAGGCCCAATACCAATAAAAGGCCGAGCAGCACCGAATAGGTTTCGAATGTATGTCTCAACAGAGTGCCCGGCGGGTAGGCGGCCTGAACAGTAAAGCCATACTCATTGGACACCTGTTTTTTGCTGGCCGTCGCAGCGTTATTGAAAGGTGGTGTGTGCGTGACGCCATATTGAGTCATCCAGGTGTTGCCCACCTGAAGTGATAAGTTGCTGTGTTTATTGATCAGGTGCAGGGCATCCTGGATATGCCGGCCATCGATGCCCACCAGAACACTTTTATTGCCCTGTTGCGTTCTCAATACCAGAACTGAAGTTTTCGGCCCGGGGGTAGCGTGGTCAACCAGGCGCAAACGGCCACGCATATAACTCGACGGGTTGATCTGCATGTTTATATCGGTGCCGTATAAAGAACTGCAATACACCTGGTTATCAATGGCCAGGTTGGTGGCGCGCAGAAAGCGATATGTTGCCACCGCCTCGCGCAGTTCCTTGGCCACTTCAGGGCAGGGCACCCCGGCAAGGCTGATCAGTTCATCGGCAGCGGCCTGTGCCTCGACCAGCATGACCGTTATCTGCCGGAATGCCTCGTGAGCGGCATTGCTGGAGGTGCGGGACAGGTCTGATTGGGTCTTGAGGTAGACCAGGAAGCTGCCCAGGATGATAGGCAAGATGCCGATGGCAAACGAAATCAAAAGGACCTTTTTCGAGGAATAACGTAGTGCGCGATTCATGGACAGCCCTGCGAGGTTCAGCCGAATAAAATGCACGAGTCCCAGCCCTGAAACACACTGAACCCAAGGTCGGATACTAGCCGCTCAAAACCACCAGTAACACCCGTAGACCGTGGCTTTCAGGAGGGGTAAGGAAAAGTAAGGGAAGTGAAAGCCTATATAAGGTTTATGGCGGGTTGCGGGGCCAGGGCTATGTGAGCATGGCGTTGAACTTGGCCGCGGACGCTTCAGCATGTATTCACCCAACGCAGTACCCATCGTGGGCAGGGACTTCGCTTTCAAGGCAGCCCTGGCCGTGCAGGAGCAGGAGGGGGTCAAGAATGTCGACTTTCGCAATGCCTTGCGTTTTCTTGATGTGCTGACCCGCCAGGGCCGCCTGTTGAACGAGGGCGAGCGCGAGGCTGTGGTCCATCAGATAGCCGCCCATCTGTGCCGCTGTGGCCTGTACCGCCCGCTGGTTGTATTTGCCCAGTACAACCGTGCCTTGACCCAGGTGGTGAGGTCTATCGCTTGCACACAGGATGATGTACTCAAGGCAGCCGATGTGATCAGGTACTTGTTCTCGGTACTGGCCAAGGCGAAAAGTCAGGGGGTTTGCTTGTATGACACGGGCGATATCAGTGATGTTTCATTGTTTGTACGGCGTGAGTTCCAGCGCGGCAGCAAATGGACCGGGCTATATGGTTACGGCGGTGCAGCTGTGATCAGGTTGGCACATGGCAAACCCCCATCAACATATTATTGATGTTGTAGTAGTACTCGACATCCGAGAACCGCGAATACGTAATAAGACCCCCCTCCAGCCCGCGGCGCATAAACAGGGCCTGTTTGTCGCTGTTGTCACTCTCGAAAACGGTGGCGTTCTGGGTGTTGAATAAAAACCTGGAGGTGTCGAGTTTTTCAAAGTGTACGTCGAGCCGTCGGTTATATAAGAAGCCTTGTTGCTGCGGACTCTTCAGGTTGAAGTAGAGGTAGATTTCACCTGCGTCCATGTTAATTGACATGTCGCCTTTGCCGGTCCAGCGCTGGCCATTCTCGGTTGAATAAACAAAATCAATAGAGGCATAGCATTGCGCTTGGGGGGTGTCCTCATGGTAGCTATAGGCTTGTAACGCAATCAGGGTGCCAAATACCATGATGGACGCCAGGCTCAGCCACAGGGTTATTTTTTTTGTTCGATAATGAGGTAGTTGGTGCATAGCGCCTCTCCTTTGCTCTCCGGTTTTTCGCAGCTGACTAAAAGTTCGGACAGGGTTTTCTTGATGTAATAGTTAGTGCCTGTCGTGCCCACGGCAGGGCCAAATATCGCCATCGCTGCTGCAATATCGCTCGCGGCGGTTTTATCGCCCAGTTCAACATACTGTTTTGCATGTTCGCTTTGCGATAACAGCCGCCAGCGCTCCAGTTGCACCGGTTTATTAAACAGCATATAGGCATAACCAGCCGGCAAGAGCATGCCCGCTAACACGAGCGGATAAAAAAGGCCGTTGCGCCAGCTCTGCTTTCTGGGTGGGGGTGCCGGTATAGGTGGGGTTATGGGTATTGGCGCTGGAATGTCGTCCTGTATGGCTAACACCGGTGTTGGTTCAGGCAGGGAGCAGGCTTGAATACCCGTGTTATCGGTGGCCAGGGGCTCTGCCTGATGCTCCCTGTCAGGGGGTATGTTTTCGCTGGAGATTTTTTCTATATTTAAAAGCAGAACGACACCGCGCCTGGGCAACGTTTTTAACACAGAGCGGTCCAGGCCGACTTCCGAGAGGTAATGCCTGAGGGTATGAAGGGCCTTATAGTAGCTGCTGTCCGATACGATAAGCCCGCGCTCTCCCCATACGCGCCGGATCAAGTCCTCCTTGTCGGTCACGCCCTCGATCAGGGCTAATAACAGGTGGCCCTCGTTACTGGTAAGGGTGGTTTGCAGAGGAGGGTTGCGCAGTAAAAGCTTGTCATGATCATAGCTGCATTTGACCGTCGTTAATGCGTTTGAAGTTTCACGGTCGCCCTGCATCTTACTTACCTTTGATGTTTTCCTGTGCAAGAAGATCATAGGCAGATGCTATCAGTCAAGCTTGGGTGTAGGAAATATCCTATCTATACGGTTGCGCTGTTTGTTTATTCGGGCAAGTGCGTAAAGTCAGTGTGTGTAAGAAGTTTTAAGCGTCTGAAGTGTTGCAAGTAAGGCTGGGTAAGATTATTAGGGGGTGGACTATATAAACTGAAAGTTGGATGTTTTATCAGGTGTTGGATAGGGTGATGGTTGCCATGTATGGGTTTGGAAGTGCGGTTGGAAAGTGTCTTGTATTGATGCTGGCCTTGGCTGCAAGTGCAGGGCTCGGCGGTTGCACTGCCCATGATTGGGTTCACGCGGCGGGAAGTATCCTGCAGGCCCGGGATGCCTACGTTAAACAGGCGCGCGGCGACAGCATCGCGAGGGCCAACTCTGCTGCCGCGCAAGCCGGGCGCTAACGGGCAAATCTTCTGGCCGCCATCACGCACAGGATCACCGCTGCTGTCACGCCAAACATGCCCAGGCTGACCCTTTCATGCAGCAGGGTGGCGGCCAGCGCCAGGCCAAAAAACGGCTGCAGCAACTGCAACTGGCCCACCGCAGCGATACCGCCCTGGGCCAGCCCGCGATACCAGAACACAAAGCCGATCAACATGCTGAACACAGAGATATAAGCCAGCCCGGACCAGGCAGGGACGCTGATGCCTGCGAACGAGGAGGGCGCCCATAACCACGCCAGAGGGGCCATCACCGGTAACGCGAGCACCAGTGCCCAGCAAATCACCTGCCAACCGCCCAGGGTACGCGACAGTTTGGCGCCCTCGGCATAACCCAGACCGCAGATCAGTACGGCCAGCAACATCAAAATGTCACCTTCGGGGGCGGCTGTCAGGCCCTGGGAGAGGGCATAGCCCACCACGCACGCGCTGCCCAGCACCGAGAAACACCAGAAGGCCGGCCGTGGTCGCTCGCCCCCGCGCAGCACCGCGAATGCCGCCGTGGACAGGGGCAACAGGCCGAGAAACACAATGGTGTGCGCCGAAGTTACATGTTGCAGGGCCAGGGCGGTCAGCAGGGGGAAGCCGACAACCACGCCGCAGGCCACGATTGTGAGGGCCAGCAACTGGCTGCGCTGCGGTCGGCGGGCCTTGAGCAGGCCGAGCATGGCCAGTGCCAGCACGGCGGCAATGCTGGCGCGCGCCAGAGTCAAAAAAACCGGATCAAACTCCAGCACCGCCACCTTGGTCGCGGGCAGCGAGGCGCTGAAAATAACCACGCCAATAAACCCGTTGATCCAGCCGCTCAGGTTGTTATCCGCAGTGGGGTTTTGCAGGTTGGAAGTGCGTTCCATCGAATGTCACACTCAAGGTTGATTGCGCGATTGCATGCCGCACATCCTATGGCCGATGATTAATGACAATCAAAAAATTGTCATGGATACAAAGCCCGATGTCCCGATCCCGTTACAAGTCACTGGTTGACGCTTTTGCCGACGATATCCGCAGCGGGCGCCTGTCGCCGGGCACGCGTTTACCCACCCACCGCGAGCTGGCGGCGCATGAGGGCCTGGCCCTGGTGACGGCCAGCCGGGTCTATGCCGAACTTGAGGCGATGGGCCTGGTCAGCGGTGAAATCGGGCGCGGCACTTTCGTCAGGGAGACCTCGCTGCCTCCGGGGCACGGCATCGACCAGCCCGATGTGACGGCGGGGATGCTGGACCTCAACTACAACTATCCCGCCGTGCCCGGCCAGGCCGAATTGTTGCGCACGGCCTTGCGCCAATTGGCGTTGTCTGGCGACCTTGAATCCCTGCTGCGCTACCAGCCCCACGGCGGGCGCCTGCATGAGCGGGGGGCGGTGGCGCGCCATCTGCTGGCCAGCGGGTTGAACGTGCCCGGCGAGCAGGTGCTGATCGTCAATGGTGCGCAGCACGGGTTGACCGTGGCCCTGATGGCCTTGCTCCAGCCGGGTGACGTGATTGCCGTGGATGCCTTGACCTACCCGGGTTTCAAGGCGCTGGCGCTGGCGCTGCACCTTGAGCTACTGCCGATCCCCAGTACCGAACACGGGCCGGACCTTGATGCCCTTGCCAAGCTGTGCCGCAGCCGATCGGTGCGGGCGATCTATACCATGCCCACGCTGCACAACCCGCTGGGCTGGGTGATGGACCTTGAACAGCGCAAGCAGCTGGTCGCGATTGCCCGGCACCACGACCTGCAGATCATCGAAGACGCGGCCTACGCCTTTCTGGTGGAAAACCCGCCGACGCCTCTGGCCGAGTTGGCGCCGGAAAGAACGCTGTATGTTTCCGGGTTTTCCAAGAGTGTTGCCGCTGGCTTGCGCGTGGGTTTTATCGTGGCGCCTGCGGCCAAGGTCGCCGCACTGGAGCGAGTTATCCGCGTCACGGCCTGGAATGCGCCCGGGGTAATGACAGCCATCACCAGCGCCTGGCTCGATGACGGCACGGTGAGTCGCCTTGAGGGGCAAAAACGCAAGGATGCCCAGCGAAGGCAACTGATTGCTGACGAAGTATTGGACGGATTGCATAGAGTGCGACACCCATCGTCCTACTTTGTCTGGCTACCCCTGTCGGAGGACGCCAGGGCCGATCAAGTGGCTGCGGCACTTGAGCGTCAGCAGGTCTCGGTGTCCACGGCCCAGCCTTTTGCCACCTCGCCCCATGTGCCCCATGCAATCCGGTTGGCACTGGGATCGGTGGCAATCGGGGCGCTGCGCGAAGGGCTGGAGAAGGTGCGGTGGGTGGTTGGGGCGTACGCCTAGGTTTAGGTTTTTCCTATACCGCTTACTTTTATCTTACGTTGCTTAGTAAATTTCCCTACCTTGTCTGCTTAAGCGCAGATGAATAAGGACAGGGTGATGTCGGACGGATGGAGTGACCAGGAATTAGCTGGCCATTACGTTGCAGACCAACGCAGTCTCAAACGGCTTGCTGCTGCGCGCTGATCTGCATACGTTGTTCGACCTTTACCTGATTGCCATCGTGCCAGGCAGTCGCCTTATTCGCCTGGCACCTGCATTGAGCCAGTCCGACTACACCCGCTACGAAGGCATGCCGCTCAATACACCCGCATCCCCTTTAGCGATGGCCAGTAATGAAGCATTGCAGTGGCATGCCGATCAATGCACCTGGCTCAAATCCCCGACCGGCTCATCGGGCTGATCATACGCACACCCAAGCTCAGGGCCTGGGTTACCAAGGCCCGCATATCGGCAGTGTTTTCGTTCATGACGCACTGTGCCAGTTTTTCGCCCAGGGTTGGGGCGGTGTCGGTGCCTTCAGGGTAGGCCCGCAGGATCAACAGCCCGCTGTTGGTCAGGACTACTTCGAAAAAGGCTACACCCGACATGCCGTCGAAGTGGATGTAGCCAATGTCGGCCAGCCATTTGACCGTGGCCAGGAACAGGTTTTCTTCCTTTTCCAAGGCCTCGCGGTTGCTGTCCGCCAGGCCTTTATAGTCAATAAAGCGCTCGGCAGTCAGGGTGATGGGCAAGGGGAAGTTACGGTACAGGTGGCCCAGGATCAAACCGGCATAGCAGTCGAACAATTCGATATTGTTGGACGGCAAGGTGTTGATCGAGTGAAGGTTTTTCTCTGTGAGGTGACCGGCTAATCCTTTGAACATGCGAACCTCTGTCAGCTGTGTCTGTATGGCGTGACTGAATAAGCGTACCCATTGGTATAGCACAGCCATGTCCAGGGAAACTGACCTGTAGCAATTGTTACAAGGTAAGTCGTAAAGCCTGGAAAATCCCTAAAAAATCAGGTGCATAACTGGCTATTTAAAATCAGGCTGCTATTACTGTGGGGCGCGATAACCTGCGCAAGGCCCGGTTGGCCGAGGCTATTAATTATCAGGAGGATAGATGTCAAAGCCTGCATGGATGCGCAACACCCTGGTGGCGGCTGCCTTGTTGAGTGTGCTGGCAGCGCCTGCCCATTCAGCGCAGGACCGCACCCTGCAGCTGGCCATTGGCGATGAACCAACCGAAGGCTTCGACCCGATGCTGGGCTGGAGCCACGGCAGCTATTTGCTGCTGCACAGCCCTTTGCTCAAGCAAAACGAGGATTTGTCCTGGAGCAGTTTTCTGCTTAGCGATTATCAGGCCAGCGCGGATGGCAAGACCTGGACCCTCAAGCTCAAGCCCGACCTGAAGTTCTCAGACGGCTCGCCGCTGACGGCCAAGGACGTGGCTTACACCTACAACAATGCGGCGGCCAGTGGTGGCAAGGTCGATATGGGCAACTTCCTCAAGGCTGAGGCGGTGGATCCACTCACGGTGCGTATCGAGCTCAAGGCGCCGCAAAGTACGTTCGTCAATGTGCTCGGTTCCCTGGGGATCGTCTCGGCAGATAAATACGACGCCAAAACCTACGCGCAAAAGCCGATTGGCGCTGGGCCTTACCGGTTGGTCAGCTACCAGCCGGGCCAGCAGTTGATTGTTGAGGCCAACCCGTATTACGCCGGGCAAAAGAACGACTTCAACAAGCTGGTGTTTGTGTTCCTGGATGAAGACAGCGCCTTTGCTGCTGCCCAAAGCAAGCAGTTGGGCATTGTGCGTATTGCCCCTTCGCTGGCAGTGACACCTGCCGCGGGCATGAAGCTGTGGGTGCGCCCCAGCGTGGAAAACCGTGGCATTGTGATGCCGACCATTGCCTCAGGTAAAAAAGACGCTCACGGCTACCCCATCGGCAACGATGTGACGGCCGACGTGGCCATTCGCAAAGCCATTAACTACGCCATCAACCGCCAATTGCTCGCCGACCAGATCCTCGAAGGCCACGCGATCCCGGCCTACACCGGGGTGCAGGGCTTACCGTGGGACAACCCGGATGCGGCGTTCAAGGATGGCGATATCGACAAGGCCCGACAGTTGCTGGAAGACGCGGGCTGGATTGAAAACGCCCACGGTATCCGTGAGAAAGATGGCCTGCCGGCTAAAGTCACCCTGTGGTACGCCAGCGGCGATGCCACCCGCCGGGATCTGGCCCAGGCCGTGCGTTCGATGCTCAAGCCTGTGGGCATCGACGTGGACTTGAAGTCCGGCAGTTGGGAAACCGTCGAGCGCAACATGCACGCCAACCCGACCCTGTTTGGCTGGGGCAGCCTCGACCCGATGGAGCTTTACCATCACTACAGCAGCAAGGCGGCGGGCGTGGAGTACTACAACCCCGGCTATTACCGTAACCCGGTTGTCGATCAGCATCTGCAGCAAGCCCTCGATGCGCCGACCTGGCAGCAGGCCGTGCCGTTCTGGCAGCAAGTGGAGTGGGACGGCAAAACCGGTGTCGGGGTAAAAGGTGACGCGGCCTGGGCCTGGTTGCTCAATGTGCAGCACACCTACCTAACCGATGAGTGCGTCGATCTGGGCAAGGGCGCACCGGAAATCCACGGCTCCTGGTCGCTGCTCAACAGCGTTGATGGCTGGAAGTGGACCTGCCAGTGATCCGCGGCCTGTCGCTGTTTTTTTTGCGTTTGCTGGGCCTGCTGCTGGTAACGGCAGCGGGTACCTTTGCCTTGCTCAGTTTTTCTCCGGTGGACCCGATCCGTGCCTATATAGGTAACGACCTGCTGCACGTACCGCCCGAGCAGTACCCGTTGATTGCGGCGCGCTGGGGGCTTGACCTGCCGTTGTGGGAGCGCTTTTTGCGTTGGTTCGGGCAAATGCTGCAAGGCGATTTCGGCTATTCCATGCTCTATAACGCGCCGGTCTCTCAGGTGATTGGCGAGCGTTTTGCCACCTCGTTTGCCCTGCTGTTTTCGGCCTGGTTATTTTCCGGCATCGTCGGCCTGGCCATGGGGCTGACGGCGGGGCGGTACCTGAACCGTTGGCCCGATCGCCTGATCTCGACCCTGTCCTATGTGCTGGCGTCCATGCCGACGTTCTGGATTGGCTTGCTGTTGCTGTCACTGTTTGCCGTGACGCTCAACTGGGCACCGATCTGCTGTGCCTGGACCCCTGGCAGCAATGCCGAAACCGCATCCTGGGGCGACAAGCTCAGGCACTTGATTCTGCCCATGCTGGCCCTGGGTGTGCTGGGGGTGGGCAATATTGCCCTGCATACCCGTTCGCGGGTGGCCGAAGTGATGAACAGCGAATTTATCCGTTACGCCCATGCCCAGGGTGACAAAGGCTGGCCGCTGATCAACTTTCATATCCTGCGCCACGCCATCACTCCGGCCTTGTGTCTGCAGTTTGCCTCGGTGGGGGAGTTGATCGGCGGCTCGTTGCTGGCTGAAAAAGTGTTCGCCTATCCGGGCCTGGGACAGGCCACGATCGATGCCGGATTGCGCGGCGATATTCCATTGTTGATGGGGATCGTGATGTTTTGTGCGGTACTGGTGTTTACCGGCAACAGTATTGCCAACGCGCTGTTGTTGCGCCTTAACCGTGGGGCGGCGCGCCAGTCATGACTTACAACCCCAATGGCGCATTGCTCAGACTTTGCCTCTCGTTGTTGATACTGCTGGGATTGATCGCCTACGGTATCTCAATCATCAATATTGATGTCTCCATGGATCTGCTGGCACGACGCCTGCCACCCTCTGCGGAGTACTGGTTTGGCACTGACAGCCTGGGTCGTGATCTGTGGTTGCGGTGTTTTCAGGGGATGACCACCAGCCTGCAAATCGGCCTGACGGCAGCCTTCAGCAGCGGTTTTCTGGCGATGCTGGCGGCCAGTTTGTGTGCATTGAACAAAACCCTGGATTACCTGATTCGCGGGCTTATCGACAGCATGCTGGCGTTGCCGCATTTGTTGCTGCTGGTATTGATTTGCTTCACTTTGGGCGGCGGTAAACAGGGGGTCATCCTGGCTGTGGCACTGACTCACTGGCCACGCCTGGCCTTGATCCTGCGTGGCGAGATCATGCGCATCCGCGAGACGGATTTTGTGATGCTTTCCCATCGCCTGGGCAACAGCAGCTTCTACCGCTGGCGTCATCACTTGCTGCCCTTGTTGATGCCACAGTGGATCGTTGGCACCTTATTGATGTTTCCGCACGCGGTGCTGCATTCGGCGGCATTGAGCTTTCTGGGCTTCGGCCTGGCGCCCCATGATCCGTCATTGGGCCTGTTGCTGGCCGATGCGCTAAGGTACTTGAGCAGTGGCGCCTGGTGGCTGGCGTTTTTTCCGGGTTTGATTCTGGTGGGTCTGGTGTTGGTCTTTGACCAATTTGCGCGGGCATTGCAGCAGCTCTGGATAAGGATTACCTGATGCTGAAATTCGACCGGTTTGCGCTCGACGTTGCTCACTACCATTGGCTGGGCCAGAAAACCTGGCATCCGCTGTTGAGCAATATCTCTCTTGAAGTACGCCCCGGTGAATTGACGGCACTGGTGGGCTCCAGCGGTGAAGGCAAAAGCCTGCTGCTGCAAAGCGCTTTGGGCTTGCTCCCGGAAAACATGCGCTGTCGCGGCGAAATAGTGCTCGACGGACAGGTGCTGGGGGAGGCCGGCAAGGTCAACCAGCGGGGCAAAGCCCTGTGTTACGTGCCCCAGGGTGTCAGCGCCCTGAACCCGCTGATCAAGGTCGGGCCTCAATTGCAGCGTGCCGCACAATTGAGCGGGGTCAGGCTGGGGCTCGATGCGGTGGCCGAGCAACTCAAGCACTACAATCTCAAGCCGGAACTGGTCGACGAATTTCCGCGCATGTTGTCAGGGGGTATGGCCAAACGCGTACTGGCCAGTTGCGCGGCCCTGACCCCTGCGCGTTATATCCTCGCGGACGAGATCACCTCATGGCTGGATGACGAACACGCTTGCCAGTTACTGACCCACCTCAAGGGCTTTTGCCTGCAAGGCCGGGGGATTTTGTGGGTGACCCATGACCTGGCACTGGCGGCGCGCTTCGCCGACAGGATCGCCGTGCTGCATCAGGGCGAACTGCACGAAACCCTGAGTGCTGAAGAATTGCGCGAAAACGGCGGCAGCCCTTGGTTGCAGTCACTGTGGGCGGCCTTGCCCGAGCAACAGTTCTTTGCCCGTCGGGTACCGGAATATGCTTGAGGTCCAGCAACTCAGCATCGTTCAGGATGGCCGGCAGCTCTGGGACAGCGTGTCGTTCCAGGTCAGGCCGGGGGAGCGCCAGGGCATCTCGGCACCCAGCGGTTACGGCAAAACCACCCTGGGCCGGGTGCTGGCGCAATGGCAGTCAGCAACTTCGGGCCGTGTGATGGTGGGTGGCAAACCGTTGTCGCAAAAGGGTTATTGTCCAGTCCAACTGGTGCCGCAGCATCCCGAGCAAACCTTCAACCCCTATCGCACCACTGGCGAGAGCCTGCGTGATGCCTGGTCGCCGGATGCTGTATGGCTGGCCCGTCTGGCGGTGAACCCTGACTGGCTGGCGCGCCGCCCTGACGAATTGTCGGGTGGCGAACTGGCGCGTATCGCCTTGCTCCGGGCACTGGATCCGCGTACCCGCTATCTGATTGCCGACGAAGTGACGGCGCAACTGGATGCCCATGTGCAGGCACAGGTGTGGCAGGTCTTGCTGGAAGAAGCCCGGTGCCGGGCGTTGGGGATGATTGTGTTCAGCCACAACAAAGCGTTGTTGCAGAAGGTGTGCTCGAGTATTTGGGTGCCGTAGTGCGCCGCAGGCAATCCGGCCGTTTAGCCCGGGCGGGTTGTTCCGGCCATCAATGCATCCACCACCGCGCGGGCCATCTCGACGCCGTGTATCACGTACCACATCTACCTGCTGTCAGGACCGATCACTGAACTCAGTGACTGGACGAGACTGTCCACGCATTTTAAACGCCGCAAGGCGGCTGGGATTCTCTCGGAAACTTCCCGCGAGTGAGAGGGATCAGGCAGGTGCAGGCGTTGAAATTTGTGTGGGAAACACCGGATTGCTTTTGTGGGAGCGGGCTTGCTCGCGATGCAGGCGACGCGGTTTAAAGTTGGACCGCGTTGCACCAATCGCGAGCAAGCCCGCTCCCACAGTTGCCAGTTGCCAGTTGGTCAGGGCTGATTTTCCAGGCCATGCAGTTCGCAGTATTGCGCCCAGTCCATGCCGGCCATTTGCGCCACTTCGCGATGCACTTCAAGGCGCTGTGCGGCGAATTCCTCAGGGGTGGCGCTGGTCAGTTGCAGCGTCAGCTCCCAGGCAAAAAGGCCCAGGCGTTCGGCTTCGGCTTCGAAGGCTTCGTTCAGGCGTTCCTGGCGATATTCTTTCATCGACTGGCCCACTGCGCGGGCAGCCAAAGGGTTCAACGTTGCAAGTTCTGCAGCCAGTTCGGGGTGTTCGTCGAGAAAACGATCAAGGGCTTTTTGATGTCGGGTGCCGGGTTCAGTCATGACTATTTCCACGCAGCAAGGCAGGGGCGCCGCTATACAGGATACGGCGGCCGGTGATGATGAACACTACGTCAATACCCAGCAAGGTAATGGCCGACAGATAATCGGCGCGGGGCAGGGTGATATCGCGTTCATAGCAGCTCTGCGCATGGCGTCCGACACCGCCAGCGTCAGCCAGTTGCGCCTGGGTCATTTTCAGGCGCAAACGCTCTTTTCTCAGCCGTTCACCATATGTGTTCATTTACGTCGCCCAAACAGGCACAAGTGATAATAAAAGAGTAAGTCAAACCGTCAGGCAGGGGAAGACTTGTGGGTAGGATGGGCCTTTTATTTAAAGGCACAGCAGGATGTCGCGAGACGATCCTGCCGGGCGGCGGTGCTTATTGCGCCGTTTTTTTCTCGGTTTCCGGCAGGAACCAGTTCAGCAGCAGCGCACAGATACCCCCTGTGGCCACCCCGGACTCCAGCACGTTGCGCAAGGCGGCAGGCATATGCGCGAGGAACTCCGGCACTTGCGATACACCCAGGCCCAGGGCCAGGGACACGGCAATGATCAGCAGGGCGCGACGGTCCAGGGTGATGCTGGCCAGGATATTGATACCCGAGGCCGCAACGGCGCCGAACATGACCATCGCGGCACCGCCCAGCACTGGCTCAGGCACGGCCTGGATGGCACCTGCAACGCTTGGGAACAGGCCCAGCAGGATCAGCATGGCAGCAATCCAAACGCCAATATGGCGGCTGGCAATGCCGGTGAGCTGGATCACGCCGTTGTTCTGGGCAAACACCGAACTGGGGAAAGTGTTGAAGATACCCGCCAGAAACGAGTTGGCACCATTGACCAGCACGCCGCCCTTGATGCGTTGCATCCATACCGGGCCATCCACTGGCTGGCGCGAGACTTTGCTGGTGGCGGTCACGTCACCGATGGCTTCCAGCGAGGTCACGAGGTAGATCACCAGCATCGGAATAAACAGCGCCCAGGAAAACCCGAGGCCGAAGTGCAGCGGCATCGGCACCTGGAACAGTTCAGCCTGGTGCATGCCGGTGAAGTCCAGGCGGCCCAGGTAGCCGGCCAGGGCATAGCCCACGGCCAGGGCGATAACGATGGCGCAACTGCGCATCCACACCAGCGGGATACGGTTGAGGATCACGATAATGGCCAGCACCACGCCCGAGAGCATCAGGTTTTCGCCGTTGGCGAACGTGCCGTTGCCCATGGCCGTGAAACCGCCGCCCATGCTGATCAGGCCGACCTTGATCAGGGTCAGGCCGATCATCAGCACCACGATGCCGGTGACCAACGGAGTGATCATGCGTTTGACGAAGGGCAGAACCCGGGAGATGCCCATTTCGACAAACGAGCCGGCAATCACCACGCCAAAGATCGCCGCCATCACGCCTTCAACGGGCGTGCCTTGCTTGACCATCAGCGCGCCGCCGGCAATCAGCGGGCCGACAAAGTTGAAACTGGTGCCCTGCACGATCAGCAGCCCGGCGCCAAAAGGGCCGAAGCGTTTGCACTGGACAAAGGTGGCGATGCCGGAGATGACCAGCGACATGGAGACAATCAGGTTGGTGTCGCGGCTGGACACGCCCAGTGCCTGGCAGATCAGCAGGCCGGGGGTGACGATCGGTACGATAATGGCCAGCAGATGTTGCAGCGCTGCCAGAAAGGCGATCCACGGCTTGGGACGGTCTTCAAGACCCAAGACCAGCTCGCTGGTCTGAGGCTCGGCTTCAAGCGGGGTTTTGAGAGAGGTCATGGCGTGCGCCCTGGAAAAAAGAGCGCGATTCTACTGGTGTTGAGCCATTACGCCCAGTGCTGGATTGCGCAGGGGCCTGGCTTGCTGTGGGAGCGGGCTTGCTCGCGATGCAGGCCGCTCGGTTTATCTGATCGACCGAGTGGCTGCTATCGCGAGCAAGCCCGCTCCCACAGTAAGGGGGGGATTACAGGTGCAACGCATGCCCCAGCGCACGCAACGCCGCTTCCTGCACGGCTTCACCCAGGGTCGGGTGGGCGTGGATGGTGCCGGCGATGTCTTCCAGGCAAGCGCCCATTTCCAGTGACTGGGCAAAAGCCGTCGACAACTCCGAAACACCCGCGCCCACGGCTTGCCAACCGACAACCAGATGGTTGTCACGGCGCGCCACAACCCGCACAAAGCCGGTTTTGGCCTCCAGGGTCATGGCCCGGCCATTGGCCGAAAACGGGAAGCTGGCGCTGATGTAGTCCAGTCCTGCTTCTTGCGCCTCGACCGGGGTTTTGCCCACCACCACGATTTCCGGGTCGGTAAAGCACACCGCAGCAATGGCCGTGGGGCTGAACTCCCGGTGCTGGCCGGCAATGATCTCGGCCACCATCTCGCCCTGGGCCATTGCCCGGTGGGCCAGCATCGGCTCGCCGGTCAGGTCGCCAATGGCCCACACATTGCGCATGCTGGTGTGGCAACGGTTGTCAACGCGAATGGCCGGGCCGTTCATGGCCAGCGCCAATGCCTCAAGGTTGAAACCTTGTGTGCGCGGGCGACGACCCACTGCCACCAGCACCTGATCGGTTTCCAGGGTCTGGCTCTGGCCCATACGGTCGCGCATCGACAGGGTCTTGCTGCTGGCCTGGAAGCCTTCGACGCTGTGTTCCAGGTACAGGGTAATGCCCAATGCCTTGAGGGATTCGGCTACAGGCAGGGTCAGATCCTTGTCGTAAGTCGGCAGGATCCGGTCGCGGGCTTCCACCACAGTGACTTCGGCGCCGAGCTTGCGGTAGGCGATACCCAGTTCCAGGCCGATATAGCCCGCGCCGACCACGGTCAGGCGCTTGGGGATGGCGGTGGGTTGCAGGGCTTCGGTGGACGAGATGATAGCGCCGCCGATGGGCAGGATCGGCAGGTCGACCGTCTGCGAGCCGGTGGCCAATAACAGGTGTTCGCACTCGATGCGTTGCCCGTCGACTTCCACGGCCTTGCCATCGAGAATGCGCGCCCAGCCATGGATGACCTTGACGCCATTCTTTTTCAGCAGTGCGCCGACGCCGCTGGTCAGGCGGTCGACAATGCTGTTTTTCCACTGCACGCTCTGGCCGATGTCCAGGGTCGGGGCCTGGGTCTTGATCCCCAGCGGCGAGGTGCCGCTGCTGTAGCGCTGGGTGGTGTGGAATTGTTCGGCAACGTGAATCAGCGCCTTGGACGGAATGCAGCCGACATTCAGGCAGGTACCGCCCAGCGACTGGCCTTCGATCAGTACCGTCGGGATGCCCAGCTGGCCGGCGCGGATCGCCGCCACATAGCCGCCGGGGCCGCCACCGATAATCAGCAGCGTAGTGTGTTGGGTTGGCTGCATGTTCACTCCACAAACAGGGTGGCAGGTTGTTCGAGCAAGCCACGCATGGCCTGGATAAATTGCGCCGCGTCCATGCCGTCGACCACGCGATGGTCGAAGGAGCT
>Ga0256410_1000581_pt1 | contig 34210 bp, 32 predicted proteins | sample PhyWR1_FD_185983 | JGI IMG/M metagenome (GOLD analysis project Ga0256410, IMG submission 185983) | Leaf surface microbial communities from wheat plants in UC Gill Tract Community Farm, Albany, California, United States - DLSL W.R1 | ecosystem: Host-associated > Plants > Phyllosphere >... | reverse complement strand
GCAAAGCTCGGAGAAATTCTTAGCGATCCCTTTATAGATTTCCCAGTCGCTACGTGACTCCCAGGCGGGATCCACGGCGGCAGAAAGCGGATGAATAAACGGATGCATATCCGAGGTATTCATGTCATCTTTCTCATACCAGGTCGCGGTCGGCAGGACGATATCGGAATAGAGACAGGTGCTCGACATACGGAAATCAAGAGTCACCACCAGGTCGAGTTTGCCCTCGCCCGGATTATCGCGCCATTCAACCTCTTCCGGTTTGCCGGCACCCTGCTGGCCCAAATCCTCACCCAGTACGCCGCTGTCGGTTCCCAACAGATATTTCAGCAGATACTCATGTCCCTTACCGGAAGAACCCAGCAGGTTTGAACGCCAGACAAACAGGTTACGAGGGAAGTTTTCCGGGCTATCCGGCTGCTCTGCTGCAAAGCGCAGCGAACCGTCCTTCAGACCGGCAGCGGTGAAATCAACCGGCGATACGCCCGCTTCCTTCGCCTTCGCCGCCAGATGCAGTGGGTTAGTGTTCAGCTGCGGTGCAGACGGCAGCCAGCCCATGCGCTCAGAGCGCACGTTGAAGTCAATCAGGCTACCGGTGTAGCGAGATTTATCCGCCAGCGGGGACAGCAGCTCGTTGGTTTGCAGACTCTCGTAGCGCCACTGACTGGAGTGGTTATAGAAGAATGACGTGCCGTTCATCTGACGCGGTGGACGCTGCCAGTCAAGACCGAATGCCAGCGGTAGCCAGCCGGTTTGCGGACGCAGTTTTTCCTGTCCCACATAGTGCGCCCAGCCGCCGCCGCTCTGACCGACGCAGCCGCAGAACACCAGCATGTTGATCAGGCCACGGTAGTTCATATCCATGTGATACCAGTGGTTCAGACCGGCACCCACGATGATCATCGAACGGCCGCGGGTTTTTTCAGCGGTTTCGGCAAACTCACGGGCAATACGAATGGTGTTTTCACGCGGAACACCGGTGATTTTCTCGGCCCACGCCGGGCTGTACGCCTTCACCTCGTCATAGGTCGCCGCACAGTTTTCATCACCCATACCGCGCTCAACGCCGTAGTTAGCCAGCGTCAGGTCGTAAACGCTGGTGACCAGTGCGGTGCTGCCGTCGGCCAGCTGTATGCGTTTAACCGGCAGCTTGTGCAGCAGGATCTCATCCAGCTTAACGGTATTAAAGTCCTGAACCTCTGTTCCGCCGAAGTAAGGGAAACCGACATCTGCCAGCTCGTCATGTTTACCCAGCAGACTGAGCTGTAGCTCAACCTCCTGCTGATTTTTTCCTTCGCGCTGTTCGAGGTTCCACTTGCCTTTCTCGCCCCAGCGATAGCCGATAGATCCCTGCGGAGCCACCAGCTCACCGTCGGCTTCATTGATGGCGATAGTTTTCCACTGCGGGTTGTTTTCCTGACCCAGACCATCAACCAGATCGCTGGCACGCAGCATACGCCCGGCGGCGTAGTAACCGCCTTCACGCGGCTCCAGCATCACCAGCATGGGCATATCGGTATAGGCCCGCACGTAGTTGCGGAAGTACTCAACCTGACGCTTCTGATGGAACTCGGTCAGCATCACATGGCCCATGGCCATCGCCAGCGCACTGTCCGTACCCTGTTTAGGCGCTAACCAGTGGTCGCAAAGCTTAGCGATTTCGGCATAGTCCGGCGTGATAGCGACGGTTTTAGTGCCTTTGTAGCGAACTTCGGTAAAGAAGTGCGCATCCGGTGTACGGGTCTGCGGAACGTTACTGCCCCAGGCGATAATGTACGCAGAGTTGAACCAGTCTGCGGATTCAGGCACGTCGGTCTGTTCACCCCAGGTCATAGGGGATGCAGGAGGCAGATCGCAGTACCAGTCATAGAAGCTCAGGCAGGTGCCGCCAATCAGCGAAAGATAGCGGGAGCCGGAGGCATAAGAAACCATCGACATCGCCGGGATTGGCGAGAAACCAATGATGCGGTCGGGGCCGAAGGTTTTTGCCGTATAGACGTTAGCCGCGGCGATCAGCTCGTTGACTTCCTGCCAGCTGGAGCGCACGAAACCGCCGCGCCCACGCGCTGCCTTATAGGTCTTCGACTGCTCGGCGTCTTCAATGATTGACTGCCACGCCAGCACCGGATCGCTATGACGGGCTTTCGCCGCGCGCCACAGCGTAATCAGTTTCTTACGCATCAGCGGATATTTCAGACGGTTGGCGCTGTATAAATACCACGAATAGCTGGCACCGCGGGGACAGCCGCGAGGCTCATGGTTTGGCAGGTCGGGCCGCGTGCGCGGGTAGTCGGTCTGCTGGGTTTCCCATGTCACCAGGCCATTTTTTACGTAGATTTTCCAGCTGCACGAACCGGTACAGTTAACGCCGTGGGTCGAACGCACAATTTTATCGTGCTGCCAACGACTGCGATAACCATCTTCCCAGTCACGGTTGGTGTTCAGGGTTTGCCCATGCTCACCGGAGAAGGGTTCGGCCAGCTGTTTGAAATAACGTAAACGATCCAGAAATTTACTCATTCGACATACTCCAAATGGAATTATTTTTATCGCACTTAATTATTTTTTTTACGGCCGTAGACCAGCCAGGTAATTGCGATACAAATCAGATAGAAGACTAAAAAGACTTTCATTGCCCCGGCAGGTGAACCGCTCATCTTCAGCGATATGCCAAAGGTCTGTGGGATAAAGAAGCCACCAAGCGCACCGATTGCCGAGATAAAGCCCAGCGCGGCGCTGGTTTCAGTCGCAGCGTCACGCTGTGCTGCCTCGTCACTGCCTCCGGCGGCCTTGACGCGATCGATGGTCAGCTTGCGGAAGATCACCGCAATCATCTGGAAGGTTGATCCACTGCCCAGGCCCGCAGCAAAGAACAGCACCATGAACACGCCGTAGAAGGCGATAAAGGAACCAGAGCTACCTTCGCCTGGCAGGGTCAGGAACAGCAGACCGGTAAACACCGCCATCAGAATGAAAGTAAACAGGGAGACGCGAATCCCGCCCAGACGGTCGGAAATAATGCCGCCAAATGAACGCGCCAGCGCGCCGATAAAGGGTCCAAAGAAGGCATACTTCATAATGGCAACGTCAGGGAACTGAGTTTTTGACAGCATGGCGAAGCCGGCAGAAAAGCCGATAAAAGAGCCGAACGCCGCCAGATACAGCAGGGAAAGCATCCACAGATGACCGCGTTTCAGTACCGGCAGCTGTTCGCTCAGCGACGATTTAGCAGCCGCCAGATCGTTCATGCCGAACCAGGCCGCAACCGTAGCGATCGCCAGCAGTGGCACCCAGATCCAGGCGGCGTTTTGCAGCCAGATCCCGCTATTTCCGGTTGAGCTACCGTCACCCAAGCCGAACGCGGCAAAGATGGCGAAGGAAATGGCCAGCGGTGCAAACAGCTGCATGACGCTGACGCCCAGATTACCCAGACCGCCGTTTACCCCCAGCGCGCCGCCCTGCATGGATTTAGGGAAGAAGAAACTGATGTTCCCCATACTGGATGCAAAGTTAGCCCCCGCGAAACCGCACAGCAGTGAAATGATGACAAACACGCCAAACGGTGTTGCGGGATCCTGTACTGCAAAGCCCAGCCAGATGCAGGGAACCAGCAGAAAGCAGGTACTGAAGGTAGTCCAGCGGCGACCGCCAAAAATAGGGATAACAAAGGAGTACGGCACACGTAAAATCGCGCCGGAGACGGAAGGAAGGGCCGTCAGCAGAAAAAGTTCGTCCGTGGAGAAGTTAAAGCCAACTTTGTTAAGATTAACGGCCACCGCGCTGAATAACATCCAGACGCAGAAGGCAAGCATCAGACAAAAAACGGAAATCCATAGGTTACGACTGGCAATCTTCTTTCCCGTCGATGCCCAAAAATGAGCATCTTCAGGCCGCCAGTCCTGAATCACCGCGCTTCTTTTCTTTCCTGGTAAAGAGTCGGATTGTGACATAATTTTCTCAGTGGCTTTGTTTATGATGCTGCCATCCTGAGCAGTAATGCCGTTGGTCAATTTGACGTATATCAACGAGCGTGCAGGTCGGCGTTAACGCCTGGAAAACCACCCCTATAAAGAGGGCGGTTTTTCAGCCGTGAAAAACCAGTTAATTCAAACAGATAAATCGAACTATCCCGTACAAACTTCGTGGTAGTATAATGTGCGGATATTAAGTATTACCCCAAAAGAGGTATGGGTATTACGTCGCCGATCGATGACAATAGTCGCGATACCGCTCGCCCTGCTGTTTTACTCAATCAACCCGGAATAATGGATGAAGATGCTACCTCCCCCTGCCACCGTACTGCTGATAGACGATCACCCCATGATCCGAACCGGGCTTAAGCAACTTATCAGTATGGATGAACGTCTGGTGGTGATCGGTGAGGCGGGAAATGGTGCAGACGGGGTGTTGCTGGCGGAAAAGTATGACTCAGATTTGATCCTGCTCGATCTGCATATGCCCGGCATGAACGGGCTGGAAACGCTTGAGCAGCTGCGGGCCATTGACGTGCGTGGCCGTATCGTGGTGTTCAGCGTGTCTGACTACGAGGATGACGTGGTAAGGGCGCTGAAGCGCGGTGCGGATGGCTATCTGTTAAAAGATATGGAGCCCGAGGCGCTGCTAAATTCACTGCACCGCGCCGCCGCCGGGGAGCTGGTGCTGAGCGAAACCCTGCCGCCGCTGCTGGCGGCCAGCCTGCGCCAGCAGCGGCCCAATGAGCAGGTTGATATTGAACAACTGACTGCTCGTGAGCGCGATATTCTGAAGCTGGTGGCAAGGGGAATGAGCAACAAGCTTATCGCCCGTCGCCTGTGTATCAGTGAAAGTACGGTAAAAGTCCATGTAAAACACATGCTGAAGAAGCTGCAAATGAAATCACGGGTAGAAGCGGCGGTCTGGTCGTTACAGAACGGCCACGCCTGATGCAGCAGGCATAAAAAAAGCGACGATCGGAGATCGTCGCTTTTTGCACTGGCCCGAAGGTCGCTTGCGCTATTACTCGCGGAACAGTGCCTCGATGCTCAGACCCTGTGCCTGTAAGATTTCACGCAGACGGCGTAAACCTTCGACCTGGATCTGACGAACACGCTCACGGGTCAGACCAATTTCGCGGCCCACGTCTTCGAGCGTAGCCGCTTCATAGCCCAGCAGACCGAAACGACGTGCCAGCACTTCACGCTGCTTGGCGTTCAGTTCGAACAGCCACTTGACGATGCTTTGCTTCATATCATCGTCCTGCGTGGTATCTTCCGGGCCGTTTTCGTTCTCATCGGCCAGAATATCCAGCAGCGCTTTCTCAGAATCCCCGCCCAGCGGCGTATCAACTGAGGTGATGCGTTCATTGAGACGCAGCATACGGCTGACGTCATCAACGGGTTTATCTAACTGCTCGGCAATCTCTTCCGCACTCGGCTCATGGTCAAGCTTATGGGAAAGTTCACGCGCGGTGCGCAGATAAACATTCAGTTCTTTCACAATATGGATCGGCAGACGAATGGTACGGGTTTGATTCATGATCGCCCGTTCAATCGTCTGACGGATCCACCAGGTGGCGTACGTTGAGAAACGGAACCCTCTTTCCGGGTCAAACTTCTCTACGGCGCGAATCAATCCGAGGTTACCTTCTTCAATCAGATCCAGCAGCGCCAGACCACGATTGCTGTAACGACGGGAGATTTTCACCACCAGACGCAGGTTACTTTCTATCATACGGCGGCGTGATGGCACGTCACCGCGTAGCGCACGGCGGGCGAAGAAAACTTCCTCTTCCGCCGTTAACAGTGGAGAATAGCCAATCTCTCCAAGATAGAGCTGAGTCGCATCAAGAACACGTTGTGTAGCACCCTGTGACAGCAGCTCTTCTTCAGCTAAATCTGTATCACCAGGTTCATTTCCGACAAGAGCCTTCTCATCAAAAAACTCAGCTCCGTTTTCGTCGAATTCCGCGTCTTCATTTGACTCATTAACTTTCAGCGTATTCTGGCTCATAAGCGGCTCCTACCCGTGACTCCAGGGCAGAACACCAAGGTTCTGCCGGTTATCGCTGCGGTAAATAACGCAACGGGTTTACGGATTTCCCCTTGTAACGAATTTCAAAGTGCAATCTGACCGAACTTGTTCCGGTACTGCCCATGGTAGCTATCTTCTGACCCGCTTTAACCTCTTGTTGTTCACGGACCAGCATAGTGTCGTTATGGGCATATGCACTCAGGTAGTCATCATTATGTTTGATGATTATCAAATTACCGTATCCACGAAGAGCATTACCCGCATAAACCACGCGCCCGGAGGCTGTGGCAACAATGGGCTGACCACGTGTTCCCGCGATATCGATACCTTTGTTGCCACCTTCGGAAGCAGAGAAGTTATCAATAATCTTACCGTCTGTCGGCCAGCGCCAGCTGCCTACAGGCGTTGCGCTATCCGTGGTACTGCTAACGGTCGGGGCGGTAACCGGCGCTGTTGTCGTAGCAACATTTGTACCGGATGAAGGCAACATCTTGCCTCCACTTGGCGTACCTGAGTCCTCAGAATACGTAATAACCGGTTGCCGCGCAACAGGTGTTGACTGCATTTGCGACGACGATGGCGGTGTGCTTACCCCACCCGCAGTGGCATCCGCAGCGGTAATGGCATTGCCGCCGGTGATGGGTGTACCGGCCCCATTAGCCACCTGTAACTGCTGGCCAACGTTGAGTCCGTAAGGCGCGGGGACGTTATTGCGCTGTGCCAAATCGCGGAAATCATTGCCGGTAATCCATGCAATATAGAACAACGTATCGCCGCGTTTTACCGTATATGTATCTCCGCTGTAGCTACCTTTCGGAATATTCCCATAACTGCGGTTGTAAACAATACGCCCATTTTCCGTCATTACATTCTGCGACGGGGATGCAGTCATACCGCCTGAAGAAGACGGCGGACGCGCGGGAATAAAGCTACCGCCACCGCCGCTACCTGAATTGTTGAGCATGCCGGAATCATTACTGCCAACCGAACTGATGGGAGCCTGCGTGTTATCACTGGAACACCCCGCCAGCCAAAAACCTATCAGTGATACAGCCGCAATACGGCGCAATTTAAATACTGGGCTTCCCGTGCTCATTAATCCCCCATTACGGCAATACTTTATTAACTACAGAACAGCGACACGGGCAGCAGCAGCCGCTGACCACCCGCGAGAATTATCAGATACTAGCAACATCAACCTCAACGTGCCATGAAACTGTTGTATGAAAAACTGTAACCGGATGACTCAGGCAAGATCGCCCTGAACCAGGGGAACAAAGCGCACCGGCTCAATGTTATCAATTACAAATTCCGTTCCCCGGCGACGAATACGCTGCAAAACCTGTTGTTCCTCGCCCACCGGCAGCACCATGATGCCGCCGTCATCAAGCTGGGACAGCAGCGCGTTCGGGATTTCCGGCGGCGCGGCGGTCACAATGATGGCATCAAACGGCCCGCGTGAACGCCAGCCAAGCCAGCCATCGCCGTGCCGGGTGGACACATTGTGCAGATCCAGCTGCTTCAGACGGCGTTTAGCCTGCCACTGTAGGCCTTTAATTCGCTCGACCGAGCATACGTGCTCGACCAGATGCGCCAGAATTGCCGTCTGATAGCCGGAGCCGGTGCCAATCTCCAGCACCCGCGACTGCGGGGTAAGCTCCAGCAGTGCGGTCATTCTTGCGACCATATAGGGTTGTGAAATCGTCTGGCCGGAACCAATGGGCAGCGCCGTGTTATCCCAGGCTTTGTGCTCGAAGGCTTCGTCGATAAAACGCTCGCGCGGCACCTCTTCAATGGCCTGCAATAGCCTTTCATCATCAATACCCTGCTTGCGTAGCAGGGCAAGCAACGTTTCAATCCGGCCGCCGCTTACCATTCTTTATCAACCTCAACATTAGCAAGCCAGGAGGAGACGACCTCCTGCGCCGCATGAGCCGTGAGATCGACGTGCAGAGCGGTAATCGAGACATAGCCTTCGTCTACCGCCGCGAAATCCGTTCCCGGTCCGGCATCCAGCTTGTCGCCCGGAGGACCGATCCAGTACAGGGTGTTACCCCGCGGGTCCTGTTGCTCAATCGCCCTGTCGCTGGGATGACGGCTGCCGCAGCGCGTTACACGGATGCCTTTAATTTGATCCAGCGGTAAATCGGGCACGTTAATATTGAGGATGCGCCCGGTACGCAGCGGTTCGCGCGCCAGACCACGCAGGATAGAACAGGTTATTGCCGCCGCCGTCTCGTAGTGCTGGTGCCCGTCCAGCGACACCGCCAGCGCAGGGAGGCCTAAATGCCGGCCTTCCATTGCCGCAGCAACGGTGCCGGAATAGATCACATCATCACCGAGATTAGGCCCGGCGTTGATGCCGGAAACAACGATATCCGGCTTTGGGCGCATCAGCGTATTCACCCCAAGGTAAACGCAGTCCGTCGGCGTTCCCATCTGGACTGCAATATCCCCATTAGGGAAGTCAAACGTGCGCAAAGGGGTTTCCAACGTCAGTGAATTTGACGCCCCGCTGCGATTACGATCGGGAGCAACAACCTGTACCTTGGCAAACTGGCGAAGCGCCTTTGCCAGTACCTGGATGCCTGGCGCATGGATACCATCATCGTTACTCAACAATATTTTCATTTTGAATTAAGAGACTTCGTTCATGATAGAGAATAAAACCGCCCCACTCTGATACAATCATTTGTTTTTATTGACTTTTAAGCAAGGGAGGCAACGCTGCGATTTCATCATTGTGATGAAGTTCGTGCAGCAAGGCAAGTATTGTAGCGATTATGTATTGAGGCAATACAGCCAAATATTTTTACGGAGATACCTCACCCAAACGGGTCTGAGATCCGGATAAAATCTGACTTTGAGTATGACGTGAGCGCTTAGAGCATTGGCCACAAGTTAAGGACTTGTGGTCTTAACTGGCCACGAATCAGCGAGGGATGCGATGGTTAGCATCCTCGCTGCTACATTCTGCGGATTAGGGATATTCAATAGTGAAGGTCGCATCTGCATTCGCTGCGCCCGCACTCACTTCACCAGTGGCGATATACTGACCATAAAATTCAAGTTCAGCGGAGTCTGCTCCGGGTGTCAGGTTGTAAATAACAGAGGACTGCCCGAGAGGTATGCGGTTTCGGTTTTTATCGAGAATAGCAATACCCACATTTTTTGCCGCCCCTCCCCCGCTAATGGCTAGCAACGAGGGATCCGATTTGTCCGACTCGCCGCGAAAGGTCACCGCCACCCCGGAAGTTGTGCTGCAGTCATTGAGATTAATGCTAAAAGGCTTTGGAGGAACTCCCCCTGGCTTGGCAAATAAATTTTGCGACCAATTCCCCATAATAACCGTCATCTCCTGGGATCCGCTGCTGACGGTACAAGCGCTGGCGGTCAGCGTTGCTTTAATCGTTATATTGATTGTTGCCAGATCGGCCAAACTGTTTGGTATGGAAAGAAGATACCATAAAGGAAAAATAAACAGTTTAATGGCAATTCCATTGACCTTCATCATATCACCTTGTTAATCAAAATCTAATCGCAGGTATCCCGTTGAAACCACCGCACCTTCTTTAGGTTTGTTACCGGTTACGCTAACTGGATACACCTTTATAGTGACATTAGATTGACTGCCTTCACCAAGAGGGAAACCAATGGTGCTTTTGATATTGTTTGGCGTTATTTCTTTTTCATCTGTCCCAGTGATAACGAAACCCACATCAGGATTATCTGAAACAATAGCATTTCCGGAAACTTTCGATGCCTCCACGCGCATTGAAAGATTGGTATTAGGGTCAATATTTGTGCAGGTAACATTCAGCGTACGAACGGCAGGACGAACACCAACGGCTTTTTGACCGGCACTTTTGAATGCTGATACTGGAATCTTATCAAAATCAATATCAATCATCTGTCCAGCATTGAGAACACAGCTTTCCTTCACAACAATATTTAAGCTTAAATAAACCGTTGCCAGGAGCACACACCCTGATGTCTGGCAGAGATAATATCTTCCTACCTGTACGTCCCTCGAATAGGTACCACTCATCAGCTTTTTATCGATGCGGATCCTGCTCTCAAATTTTTGTGTTATTGTCGCTTTCGTATTAACTGCCCAGTCATAAGGTATACATCCTTTATTCATTATACGACCCTGTATATTGAAAGGTGCATAAACGGGGCTGGAGTAGCACGGATCTAAAACCCGAAGGCCTATAGAGACATAGTTATCAATACGCCTAAATGTCCAGTTTCCCTCCATATGCCCTTTCGATGGCCACTCACCACCGGCATATTGAAACACCTCATATGCTTCTCCTCTTTCCATTTTAACGTCTATATCATCAGCAAGTACCGGAGATGATCCTGCCTGATAATTAACATTATTCTCCCCTAAAGCAAATTGCTTTGAAATCGTCGTATATATATTTCCGCAACCTTGTACACACGAGATTGCCTGAACGCCACTCGCCATAAAAACCAGGAGTAATAAACAATATTTATTCATTATAACCGCCAAAAATCCTTTAAGTGCCTATTTACAAACCGATGTAGCAAAAGCGATCGGTTTTCCTTCAGCTTCTTTCGGTAAAATATATTTCGCCCGGCACATCTGGTTTGCTCCCTGCCCCCATTTGACCTCTAAATCGCCCTCTGGCAAAAGGCCTGACAGGTAAACCTGGCCATTCTCTCCGACAATGCTTTGGCTCCGGCTATCATCAGTCGACGCGACTGCACCAAACGGCACAAATTTTCCGTTGGGTTGGGAGAGTGTGATCAGGCCTCGTCTGCCAATACGGGTAGTAAATTCTGCAAGGGATAAGGCTCCCCAGGTTGGAACAACATTCGTAACAGCATCATCAACATCGGCATCATCTTTTAACGAAGTGGTGTCCAGGGCAATTCTGTTCAGGCGGTAATCGTTGGCATAAGGCATCACAGCATATCCGCGCCAGTCAGTACTTACACCGGTCGTGTTTTCCAGGTCAACGCTGCTGGCACCGGGAGCCTTAATTAATACATTTGTATCCCCTAATGGTTGGCTCAGGGTAATGCCATTAGCATGTGCGACCACGCCACCGCTCAGCCCGTAATTAAGCTGTCTATATTCCCGGCTGTAGCTATAGTTAACGTTACTGTTGCCATATCGCCCCTGGTAGTCCAGCCCGGCATTTCCACTTCCCCCGACACCGTGGTTACCATAGCCTTGTTGAACGTTATAGTTCAGATTATTACTGTCCAACAGCGTCCCGCTGACTCCAGCCTGCTGGGTCAGATTGCCATGGGAATCTCTATTGGCTGAATAGGTCGCGTAAGCGGAGTTATTGGAGCTGGTAATATCAGCACCTTTCCCCCCCCTGGTTAACCATTTCCCCAGAGGCAGCGACACATTTAACGCCATGCGCTTGTCCGCGTCGCTATAACCCGGGTTCTTGTTATAACTCCAGCTCAGGCTATAGTTGATATCATTCCAGAAGCCGTTAAAGCCTACCTGCCACAGGTCATTAGTTTGGTCATTATGCCAATAGGACTGTCTGCTACCGCTCAGATAAATTGAACCCGACCTACCCACCTGTTGGGTAATATTGACCTGAACACGCCCTTTTTTGCTGTATCTGAGATTGTAGTAATCCCCATAGCCTGATTCATTGACGTCTTTTGGGTCATCCTGCCGGCTGGTGTTATATCCATTCATAGTACGGTAGCTGGTTTCATCCAACGTATAAAACCCTTGTGTGGAATAACGATACCCCAGCAATTGGAAGTTGGTGCCAAAATCATTTAATGATTTAGCATACAGAAAACGTAAAGATTGCCCCTGATGTTGACTGTTATCGGCCAGCGTACTGTTTGCCTGAGTAATATCAGCAGAAACGGCCCCAAATGGCCCTAAGTTGAATCCTGAACCCAAAACGAATGAACGATAGTGATTGGCCAGTTGCGATCCACCATACAGTGTTATCCCTCCTGGCAGCCCAATAATCGCCGTCCCTTGTCCGAAGTAAGGTTTTTTCTGAGATGTGTTATTACTCCGAAACTGGCCGACGGTCAGGGTATATTTCAATCGCCCCTCTCTCTGCAGGATAGGTACAGCTGAATAAGGCACGGTAAATGTGTTTTCCGTCCCGTTAGCTTCTTTCACCGTGACCTGCAGGTTACCACTGCTAGCGGTCGAATACAGGTCGTTAATTTCAAATGCTCCCGGAGAAACATAGGATTGATAAATGGTATAACCATTTTGCTTTACCGTAACCTGAGCATTGCTGTTGGCAACGCCTCGAATAATTGGCGCGAATCCACGCATACTGTCAGGCATCATGTTGTCATCTGAAGCCAGCTGAATTCCTCTGAACCCATGACCGTCAAAGATATCACTCTGCGTATCACTGTCGCCGAGCTGTAGCGTACTCTTCAGTGGAATTACTGCGCGCTGCATAAATGTACTAATATTCTGCCACTGGTTGGTCGTGCTCCGATTTTGTTTACTGTAGCTCCATGTAGAATAGTTACGTAAACGCCACGCTCCCCAATTCGCACCACTTTTAACATTTAGAAAGTAGCTGGACAGCGTTCCACTGGAACTATCACTATGCGCATTGCTACCTGAGAAATTATAGTTCAGCAACAGTGCCGGTACCCCTTCGTCCCATTCTTCTGGTGGGATATATCCGCGGACACTACTCGTCATATTAGCCTGCGGAATACTGATATAAAGGCGCAGTTTATCGAAGTCAAACCTGCTCGCCGACTGTGGTATTGCGTCTACAAAATCGAAACAATCGGATGGAGATTGATTTTTCGACAATTGTGTGCCGTGAAGATCTACGCCTAATCGTTCAAGCTGCCTCAGTGTGAAGCAGGCTTTCAATCCGGTATCATCAGATTTTTTTTCATTCTGTACGGTGCTTTTAGATTTCTTATCCGAACGAGAAATGAAAGTCACGTCGCGAGTTGATAGATAGTTTTCATTAACATAAACATCTACGCGATATTTTCCTGGTGCCTGCGCACCATCGTTTGAAAAACGTGAAAGATCTGCCACAGCATCAGGATCTTCTGACAGAAAAGATGGATTGAAAAACTCTTCCGCAACAGCGAAATTATTCATCATCAATATCATGCAAAGTCCCAAAACAGAGCATGTAGAGACTGTTGAAAAACTAAATTTTAAGTAATTGTTTTTCAAAAACTCCGTTTGCATGACATTAAATGGCTGCATACCATAACTCCTGTAATTCCATCCTGAAATCTCACATCCTTGATTTATCTACATCCTGTAGACATTAGGAGTAACACATAAAAAGTGTGCTTAATTATATTTCACGGTCATTGACTCAGTACTCGCTCCATAGTCATTGATTGTTTGATAAGTGACCGTGCCGGGTGCGGAATTCGGAAGCTGTATTGTCTTTTTATTTTTAGGCGCAACCATCAAATTGGGGAATTTCTTTATCCCAATGTGAAAATTAACCAGCGTAACGTAATAGGGTGAAGGGTTATCTATGTTTAATGACCCTCCTACGCGTGAGAATTTTAACTGTGCAGGCGCTTCTGCAGGTGTAGAAGTCAGGTTGGCTGGCCGTACAAAAAGCTTAATACGCGAGAGAATTGCAATCTGCAGTACGTTTTTACCCTGAATCTCTTCCCGATTAAGGGAAGGGATGGCCTTGCTGTTCAGCCAGAAAACGGTTTCGCGATCCTTAGGTAGTTCCTTACCCGCATACATAATACGAAGCGTATTCTCACTTTTAGGTTTGCTCACAAAAAGTGGCGGCGTCATAATAAAGTCGGTCGTTTTTTTATTATTATCGTCTTCGATCCATGACTGGATAAGGAATTTGTTTTTCTCATCACTATTTGTAATAGCTAAAGAAACCTGCTTAGCATCGGCAGGGTAAACAACACGTGTTGCGCCAAGCGCAATTCCACCAGCGTGGCCATTAAATGAAAACAGTGCAAAAAACAGCAAAGTAAAACTCATCAATATATGACGGGGTGAATAATAAATGCTCAACACAACAGAGCTCCTGGAGTCTATGATTATCTGAATTAGTAATTTACCCAACAGAAATAGAACCAGCTTTGGTAATATTACTGATAGGATAATGTCAACCAGGCGAATGCATCAGCATTACCTCCGGTGACCTGATATGATGTGGCGCGGTAACGAGCAAAAAAATGCAGCGATCTCTCTTCCCCTTTTCGATAAACTACTTCGTGGGGAAGCCCGTTCGGACGAATAATATTCCCATCAGAATCAAAAATAGCCACTCCAACCCCAGAGGCTGAATTGACAGCGCCTCCGGCCTGAAGAACTAATGGATCTTTGCCATCGGGAATACCGAGAAAATTCACCGTTATCCGCTCGCTAATCTCGGTGTTACATTCATCGAGGGCGATTTCAAATGGTACCGAAGGAGCGTATGAGCCCAGCCCATCAAATTGATTACTGCGAAACGTTCCCATTTTAACGAAAAAACTTTGGTTTGCAGAAACGCTACATGCTGCCGCAGCTATGGCACCACGCATTTGAACCCTTCCTCCATCCATAATAACAGGAAGCTGATTACTGGCAAAAGAACTGGCACAGGCCAGAAAACTAACGGCACGAAGCAGCGCTGTAGTTTTCAAAAGAACCTCACTGATAGTGATGAAATAGCTGCCATCCATGGCAGCCAGAGATACTTGAATAAGGATAAGTCCGTTATTCGTATTGCATAGTGAACATTGCATCCGCATCAGCGCGGCCAGCAGTCACAGTTGCAGAAGTTGATTTATATTTCGCATTGAAAGTCAGTTCATTTCTGCCATCGTTCAATTTCTGCGCGGTAGAGAAACTTGAGCCATCTGGTGACAGTACCTTGCCTTTATTATCAGAAATCTCAATGCCCACGCCTGACGCAGCACCAGAGGTCCCACCACCGATATTACTGGTAGTCAGCACGGTGCTGTCCGTTGCGTCAGAAACGCCGCTAAACGCTACAGCTGCTGTCGTTGATACGGTAGTATCGCAATCCTGAAGTTTGATCACAAAAGAAACCGGACCTGAACGGTCACCTACTTTTGTAAAAAGTGCGGTACGATACTGTCCTAAATCGACAGTCTGGTTGGTTGAGTCAGCACTCACTGCACATGCGGCGTTGACGATCTCTCCTTTGAAATGTACGGTGCCGCCTGGCGCAGAAACTACACCAGCAGCATTCGCTACTCCTGCTGCTAAAATAGATGCAGCGATCAGTGTTTTGATAACTTTAACATTGTACATAATTAAAAAATTCCTTTTCAAAAAACCTAAAATTATAAACTACTGAAACTCACCCGCTCATTAATTTAAATAATAAGCAACATTAATTTAACTGATGAAGGGATAATTAAAATGAATGTTATTAACTCATTTCCATATGCTTGATTGCAGGAGAAATGATACCAAGATCTTTTAAAGTTAAAAGATGAATTTAAAGGTTTATAGAAGTTCGAAAAGATACTCTCAAAAAAATTCATCACACTAAACAATGAAGAATAAAAATCTACAGTTAAAAGTAAAATCAGAACCTACAACCAACAAAGACATGTTACAAAATATAAATACATACCAAATTGCGAGAATGCAAACAAACCCACTACTTTCCTCATAAACTATAAAAGTTATAATTTATACTAATATTTATTAGTATAAATGACCACTGACAACTATTAATTAAATCGCTTAAAAAAATTAATAATTTAATGAGGATGTCGCCAAATAATTTAAATATAAGTTAAGCAGGATAATATTCCTTATTGACATAAATAATCGAGATAAAAATCGATGCTCTTGAAAATATAACTATATTACCAAGAGGGTTTTTATATCATCTTTATGTTATGCCGGCTGGCGATATCAGATAATAAATATCATTACGGAAATAATATTTGTTATGGGATTGGCAGTACTGAAAGGAAACATCGTTAGCGGAAATCTATGTCACTGCCGCAAACGCGGCAGTGAAAGGTATGACTTAAACTACTACTCATCAACCTCATCGGGGCTGCCTAACGGCAGAAGCAGTTCGCGCACCACGCTGGTGGCGAAGCTACCGGCCGGTAGCCAGAAATTCATCTCCAGCGTAGCGTCATCCTGCCAGACCCAGCGCAGATCGCGAGGGATAACCAGCATCGCGCGGCGTGCGGCTTCCACCTTTTCACGCACCAGCAGATCGATTAACGCATTCTCTGACGCCAGCGAAGCCTGCTCCAGCGCCAGCGCATCATCACGCGTGCCCCATTCACCGCTGCCCGGCAGCGGCGCGGTAACGCGCAGCTCGTTGTTATCAACCCGCTGCTGAAGTTCAGCCAGCTCTTCCACCCCGGCAACAAACCAGCTGCCGCGGCCGGTCAGCTGAAGCGCATCGCCGTTCAGCACCCGGGTCAGCGTACCCTGCTGCGCCAGACGGTCGCTGACCACCTGATTAAACATCGCACTGCGCGCCGCAGAAAGCAGGAAACTGCGCTTGTTACGCTCGCGCACGCGGATTTCATCGGCCGCCCAGCGCTGCGCCATCAGCAGGTTATTACCATCATGGCCAAAACGCTGACTGCCAAAGTAGTTTGGCACGCCGCCGGTGGTAATCTGCTGTAGCCGCCCCTCAACCGCATCGCGGTCGGTGATCTGACGCAGCACCAGGGTAAACGAATTTCCCTGCAGCGCCCCGGTACGCAGTTTGCGGCGGTGGCGGGCGCTTTCCAGCACCTCCACCCCTTCCAGGGAAAACGTACGCATATCCGGCGTCTCTTTACCCGGCAGACGCAGGCAGAACCACTGCTCGGTAACGGCATGGCGATCCTTCATGCCGGCAAAGCTGGCATCGCGTGGGTGGATACCCACAAATTTCGCCAGCGCTTCGGCAACGAAGCGTGTGTTACAGCCGGTTTTACGGATGCGCACCAGCAGCTGCTCACCGTCGCCGTCCGGAGCATAACCGAGATCTTCAATCACCACGAAATCGTCTGCCGTAGCCTTCAGCACGCCTTCAGCGGTCGGCTTGCCGTACAGCCAGTTCTGCTTTGCTAAATCCATTTTCAGACCTTAATCAGCAGCGCAACGGCTTCACAGGCAATGCCTTCACCGCGGCCAGTAAAACCTAACTTTTCGGTGGTTGTGGCTTTGACGTTGACCTCATCCATATGAATACCGAGATCTTCCGCAATATTGATACGCATCTGCGGCGTATGCGGCAGCATCTTCGGCGCCTGGGCAATAATTGTGACGTCCACATTTCCCACGCGATAGCCCTTCTTCTCAATCTGCCGCCACGCTTCGCGCAGCAGTTCACGGCTATCGGCACCTTTGTAAGCAGCATCGGTATCGGGGAACAGTTTGCCAATATCCCCCAGCGCCGCGGCACCGAGCAGGGCGTCGGTCAGTGCGTGCAGCGCCACGTCGCCGTCGGAGTGTGCCAGTAATCCTTTCTCATAAGGGATACGCACGCCGCCAATAATCAACGGGCCTTCGCCGCCAAAAGCGTGTACATCAAAACCGTGACCAATACGCATTATGCGTTCTCCTTATTATAAATTTGGGTCAGATAGAACTCAGCCAGCGCCAGATCTTCCGGCCGGGTAACTTTAAGATTATCACTGCGTCCGCTGACTAATTCGGGATGATAGCCACAGTACTCAAGGGCTGAAGCTTCATCGGTGATCGTTGCCCCTTCGCGCAGGGCGCGCTCCAGGCATTCACGCAGCAGCGCGAGTGGGAACAGCTGAGGCGTCAACGCATGCCACAGCGACTCCCGCTCTACGGTATGGTCGATGGAATCGGCACAGCCGGGGCGCGCACGCTTCATGGTATCGCGCACCGGTGCGGCCAGAATGCCCCCTACCCTGCTGTGTCCGGTTAGCGCCAGCAGGCGGCTCAGATCGCTCTGATGCAGGCAGGGGCGCGCGGCATCATGCACCAGCACCCACTGCGCACGCCCGGCCGCCTTCAGACCGGCCAGAACCGAGTCCGCACGCTGGGTTCCCCCCACCACCTGGACGATCCGGGGATCGCGGGCCGCGGGCAGTGTTGCAAAATGAACGTCCTGCGGGCTGAGGGCGACAATCACCCGCGTCACCGCAGGATGGGCCAGCAGCGCATCCAGGCTGTGCTCAAGGATCGTTTTGTCGCCAATTGAAAGGTACTGCTTGGGGCACTCAGACAGCATACGGCTGCCGATCCCCGCGGCAGGTACAACGGCGATCACGTGCGGACAGACGTCTGCGATGTTCATGGTTATCGTTACTGGTTGGCTGGTTGGCTTTGCTGCGCGTTTCGTTTGTTTTGATCCGGCACAAGGCGATAGAAAATCTCGCCGGGTTTAGTCATACCCAGCTCGTTACGTGCGCGCTCCTCAATCGCTTCCGAACCGCCGTTCAGATCGTCGATTTCGGCAAACAGCTGATCGTTGCGTGCTTTAAGCTTAGCGTTATTAGACTGCTGCATCGCAACATCCTCATTAACGCGTGTATAGTCATGAATGCCATTCTTGCCCAGCCAGAGCGAATATTGTAACCAGCCCAGCAGTACAAGTAACAGCAGCGTAAGTTTTCCCATCCCCGCCCCCTGAAAAACGGCCCAATCATCCCATAACTTTCATCACGACTCCACTCTGCCGGAGAAATAGAGCCATATTCTCAGAGCGCGGCGTGAATGTGCGGAAAAAATCAGCAAACGACGGGCCGATCCTCGCACAGCAGGCCGAAAACATTTGTAACGCTGCGATGCGTTTTTACATCTGGTGCAGGGACTGTCAGCCGACAATCTGGCGGAAAAGCAGCCAAAAGAGGCAAAGAACGAACGGAATGGTAATGAGCGTGGTCCAGACCAGCTGCCCGCGCAGCACGGTACTAACGGCAATGCCTGCCAGCACGGAAACCGGCAGCAGCGCCATAAAGAATGGCCAGGTATAGAGGAGGAAAAACATCGTGTTGGAACCGTACATCAAAAATGTTGTTGCCAGAGCAACCCACCAAGATGCGAAGCCGACTACCCCACCGGGGAAGGACCAGGAAGGATCGTCGGGAACGGGGCTTTCTTTTCTTACCAGCACTGGAGTGACATTTTGCATAGGTATCCCATTACGCTTGAGAGGGGACCGCAGGAACGGCCCCCAAGAATAACGCCCCTGCGGACGTTAACCTTAGCTGTATCAGGAACTGATAATATCGCGCTGGCGCAGCAGGTCTAATATCTGAACCGTTAAATGTGTTACTAATTGTTCACCGTCAAGATGGATATCAGCCTGCTCCGGTGCCTCATACACCGAGTCAATCCCGGTGAAATTACGTAACTCGCCGGCGCGGGCTTTTTTGTACAACCCTTTAGGATCGCGGGACTCGCAGATAGCCAACGGCGTATCGACAAATACCTCAATAAAGCGCCCGGCACCCAGCATCTCGCGCACCATATCCCGCTCGGCGCGGTGCGGTGAAATAAACGCGGTCAGCACCACCAGCCCGGCGTCCACCATCAGCTTCGCCACTTCTCCGACCCGCCGGATATTCTCCTTACGGTCGGCGTCGCTGAAGCCAAGATCGCGGCACAGCCCGTGACGAACGTTATCGCCGTCCAGCAGATAGGTGCTGACGCCAAGCCGGTGCAGCACCTGCTCCAGCGCGCCGGCCACGGTGGATTTACCGGAGCCGGACAGCCCGGTAAACCACAGAACCGCGCCCTGATGACCGTGCTGCTGCTCGCGCTCTTCCCGACTTACGGGATGATCGTGCCAGACGACATTCTCATCATGCTGCGCCATCTTAGCTACCGCCCAGCAGATCGCGGGCGTTCCAGTGCGGGAAGTGACGACGGACCAGTGCGTTCAGCTCCAGCTCAAAGGCGCTGTAATTCCCCGTGGTCTGCTGCACTGCTTCCTGCGGCTGATGGATCATGCCCGCACCCACGGTCACGTTGCTCAGGCGATCGATAAAGATCATCCCACCGGTGACCGGGTTCTGCTGATACCTATCCAGCACCATCGGCTCATCAAAGGTCAGTTCAACCCGCCCGATGCCGTTCAGCGGCAGCGCTTCCGCTTTGTGACGGGTCAGGTGGTTAATCTCCACCTGGTATTCAATATTTTCCACCCGCGCACGGGTCTTCTTACCGGCAATCTTCACGTCGAAGCTCTGACCCGGCACCAGCGGCTGTTCGGCCATCCACACCACGTCAGCGGATGCACCGCGCACCGGTTTCAGATCGGCGTCGGCGGCGACCAGCAGATCGCCACGGCTGATGTCGATTTCATCTTTCAGCACCAGGGTAATCGCTTCCCCCGCGCTGGCCTGTTGCAGATCGCCGTCAAAAGTCACAATGCGGGCGATTGCAGATTCAACGCCGGACGGCAGCACTTTAACCCGCTGCCCCACCTGTACCACGCCGGAGGCCAGCGTACCGGCATAGCCGCGGAAATCGAGGTTTGGCCGGTTAACGTACTGCACCGGGAAACGCATCGGCTGCTGTTCGACCGTACGCTGCACCTCAACGGTTTCCAGCACATCCAGCAGCGTCGGACCGCTGTACCAGTTCATGGCCGCACTGGGTGACGCCACGTTCTCGCCTTCCAGCGCCGACAGAGGCACAAAACGAATATCGAGATGACCCGGCAGCTGTTCAGCGAAGTTCAGGTAGGCCTGTTTAATCTCCTCGAAGGTCTGCTGACTGTAGTCCACCAGATCCATCTTGTTAACTGCCACTACCAGGTGTTTAATTCCCAACAGCGTAGAGATAAAGCTGTGACGGCGGGTTTGATCGAGTACGCCTTTGCGCGCATCGATCAGCAGGATCGCCAGGTCACAGGTTGACGCGCCGGTAGCCATGTTGCGGGTATACTGCTCGTGCCCCGGGGTATCGGCGATAATGAACTTACGCTTCTCGGTAGAGAAATAGCGGTAGGCCACGTCAATGGTAATACCCTGCTCACGCTCGGCCTGGAGGCCGTCAACCAGCAGCGCCAGATCCAGCTTCTCACCCTGCGTACCGTGACGCTTGCTGTCGTTGTGCAGTGAGGAGAGCTGATCTTCGTAGATCTGTCGGGTGTCGTGCAGCAGACGGCCAATCAGCGTGCTTTTGCCGTCATCGACGCTGCCGCAGGTAAGAAAACGCAGCAGGCTTTTATGCTGCTGGGCGTGCAGCCAGGATTCCACCCCGCCCTGATCGGCAATCTGTTGTGCAATGATAGTATTCATGACGGTTCCTTAGAAATAACCCTGACGTTTCTTCAGCTCCATGGAGCCGGCCTGATCGCGGTCAATCACCCGCCCCTGACGCTCACTGGTGGTGGAAACCAGCATCTCTTCAATGATCGCAGGCAGCGTCTGCGCTTCGGATTCAACCGCGCCGGTCAGCGGCCAGCAACCGAGAGTACGGAAACGCACCATGCGCTGTTCGATTTTTTCGCCAGGCTGCAAATCAATACGATCGTCATCAATCATCATCAGCATACCGTCACGTTCAAGCACCGGGCGCTCAGCGGCCAGATAAAGCGGAACGATCTCGATATTTTCCAGGAAGATATACTGCCAGATATCCAGCTCGGTCCAGTTGGACAGCGGGAAGACGCGGATGCTTTCGCCCTTGTTAATCTGGCCGTTGTAGTTGTGCCACAGCTCAGGACGCTGGTTTTTTGGATCCCAGCGGTGGAAGCGGTCGCGGAACGAGTAAATACGCTCCTTCGCACGGGATTTTTCTTCGTCACGACGAGCGCCGCCAAAGGCCGCATCAAATCCGTATTTATTCAGCGCCTGTTTCAGCCCTTCGGTTTTCATAATATCGGTATGCTTGCCGCTACCGTGGACGAACGGGTTAATGCCCATCGCCACCCCTTCCGGGTTACGGTGCACCAGCAGCTCTGCGCCGATATTTTTAACCGTACGATCGCGGAATTCGTACATCTCACGGAATTTCCAGCCGGTATCGACATGCAGCAGCGGGAACGGCAGCGTGCCGGGATAGAAGGCTTTGCGCGCCAGGTGCAGCATTACCGATGAGTCTTTACCAATCGAGTACATCATCACCGGATTGGCGAACTCTGCGGCCACTTCGCGGATAATATGGATACTCTCCGCCTCCAGTTGACGCAGATGAGTCAGACGTTTTTGATCCATAATTTTTCCTCAAGCCAAATTCACAACGGGGGACTCACGTCCGTCCTGCTGTGCAGAATGTTGAAACCACGCCAGCTGCTGATGCAGATTGACTACTTCACCAATCACTATCAGCGACGGGGTAGGCGCGTTGCGTGCCAGCGCTTCCAGCTGTTCCAGCGTGCCGGTCAGCACCTTCTGGTCCTGGCGTGTGCCGCGGCCAATTACCGCAGCAGGCGTCTGCGGATCGCGTCCGTGGGCGATCAGCTGGCTGGCAATCTCACCTGCGTTAGCCGATCCCATATAAATCGCCAGCGTCTGCCGCGCGCGCGCCAGCGAAGGCCAGTCGGTGCCGTTGCCATCGGCACGGCACTGCCCGGTAATAAACAGCACGCTCTGGGCGTGATCGCGATGGGTCAACGGAATACCGGCGTAGGCGGTTGCGCCTGCGGCGGCCGTGACGCCCGGCACCACCTGGAACGGAATACCGGCCTCCACCGCGGCCTGTAGCTCTTCGCCGCCGCGACCGAAGATAAACGGATCGCCGCCCTTCAGACGCACCACGCGTTTCCCCTGTTTCGCCAGCTCAACCAGCATACGATTGGTCTCTTCCTGCGGCACGCTGTGGGCATTGGCACGCTTACCGACGCAGATGCGCTCGGCATCGCGGCGAACTAAATCGAGAATTTCATCGCTAACCAAATAGTCATACAGCACCACGTCCGCCAGCTGCATCACCTGAAGTCCGCGCAGCGTCAGCAGACCACTATCGCCCGGACCGGCACCGACCAGGATAATTTCGCCCTGCGAGGCATCCGGCTCGTCCAGCTGCTTATCAAGCGTGCGGCGCGCGCCTTCAAGATTGCCGGACCCCACCTGGCTGGCAAACAGGCCGTTAAAGGCTTTGTCCCAGAAGCGACGGCGATCGGACATTTCGCTGAAGCGGGCTTTAACCTTGCCGCGCCACTGCCCGGCAATTGCGGCCATCTGGCCCAGCGTTGCAGGCAGCAGTGATTCCAGCTTTTCTCGCAGCAGCCGTGCCAGCACCGGCGCGGTGCCGCCGGAGGAGATCGCCACCACCAACGGAGAGCGATCCACAATAGACGGGAAAATAAATGAGCATTTGGGCTGATCGTCAACCACGTTCGCCAGCAGATGACGGGCGGTGGCGTCCTGGAACACCTGCGCGTTGAGTTCACCGTCGTCGGTAGCGGCAATCACTAAAAATACCCGGTCAAGCTGGCTGGCCAGATACTCTTTTGCCAGCCATTCAATCTCACCACGGCTTTCCAGCCCGACCAGCTCTTCACACAGCAGACGGGAAACCACCTGCACCCGCGCACCCGCGCGGCGAAGCAGCTCGATTTTTCGTGCAGCCACATCGCCGCCGCCGATCACCAGCACCGGTTTATCTCTGATATCGGCAAATAGAGGAAGATAGTCCACGGGAGCCCTGTCGCTTATCACTTAATATTGACAGGACTATACGTCCCCGCCTTAAGGCTTATGAAATTACTAATTGGAATGAGTAGTTACCTAATGGAATAACGTTCCGGTATAGCAGCGAACAAAATGTGCTTAACGAATGATATTTCGGAGATTTAAGAGCGAATGAAATTGTGTAACCTGCATCACAATTTCATACTACTCCGGAAAAAACTTTTGCTCGATTCGTCTCAGGATAACGTTAAAGGAATATCGAATGTTTACCTTACTGCGTCTGGGTGTGCTGGCGGCTGTACTCGGCTGCGTCGTGAGTGTGCCGGCAGGTGCCGCAACGGAAAAAAATGGCAGCATCGCCGAGCAGCAGCTGCGTCATATCGCCACGTACTTCCCTGGCCGCATGGCAGGAAGCCCGGCGGAAATGCTCACCGCGGACTACCTGCAACAGCAGTTCAGCCAGATGGGTTATCAGAGCGACCGCCGCCGGTTTAATAGCCGCTACGCTTATCGCCATCAGGATGGGCAGCAAACGTGGCGTAACGTTAGCGCCACCTCCGTTATCGCCGCCCGTGAAGGCAACGTTCCGCAGCAGATCGTGATTATCGCCCACAGCGACAGCTGGCCGCCGCACAACGATGCCGAGTTGCAGAACAATCTTGGCGGGCTGACGGCCCAGGCTGCCGATAGTAACGCCTCCGGACTGGGCGTGATGCTGGAGCTGGCCGAACGTTTACGCGCCGAGCCGCTGCACTACAGCCTGCGCTTTGTCGCGCTGAGCGGCGAAGAAATGGGTCAGCTCGGCAGTGAAGACTATATTTCCCGCATGAAGCCGGAAGAGAAGAAAAATACCCTGCTGGTGATCAACTTAAACAGCCTGATCGTCGGCAATACCCTGGCGTTCAGCAGCGGAAGCAATACGCCGAAGGCCGTCGCCCGCCAGACCCGCGATCGGGCGCTGGCGCTGGCAAAACGAAACGGGGTTAACGCCGTGGGGCTGACGGATAAAAACGCCGACGCCAGCCTGTTTGACCGCGCGGGATTTCCGCTGCTCACGGTCAGCACCAGCGATGGCCCGGAGAAAAAAGTGCCCGCCGTACTCAGACAACATTTCCCGGTGGCGCTACGCCATCAGGCACAACGTGATAATCTGGCCTATATCGATCGCTGGCTACCGGGGCGCATCACCAGCCGGACTCACGCCAGCGTGACAGTGCTGCTACCGCTGATCCGCGAACTGGCAAACCCCAGAACCTGATGGAGTCATTATGTATATCGTTTTTCTCAGCTATACCCGCCCCATGGAAGAGGTTGAAGCGCTGCATGAGCCACACGTCGCATGGATTAACCGTTACTTCGCTGAAGACATCTTCATCAGCGCCGGACGAAAAGATCCGCGTACCGGCGGGATGATTATGGTGAAGGATATTGCGCGGGAACGGCTGGATAGCATTTTGGCAGAAGACCCCTTCCAGGCCGTCGCCCGCTACGAGGTGACCAAAGTAAATGTCACCCGCTCCGCCGAGGCCTTCTCCGCCCTGACCGGGATCTGAACTGCCCGTTGCAGAGATAAAAAAAGCCCGTCGCACCGGACGGGCTGTTACGCTTATTCGTGCAGGCCGCACTCGCGCTTGAGGCCAAAGAAGCGCGTCTCTTCTTCTGCCATACCCGGTTCCCATTTACGGGTGGTATGGGTATCGCCCACGGAAAGATAGCCCTGCTCCCACAGCGGGTGGTAGCTCAGTCCATGCTGTTGCAGATACTGGTAAACCTGACGGTTGTCCCAGTCGATAATCGGCAGCAGCTTAAAGACCCCTTTCTTAATCGCCAGCACCGGCAGATGCGCCCGGCTGCCGGACTGATCGCGGCGCAGACCGGCAAACCACGTCTGTGCGTTCAGACTTTCCAGCGCCCGGTTCATCGGCTCAACTTTATTGATCTGGTTATAGCGCTCGATCCCTTCAACACCCTGCTCCCACAGTTTGCCGTAGCGCGCCTCCTGCCAGGCCGGTGTCTCGGCCGCGCGGAACACTTGCAGGTTAAGATCCAGCTGCTCCGTTAAGCGATCGATAAACTGATAGGTTTCCGGGAACAGATAGCCGGTATCGGTCAGGATCACCGGAATATCCGGCTTCTGACGGGTCACCAGATGCAGGCTGATCGCCGCCTGAATACCGAAGCTGGAGGTCAGCACCGCCTCGCCCGGCAGATTTTCCAGCCCCCAGAGAACCCGATCCTCGGCGGAAAGCTTATCCAGCCGATTATTTATCTCGGCAAGCGCCATTATGCGCTCCACCTTTGGCAGTGCGTTCAGTTCTGCAAGATCGAGAATCGCCATCTTAAACCTCCATCATTCCCAGAAATCACGGGCCGGATCGAGCACCGGTCTTATGATCCCGGTACGGATAGTGAAATCACCGAAGCCCTCATCCGCTTCACGCTCGTTCGCCCAGCGACCGATCAGCTCATCAAGTGAAGCCAGGATCTCGCTTTCATTGATGTTCTCGCGGTACATGCGCGGAATACGGGTGCCGATACGGTTACCGCCAAGGTGAAGGTTGTAGCGCCCCGGCGCTTTACCCACCAGGCCAATCTCCGCCAGCAGCGCCCGGCCGCATCCGTTCGGACAGCCGGTTACTCGCAGGACGATATGCTCATCGCCCACGCCGTGAGCGGTCATGATGCCTTCCACGCGGGTTACAAACTCCGGCAGGAAGCGTTCGGCCTCGGCCATCGCCAGCGGGCAGGTGGGGAACGCGACGCAGGCCATGGAGTTTTCACGCTGATGACTGACGTTCTCCATCAGACCGTGCTGCCGCGCAATCTTTTCAATCCTTTCTTTTTCCGCTTCCGGCACGCCGGCCACAATCAGGTTCTGATTGGCGGTTAAACGGAAATCGCCCTGATGCACCTTGGCAATCTCGGCGAGGCCAGTCTTCAGCGGACGGCCCGGATAATCGAGCAGGCGACCGTTTTCAACAAACAGCGTCAGATGCCATTTATTATCAATGCCTTTTACCCAGCCGAAGCGATCGCCGCGGGTGGTAAATTCATACGGGCGGGTCGGTTCAAAGGTGATACCGGCACGGCGCTCAACCTCCGCCTTAAACACATCCGGCCCGACGCGCTCCAGAGTATATTTGGTCTTGGCATTTTTACGGTCGGTACGGTTACCCCAGTCGCGCTGGGTGGTTACAACCGCCGCCGCCACATCAAGAATTTTCTCAACCGGCAGATAGCCAAACTCGCTGGCGGTACGCGCATAGGTTGCTTTGTTTCCGTGGTCAATGGACAAACCACCGCCCACCAGCAGGTTGAAGCCAACCAGCCTGCCGTTTTCAGCAATCGCAATAAAGTTTAAATCGTTGGCATGCAGATCGACGTCATTGTGCGGCGGCACCACTACGGTCGTTTTAAACTTACGCGGCAGGTAGGTCTCGCCCAGAATCGGCTCCACGTCGGTGGTGGCAACCTTCTCCTGATCCAGCCAGATTTCCGCGTAGGCGCGGGTCTGCGGCAGCAGATGCTCAGAGAGTTTTTTCGCCCACTCGTACGCTTCCTGGTGCAGCTCAGACTCTATCGGGTTAGAGCTGCACAGCACGTTACGGTTAACGTCGTTGGCGGTCGCCAGCGCGTCCAGCCCCACCTCGTGCAGCATCTGATGAGCGGGCTTAACATTGCCCTTCAGAATACCGTGGAACTGGAAGGTTTGACGGTTAGTCAGGCGAATGCTGCCGTAAATCGTGTTGTTGCTGGCAAACCTGTCGATAGCCAGCCACTGCTCCGGGGTCATAATGCCACCCGGCAGACGGCAGCGCAGCATCATCGCATGGCGTGCGTCGAGCTTCTGCGCGGTGCGCTCAGCACGAATGTCGCGGTCATCCTGCTGATACATGCCGTGGAAGCGGATCATCAGGAAGTTGTCGCCGTTAAAACCGCCTGTCAGCCCGTCGTGCAGGTCTTCGGCAATACTGCCGCGCAGGAAGTTGCTCTGTTTTTTCATGCGCTCGGCGTCTACCAGCTTGCCTTCGACTACCAGCGGCCCCGGATATCTTTCATTGCTCATTAGTACACATCTCGCTGATAGCGGCGCTCAACGCGCAGATCGCTTAAGAATTCATCCGCCGATTCGATGTCCATGCCACCAAATTCGGCTACCACTTCCAGTAATGCCTGCTCAACGTCTTTAGCCATGCGATTCGCATCGCCGCAGACATAAATGTGTGCGCCTTCCTGGATCCAGCTCCACACCTCTGCGCCCTTAGCGCGAATTTTATCCTGTACGTACACTTTGGTTTTCTGGTCGCGGGACCAGGCTAAATCGATATTCGTCAGCAGGCCGTCTTTAACATAGCGCTGCCACTCCACCTGATACAGGAAGTCCTCGGTGAAGTGAGGGTTGCCAAAGAACAGCCAGTTTTTGCCGCCCGCCCCTTCGCTATCGCGCTGCTGGATAAAGGATCGGAATGGCGCAATACCGGTGCCAGGCCCAATCATAATGACCGGGGTGTCCGGATTCGCCGGCAGGCGGAAGTTATCGTTGTGCTCAATGAAGACACGGATTTCGTCATCCTCCGCCAGGCGATCGCCCAGATAGCCGGATGCCCCGCCCGTCCGCGCACGGCCTTCGATGTCGTAGCGCACCACGCCCACGGTGATATGCACTTCCGTTTCGTTCTCTGCCTGAGACGAGGCGATGGAATAAAGACGGGGGGTCAGCGGACGCAGCAGGCCCGTCAGCTGTTCCGCGTTCAGCTCCGTCGGCGCAAAGCGCGCCATATCAACAATTGGCGTGTTCTGCGCATACTGTTGCAGGCTGGCTTTATCCTGAATCTGCGCCAGCAGCGCCTCATTGCGGGAGAGCTGAGCATACTGTTCCACAATCTGCGTGGTATTTACCGTCAGCTCAAAGTGCTTTTGCAGCGCCTCGGCCAGCGGCAGCGTCTCGCCGTTTACGCTGACCGGCTCGTCACCTTTCAGCCACAGCAGCGCCAGCAGCTCCTGCACCAGGGCCGGATCGTTCTCGAACCATACACCCAGCGCATCGCCCGGCTGGTAGCGTAGCCCGGACTCGCCAAGATCGATTTCAATATGACGCACGTCTTTATCGGAGCCGCGCCCGGTGATCTTCTGATTCACCGCAAACGCCGCCGTCAGCGGCGCTTCTTTCGTATAGGGAGTGCTGTGGATTTCATTCACGCTGCCGGCGGCGGTTACCGCCGCCGCCGCAGGACCCTGAACGGGCATCCGCGCCTTAAGGATCTCGACCAGCTGCTTACGCCAGGCTTCCGCCTCCGACGCGTACTCAACGTCAGCATCCACGCGATCCAGCAGGCGGGTTGCGCCCAGCTCCGCCAGCCGGTTATCAATATCTTTACCGGCCTGGCTGAAGAACTCGTAGGAGGTATCGCCCAGACCGAACACCGCAAAGGCGCTGGCATCCATTTTTGGCGCTTTTTTCGACATCAGGAATTTATGCAGCGCTACGCCCTCTTCCGGCGGCTCGCCTTCCCCCTGAGTGGAGGTCACCACCACCAGCAGTTTTTCCTGCGCGATCTGCTTAAACTTATAGTCTCCGGCCTTAACCAGATTAACATTAAGCTTCGCGGCCAGCAGGTCATCACGTAGCTGTTCCGCCAGACGACGGGCGTTGCCGGTCTGTGAGGCAGAAATAAGGGTAATGGTGGGCACCTCAGCCTGAGCGGGTGCAGCGACTACGGCCGCTCCCGGCGCCTGGTTAACCATGCCCCAGAAATAACCGGACAGCCACGCCAGTTGTGTAGGGGTATAATCCCCGGTTGCTGCCTGTAAGCGGGCGAGCTGTTCGGGATTCAGCGGAAGCATATTTAAAGGTGCCTGAGTCGTCATCGCGTTGAAAATTCCAGTGTACGGAGATCTGTTAACTGACAGGGTAAAGGCAAGAATAATAACCCTTAAATAAGGGTTGGTAATAATAAATAACCAAAATGACTAAACGGTTTTTCGGGTAAGCGTTAGTAGCAAAACAGATTAATAAAGTCTTTATTTATCAATTTATTAAATTAACCACGGCTCAATGGATGCCTTCGTTGGTCGCCGCGTCCGGGAAACGGGTGCGAAAAAAGCCGTTTTCCGGTATCCTGCGGCGGTTTTAATCACCAAGACTGAGACTGTAATCATGGCGACCACCCTGTTTAAAGATTTTCAATTCGAAGCCGCACACTACCTGCCACATGTCCCGGCCGGACACAAATGTGGCCGTCTGCACGGGCACTCGTTTATGGTACGCCTGGAAATCACCGGCGAAGTGGATGCTCATACCGGTTGGGTCATGGATTTTTCAGAGATCAAAGCGGCTTTTAAGCCGGTTTACGATCGTCTGGACCACTACTACCTGAATGAGATCCCTGGCCTGGAAAACCCTACCAGCGAGGTACTGGCGGCCTGGATCTGGCAGCAGATGAAGCCCGAACTGCCCCTGCTGAGCGCGGTAATGGTCAAAGAGACCTGCACCGCCGGATGCGTCTATCGCGGCTGATCCGCATTCCGGGCCCGTAAAAGATAACGCTTCTTGAAGCGGGCCTGGCCTTTAAATCATCTCCCCGTCGATCGTCCCCGCCGCCAACGCGCTCTGTCTCGGGCAACGCCCCCTTTCTTATTGCCCGGATAAAACGATAATTCATCAGTAATGCTTTATGCTTTTTCCTGCATAGCTTAATCCATTTTTATATATTCTTAACGAATATATAATAGCAAATCACGATATATAGATGTATTTAAGGAGCATGCTAGTCTCTCGCCGTGAGTAAAGAATATAACAGCCACTCATTAAGAGAAGGTACACCGTGCCCGCATGGATTAATTTAGCAATAGACTCTTTCTGGCCCATGCTGTATGCCGGACTTGTTTTTACCATCCCACTAACATTAATTTCATTTGTACTGGGTTTAAGCCTGGGTTTTATTGCAGCACTGGCCAGACTCTATGGGCCGTCGCCGCTAAAACGCGTTGTGCAGTTTTATGTCTGGCTTATTCGCGGCACGCCGCTATTAGTACAGCTCTTCCTTATTTTTTATGCTCTGCCCAGCGCCGGGATTACCCTTGACGCGTTTCCGGCCGCGGTGATTGGCTTTACGCTGAATATTGGTGCTTACACCTCAGAGGTGATCCGCGCAACGCTGCTTTCCGTGCCGAAAGGCCAGTGGGAGGCGGCGCACTCAATTGGCATGAACTGGGCGCAGGCGCTGCGGCGTATCGTCATTCCGCAGGCGGCGCGTGTTGCCGTACCGCCTTTGTCCAATACCTTTATTTCGCTGGTTAAGGATACCTCGCTGGCGTCGGTGATCACCGTTCCCGAACTGTTTCTTGCCGCCCAGCGTATTGCCGCGGTGACCTATCAGCCGTTAATACTCTATACCGAAGCCGCAATCGTTTATTTATTAATTAGCTCGGTCTTATCTTCTTTACAGGCGCGCCTGGAGAAAAAGCTGGAGAACACAGGGCAAATAAAGGAGAAAGATAATGATCACGTTATCCAACATTAATAAATCATTCGACGGCAACCCGGTTTTAAAAAACATTAACTTAACGATTAAAGAAGGCAGCGTCACGGCACTGATTGGCCCTTCCGGTAGCGGAAAGAGCACGCTGCTGCGCTGCGTAAATTTACTGGAAGTGCCGCAGGCGGGGGAATTAACCCTCGGGAATGAGAATATAGTTTTTAACGGCAGCGCCCGCGCCAGCAGAAAAGATATCTACCGCATCTGCCAGCAGACCGGCATGGTATTTCAAAGCTTCCAGCTTTTTCCGCATCTGACGGTGATTGAAAATATTATGGAAGGATTGATTACCGTGCATAAGCAGCCCAAAAAGCAGGCCCGTGCGCGGGCGGAAGAGCTGCTCGATAAGGTTGGACTGCTGCATAAACGTGACGCCTGGCCTGCAAACCTGTCCGGCGGTCAACAGCAGCGCGTGGCCATTGCCCGGGCGCTTGCCCCGTCGCCAAAAGTTCTGCTGTGCGATGAACCGACGTCCGCGCTGGACCCGGAGCTGTCGCTTGAGGTGGTCGCGGTTCTGCGGCAGCTGGCAAAGGAGGGAACAACCATGCTGATGGCAACCCACGACCTGCGTCTGGCGGCCAATATCGCGCAGCAGGTGGTTTTTCTGGAAGCCGGTGAAATCGTTGAAACCGGTACATCACAGGCGATTTTTACCCGCGCGCAGAAATCCCGAACTAAAGCGTTTATCTCCACCCTGACCGACACCCTGCCCGATTCCTGGGAAATTTGACCCTTAGACACCATCACGAACATATTCAGGAGTTATTACTATGAAATCTATCGCCACACTGCTTCTGGCAGGCATCGTACAGCTGGGCTTCGCGGGTTCTGCGCTGGCAGAAAGCGATCTGGCTAAAATCCAGTCGGCCGGGGTATTTAAAATCGGTACCGAAGGCACCTATCCGCCCTTTACCTACCATGACGCTTCAGGCGCGTTAACCGGCTTCGATGTTGATATCGGTCGTGAAATAGCGAAACGTCTGAAGGTGAAGCCTGAGTTCGTTGAGGGGAAATGGGATGGTCTGATCGCCGGTCTGGATGCCAAACGCTATGAGGCGGTAATTAACCAGGTGTCGATCACGCCAGAGCGTCAGGCAAAATATGATTTCTCCACGCCTTACATCACCTCTAAAGCCGCGCTTATCGTGCGTGATGATAATAAGACCATTAAGGGTTTTGACGATCTGAAAGGGAAAAAATCTGCCCATACTTTAACCAGCAACTATGCGCAGCTGGCACGCGGCTACGGTGCAGATGTCGTCGGTACAGACGGCTTTAACCAGTCGGTTGACCTGGTGGCCTCAGGCCGTGCCGATGCAACCATCAACGACAACCTTTCATTCCTCGACTTCAAAAAGCATAAGCCGGATGCTCCGGTGAAAATCGTTGCCACCCGCAGCGACGCCGAGGAGATTGGAATAGTGATTAGAAAAGGGGATACGGATCTGAAAGCCGCGATTGATAAAGCCCTGGCTGAGATTAAGAGCGACGGCACTTACCAGCGTATTTCACAAAAATACTTCGGTGCCGACGTCTCTCAGTAATCCTCCGTCAGAGACACCGGACCCGGACTCCACTGCACGTCGTTTTACCACGTTACAGAGCGCCCGTTCGCGGGCGCTTCAACTTCTTTTTGTCATATCCCTGTCATCCGCACTCTCTAGTCTGTCGCTTCCGCTAAAGATCGAGAGAATCTCAATGAAGCTTTTCAGCAAACTTTCCGTTATTGCTCTGCTATTTTCCGCCTGCGCCCAGGCCAGCACCATTAATATCCTCGACTTCCCGCAGCCGGATAACAACCCGGACGAGTTCTACGCGCTGACGGAAATTCCGGCGGGCGGCATCATCAAGTATGAAACCGATGCTAAAACCGGCTTTATCATCGCCGATCGCTTCCAGTCGATGCCGGTTGCCTATCCGGCTAACTACGGTTCACTGACCCAGTCGCTGGGCGGTGACGGCGATCCGCTGGACGTGATCTTCTATACCCGTGCTCCGATGGCACCGGGTACGCTGATCAAACTGCGTCCGATTGGCGTACTGAAGATGATTGACGGCGGCGAGTCTGATGACAAGATCGTTGCGGTGCCCGCCAGCAAGATCGACCCCACTTACGACGACATTAAATCGATGAGCGATCTGCCGAAGATCGAGCAGGAGCGGCTGGAGGCGTTTTTCCGCGTTTACAAACAGCTGCCGGAAGGCCGTAAGAAAGTCGAGCTGAACGGTTTCGGTGACACCGCCGCCGCGAAGAGTGAGATTAAATCGGCCTGGGATGCCTGGAAGGCGAAGTCAGGCCAGTAGAACAAAGAAGGGACGGCATCGCCGTTGCGCCAGCCGTCCCCTGCCTCAGGCAATGTTCAGGTATTTATGCGTCTGCATTGAAAGCCGCCAGTTGCGGGCGATACAGGTATCAATACACAGCTGGGTCGCATCCGCCTTCTGACTGATCGGTTGCAGGGCGACGATCCTCGCCTTGTCATCCGCCAGCGTTGCCAGCAGTGCGTCCAGCGCATCGATATCACGCTGCCGGGCCACCGGATGCTTCACCTCATCGGCACGGACCAGCGCCTGGTTCAGCACATCATAGCCGCCGCGCATATTCACCTTCGGCGATACCGTCACCCAGGTTTCCGGCGTACAGCGCACCGTATGCGTACCGCTGGTTTCAATCTGACAGCTAAATCCCTGCCGTTGCAGGCTGGCGGTGAGCGGCGTCAGGTCGTGAATACACGGCTCCCCGCCGGTGATCACAATATGGTTAGCGGTCCAGCCGTGTTGTCGAATGGCGGCAATCAGCGCATCCGCATCCGCCGCCCCCCAGGCATCTGACTCCACCGTTTTCAGCATAATATCGCCCAGCGAGGTTTCCCGATCCGCCAGCTTATCCCAGGTCTGTTTGGTGTCACACCAGCTGCACCCTACCGGGCAGCCCTGTAAACGGATAAAAATTGCCGGCACCCCGGTGTACACACCTTCGCCCTGCAACGTCTGGAACATTTCATTTATCGGGTACTGCATCAATATCTCGGCTGATGGAAAAATGACGGGCGCAGATTATGGCAGATTGTCGCCGCCGGGCCAAACAAAGCCTGCATGCTAAAACGTAAGCAAACCTTCGG